>Ga0307998_1000229_pt1 | contig 32281 bp, 28 predicted proteins | sample Davwhametageno37_FD_203147 | JGI IMG/M metagenome (GOLD analysis project Ga0307998, IMG submission 203147) | Marine microbial communities from Davis Island wharf, Antarctic Ocean - #37 | ecosystem: Environmental > Aquatic > Marine > Unclassified | place: Antarctic Ocean: Davis Island wharf... | reverse complement strand
ACTAAGTTTATCGCTTCAGAGGTGAAAGTTTCTGACAAGAATATTTCTGGTATGACTGATGTTAGAGAGTTGGTGAGATGGTCGTTTAATAATGAGAAAGGATTTGTTTCTGCGCCAATGCAATTTTCAAATACGTTTATTGTAGCACATTTATCTGAAGTTAGAGAAGAAGGAACGGCTACTATGGATCAAGTTGAAATTCAAGTTGAATTAGGAGCTAAAAAGAAAAAGAAAGCTGCAATGTTTATGGACGAGATGAATGGGTCAGCTAGTTTAGATGCTTTGGCTACTCAAATTGGTGGAGCGGTAGAGTCTGCTAGTGGTGTTAGCTTTTCAGCCTTATCTATTTCAGGTATGGGACAAGAGATGAGAGTTAACGGAATGTTATCTACTTTACAAAATGGACAAATGAGTATTCCAATTGAAGGACAGTCTGGAGTCTATGTGGTTCAAGTAGCAACAGTTACTTCCGCTCCAGAAACAACAGATTACTCAATATATAAGGCACAGTTAACACAGCAATATACAGCTGCTTCAGGGCAGTTGTTAGAGGCATTAAAAGATAAAATGGTTGTTGTAGATGAACGTTACAAGTTTTATTAAAAAATAGATTATCATTCTCAGTTTTGGGGATCTTCATAATATTAAAGGCTAACATTTTGTTAGCCTTTTTTTATTAAAAAAAATACTGATTATTCGCATGAAAAGATAATACACAAATCTTATATTCGTATTTTAATTTGAAAACAAAAAATGATGGCTGAATTTAATTATGAAAAACCATTTCTTTTACTGAAGGATGATACTGAATATAAATTAATTTCAAAAGAGCATGTCTCAACGACTAATATTGAAGGCAGAGAAGTTTTAAAAATAGATGCTAAGGCGTTAGAATTAATTGCTGAAGAGGCAATGGTAGATGTCTCGTTTATGTTGAGAACCGCTCATTTAGAAAAAGTTGCTAAAATTTTAGAAGATCCAGAAGCAACTGATAATGATCGATTTGTTTCATATACCTTATTGAAAAATGCTGAAATAGCTGCTGTTGGGCAATTGCCATCTTGCCAAGATACAGGAACAGCCATTGTAATGGGTAAGAAAGGTGAGAATGTTTTTACAGGGACAAATGATGAAGAACACTTATCGAAAGGTATTTTCAACACCTTTCAAGAGCGAAATTTAAGATACTCGCAAGTGGTAGCTTCTGATATGTTTAACGAAAAAAATTCAGGAAGTAATCTTCCTGCACAGATAGATATTTATGCTGAAGAAGGGAATGAATATAAATTCCTTTTTATGGCAAAGGGTGGAGGCTCGGCAAACAAAACTTACCTATATCAGCAAACAAAAGCGTTATTGAATGAAAAAGCAATGACTGAATTTGTTACAGCTAAAATTAGAGATTTAGGAACGGCTGCTTGTCCGCCATATCACTTAGCATTTGTAGTTGGAGGAACTTCAGCTGAAGCGAACTTAAAAGCCGTTAAATTGGCTTCGGCAGGGTATTATGATGAATTGCCTACTGCAGGGAGTATCGGAGGTAGAGCATTTCGAGATGTAGTTTGGGAGGACAAAATTCAACAGATTTGTCAGGACAGTAAAATTGGAGCCCAATTTGGAGGTAAATATTTTACACACGATGTAAAAGTAATTCGGTTGCCAAGACATGCAGCTTCTTGCCCTGTAGGAATAGGAGTAAGCTGTTCTGCAGATAGAAATATAAAAGGAAAAATTACTAAACAAGGAATTTTCTTAGAGCAATTGGAAACTAATCCTGGTAAATTTGTTCCAGAAACTGCACCTCATTTAGAGCCAGCCGTTGAGATTGATTTAGATCAACCAATGGAAGATCAATTAAAAATATTGTCGAAATACCCGATTAAAACAAGATTGAATTTAAAAGGAACATTAATCGTTGCTAGAGATGCTGCGCATGCACGTATTGCTGAAATGATTGATAATGGAGAACCAATGCCAGAGTATTTTAAGAATCATCCGATATACTATGCTGGACCAGCAAAAACTCCAGAAGGAATGCCTTCAGGAAGTTTCGGGCCAACTACGGCAGGTAGGATGGATCCTTATGTGGGGAAATTTCAAGAAATTGGAGGTTCAATGATAATGTTGGCAAAAGGAAACCGTTCGCAAGGCGTAACTGATGCTTGTAATAAGCATGGAGGTTTCTATTTAGGATCAATTGGAGGGCCTGCAGCAATTTTAGCCAAAACCAACATCAAGTCTGTTGAAGTCATTGACTTTGAAGAAATGGGAATGGAAGCTGTGCGTAAAATTGAAGTAGAAAACTTCCCAGCATTTATTATTTGTGATGATAAAGGAAATGATTTTTTTGAAGGCTTGTAAAGAATGAGAGTTTGTTCGTTGAACATCCTTTTGGGGATGTTCAACGAAATTAGTGTTTTTAAGGAAAGGTTAAGGAATTGTCATTTTAGAGTAAATAAGGCAGAGGCGATTACTCTCCTAGTAATTCAAATAATTCATCCAATTTAGGAATTAAAATAACCTCAATTCTTCTGTTCTTTTTGCGCCCCTCAATAGTGTTCGATAAGTCTAATGGCGAATATTCTCCTCTACCTGCTGCCGTTAAGCTTTTTGGGTTAACGGTACTATTTTTAGTCATTATCTTAACCACAGAAGTAGCTCTCTTTACACTTAAGTCCCAATTGTCGGAAATTGCACCTTGGCTTTTCATAGGTACATTATCTGTATGGCCTTCAACTAAAATATTAATATCCGGGCTTTGTTCTAAAACAACTGCCAACTTTTTAAGTACTACAATCCCTTTACTTCCAACATCGTAACTTCCTGAAGAAAATAAAAGGCTTTCGTCTAAAGAAACATATACTTTTCCATTTTTTTGTTCAATCGTTAATCCGTTATTTTCAAAGCCTAATAAGGCTGCTTTTACTTTGTCTTTTAGTTCCGCAGCGGCAGCATCTTTTTTAGCAATCATATCTTCCAATTCAGTAACTCGTTTTTCTCGTTCAGCCAATGCTTGGTTAAGATTGTTAAGGGCTCTTTCTTTCTTGTGTAAAGAAGTTTCTAGCGCTCTTAGAGCATCTTCTTGCGCTTGTAGCTCTTCTTGATTTTTTTGGAGCTGAGTCATCAATTTAGCTGTGGCGGAATTGTTTCCTATCAATAACTCTTTGTTTTTGTCTAGTAATATTTGGTAAGTTGCATTTGTATTATCGTAGTTTTTTTTCATTTGATTATAAGAACTTTGTAATAATGCTTTATCTTTTTCAAGGACTACTTTTTCTTTATTTAGCATTTCAAGAGAAACGGTAAGTTCTTTGTTCTCTTCCTCTAAATTTTGATTTTGAGATTTTAAGGACGCATTTTCTTCTTTGCAAGCATCTTGTTTAGTCTTTAATTCTTCGTATTTTCTTGCAGGAACACACGAAAAAAGCGTTCCTAGAACTAATATATAAGCGATGTAGTATTTTTTTACTTTCATAACAGTTGTTTTTATTAAGCAATAATATCCTTTAATGCATTAGTTTTAGTAGGGTTTAAAGTATATTTATAAACACTGGATTATTAAAAACAACTTTACTATTAAAAAAAGAATATGTTTTTTTGAAGTACTGAATAAATTCATACCTTTGCAGACTTTCGCTTAAAATAAGAAAATGAATAATTTAAGTGATTTTAATATAAAGTTTGAAGGGTTAAAGCAAGGGACTCATTCTTTTGAGTTTGATATAGATAGGGCGTTCTTTGAGGAGTTTGATTGTTTTGAGTATAAAGATTCTAGTATTGCAGTAGGATTAGAACTTGAAAAACAATCTACTATTATGGTGCTAACATTTGATTTCTTAGGAGCAGTTACTGTTCCTTGTGATAGATGTTTGGATGATGTTGAAGTTGAGATTAGTGGAGAAGAAAAGTTATTTGTAAAATTCGGAAACGAAGAGTATGATGAAACTGAAGAGATACTGATGCTTCCAATACATGAATACGAATTAAATGTAGCAAAACATATTTACGAATTTATGAATGTAAATATGCCTCAAAAAAGAGTTCATTCTGAAGGCTTATGTAATTCAGAAGTGATTGATAGATTAAATCGAGTTGCTCCTGCAGCAAAAGAGATAGAAAGTGAAAATAATGAAATAGATGTTGATCCAAGGTGGGCATCTTTATACGATATTAAATTGAATAAAAATAAATAGAAATGGCACATCCTAAACGAAGAACCTCAAATCAAAGAAGAGACAAAAGAAGAACACACTATAAAGCAGTAGCACCTACTTTATCAAGTTGTTCAAATTGCAATGCACCTACTTTATATCATAGAGTTTGTGGAGAGTGTGGATTTTATAGAGGAAAACAAGCTGTAGTGAAAGAAATAGCGCTATAGATTTTTAATTTATAGTAAGTAAAAAAGGACAAGCTTATTGATTCACAGACGTGAATCAATAAGTTTTTTCTTTTATATGATTATTCCTTCGATATATTTTCTACTTTCGTTTGTTAATACTGCTAATATAAAATTATGAGTAAAATTACCGCAGCAATCACAAGTGTTCATGGATACGTTCCTGAATATATTATGACCAACAAAGAGTTGGAAACATTGATTGATACTACTGATGAGTGGATAACTTCAAGAACAGGGATTAAAGAACGTAGAATTCTAAAAGGAGAAGGAAAAGGAGTTTCTGTAATTGGTATCGAAGCTGTAAAAGGTTTGTGCGAAAAAAGAGGAATTTCTCCTGAAGAAATTGATTTAATTATTTGTTGTACTGTTACAGCCGATCATATTTTTCCAGCTACTGCAAATATTATTGCAGATAAGGTTGGGGCAACTAATGCTTTTGGTTTTGATTTAAATGCTGCTTGTTCAGGATTTATTTTTGGATTAACAACAGGGTCAAAATATATTGAATCAGGATCACACAAAAAAGTTGTTGTTGTAGGAATAGATAAAATGTCTTCTATTGTAGACTATCAAGATCGAACAACATGTATTATTTTTGGAGATGGTGGAGGAGCTGTTTTATTAGAGCCTAATGAAGAAGGACTAGGAATTCAAGATTCTATTTTAAAAAGTGATGGTTCTGGAGCACAGTTCTTGTCTCAAAAAGCAGGTGGATCTGCTTACCCTCCAACACACGAGACTATCGATAATATGGAGCATTATGCTCGTCAGGATGGTAAAACAGTATTTAAATTTGCTGTAACCAATATGGCTGATGTGTCTGCAGAAATCATGGAGAAAAATGCTATAACAAGTGATGATGTTGCTTGGTTAGTTCCGCATCAAGCCAATAAAAGAATAATTGATGCTACTGCTCGTAGAATGGGAGTTGAAGACGAAAAAGTAATGTTAAACATTGAAAAATATGGAAACACTACATCAGGTACAATACCACTTTGTTTATGGGAATACGAAAGCCAACTTAAAAAAGGAGATACGTTAATTCTTGCTGCTTTTGGCGGTGGGTTTACCTGGGGATCTATTTATTTAAAATGGGCATACAATTCTTAAAAAGAATAAAAGAATAGTTTACAAGATATAAAATCAAATAATTATAATTATGAAGCCATTAGAAATTCAAGATTTAATAAAATTTGTTGCGAAATCTGGCATAAGTGAAGTAGAAATTGAATCGAAAGATTTTAAAATCACAATTAAAACACCACCGCATAAAAAAGGAAAATTCTTAGTTGAAGCTCAAGCTGAAGTTCAAGTTCAAGGTCAAATGATTGCTGCACCTATCGCTGTAGCATCTGTTGCTAAACCAATATCAGAAACTCCAGCAAGTACTGATTCAGCTGATGATGATTCTAACTACATTACAATCAAATCACCTATGATTGGTACTTTTTATAGAAAGCCATCACCTGATAAACCTAATTTTATAAATATTGGAGATGAGGTTTCTGAAAGTACAGTTGTATCTATGATTGAAGCAATGAAATTGTTCAATGAAATAGAAGCAGAAATTACAGGGAAAATTGTGAAAGTATTAGTGGATGATGGTTCTCCAGTAGAATATGATCAACCATTATTTTTAGTAGATCCTTCATAATAACTCAATATTCAAATTAAAAAATATCAACCTTTAGAGGTTGATAATCAGTTGTGTGGAATTTGAAATTTCTTAAAAGATGATGTTTAAAAAAATATTAATAGCCAATAGAGGTGAAATTGCTTTAAGAGTAATTAGAACCTGTAAAGAAATGGGAATAAGCACTGTTGCTGTTTATTCTACTGCAGATGCGGATAGTTTACATGTTAGATTTGCTGATGAGGCGGTTTGTATAGGCCCTCCAAAGAGTGCCGACTCGTACTTAAATATTCCTAATATTATTGCTGCCGCAGAAATTACAAATGCAGATGCAATACATCCTGGTTATGGATTCTTATCTGAAAATGCTAAGTTTTCAAGAATTTGTAAAGAAAATGGAATAAAATTCATTGGAGCATCCCCAGAAATGATTGATGGGATGGGAGATAAAGCTTCTGCAAAAACAACAATGGAAAAAGCAGGAGTTCCTGTTGTTCCTGGATCACCGGGTTTGTTGAAAGATTTAGCAGATGCTATAGCCACGGCTAAAAAAGTGGTTTATCCAGTTATGATCAAAGCTACTGCTGGTGGTGGAGGTAAAGGTATGCGTGTTGTTTGGAGTGAGGATGAAATGGAAGAGCATTGGGATTCTGCCAGACAAGAATCCGCAGCAGCTTTTGGAAATGATGGAATGTATATGGAAAAGTACATAGAAGAACCTCGTCATATTGAAATTCAAATTGCAGGAGATGCATATGGTAACGCATGTCACATGTCAGAAAGAGATTGTTCAATCCAAAGAAGACATCAGAAATTAATTGAAGAAACACCTTCTCCTTTTATGACAAAAGAGTTGCGTAAAAGAATGGGAGATGCTTCCGTAAAAGCTGCCAAAGCAGTTAATTACGAGGGTGTTGGAACTGTTGAGTTTTTAGTTGATAAAAATAGAGATTTCTATTTTATGGAAATGAATACTCGTATTCAGGTAGAGCATACAATAACTGAAGAAGTGATCAATTTTGATTTGATTAAAGAACAGATTAAATTGGCTGCAGGACATAAAATGACAGGTAAAAATTACGAGCCTCAAATGCATTCTATTCAATGTAGAATAAATGCAGAAGATCCTTTTAATGGATTTAGACCTAGTCCTGGAAAGATTACTACTTATCACGAACCGGGGGGTCATGGTATTAGAATAGATACCCATGTTTATGCAAGCTATATTATACCTCCGCATTATGATTCTATGATATCTAAATTAATTGTTGTAGCTCAAACTAGAGAAGAAGCAATGAAAAAGATGGAAAGAGCGTTAGATGAATATATAATAGAAGGGATTAAAACTACAATTCCATTTCATCAACAATTATTGCAAGATGAAAGTTTTAGGAAAGGTGATTTTACGACAAAGTTTATGGAAACTTTTGTAATAAAAGAAAAATAGAATACCTTTAAAGACATTAAAATTTAGTTTATGGACAAGAACGTATATAAAATATTGGTACCACACGATTTTACATCGGTAGCAGATTGTGCTCTTAATCATGCATCAAAGCTTGCTAAATCTTTTAACGGAGAAGTTTATCTATTACATGTAGTATCAAAAGAAAAAGAAGTTGATGCTGTTCAAGAAAAATTAAATGCAGTTGTTGCAACCTCTGATAAAAAATACGGTGTAAACACTCATTCTATAGTTAGAATTGGAAATATTTTTGAAGATATAGGGGATGTTGCTTCAGAAATTGGAGCTGGATATATTGTAATGGGAACTCACGGAGCAAAAGGAATGCAAAAGATTATGGGAAGCCATGCTTTAAAAGTAATTTCACACTCTAAAGTTCCTTTTATTATTGTTCAAGGAAAAGGGCCAAGCGATACAGATGTTTATGATGATATCGTTGTTCCTATTGATTATTCAGATGTTACTAAACAAAAGTTAACGATTGCGGCAAGTATTGCGCAGCATTTTAGTAGTAGAATTCACATTTTTGCAGGTAAGGAATCGGATAGATTTTTACAAACAAAATTAGACAGAGAATTAAGGTTCGCTAAAAATTACTTTACTGAAAGATCTATTAGTTACAGTATGGAAAATGCGGAATCTACTGGAGGGTTTAAAATACAATTGATTAAATATGCTACAAGGATTAATGCGGATATGGTTGCAATTGTAAACACTAGAGAAGGCGCTTTGTTACCTGACTTTTTTGGTAGTGATGAGCAAGAAGTTATTGCAAATAGTGCTGAGATTCCAGTTTTGATTACAAATCCAACACAAAAGATTGTGGCTGGAGGAATTATGGGGTCATAACAATTACAATAAATAATATTAAAAAAAGTCCAAACAATTTGTTTGGACTTTTTTTCTTTATAGCTCACAAGAATATGTTTACATCATTTAAAAAATGTTGTTTTTAGTACTAATAATACCAATATATTTACGTTTAAAATTATAAAAAGAAAGGTATGAACTTCAGAATACTAGCATTATTACTTCTAATAAATACAACAGCATTTGCTCAATTACATACCTATAAATGGGCCAATGGAAAAAAGAAAGCTGAAGGGGTGGTTAAAGAGGGTTTAGAGCAAGGTAGATGGACATTCTGGAGTAAGGATGGTATTATTCAACAAGAAGTAACTTATAAAGATGGTTTGTTTGATGGAAAGTATGCCAACTATAACTATCAAGGAAAAAGGAGAGAAGAGGGATTGTTTATTCATGCAAAAAAAGAAGGTGTTTGTAAAATTTGGTATGCTAATGGTCAATTAGAAATGATTGGATATAATAAAAATGGTTATCAAGATAGTTTATGGACTTTCTTTTATCCTTCGGGGAAGAAAAAGGAAGAAGGAAATTTTAAAAAAGATCAACGTTTCGGAGCATGGAACTCTTGGTATGATAATGAGCAATTAAAAAGTGCTAGAGTCATTAAAGGAGGGGTAATGTATTTGCACAGCTATTATACAGCTGATGGAACACAATTGATTAATGAAGGGAATGGCTCTTATGTTTCTTATTCTGAGAATGATGAGCTACAATTTAAAGGAAATTATAAAGGAGGGAGAAGAACTGGTGATTGGGTTGAATTTGATGCTCAGAAAATTTTAATATCTAAAGGAAATTATGAAAACGGAGTGATGTCGGGTGATTGGGTTTACTATTGGAGGAACTCTACACAACCAAAATTAACTGGTAATGTTCGTGCTGGTAAAAAGAATGGGGTTTGGACTTACTATTATAAAGGAAGTCAAAAATTAAAGGAAATAACGTTTGTTGATGGAAAAGAAAATGGACCTATGAAAGAATGGTTTGAAGATGGAAAACTGAGTGTTGAAGGAACTTTTGATGATGGTGAAAAATATAACCAATGGATATTTTGGTTGGCGAATGGGAACAAAGATTTTGAGGGAAATTTTATAGCTGGTTTGCGTGATGGTTTATGGACATTTTATTCTGATAGTACAGGGAATAAAAGTTATGAAGGAGTCTATAAAGAGGATAAACGTAATGGAGAATGGGTATTCTGGTATTTGAATAAAGAGATATGGAAAAAGGGGGAGTATTTGAATGATAAAAAGAATGGACAATGGAGTTATTGGAGTGAGTCTAATCAATTGGTAATGCAGGGTGAGTATAAGAATGGAAGAGAGAATGGTGAGTGGAAATCTTGGTATGATAAGGGGGCTAAAAAAGATGTTGGAAGCTTTACTGATGGGTTAGTAGATGGAGAGTGGAATGGTTGGTTTGAAAATGGACAGCAAGATTATATAGGATTCTATAATCAAGGGATGAAAGATGGGCTTTGGGAACATTGGTATTCAGATGGTCAGCAAGAGTTGATGGATGCTTATTTAGTGAAATCAAAAAAAAAAAAAACTTACTTAAAAGAAGCCTCAAAAAAATATGCTGAGTTTACCAAAAGTAAATTAGTTTCTGTTCAAGAAGGACCTCACTTTTTATGGTATGAAAATGGACAACCTAAAGACGAAGGTGCTTTTAAAGATAATGAACAAGATGGAAAATGGACCTATTATTATGACGATGGTAAAAAGATGTATGAGCAAACTTTTGTAAAAGGAAAACAAGAGGGCAAAGTAACTTCTTGGTACGCTATAGGCACTTTAGAAAGCGTAAAAAATTACAAAAATAATCGTCCAGATGGTAAGTGGGTGTTTTATGAAAAGCAAGCTGGAAAAGTTAAAAGAGTTATGAATTTTAAGGATGGTAAAAAAGTACAGAAGTAGTTACTACTTCTTTACTCCTTCAACAACAATAACAATTTCGCCTTTAGTTACATTGTTGTTGTAGTATTCTATTACTTCTGTAACTTTTCCTCTAATCGTCTCTTCATGCATTTTGGTTAGTTCTCTTGATACAGAAATTTGTCTTTCTTCGCCAAAAAATTCAGAAAGTTGATTTAATGTTTTAAGTAATCGATGGGTTGATTCGTAAAAAATTACTGTTCGAGTTTCTACAGCTAAGAGTTTTAAGCGTGTTTGTCTACCTTTTTTGTGCGGTAAAAACCCTTCAAAAACAAACTTATCACAAGGAAATCCAGAATTAACTAACGCAGGTACAAGAGCTGTTGCTCCAGGTAAACATTCTATTTCAACATCATGCTTAATACATTCTCTCACCAATAAAAATCCAGGATCAGAAATTGCGGGAGTGCCAGCATCACTAATTAAAGCCATAGTATCTCCAGCTTTAATATATTCAATAACACGATCTAATGATTTGTGTTCATTGTATTGATGATGTGCTACTAATTTTTTAGAAATTTCATAATGCTTCAATAACTTAGAAGATGTCCTAGTATCTTCAGCAAGAATTACATCTACCTCTTTTAAAATTCTAAGTGCACGTATAGTGATATCTTCTAAGTTCCCAATTGGAGTAGGGATAATATATAATTTTGACATAGTGATTGTTTCTTAAATCAAAGGTAAACTAATTGAATGTTTATTTGATTACGCTGTTATACAAATTCTCATACATTGGTAAAATGGTATGAATATTAAACTTTTTAGCTTGTTCATAAGCCCCAGCTCTAAACTTTTCGAGAGTTTCGTCATTCTCAACAATTTTTAAGGTGTTATTGGCCATATCCTCAACATCACCAACGTTACTTAAAAATCCAGAAATACCATGTTCATTCACTTCTGGTATTCCTCCAGTATTTGTAGAAATAACAGGAGTTCTTGCTGCCATTGCTTCCAATGCAGCTAAACCAAAACTTTCAGATTCTGATGGCAATATAAACACATCAGAAGCAGCTAAAATACGTTCTGTATCTTTTACTTTTCCAACAAACTTAACTAAGTGGCAAGTTCCAAGTTCTCTACAAAGTTTTTCTAAGTGGTGTCTTTCAGGTCCATCTCCAACCATCAATAATTTTGCTGGTATTTTTTTTCGAACAATATCAAAAATTCTGATAACATCTTCAGTCCTTTTTACTTTTCTAAAGTTAGATACATGAACTAAAACTCTTTCATTATTTGGAGCAAAAGATTGTTTTAATTTTTGGATGCTGCCATTTAAATTATAGTGTTTTAAACAGATAAAGTTAGGTATCACTTCAATCTCTCTCTTAATATTGAAATGTTCTAGTGTATCTTGTTTTAAACTTTCAGAAACTGCTGTTACTGCATTTGATTCGTTAATTGCAAAAGTAATTACAGGAGCAAAAGAGGAATCTTTTCCAACTAAAGTAATGTCTGTTCCGTGAAGTGTGGTAATAAAAGGGATATGAATTCCTTCTGATTTTAAAATGTGTTGTGCCATGTATGCCGCAGAGGCATGAGGTATCGCGTAATGAACATGCAGGATGTCTAATTTCTCAAACTTAACAACATCAACCAATTTACTTGTTAGTACTAACTCGTAAGGCTGATAATCAAATAGCGGGTAATCAGATACTTTTACTTCATGATAAAAAATATTATCAGAGAATAAATTCAATCTAACGGGTTGTTGGTAAGTAATAAAATGAACTTTATGACCTTTAGAAGCTAATGCTTTTCCGAGTTCTGTAGCAATAACACCACTCCCTCCAAATGTTGGGTAACAAACAATTCCTATATTCATATACGTTTTAAATAGTTAAGTAAAAGTACAGATTTTGGAAAGATGAAAACTGTCAAGAGGTTGATAGAGGAAACTTATTATTGGATTGCTTTTAAAATTTTATTTCCTCTGCTTTTAATACCCATACTTCCATTTGTTAATAATGCAGCTATACTTGCTTTTAATCCTAGAATTATATCTGGGTATTTTTTTATGAGATTGTAAATAACGGTCATACTAAACGCTTTAATAACATCGGGTTCTGTAGGGGATTTTAAGAGTTTAAAACTTACATCTAATATATTTCCTTCATGTTCTTCTGTTAGCGTAACAAATTATAAGGCACGTAAAATGTTTCTGTTTATAGTATCCGGTTTATCTTTTTGATTTAACAAAATAATAAGTGTTGGAGTAATATTTTAAAAGGAAGTGTCGATATTTTTTCGCGACATCCGACATTGGCCAGGCTGCATGTTGGGTAATTCTTAATGGACCATCAACAAAACATTGCATTAGCTCGTCCATTTTTATTTGATAATTGGCAACTTCTTTAACTATTGCTGTCGTTAAAATTTAAGACTGCCCTTGCTCTAATTCCTTTCTATAATTCATTGCAACAAATTTAGTGAATAATATGTAAAAGTATTTTCCGTTATTTTATCGTAAATTTGAATTATGCAAGCTCCTAAAATACCGTCATTGTTTGGTCTTAAGTCTAAAAGCCCCGATCAATTTTATTTTAAACCTCGTTATTATAATGAGCAAAAAGAAAAGTTAAAAAAACGTTACGATAGAATATCTAGAGAAGTTACAAGTGCTCCGGCTACTGAAGAAAGAAGCTCTGAAGAGTTTAAATCTAATTTAAGAGAAAACTGGGGAGAAAGCTATAGCAGAAGCCGTAATGGTGGTAAAATGAATAAAAGAGTGCTCGTTTATGTAATCGCTTTAGCACTTATTGCCTATTTAATCCTGTCTTAAAAATCAAAATAACGGTTGGTTATAGCTGTTTTTATTCCAATAAAAAACATATTATTAGAAGTATTTTCAACACTGTTTTTATAGCTACGATTGGTAACTCCTGCTTGTATTAATAATTGCGATTTGGGATTAAGTAGGTAAGATACTTTTATCGTGGAGTTTATAATGTCAGTAGTTAAACCCTGAGTTGTGCTATTTCCATATTCTGATGCACGTTTATTGTTTGGGATATATAAGTCTTGACCGACACTTGTGGTTGAGTTTGTATCGAAACCTATTTTAGAAACCGTTGCCATAGCCTCAATAATCCATCTATTTTTCTGATAAGACAAACTAGCAATTGCTTCGTTAAAGTTAGCACCTAAAGGATGAGCTAAAGGAGCATTGAAATGAGCATAGTTCTGGAGTGTACTAATGTTTGTTGGAGTGAAGTTGTGGCTGTAAGTAAAAGGTCTCACCATATTATACTCTAACTGGAGCGTTAAGTTTTTTACCCAAGCAAAATCGTAAGATTTTAATCCAAATTGATAACCATATTTATTGGCCCACCAACCATTTCCAGATTTAAGTTCACTCAAGAGAAATTCATCTAGAATTAATTGAGTGTATAAAATATTCTTCTTTCTGATTTTAAATTTCATACTTCCTCCAAGCAATGCATTGTCAGAGGATCCCTGAGAGTATTCTGTAGGACGCAACATAATTACCGGGTTAAAGTAATTAATGTCATATCCTCTATAAAAATTACCTTCTTGTGCTTGCCATATAATACTTTCAAATAAGCCTATGTTCCACCATTTAGTTGCATTTAAACTTAAATAATGAACTGTAGAAAGCTTCTGAAAATATTTATTGGTATTTCCTTCAGAATTTATAATGTCTTGATAGTTGTTATACAATGCCATGTATTTCAATTTCCAAATATTAGCGGTAACCTTTAAATACGGATAGCTATTTACATTGTCGGATAAAAATAGAGAACGGTAGCCATCACCAATAAAGTTTTTACCATAACCTAATTGCATTGAAAAATTATCATCTGGAGTAAATGTTATGTTTGCTTGTCCATAAAATGATCGGCCTAAAGTTGAATAGCCATAACCTGGGCTAATATTTTTATTTTGAACCTGCTCATTAATATATGATGGATATTTAGAATAATCGGCTAAAATAGCAATTTGACTACTCCATTTTTTTCCGAAGCAACCTTGCATTCTAAAGCCAAAAGAGGACTCTATTAAGTTTTGTGAGACAGCATTTCCTTTTTCAAGAGTGTATCCTAAATTAACAATAGGATCTAATGAAAACGTATTTTTTTTAGAGGTAATAAGGTGTTCATTTCTTAGTAGATCATCTTTTGTAGTTTTATATACAGCAATTATTTTATCATACTCAGTAAGCTCGTTTTTAGAATAAGGACGAATACTTGTATGGAAATTTTCTAGTGTATCAACGTATTTATTTAACAGAGTAGAGAATGTTCTCTCGTTAGAAATATTAAAGTTTTGCGCACTTAAGTTAATAAATAACAAACTGAACAAGAGGTTTAATATGTAGTTTTTATAACTATGCATTCAATTTTTATTTGTCGATTTTCTTCTTTTTAATTTAATGAAAAAGGGTATTTGAACCAATAAAAGAACAACACTAATTATTATCACAAATGAATAATTAGGGTCAAATTGTTGAGCAAATACTGCTGCAGAAATTGTAACTAGATTAAGTGTGTAAATAATAATTACAGTTTGTTTGTGTCCTAAACCTAAATCCATTAAGCGATGATGAATGTGATTCCTGTCTGCAGTAAATGGAGAAACCCCTTTTATTACTCTTAAGGTAAAAACTCTAATAGTATCTACCAATGGGTAAACTAAAATTGACATTGCTAAAATAGGTTTAGAAATTTTTTTAATAATATTTGGAAGCTCTTGTTGTGGATCATATTCAACTAATTCAATTGACATTACTGCAAATAAGAATCCGATAACAAGCGAGCCTGAATCTCCCATAAATATTTTAGCAGGATTAAAATTAAACCTTAAAAACCCGAGTAGTGCCCCAGCTAAAGAAAATGCCAAAACAGCATAAGCCCAATCTCCAGCATAATAAAACCAAAGTCCAAATGCAGTAGAAGCAATTAGCCCAACACCAGCAGCCAATCCATCAACACCATCAATTAAATTAAAAGCATTAATAATAACAATGTAGGTGAAAATAGAAAGCATAATCCCTGCCCATTCAGGTATTTCTTTAACACCAAATAAACCATGGAAACTGGTTAGTTTAATGTTTGCCATAAAAATCATAATAAAAGCAACAGCAATATGTGCTGCTAATTTTTTTACAGGAGCTGTTCCAATAATATCATCTTTCATTCCTACAAAAAACATAATAATTAGAGAGGGAATTAAGTATTTTATAACACCAATTTCATTTATTGGAAGCCATAATAAAAAAGAAAACAGTGTTCCAGCAAAAATCATCATTCCGCCCATTGAAGGAGTGTTTTCTGTATGAATTTTTCGCTCATCAGAAGGGTCATCAAACAAATGTTTTAGTTTAGCAATGGTTATAAATGAAGGTGTTGAAAGAAGCACCATCAAAAAAGATGTAATTATAGGGAGTAGTAATATTTTCATTTTATTTATTCTTAATAATTATAGGCCACATATCTGTGGATCAAAAGTCGTTATATAGATTTCTTAATGATGTTCTGAAACCCAAGTAAACATACTCTGTGTTAAATGGGGTGTTTCTATTAGAGTCTTCTAGTATTCGTTGGTTAATTCCGAATAAAATACTCATGTTGTTTTTCGGATTAATAATAAAACCTAAATGTAATTGTATGGTTTGTACCTTTCGAGTAAATTCATTATCAACAAAAAGATCTGTAGGTCCCCATATGTTATTTAAATCAGTAACCTTTTCTATAACATTTAATGTTGCCTGATTTATTTTAACTTGAGTAAAAAAGCGGTTGTACTTATAATTAATTATTCCAACAATCTCATTAAAGTTTGCTCCAGATGGGTGAGCTAAGTTTTCGTTGTAATTTGTATATGCTTGTAAAGGAATTTTGGATGAATAAGTATTAGGTGCTACATTATTGTATTCTGCTTGTAATGTTAAATTGGGGATTCCAAAATATTTAACCCCAATTTGATAGCCATATTTTGATTCGCCATCATAAACAAATTGGTTGTAAATGACTGCATTAAAAGGTAGTTTTATTTTAAGGTTTGTACCAATAACTGTATGATTAGGATTGTTGAATCCAGTAGTTAATGTATTTAGACCAATAATAGGATTAAACTGTTGCCATTGTAATGGTTTTGTTCCTGCAGAATCTTCTGTTTGCCATAGGGTAGATTCAAATAAACCAATATTCAGCCATTTAGTTGCCAACCAACTAAAGTAGTGAGTGCTCATCGTTTTCCTTTCAAATAAAGCTTCTCCTGTTGAGCCAGCCTCTCTTCTTGTAATGGAAGATAATGAGCCATTAAGTTTAGTGTATTGAAATTGATTGTTTTTTCCGAATGTTCCAATTATTTTCCAAAAAGGATAATTGAATGAAGCATCAGATAAGAGTAACGATCTATAGCCATCTCCTACAAAGTTTTTACCTGTTCCTAACTGAAAATTAAGATATTCATTAGGGGTGTAAGATAAGTTAGCTGATGAAGCTGCGAAATCAAATCCATTTCCTTTAAAATTTTTAACCCTTCCTTGTCCAGGGACTACACCTTTTGATTTTACATAATCAGTTTGGTATTGTGGCAAGAACATTTGATTTTCATAAAGTGAAGTTTCAAAAGAAAATTTATCGCCAACATTCGCCCTTACAATTGCTCCTCTAGTATTTTTTGATAAATAATTTCCAGTTCTGTCCTGATTATCCTGCCCTAGTTCAATGTTAAATAGTGGGTCAACAGTTAAATAAAAATTACCGGTATCAACTACTAATAAATTATCAGATGCAAATGACCTCCACATCCAACCAAAAAAGTTGCGTGGTTTTTTTTCTGCTTTAGAAATGTTAAGCAGGTAAATTCCTTCTTCTGATTTTGATAAAACAGACGGAGAAACAGTCTTGATAAATGATTCTCCTAAAGGCAGAAAAGATGTATGTACATTATTTACAAAAGCATTAAATACTTTTTGGTTTGTTAATCCAAACTCTCTATTTAGAGGCAAGTTTTGCTGTTGCGCAAATCCAATAATAGAATTTGTTAAGATGATTAACAGGATTATATAGCGATAAAAAGTGTTCAATTATTTCATTTGTAATAGTGCTTCATCCACAGTCTCAACTGGCGATTGACAGACTTTATTATAACATACGTATATCATCGTCATTCCGTTGACTTCCTTCATTTCTAACAATTGTAAACTACTGCTTTTAGTAGTGCCAATAATTAGTTTGTTTGGTATATAGTTTGCGTTTAGCTTCATTCTTTTTTGATGTGCTTTTTTTCCAGAAATGGCTACTTCGTAAAATGGTTTAACGTTGTTAAGCATTAAAATCCCCCAATTAGAATATCCAGAAATATACTGAGGGATTTGTGCTTCAATGTTCTTTAACATCTGCTTCGATTTGCCAGTGTAATTTTCATCATAATACAATTCACCCAATAAAAATAGTGTTTTTGCCATGCTTGAGTTCGAGGCAGGAATTACATTGTCGGTAAGTTCCATTTTACGAGCTACTAGTCCTTTTGCATTGTTAGATGTGAAAAAGAAAAATCCAGTACTGTCATCGTAAAAATGTTCAATGGCGTAATCTGTTAATTGTTTAGCTTCGGCCAACCATTTCTCGTCAAAAGTAGCTTGGTAAAGGGCAATTAAGGCCTCTGTTGTGAATGAATAATCTTCTAGGTATCCATCTAAATTACTTACACCATTTTTGTAATTATGGTTTAAACCACCATCCTTTCTAATTTGATTTTCAACAATAAAGTTGGCGTTTTTTATAGCGGCTTTTAAAAAACGTTCTTCACTAAAAACAGTATAAGCATCAACATAACCTTTTAACATTAATGCATTCCAAGAGGTTAGTGTTTTGTCATCTAAGTCTGGTCTAATTCTTTTTGCGCGTTCTTTTAATAAGACAGCATTTATATTGTCAATTTTTGCAACAACAGCATCTTCCGAAATATTAAACTGTTTGGCAATTTTAGCGTTATCTTTTTTACGTAATAAAATGTAATGACCTTCCCATTTCCCTGTAGTATTTACATTGTAGTATTCCTTTGCAAAATCAAAGTCATTCTTTAATATGGCTTGAAGTTCTTCTTTACTCCAAACATAAAATTTACCTTCTTCTCCTTCACTATCTGCATCTAAAGAGGAGTAAAATGCTCCATTTTTCGCAGTCATTTCTTTTGCAGTATATGCTAAAGTTTGATAAACCACATGTTTGTATAATGGTTTCTTAGTCAGTTGGTATGCCTGACTATAGAGCGAAACTAACTGTCCGTTATCATAAAGCATTTTTTCAAAATGTGGAGCTTTCCAGTACTTATCTGTTGAATATCGTGCAAAACCACCACCAATTTGATCATAGATTCCCCCAAAAGCTATTTTGTCTAGCGTAAGCTCAACAATATCTAAAACTTCTTTATCCTTAGTATGATAATAATATTGTAATAGGAACTCATAGTTGTTGGGCATTGGGAATTTTGGAGCGTTATTTCCTCCACCTTCTACATAATCAAACTGTTTTTTAATCTTTGCTACACCACTTGTTAAAACATCCATAGAAAATGGCGTTTGATCTTTAACCATAGGTAACATTTCACTTGATTTTATTCCTTCAGTTAATTTTTGAGCGTATTCATTTACTTTTTCTGGAGCAACTTTATATTCATTGGCAACATTATTTAATATTTGTACCCACTGGTCTTTTCTAAAATATGTCCCCCCATAAAATGGTTCCCCTGTCGGTAGTGCAAAACAATTTAAAGGCCAACCACCTCTTCCAGTCATTAATTGAACAGCATTCATATAAATCTGATCAATATCTGGGCGTTCTTCTCTATCTACTTTTATACAGATAAAATTGTCATTCATTATTTTTGCTACTTCCTCATCTTCAAAAGATTCGTGTTCCATTACATGGCACCAATGGCAAGCAGAATAGCCAACACTTATCAATAATAATTTGTTTTCTGCTTTAGCTTTTGCTAAAGCTTCATCTCCCCAAGCATACCAATTTACTGGGTTATGAGCGTGCTGTATAAGGTAAGGGCTTGTTTCGTTAATTAAATTATTTGTGTGTGCGTAAGTTGTAGTGTCTTTTGTTCCTAGGGAATTATCGCTTGAATTAATATTTTCGGAAGTTTTACTAGCACAAGAGATAATAGCAAGAAAAAGGGTGGTAATTAATATGAAACTAGTAGACTTCAAAAGTTTTGATTTTTTAATTAGTAATTAAGCTAAAATACTAAAATTAGAACGAAGGTTGAGTCGTTTACAGCTTCACCTTTTCCTTAAAATCTACCGGAAATCTTTTGCCAATTCCTTTTGCTGTTGCTTTTATATCGCCTTTTATTTGTAAATCAATAATCCCACCTCCTAAGACAGTCATTAAGATTGGGAACACATTGGTTCCCATATCTTTTAATGATGATTTTATTATGAATCGGTGTATCTGGTTTGACTTTTTTGGAAGCGTAACTTTATTATCTATAGTGGCAGTTCCAATTCTACTCCCCTTTACAAAAAGCTCTAAATCCGAATCTACAATATTTATCTTGTAGTTATTCGGATTTTTAATTTGTATGGCTACTTCAACTTCAACACCTTTGGTGGTAAATTGTTTTACACCAACTTCGGTAACTGCAATTACTTTAACTTCTTTGTAGGTTAAGCAGCCTACAGAAGAAAGTATAATGAATAGGAAACTAAGGTAAATAGCACCTCTTTTATATGTTTTCATAAATTATTTACTGTATTTAGTAAAATATTTATAAAACAATGGAATAGTTTCTATTCCTTTAAAGTAGTTAAATACACCATAATGCTCGTTTGGTGAATGAATCGCATCAGAATCTAATCCAAATCCAAAAAGAACAGATTTTAAGCCTAATTCTTCCTCAAATAATGCAACAATTGGAATACTTCCTCCGCTTCTTACAGGAACTGGCACTTTTCCAAATGAATCTGTCATGGCTTGTTTAGCCGCTTTATATCCTACAAAATTTGTTGGAGTAACGTAAGGTGTTCCACCATGATGAGGTGTTACTTTTACTTTTACAGATGCCGGTGCAATGCTGTTAAAGTATGCTGTGAATAATTCAGTTATTTTATCACTATCTTGATGCGGAACTAATCGCATAGAAATTTTAGCATAAGCTTTAGATGCAATTACTGTTTTAGCTCCTTCGCCTGTATAACCACCCCAAATTCCGTTTACATCAATAGTTGGTCTTATTGAGTTTCTTTCATTGGTCGTGTATCCTTCTTCACCATCAATATCTGATAAATCTAATGCTTTTTTATAGTGACCTAAATTAAAAGGTGCTTTTGCCATGTCAGCTCTTTCTTCTGCGGTAAGAATTTCTACATCATCATAAAAACCAGGAATAGCAATTTTATTTTTATCATCACGCATTTTACCAATCATTTCACATAAAATGTTAATTGGGTTTGCTACAGCTCCACCATATAAACCGGAATGTAAATCGCGATTTGGTCCAGTAACTTCAACTTCAACATAACTTAAACCTCTTAAGCCAACAGTAATAGATGGAATATCGTTTGCAATAATTCCTGTGTCAGAAATTAAAATAACATCAGCTTTTAATTTTTCTTTATTTTCTTTAACAAAAACGCCTAAGTTTTCTGATCCTACTTCCTCTTCCCCTTCAATCATAAACTTAACATTACACGGTAATGAGTCCGTTTTCATCATTGTTTCGAAAGCCTTAACGTGCATATACATTTGCCCTTTATCATCACAAGATCCTCTTGCAAAAATAGCTCCTTCAGGATGCGCGTCAGTTGTTTTAATTATTGGCTCAAAAGGTGGGCTGCCCCATAAATCAATAGGGTCAGCTGGTTGCACATCGTAATGCCCGTAAACTAAAACGGTAGGTAAGTTCGTGTCAATAATTTTATTTCCATAAACAATTGGATGACCTGCAGTTGCACAAATTTCTACGTTTTCAGCACCAGCTTCTTCTAATCTTTTTTTAACTTCTTCAGCAGCTTTTGCAGTATCAGCATCATAAGCTGAATCAGCACTTACTGAGGGGATTCTTAGTAAATCTAATAATTCGTCAAGAAAGCGTTGTTTATTTTGTGCGATGTAATTGTTTATTTCAGACATGTATGTTGTTTTTTATAAAAAGCTAAATTAAAATTTCTCCAGTCATTTCTGCTGGAATTTCTACATTAAGTAAAGATAAAATTGTTGGGGCAATATCTCCCAACTTTCCATCTTTTATTTCTTTATTATCAGCGTCAATTAAGATGCATGGAACTGGATTTGTACTGTGCGCTGTATTTGGACTTCCATCTGCATTTATCGCAAAGTCTGCATTTCCATGGTCAGCAATTATAATAAATGAATACCCTCTCTCTAGTCCTTTGGTTACAATTCGTTCAACACAGTTGTCAACCTTCTCTGCGGCAGCTATAATGGCAGAATATACTCCTGTATGGCCAACCATATCGGTATTCGCAAAGTTTAAACAGATAAAATCGCTTGTCGTATTTTCTATTTCTGGTAAAATCTTTTGAGTAACTTCTTCAGCACTCATTTCTGGTTGTAAATTGTAAGTAGCTACTTTAGGCGAGCTAGCCATCAATCTTTTTTCGCCTTTAAATTCTTTTTCTCTCCCTCCAGAAAAGAAAAAAGTAACATGTGGATATTTTTCAGTTTCGGCAATACGTATTTGCGTTTTGTTATGGCGCTCTAAAACTTCTCCGAGTGTGTTTTGGATATTGTCTTTATCGTAAAGTATATGTACATTTTTGAAATCTCTGTTGTAATTGGTCATGGTAACATAATGCAAAGGAATGGCTTTCATGCCTTCAGCTGCTATATCTTCTTGAGTCAAAGCAATAGTAATTTCTCTACAACGATCTGTTCTAAAATTGAAACAAATAACAACATCATTGGTTTTTATTCTTCCTTTCGGAGTATTGTTTTCGTCAACTTTTACGATAGGTTTTACAAACTCATCCGTAATATTATTGTCGTAAGAATCCTGTATAGAATTTACAATATTTTTACTTTTACTTCCGGTTCCTTTAAGAAGTAAATCATAAGCTTCTTTTATACGTTCCCAGCGGTTATCTCTGTCCATGGCGTAATAACGACCGATAACAGAAACGATTTCTCCTTTTGAGTTCGATAAATGATTTTCTAAAGCGGCTAATTGTCCTTTACCACTTTTCGGATCACAATCTCTTCCATCTGTAAAAGCATGGATAAATACATCGGCTAAATTGTTCTTTTTTGCAAGGTCACATAATTTATACAAGTGTTTTTGATGCGAATGTATTCCACCATCAGAAACTAAACCAATAAAATGGACAGCAACATTATTTGTTTTAGCATGTTGAAATGCAGCTTTTAATGTTTCGTTATCAGCTATCGAATTATCTTCACAAGCTTTGTTGATTTTTGCAAAATCTTGATAAACAATTCTTCCAGCGCCAATGTTTAAATGACCCACTTCTGAATTCCCCATCTGACCATCTGGCAAGCCTACATATTTACCAGAGGTTTGAAGAGTAGAGTATGGATATTTAACCAAGCAACTATCGAAATAAGGTGTATTGGCATTGTATATAGCATCTGATTTGGATTTGTCTCCAAAACCCCAGCCGTCTAATATTAAAAGGGCTACTTTTTTAGTGCTCATTATTATATTTTTTATAACTAATACAAAGGTACTTAAAAATCATTGTTTATTTGAGTCAAAACAAGTGAATGAAAGGTTGTTTTGGAAATGTACTTTAAAGTAATTGAGAGAAAAATATTATCTTGTGAGAGTCTTTAATCATCTGTTTTTTTAGATCTCAAGAATTAATGTGTACTGACTCTTTTAGTGCTATAAGTTTAGATTTTCTATTGTGTGTTATACGAATAACAATAGGGTAAGAGTTGTCTTGTTTTGCACGTCTAGTGTCAAGTATTGTCTTTATAGTTGCCATGGTTTGAGTTGTTGTGGCTAACCATTAGAGATTTGAGTAACATTTGAGTAACATATAAAAGAAAAAAGACCTACACGAGTGTGTAGGTCTTTTGATCTAAGTGGGCCCACAGGGACTCGAACCCCGGACCACCTGATTATGAGTCAGGTGCTCTAACCAGCTGAGCTATAGGCCCATTCTAAATTTAATTAGAATCAGGTTGCAATTTTACGGATAAGTTAGGAATTAGACAACAATAAACTTTACTATTTTATTAGTTTTGTATTCTTATGGAACTGAAAGGGATAAAAAACATCATTTTCGACTTTGGTGGGGTATTGCTTAACCTAGATTTCAACTTAACCCAAGAAGCATTTGTTGAGTTGGGGATAGCTGATTTTAAAGGGTATTATAATAAAGCCAAACAGATTGGATTATTTGATGATTTTGAAACTGGAAGAATTTCAGAGACAGAATTTTTTGAAGGTATAAGAGTATTATCTGGTTTAGAAGAACCAGATGAAGTGCTTATTGGGGCGTGGAATGCAATGCTTCTCAATTTTCCGGTAATTAGGAAGAAGCTGTTGTTGAAGTTGAAAGAAGAGTTCTCTATTGTTTTATTGAGCAATACCAATGAAACGCATGTTAGAGCATTTATTAAAACAATAAAAATAGACATAGCTGAAACCTCGTTATCACCTTTGTTTAATAAAGTGTATTATTCTAATGAGATCGGTTTTCGTAAGCCTAATGTTAATGCGTTTGAATTTGTATTGGCTCAGAATAATTTTAAGGCTGCCGAAACATTGTTTATAGATGATTCTATACAGCATCTTGAGGGAGCGAAGCAATTGGGTATAAAAACGCTTCACATAACAAATAAGCCAATAGATGAACTATTCGCTAATTTCTTGGCATAATTCGATTAATACACCATTAGTAGTTTTTGGATGTAAAAAACAAACTAGTTTATTATCTGCACCTTTTTTAGGTAAATCATTTAAAACGATAAAGCCTTCATTTCTCATTCGTTCCATTTCTGAGTTAATGTCATTAACAGCAAAAGCAATGTGATGTATTCCTTCTCCTTTTCTTTTTATAAACTTTGCAATTGCGCTATCCTCTGTTGTTGCTTCAAGCAATTCAATTTTACTTTCCCCAATCTTAAAGAATGAAGTCAAAACACCTTCGCTTTCAACTGTTTCAGTTTTATATGGAGCTTCGCCAAATAGTTTTGTATAAACTTTATTAGCGGCTTCTAAATCTTTTACGGCAATTCCTATGTGTTCTATTTTATCCATGTTTCGAGCAAAAAAAAGTCCCGTTAACGGGACTCTAAATTATATTATAAATGGATTATTTCTTTACGAAAGTATCCGTTTTGTTATCGTAATTTAAGTAGTAAATTCCTTTTTTAAGATTCGAAATATTAACTTTTTCTCCAAACCCTTTCTTTACAATATTTCCATAACTATCATAAACTTCAAACAAAGTTGGGGTAGTAAAAAGCACATCAGTTTTTGCTTTCTTAGGACTAAAAGTAATTTCTCGAATGCTAGAGAGATATCTAGATGCTGAAGAGTATCTAGGTTTACTAGAATAGTCAACTTGTTTAACTCTAAATTTATTATCTCCTGAATGAGGTGTAACTTTAAATTTGTAGTTGTTTTTAGTTGAATTTCCATTTCCGTTAACTTCGCCAACTTTAATCCATTTGTTCCATCTGAACTGTTCTACGATATAGGTTAACTGACCAGTTTCTCCTTTAGTTGTCCAATTAAATTTTCCGTCTTTAGAAACTTTCATTGAAACAATTTCGAATGTACTTTTTGGTTTTAAAACTTCTGGATTCAGGACTTTAGGGTTGCAATCATCTTTATGCTTTATTTTTACAATAACGGGGTCCCCAATTTTCAATTGGCGAATAGAAAAATCAATTTCAAAAGCACTTGAGTTTATTTCATCAGTAGTAACTTCCCCATTTATTGTAACTTCAAATGTGCAGAAACCAATACCGTTTTCAGCAAACGGATTCTGTATATAGAGGTTCTTACCTTGATAATGCCCCTCTAACACAATTACTCCGGTAGCATTAACGTGCAATGCAAAAAGAGAAATTATTAATATGGATAAAAAGTGTTTCATTGTAAAGTGATCTTAAGCAATGTCATTTATATACAAAATTAAAGTCTTCTCATTTAGAATCAAAATATTTTTCAATATTTATGGTATTTAAATCTAATTATTAGTTGATTACTGAGCTCTCAATTAAGAGGTTTACTTTACACATTAATTATTTTCTGTAAAAATGAGCTGCATTTTTGCCGTAAAAAAGTATTAATTTTGCGATAATTAAAGAATAGAAAAATATAATGCTGAAATAAAGGATGGTGTTTATTATTGTGTAGGATAAAATTAATTAAGCGTTTTCTTCAAAAAAAATATAAAATGAAAAGAATAACAATTGCGGCAGTCTTAAAAGAACCTAATGTTGGTTCAGAAATTTTAATTAAAGGATGGGTAAGAACCTTTAGAAGTAAACGGTTTGTAGCGGTAAATGATGGTTCAACTATTAATAATTTACAGGCTGTTATTGATTTTGAGAATGAAGATGAGGATGAATTAAAGCGAATTAATACTGGAGCTTCAATTGAAATTGTTGGAGAGCTTATTGCCTCACAAGGAAGAGGTCAAACGGTTGAATTAGTGGCAAAGTCATTTAAAATATTAGGTGATGCTAATCCAGAAGAATATCCTTTGCAACCTAAAAAACATTCATTAGAGTATTTAAGAGAAATTGCTCATTTAAGACCTCGAACAAATACGTTTGCTGCGGTTTTACGTTTAAGACATGCAATGACATTTGCAATCCATGAGTTTTTTAATAATCAAGGGTTTTATAACATACATACTCCTTTGATTACTGCAACAGATGCAGAGGGTGCCGGTGAAGCTTTTCAGGTAACTACAATGGACCTTAAGAACGTACCTTTGGATGAGAATAAAGAGGTGGATTACAAACAAGATTTTTTTGGGAAGGAAACAAGCTTAGCAGTAACAGGTCAGTTAGAGGCAGAGTTGGCAGCCTTAGCGCTAAGCAAAGTATATACATTTGGACCAACATTTAGAGCGGAAAATTCTAATACAACCCGTCATTTGTCTGAGTTTTGGATGATAGAACCAGAAGTTGCTTTTGCAGGTAATAATGATAATATGAATCTTGCGGAAGCAATGTTAAAGTATTGTATTGATTACGCATTAAAGAATTGTAAAGATGACTTATCTTTCTTAAATGATAGAATTTTAGATGAAGATAAGAGTAAGCCACAGACTGATAGAGCGGGTGATTTGTTTGAAAAATTAAAATTTGTTTCTGAAAATGATTTTGAAAGAATTACATACACAGAGGCTATTGATATTTTAAGAAATTGCAAGCCAAATAAAAAGAAGAAATTCAATTTTATTATTGATGGTTGGGGTGCAGATTTACAATCAGAACATGAAAGGTTTTTAGTAGAGAAACATTTTAAAAAACCTGTTATTATTTGTGATTATCCAGCTGATATTAAAGCTTTTTATATGAAGCTTAATGAGGATGGGAAAACAGTAAAAGCAATGGATATTTTATTTCCTGGTATTGGAGAAATAGTTGGAGGATCCGAAAGAGAAGAGAGATATGATGTTTTGGCTCAAAAAATAAAGGATAACAATATACCTAACGAAAGTGTTTGGTGGTATTTAGAAACGCGTAAATATGGTACTGTTCCACATAGTGGTTTTGGGTTAGGGTTTGAAAGATTAATGCTGTTTGTAACAGGTATGGGAAACATTAGAGATGTAATTCCTTTCCCAAGAACACCGAAAAACGCAGAGTTTTAGAATCCAAATAATATTCTACATCAAATAACAGAATACGCTCAACAAAAAAGTGGTTCTATTGAGAGCATTGAAAAATGGGAGTGCCCTATTTGAATTATTATTAGGTTCGTTAAAGAAGTTAGCGTTTTTTAGGAGAAAGTCAAGTGGGCACAATTTTCGCATCAAGGTTAAAAGAATTAACTTTGTACACGATGTTAAAAAAATTGATACTACCATTTATTGTTTTAAGCTTTTCTTTTGCTAAAGAGCTTGAAGCTCAAAATTCCGATTGTACTGATTTATTGGTATTAGAGGATACTCTTTATCATTCAGCTGCTATTTCAGGTTTTGGAACGACTAAAGAGTTTTATGGAAATAATTTAGAGGAAAAAAAATCATTTGAAGAAGAAGAGAACTCAATGTGGTACTTGATTGTTGCTCCAGAGACAGGAGTCTTTACTTTTGATATAGTTACCGAAAATAAAAGTAATGATTGGGATTTTCTGTTGTACAGAAACGAAAAATTGTTTTGCAGAAAACTAGCAGAAAAAGTTGTAGAGCCGATTAGAAGTAATCTTTCAAGAAGTCCAATAACTGGAATTTCATTAAGTGCCAAACAAAGTTTTGTTAGTGCAGGAATTAACAATAATTACAGTAAGGCTGTTAAGGTTCAGGAAGGGGATAAATTTGTTTTGGTTGTCAATAATTCGAAACGAACAGGTGGTAAGCATACCTTAATTCTTCATCTTCCAAAGAAAAAAGAAGTTGAGATAAAACATCAGAAAAACACAACCCTTTTTAAAATAGAGTTTAAAGATGTTAAAACCAAGCTGTCAATACTAGGTTTAGCAAGTATCTGCGGACTTAAAACAAATACCGTTGAACTGAGTGGAATTGCAATTTATGAGACCCTCGTTTCCAAAAAGAATAGAAAAGTAAATTTAGATGCTTGTGCCAAAGGATATATGCTAATGTCTAAAGAGTATAAGGTTGACAAGACAAAGTCTAAATATTTAGCTGAAGTTTTATTAGAAAAGATTGAGCCTGGTAAAAAGGTGAATTTAACAAATATTCAGTTTTATGAAGATCAGTTTAATCTTTTACCAAAAGCCAAACCATCATTAAAAGCGCTGTTGTTATTTATGGAAAGCAATCCTACGGTTAAAATTGAAATAGAAGGACATGTTAATGGGCCTGGCGAGAGAAATTTTAAAAGGTATAAAGAGTTGTCGTATAATAGAGCCTATGCTGTAAAAGCTAATTTGGTTAAAAACGGAATTGCGAAAGAACGTGTTGATTTTAAGGGGTATGGTAATTCAGAAATGCTTTACCCTAAGCCTAAAAGTTCTTATCAAGAATCGGCAAATAGAAGAGTAGAAATTAAAATATTATCGAAATGAGTTTCATTCTAGGCATAGAAACTTCAACTAAAATATGTTCAGTTGCAGTTTCAGATGGTAAAAAATTATTAGCAATAGAAGAGGAAGGTGGAGAATATTCTCATTCAGAAAAATTAACTGTTTTTATTCAAAAAGTTTTGGATAGAGCAGGACTTCAATTAAAGGATGTTGATGCAGTTGCGGTAAGTAAAGGCCCTGGTTCTTATACGGGTTTGCGTATAGGTACTTCTGTTGCAAAGGGCTTGTGTTACGCTTTAGATAAGCCTTTAATTGCTGTTGATACATTGCAGGCAATGGCTAAAAATGTGGCTGCTTTAGATAACTCCTCAGATTCTCTTTATAGTCCTATGATAGATGCACGTAGAATGGAGGTGTATACAGCACTTTATGATAATGAGAATAATTCGGTAACGCCTATTACTGCAAAAATTATAGATGAAACTTCTTTTTCTGAAGTAGTAATAGATCAAAAAATTATATTTTTTGGGGATGGTGCAGAAAAATGTGCTGAGGTCTTAGATAAAAACTCAAATGCTACATTTATTGATCAAGGGCTTCCTTCAGCTGAATTTGTAAATCAAATAGCGTTCGATAAATATCAAAATCAAGAGTTTGAAGATGTAGCTTATTTTGAGCCATACTACTTAAAAGATTTTGTGGCAACTACTCAAAAGAAATTACTTTAACGCTTCTATTTACACGCCTTAATTTTAGAGACTCTTGCAAATGTAATTTCCTTTTCTGTCTTAGTCATTTCAATTAATTGAAATGGGTAGGTTAGTACAGAAGTATTATTGCAACTTTTTTCAGGTTTAGCATTTTCTATAGTTACAAGTATGCCTTTTGTTGACTTTTCTATAGCGCTAACTTTAATGGTGTACCCTCCGTTAGGTTGCTCTCCCGCTGCCACTAATAATAATTGTTTTTTTTTGAAATCAATCATTGGGATGGGTGGTTTTCTTGGGTATTTTCCAAACATTCTCGACCAATTCAAATCCATTTCTTCTTCAGTCCTAATTATAATGTTTTGTGTTTTTTTATAATCACTGTTTTCTCCGGTTTTAACTTCAGTAAAATCAAAAGCTTCTTTTATGGCCTCCAAATTTATTTCTTGAAGCTCTTTGGCTATCTTTTCTTGTTTACTTGATTTGCAAGAAAATAAAAGAGTAATTAATACAATTGCTAATAATCTCATAATTAGATTTTTTTATAAAAATACTTAAAACAATTATTATTCTAAACAATTTAAATACTTTTTTATGGTATTCTCAAGTCCAAAATAAAGGGAGTCGCATATTAATGCATGCCCTATAGAGACCTCTAAAAGATTGCAAGTGTTTTTCTGGAAATAAGATAGATTGTCTAAATTTAAATCATGACCAGCATTTATTCCTAATCCTAATATGGTGGCTAATTCACTAGCTTTTGTGTAGCTCAATATCGCAGACTCGTTATTCTGCATAAAGTTGTCAGCATATGGTCCCGTATAAAGCTCGATTCTATCTGTTCCAGTCTCAACCGCATTTTCAATATTTACGGTTTCAGTGTCAACAAAAATGGAAGTTCTAATGCCTGCAGCTTTAAACTCGCTTATAATTTCTTTTAAAAAGTCTTTTTGTTTGAGCGTATCCCACCCTGCATTTGATGTTAAAACTCCTGGTGGGTCTGGCACTAAAGTAACTTGTTCAGGCTTTACTTCTAAAACCATATTCATAAAAGAGGTGTTAGGAAACCCTTCAATATTAAACTCGGAAGTAATAACTGGCTTTAAATCGTAAACATCTTGATAGGTAATGTGCCTTTCATCTGGTCTAGGATGAATAGTAATTCCTTGAGCACCAAATTTTTCGCAGTCTTGGGCTACTTGAACTAAATTTGGTAAATTATTACCTCTAGCATTTCTAATGGTAGCAATTTTATTGATGTTTACACTAAGTTTTGTCATTATTCGATACTTTTGAGCTTGATAATACGTCTTAATAAAAGACAAAAGTAGAAACTATTAAATGAATATGATTGCTTCAGAATTAATATCTTACGATATACCATCGTTAAAGCTTTCCGACACTGGAAATAAAGCGTTAGATTGGATGGAAGAATTTAAAACAACGGAACTTCCAATTGTTAAAGATGGGAAATATCTTGGATTGATTAGCGAGTCTAATTTATTGGACAGTAATAATGTTGATGGAGTGATTGAAAGTTTCAGATTTAACTTATTGAAGCCATTTGTACAAGATAATCAACACATGTTTGAAGTGGTTTCTACTATGGTAGAAAATGATATTGATGTTTTGCCGGTAGTAAATAGTAGCGACCAATATTTAGGAGTAATTACAAGTAAAATCATTGTAAACAGCTTGTCTAAGGTCGTTTCTATTGCAAATGCAGGAAGTATTTTAACATTAGAGGTTAATGTGAAAGACTATTCTTTATCTGAAATTGCTAGAATGGTTGAGTCGGATGATGCTAAAGTGTTGGCGTCATTTATTACTTCCCATCCAGATTCAACAAAACTCGAGGTTACTTTAAAAATAAACAAAACAGAAATAAGTAGAATTCTTCATACGTTTGAGCGATTTAATTATGTAGTGTTAGCATCTTATAATGAAAGCGAATACCATGAAAATCTTCAAAATAAATACGATGAATTTATGCGTTTTTTAAATCCCTAAAATGTTAACCAATACATTTAAATTCTTTGTTGTACTCTTTTTTTTTCAAGAGGTTTCTGTCATTTTTGCTCAAGAGGCAAGCGATTATACTGTTGTAAAAGAGGTTAAAATAATTGGAAATAAAATAACTAAAGCAAGTATAATTCTTAGAGAAATTCCTTTTAGTATATACGATACTATCCAGTCAGAAAATCTGAGTAGTGAGTTAGACAGGGTGAGAAATAACTTGCTAAACACTTCGCTTTTTAATTTTGTTGCGGTTGATCCTGTTTACTTTGATGACCAAAACATATCAATATTTATAACTGTAGAAGAGCGCTGGTATTGGTGGCCTATTCCAATTTTCAAAATACAAGAAGCTAATTTTAATACGTGGTGGGCAGAAAAGGATTTTGATAGGGCTAATTATGGATTGTATCTATCTAAACAAAATTTTAGGGGACGAAAAGAAATATTATCGTTTTTATTTCAAGGAGGGTACACCGAAAAATTAGGTGTAAAATATGAAGTTCCCTATGTAAATAAAAGAAAGACTAATGGCTTAAATGCGATGTTCTCTTATAGTCGAAATCGAGAAGTTTCTTATGCAGTATCAGATAATTCCAGAGATTTTTATCGGTCGAAAACTGAATATGTGCAAAAAGAAATACATTCTACTATTGGCTATGAACTTCGTCCAAAGTTGTACAATAAACACAATTTAAATTTAAATTATTCTGATGTAAGCATCTCCGATTCGGTACTAAGTCTTAATGATAATTATTTATTTAAAGGTGAAAACAAAATGCAGTATTTTGGTTTAAAATATTCTTTTAAGTGGGATAAGCGAGATGTAAAAAACTATCCAACAGACGGAAGTTATTTTGATATTAAATTTTTTAAAGATGGTATAGGAGTTCTTTCGGGGTTGAATTCATTTTATATGACTTCTCACTTAAAAAAGTTTTGGCCACTATCAGATAATATTTATTTTGCAAGTTCAGTAAAGGCTAAGTTTACCGTAAAAGATTCACCTTACTATTTGCAAAGTGGGTTTGCTTTTGGAAATGATTTGGTAAGAGGTTATGAACTTTATGTGGTAAATGGAGAAAATTATGGTTTAACAAAACTGCAACTCCG
>Ga0307998_1000228_pt1 | contig 32342 bp, 38 predicted proteins | sample Davwhametageno37_FD_203147 | JGI IMG/M metagenome (GOLD analysis project Ga0307998, IMG submission 203147) | Marine microbial communities from Davis Island wharf, Antarctic Ocean - #37 | ecosystem: Environmental > Aquatic > Marine > Unclassified | place: Antarctic Ocean: Davis Island wharf... | reverse complement strand
CTTTTTTGTGGCTAGTTTTTTTATTGCTGTTTTTTTTGCTACGGATTTCTTACTGGGGGATTTTGATTTTGCAGCAGCTATTTTTGCCGTGGATTTGTTTTTTGGTTTAACACTTTTTCCTGCTGCTGCTTTCACTTTACTTGCTCCAGCCATCATACTAGACTCAACTTGGTCGGCGCCTTGTTTAATTTCTTGCTGAAGATTTTGCAACTCTTCAAATCGAGCATCGCGATTCACTTCTTCTTTAACCTGCGCCACATAACGTTGTAATCGCCCAACAAAAGCCCCGACAGTGCGTGCAACTTGCGGCAGCTTATCTGGACCAACAACCAATAGTGCAACGACCGCTATCATCATCAGCTCTGCAAAAGAAATATCAAACACGTACGATGCTCAACATTACTGGTTAGTCTTTTTGGTCACTTCACCTTCGACGGTTGTGCCCACTTCTTCAGCTGGTTCTTGTTCGTCATTGTCTTTAACTGCCTTTTTGAATTCCTTGACAGCACTGCCAACATCACCTCCCATATTCTTAAGCTTTTTCGTACCAAAAACCAACACAACGATTAATAATACAATTAACCAATGCCATAAACTAAATGCGCCCATTACAATCTCCTAATATTTATACCGTTGGCAAGCCGCCACCAAACACATGCACATGTAAGTGAAACACTTCCTGCCCGCCTTCACGTCCTGTGTTAATCAGTGTTTTAAAACCCTTTAAGCCCTGCTCATCAGCTAGCTTTGGTGCTAATAATAGCATCTTACCCAACAGCGCCTGATGGGCCTTATCACAGCTTTTTAAGCTCTCTAAGTGCAATTTTGGAACGATTAAAAAATGGACTTTCGCCATTGGCTTGATGTCATTAAACACAATCACATCATCATCTTCATAGGTGGTGTCGGAAGTAATGTCGCCAGCAACAATTTTACAAAAAAGACAGTTTGTGGTCATTGTGTTTCACCTTAATGTTGTCAAGCATACTGCTTCAATCAAACGTTAATCCTTTGTTCGCGCGTTCTTCTCATCAATACCTGATAAGCCTTCTCGCCTAGCAAGCTCATCCAAGATATCCTGTGGTTTTAAATCGGCTTTTGCTAACATCACCAAAGTATGAAACCACAAATCTGCCGTCTCATAAATAATCTCTTGTTTATTACCGTCTTTTGCAGCAATCACCACTTCAGTCGCTTCTTCACCGACTTTTTTAAGAATGCTATCCATGCCTTTTGCATACAGCTTAGCCACGTATGACGAGCTTGGGTCAGCCACTTTACGTTGCTCCAGCAAGTCTGCTAATCGATCTAAAATATTTTCAGTCATACGATGGTCTTATAAATATCTTCAGGGTTCTTAATAATAGGCTGATCTATTTCCCACTGCTCATCTTCTAATTTTTTATAAAAACAATTGTGTCTGCCAGTGTGACAAGCAATACCGCCGATTTGTTCGACATCAATCAATATCACGTCTCCATCACAATCTAAACGGATTTCATGTACTAGTTGGCTATGGCCTGACTCTTCGCCTTTACGCCAGAGCTTTTGGCGTGAACGCGACCAATAAATAGTTCGCTTACTTTCGTTGGTCAGCGTCAATGCTTCACGGTTCATCCATGCAAACATTAACACTTTTCCCGTTTTGTGTTCTTGTGCGATCACGGGAACAAGCCCATTCTCATCCCACTGTATTTTATCTAACCAATTCATTTGATGAATTCTACAGCCTTACTTCAATGTTGTGTGCTTGCATATAGGTTTTTGCTTGTTCGACCGTATATTCCCCATAGTGGAAAATACTCGCAGCCAAAACAGCATCTGCACCGCCAATTTTGACGCCATCAACCAAGTGCTGCAAATTACCCACGCCGCCCGAAGCAATCAAAGGAACGGCTACCGCATCTGAAATCGCACGGTTAAGCGAATTGTTAAATCCTATTTTCGTACCATCTCTATCCATGCTAGTGACTAGCAACTCACCTGAGCCTAAATTCACCATTTTTTTCGCCCATTCGACAGCATCTAACCCTGTAGGTTTTCGGCCACCATGGGTAAACACTTCCCACTCAAACGGCTGACCTTCTACTTTTTTAGCATCAATCGCGACGACGATACATTGTGAGCCAAAGCGTGCTGCTGCATCAGCAACCACTTGTGGATTGTAGATAGCAGTTGTATTAATACTGACTTTATCCGCGCCAGCATTAAGTAGCCGGCGCACATCATCCACTTCACGTACACCACCACCAACCGTCAATGGAATAAACACCTGACTAGCCACATCTTCAATGATGTGCAAAATCAAATCTCGACCATCAGACGTTGCAGTAATGTCTAGAAAGGTAAGCTCATCAGCACCTTGGTCATCATAGCGCTTTGCAATTTCAACTGGGTCGCCTGCATCACGCAGCTCCATAAAGTTAACCCCTTTAACGACACGACCAGCCGTGACATCCATACAAGGAATAATACGTTTAGCGAGCATTAGGTGACAGTTCGTCCGCTAAGGCTTGCGCAGCAGCAAAGTCTAAAGAGCCTTCATAGATGGCACGGCCTGTAATCGTACCAATCACACCTCCGCTTTCAACAGCGCAAAGCTTGCGGACATCATCTAAATTAGTTACGCCACCAGAGGCAATGACAGGAATCGTCAATGCTTGCGCTAAAGCAACAGTCGCTTCAATATTAACGCCAGTCATCATGCCATCACGACCTATATCCGTATAAATAACTGAACTAACACCATAGTCTTCGTATTTTTTACCAATATCAATCACATCATGGCCAGTTAATTTTGACCAACCATCAACAGCGACCTTGCCATCTTTAGCATCAAGACCAACAATCACTTGTCCAGGGAAAGCATCACACGATTCATGTAAAAAGCCTGGATTTCTGACTGCAGCAGTACCAAGAATAACGTAATCAATGCCGTCATCTAAATAACGTTCAATGGTATCTAAATCACGAATGCCACCACCAAGTTGAATAGGTATTTTTCCACCAATGGCACTCACAATTGATTTAACGGCATCATTATTCACAGGTTTACCTGCAAATGCACCATTTAAATCAACCAAGTGTAATCGTTTACACCCTTGGTCTAGCCAATGTTTAGCTGTAGCACCAGGGTCTACTGAAAAAACAGTGGACGCATCCATGTCACCTTGTTTAAGACGAACACAGTGTCCATCTTTGAGATCAATTGCGGGAATGATTAGCATAGCCTTAAAGTATTACTTAGTTAGGTTGCAGAAAAAATTACGGTTTCCAGTTTACAAAATTGCGGAGTAATTGCAATCCTGCCTGTGCACTTTTTTCTGGATGAAACTGCACAGCAAAAATATTATCTTGCGCCACAGCACAAGTAAACTTGTTTGGATACTCGCCATAACCCATGGCACTCGCTTCATCTTCAAGGCTCACATAATAGCTGTGGACGAAATAAAAACGTTCCCCACTGGCAATGCCTTGCCACAACGGATGCGGCTTATCGTACTGGTAGACTTGATTCCATCCCATATGCGGAACTTTCAGCTTTTCACCCGCTGCATCAGTCACGTTCTCAAGGGCAAACTTTTTAACATTGCCTTCCAACAAACCCAGCCCATTGGCATCCCCTTCTTCGGAATGATCAAATAACATTTGCAAACCAATACAAATGCCTAAAAATGGCTTGGTTTTAGCCGCGCTAACAACCGCCTCATGTAAACCGCGCCCATCCAGCTCTTGCATGCATTCCGGCATTGCCCCTTGCCCTGGAAATACTACACGCTCAGCCGCATGAATTTCTTCAGGGTTGCTAGTGATCAGCACCGTTTTATCCGAGGCAACATGTTCAATTGCTTTTGACACGGATCTTAAATTACCCATGCCATAATCAACAACGGCAATATCTATTTTTTTCATTTAATTTACTACTAGAATGTTGGCGCTATAACACGCCTTTGGTAGACGGCATAACACCTGCCATACGCTCATCATGTGCCACAGCCATACGCAATGCGCGACCAAACGCTTTAAAAATGGTTTCTGCCTGATGGTGCGAGTTATGGCCTTTTAAATTGTCGACATGCAGGGTCACCAATGCGTGATTGGTAAAGCCTTGGAAAAACTCATGGAATAAATCAACATCGAACTCACCAATAGCAGCACGCGTGAACTCACAGTTAAATGACAATCCTGGGCGACCAGACAAATCCAATACGACACGAGAAAGTGCCTCGTCTAATGGCACATAGGCATGTCCATAACGGTTAATGCCTTTTTTATCGCCAAGTGCTTTTAAGAAAGCCTGCCCAAGCGTAATACCAATATCTTCAACAGTATGGTGTGCATCAATATGCAAATCACCTTTCGCGCGCACATCAATATCCATCATGCCGTGACGCGCTACTTGATCTAGCATATGGTCTAAAAAGCCAATGCCAGTTTCAAATTGTGACTGGCCAGTACCGTCTATATTGATAGAAACGGTAATTTGGGTTTCAAGGGTATCGCGGGTAACTTCAGCTTCACGCATAGGAATAATGTCTAAATTAAGTAATGAATGTAATTTCAATGATTTAAGAGCATTTTAACCCAATCTCAGACTGTTGCGCAAAAAGTACAATAAAAAAGCCGACCAAAAGGCCGACTTTTTAACGAGTACTAACTGAAATTACTCAGCAGCAGCTTCGATAGCGTCGCCTACAACATCGCTAGCTTCTTCCATTGCTTCGCCAGTTGATTCAACTACGTCGCCTGTTGCTTCAGCAGTTGCTTCAACAGCTTGCTCCATTGTTGCAGCATCAGCTGGTGCTTCTTGAGCAGTACCACCGTTAAGCAAGTACAAACCTAGCAATACCGCACCAGCGATAATTGCCCATGGCAACCACTTCATACCACCAGCACTAGCATTACCAGCATGTACGATACCTGTAATCTCAGCAGCAGCAGCAGCAGGATCAGCAGCGCCGTAAATAGCAGCACCAGCAACAACGATATTAGCACCAGCTTCAACTACTTGCGCAGCTGTGTTAGCTTTAACACCACCAGCAACAGATACTTTAGCACCTGTTTTTAAACCAGTAACCATTGCCAAATCACCAAACGGCGTTTGACCTGCAGCTTGTTGATCCAAACCTGTATGCACACCAATAATGTGCGCACCTAACTTAGCCACTTCTAAAGTACGTGCTTTTTTGTCTTTTACGTTGATCAAATCAACTTGTGCCATTTTGCCGTATTTATTAGCAACCTCAATAAAACCTTTAATCGTACCGATATCAGCAGTACCTAAAACCGTACAGATGTCTGCACCAGCTGCATAAAATGGCTCTGCTTCATAGAAGCCAGCATCCATCGTTTTTAAATCAACTAAGATTTTGTTATTTGGAAACTTTGCACGTAATGTTTTTAGTAGTTCAATACCGTTATGCTTAATGCATGGTGTACCGATTTCTAAAATATCAACGTGTGGTGCAACTTTAGCAGCTAGCGCTACTGTTGCGTCAAAGTCTAGTGAGTCTAATGCCATCTGGGTTTGTGCCATGAAAAGTCTTCCTCCGAATTTGCTTTATTAAAATTTAATTATGTATCCACTTAACTGTTGATCCCATCAAATGAACAGTCAGTGCATATCCCGCCATCATAACCGAAATTGACAGATTATTTCAACAATTTAGCGTTATTTAAATACAAAGCCGGCAGCTTTAAGAGAGCCTACTGACTCAGTATTAGTGTTAGCGCATTGATTAGCTGCTCTGTTTGCAGCTCTGTACCTATTGTGATTCTAATATAGGGTGTAATTCGTTCAGGCTTTTTAAAATGTCGCACAATAATCTTTTGTTCACGTAGCCTTTCTGATAATTGAGCACCATCTACGGCTTTATGCTTGGCAAAGATGAAGTTTCCACCTGAAGGCAACACAACAAACCCCATTCCGTCAAGCCGTTTGATTAAAGACTCACGTGTCGCCATGACTTTTTGACAAGTTTTATCAAAATAATCGACATCCTCTATCGCAGCAATCGCACCAGCCTCTGCTAGTCGGTCAATTGGATAAGAGTTAAAACTATCTTTCACTCTGGTTAATGCTTCAATTAAATCTGGATGACCCAATGCAAAACCGACACGTAAGCCTGCGAGCGAACGCGCTTTAGATAAGCTTTGTGTGACTAATAAATTAGGGTACACATTGATTAATTTAACCGCAGATTTTGTACCAAAGTCGACATAAGCCTCATCAACAACGACAACGGAATGCCGATTTTTTTGCAATAATGCTTCTACTCGCGTCAATTCCAGTGGAATCCCCGTTGGCGCATTAGGGTTCGGAAAAATAATGCCGCCATTCGGTCGATCATAATCGTGGATATTAATTTCAAAATGTCGGTCAAGTGGAATCGCCTCATACTCAATACCATACAGTCCACAATAAACAGGATAAAAACTATAAGTAATATCAGGAAAAATCAGTGGCCTTAAGTGCTTAAACAGACCCTGAAAAATATGTGCTAACACCTCATCTGAACCATTGCCCACAAAGACTTGATTGGCACTTAAGCCATGGTAATCGGCAATCGTGTTTTTTAATCGATCCGAGTTAGGATCGGGGTAAAGTCGTAAGCTATCGCCCACTTCCGCCTTAAGTGCTTCCAGCACTTTTGGGCTAGGTCCATAAGGATTCTCGTTCGTATTCAGTTTAATTAAGTCTTTCAGCTTAGGTTGCTCGCCCGGTACATATGGCGTTAAATCATGAACAATGTCACTCCAGAACTGGCTCATCCCTTACTTCTTAAGCCTATACTCAGCTGAACGGGCATGCGCCTGCAAACTCTCACCATGCGCCAAGGTTGACGCAATCTTACCTAATTTTTGCGCACCTTCATTCGACACCATGATTAAGCTAGAGCGCTTCTGGAAATCATAAACACCCAATGGCGAACTAAACCGCGCGGTGCGTGAAGTTGGCAACACGTGGTTTGGGCCGGCACAGTAATCACCTAAAGCCTCACAAGTATCACGCCCCATAAAGATAGCGCCCGCATGTTTTATTTTCTTACTCGTTTCTATCGGATTTTCGATTGAAAGCTCCAGATGTTCTGGTGCAATATAGTTACTAATTTCAATCGCCTCATCTAAGTCTTTCACCAAAATCAGTGCACCTCTATCCGTAATAGAAGTGCTGATAATAGCTTTTCTTGGCATTTCTTCCACAAGCCTTTGCATGCTGGCTGCAACTTCATCTAAAAAGTCCGCATCAGGGCAAAGCAAAATAGATTGCGCCAACTCATCATGTTCAGCTTGGCTAAACAAGTCCATGGCAATCCAATCAGGATCAGTCTTGCCATCACAAATCACTAAAATCTCTGATGGTCCCGCGACCATATCAATGCCAACCACACCAAACACACGGCGTTTAGCCGCTGCTACATAAGCATTACCTGGGCCGGTTACTTTGTCGACTTGCGGCACTGTTTCCGTTCCGTACGCCAACGCACCGACGGCTTGTGCACCTCCGATACAAAATACGCGATCAACGCCTGAAATCGCAGCAGCAGCTAGTACCAATGCATTTTTCTCACCATTAGGTGTTGGTACTACCATAATTAACTCTTGCACCCCAGCCACTTTCGCTGGAATTGCATTCATCAATACGCTTGAAGGGTAAGCTGCCTTACCACCTGGCACATACAATCCCACGCGATCTAATGCGGTAACTTGCTGACCTAATAACGTGCCATCATCTTCCGTATAGTTCCATGATGGCATCACTTGCTTCTTATGGTAGGTACGCACACGACCAGCCGCCGCTTGTAATGCTTCGCGCTGATCTAATGGCAACCCTGTTAATGCTGCTTGTAACTCTGCTTGGCTCACTTCAAGCTCAGCTAGACTAGTGGCATTCGTATTATCAAAACGGTTGGTATATTCCAATACTGCAGCATCGCCACGCGTTTTAACATCTTTTAAAATATTAGCCACAACAACATCAATTCTGTCATCTTGCGCTGTTTCAAACGCCAACAAGGCCTTTAAGGCCTCGTCAAAGTTTTGATCTGTTGTCGATAAACGTCGAATATCCATACTTAACCTATTTATTTATGCGTTTTTGAATAATTATGCTGCGCTTGAAACTGCGCGCGCAAAGTCATCAATGATGGGCTGCAATGCGGAGCGATTTAATTTTAAAGAAGCCTGATTTACAATCAAACGTGAACTAATATCACCGACATGCTCAACCGCTTCCAAGTTGTTGGCTTTCAGCGTGCCGCCTGTACTCACCAAATCCACAATAGCATCGGCCAATCCAACTAAAGGGCCTAATTCCATAGAGCCATACAGCTTGATTAAATCAACGTGCATGCCTTTTTCAGCAAAATGTTCACGTGCTGTTTCAACATATTTTGTCACCACTTTTAAACGTGCACCTTGACGAATAACCGCGTCATAATCAAAACCTTTTCGCACCGCAACCATCATCTTACATTTGGCGATTTGCAAATCGAGTGGTTGATACAAACCATCACCACCATGCTCATCCAACACATCTTTACCTGCAATACCAATATCTGCCGCGCCATATTGCACGTAAGTTGGCACATCGGAAGCTCGCACAATAATCAGACGCACATCTGGACGATTGGTTCCTAAAATCAGTTTTCTAGAAGAGCCCGGCTCTTCTTCTGCTTGAATGCCTGCCGCTGCCAATAATGGCGCAGTCTCATCAAAAATTCTGCCTTTAGATAAAGCAATAGTAATCATTAGTTCGCTCTTTTCACTTTTGCGCCTAGCGCAGCCAGTTTCTCTTCTAGCAATTCATAGCCGCGATCTAGGTGATAGATACGTTCAATCACTGTTTCATCTCTAGCCACCAAGCCAGCTAATACCAAACTAGCAGAAGCGCGCAAGTCTGTCGCCATCACTGTTGCGCCATCTAAATGCGAAACACCTTTGACTAAAGCCGTGTGACCATCAACAGTGATATCCGCGCCTAAGCGTTGCAACTCTTGCACATGCATAAAGCGATTTTCAAAAATTGTTTCTATCACAGTTGATACGCCTTCAGCGATGCAATTCATAGCCATAAACTGTGCCTGCATATCTGTTGGGAAAGCAGGGTGTGGTGCTGTTCGCACGTTGACGGCTTTTAACTTACCATCACTTTTTACGGTAATGGTTTCGCCATTTACTGTCACTTCAGCACCAGCTTCACGCAGCTTATCAATCACAGCATCAAGCAAATCAGCGCGTACATTTTTCAAGGTTACTTCGCCACCCGCCATCGCTGCTGCCACCATATAGGTACCAGCTTCAATACGATCACAAACAACATTGTGATTCGTCCCATTGAGCTTCTCTACACCCTCGATGGTGATTATGTCTGTACCAGCACCAGCAATCTTGGCACCCATTTTATTCAAACATTCAGCCAAATCGACCACTTCAGGCTCCTTTGCTGCATTTTCCAATACGGTCGTGCCTTCAGCTAAAGTCGCTGCCATCATCAGGTTTTCTGTGCCTGTTACGGTAACCAAATCCATGTAATATCGCGCGCCTTGTAGACGACGGTTTGGCAAGTGCAATGTACTGGCTTGGATATAACCATGCGTGATATGAATCGCGGCACCCATGGCTTGCAATCCTTTTATGTGCAAATCAACAGGACGAGGACCAATAGCGCAACCGCCTGGCAATGAAACACGTGCACTACCAAATCGCGCCAATAGTGGACCTAATACCAAAATAGAAGCACGCATGGTTTTCACCATTTCATACGTTGCCTCAAATGAGGTCACCTCACTGGCATCCAAACTGACTTTATCTGCATTTCTATCAACTTTAACGCCCATAATTTCGAGCAGTTTAAGTGTTGTGCCAATATCTTTTAATGCGGCGATACTGCTTAACTGTAATGGAGTTTCAGCCAATAACGATGCACATAAAATAGGTAATGCAGCATTTTTAGCACCAGAAATAGTGACTTCGCCATTCAGCGGCTCGCCACCTTTAATAATTAACTTATCCAATTACTTTGCCCCAGCTAGCAGCGTTAGTAGCTCACCACTCTCATACATTGACTTAATGATATCAGAACCGCCAACAAACTCACCTTTTACATAAAGCTGAGGAATCGTTGGCCAGTTAGCAAAGACCTTAATGCCCTCGCGAACCTCTTGATCTTGCAGCACATCAACAGCAACATACTGTGCTTCGCACGCGTCTAACACTTGCGTCGCCAAGCTTGAAAAACCACACTGTGGAAATTTCGGGCTGCCTTTCATGTAAAGCACAACTGTGTTGCCGGTAACGGTCTCTTTAATTCTTGCTTGTGTATCCATTTTATTTCCTAATCAATAATTATTTATTTATCTCTGCCCATTTTTCAGGCGCCATTGTCTGCATCGACAGTGCATGTATTTCTGCACGCATGCGATCACCTAGTGCTGCATAAACCAGTTGATGCTGCTGCACCATGTTTTTCCCTACAAACTCAGGACTCACAACCACAGCCTCAAAATGAGTGCCATCATCGCCCAACACTTTAATATACTCACAGGCCAAATTCGCCGTGATATAACCTTCTAATTGTGATGCAGTTAACACATTTACCTTCTCACCAAGTCATGTAGACTTTTTAATTAATTTTTAGTGCGACTTTCTTTGAAAACCAGTCGTCATTTTAACCGCGGAGTTTATAACCCGATTTTAACATTTTTAAGCTCAGCGCAACTAAAAGCACCAAAAACGTTAAAACAACACCCAAACTCACCCAAGGTGAAATATCACCTTGTCCAAAAAAGCCATATCGGAAGCCATCAATCATGTAAAAGAATGGATTGAAGTGTGAAATAGTCTGCCAAATCGGCGGCAACGAGTGAATAGAATAAAAGACACCCGACAAAAAGGTCAGCGGCATAATCACAAAGTTTTGAAACGCGGCCATTTGATCAAATCTTTCTGCCCAAATGCCAGCAATAATACCGAACGTACCCAGTAAAGCACTGCCTAGAAGCGCAAACACCAATACCCAGCCAATATGCATGATGGGCAAATCAACAAAGAAAATAGCCACCAAATAAATACTAAAGCCAACAACGAAACCGCGCACGACAGCCCCCGCTAAAAATGCGATAAAAAATTGCAAGTACGTTAAAGGCGTTAACAACACAAAAACAATGTTACCCATCACCTTAGACTGCACCAAACTTGAAGACGTATTAGCAAATGAATTTTGCAACAACGACATCATAATCAAACCTGGAATCAAGAATGCCGTATAAGCCACATTGTCATAGACCTGCACGCGACCAGCCAAGACATGTGAAAAAATTAACAAATATAACAATGCCGTAATCATTGGGGAAGCAATGGTTTGAAAAGCAACGCGCCAGAAACGCAACACCTCTTTTTTAAACAGCGTATATACACCGCGTGTTTGCGCGTTAATCAGACTCACGCGCCACCTACTAATGACAAAAACACATCTTCTAAATCCGCTTCATTTAATTGCATATCTTCAATCACTGCATTGGCTTTTCGCAATTCACTCAAGGCAAACTCCACCTGGCTCAACTCTGTTAGCGTTAACACATAAGTCTGCCCATCCTGATGTTTTACCATAGAGGATAAACTGGCAGGCATATTGCTAGCGCTTAATTTAAGGCATAGGTTTTTAGAAGGGAATTTATTTAAGAGGTTAGCCGTTGTATCTAAGGCAACCACTTCACCTTGCTTCATCATTGCCACGCGTGAACATAGCTCCTCAGCCTCTTCTAAGTAGTGCGTGGTCAAAATAACCGTATGTCCTTCTTGATTCAAGCGACGAATAAAGCCCCACATTAACTGTCTTAGCTCTACATCAACGCCTGCTGTTGGCTCATCCAACACAATCACTGGCGGCTTGTGTGCTAAGGCTTGTGCGATCAATGCACGGCGTTTCATGCCACCTGATAGCCGTCGCATATTAGTATGCGCTTTATCAGTTAAGCCCAAGGACTCAATAACTTCATCTACCCAAGCATCATTCTCTTTACCTCGGCCAAAGTAGCCAGCTTGAAAGCGCAGCATTTCACGCACGTTGAAGAATGGGTCAAACACCAGCTCTTGTGGCACCACACCCAAAGCCATTCGTGCTGCTTGATAATCGGTCACAACATCGTGCCCCATGACAGAAACATTGCCCTCACTAGGTCGCAACAACCCAGCAAGAATATTAATCAATGTCGATTTCCCAGCGCCATTTGGCCCAAGCAGGCCAAAAAACTCACCTTGGTTCACCGTTAAATCAAGCCCTTTTAAGGCATGAAAATCGCCAAAGTGCTTATGTACATTCTCAATTTTTATTGCTGGAATTGCCAAAATATCCTTACCTAAAAATAAATGCTTATATAAAGCAAAACCCCACCTGAGTAGGTGGAGTTAATATCAATCAAATCAAGCGCTACAATTAATTAGCGTTAACTAACCAAATCTGCAACTCCATATAGAACTGTCAGCCTTGTAAGGCTCTTGGGCAAGTTCACAAACGATATTTGTTTGTTTTCTGCCTGGCCCCTACGCTGCCACTCCAATATTAAACTCACCGCAGATGTATCAACTTCAGCAACCTTAGCAAAATCCACCACTGCCTGATCAGGCAACACTAATGCTTCGCTTAACTTGAGCAGTGTATTGGCATTATCCATCTCAATGTTACCAGTGACATCCCAGCGATTTTCGTTTTGTGTAATTGCGGTCATGATTAAACTTTAAATTATATTAATGCGTCATTGCGCTAGCATTTTTACTGGTTAGCTTAACAATCAAACTATCCAAACCATTTTTACGCACCTCTTGCGAAAACTGCCCACGGTAATTAGTGACCAAACTAACACGCTCAATCACAATATCGTACACTTTCCATGCATCCTCTTCACGCGCTAAAGAGTAGTCCACAGCGATTGGTTGACCACCACTTTGTATAATCTTCGTTTTCACTGAGGCTGTTTTAGCATCATCAACCATCCGTAATGGTAAAAACTCAATTGTCTGATCTTGGTATTTAGACAAAGCCGTAGCGTAAGTGCGCAGCAATAAAGTACGGAACTCTTTTTGGAAATTAGTACGCTGCTCTGGCGTTGCTCTTGTCCAGTTTTTACCTAAAACCAAACGTGATACACGCACAAAGTTAAAGTTCGGCAAAACCTTCTGTTCTACTAAAGCAAAAATTTTCGCGTGATTACCAGCTTGAATATCGCGATCAGACTTAACAATAGCCAACACATCCTCCGCTGTACGTTTCACTAGCGCATCAGGTGCCTCAATAGCAAACACTGCTGTGCTGAAAAAAACCATACTTAACGCAATAAAAAACTTTTTAATCATATCTATATCCTATTAAATTAGGGCCCTTTGGTGTATCTGCTAGTTTAGCAAATCATCCAAAGGACTATCAGTTAACGCATCATCATCTGTTTTGGTTGATTCCGCAGGTGCAGTTGCTGCTGCAACTGGCTCCACAGCCTTATTATATAGGAACTGGCTAATCATCTTCTCCAGCACCACAGCATCTTGCGTTTGTATAATTTTGTCACCCTCTGCAAGGCTCACTTCATCACCACCAGCTTCTAAACCAATATACTGCTCACCTAACAAACCTGCTGTATAAATGTTAGCAAAAGTATCTGCAGGGAATTTATAATCTTTATCGATTTTTAAACTAACAATCGCCTCAAAAGTCGCGCCATCAAAACGAATATCGCCAACACGTCCAACCACGACGCCAGCACTTTTCACTGGTGCGCGTGGTTTTAAGCCGCCGATATTCTCAAATGCAGCCTTCACTGTATACGTATCGCCAATGTTGCTCGTGGTTAAATTTCCCACTTTCATCGCTAAACCAAGCAATGCGGCAACACCTAAGGCGACAAATATGCCCACCCATAAATCTATTGTTGTTCTTTCCATAATCCTACCCTCACACCTAAATAATCATAAACGAGGTTAATGCAAAATCTAGCGCCAACACCGCTAATGATGAGGTCACCACAGTTCTTGTTGTTGCTCGGCTAACCCCTTCTGCAGTCGGCGGCGCATCATATCCTTCGAACAAGGCAATCATAGTACATGCCACGCCAAATACAACACTTTTTATAACGCCATTCAAAATATCAAACTGCCAATCTACATTCGCTTGCATTTGCGACCAAAAAGCACCCGCATCAACACCAATCAGTGGCACAGCCACTAAGTAACCGCCTAGAATACCAATCATAGAGAACAGCGCCGCTAAAATAGGCAATGAAATCACACCAGCCCAGAACTTTGGTGCAATCACACGTGCAATAGGGCTAACCGCCATCATTTCCATTGCTGACAACTGTTCCGTTGCTTTCATGAGACCAATTTCAGCCGTAATGGCAGTACCAGCTCTACCTGCGAATAACAATGCGGTCACAACAGGCCCCAACTCACGAACGAGTGCCAATGCAACCAACACACCAATCGCCTCTGATGAGCCATATTTTTGCAAAGTATGGTAACCCTGCAACGCCAACACCATCCCCACAAAAAATGCAGAGACAGAAATAATCACTAGGGAATTAACACCCGTGAAATACACTTCACGAACAACTAAACGAAACCGTCGAAAGCTCTCGCCTGAAGAAATCAACATCAAACCAAATAAGCGTCCACCTGCACCTAAACGCCAGATCTGGTCGATAAAGTTACTGCCAACATTACGCAAGAAATTGATCATGCTTCTGGCCCTAATAAATCTTGCTTATAATCACCTGTGGCATAATGGAAGGGCACTGGCCCATCTTTTTCACCATGCACAAACTGATGGATAAACGGCAACGTAGATTGACGTAAATCATCTGGTGACCCCTCTGCGGCCACCACACCGTCTGCCACAAAATAAATATAATCAGCAAATGAGAAAGTTTCTTCCACATCATGCGTGACCACGATAGACGTAATACCAAGTGCATCATTAAGCGTACGAATTAAATCGCAAATCACCGCCATAGAAATAGGATCTAAACCAGCAAATGGCTCGTCATACATCATAATCTGTGGGTCTAATGCAATCGCTCTGGCTAAGGCCACACGTCTCGCCATACCGCCTGACAACTCTGTTGGCATTAGCTGATGGGCGCCACGCAAACCGACAGCATGTAACTTCAATAGCACTAAATCGCGAATCATGCTTTCTGATAGGTCAGATAGTTCGCGCATTGGAAAAGCAACATTGTCATAAACAGACAAATCGGTAAACAAAGCACCTTGCTGAAACAGCATGCCCATTTTGCGGCGTAACTGATAAAGCCCGCCTCGGCTCTGCTTGTGCACAACCTCGCCAGTCACACGAACTTCACCAGCGGACGGTTTAAACTGTCCGCCAATCAAACGTAGCAGTGTTGTTTTACCACTACCACTGCCGCCCATAATCGCCACAACCTTTCCCTTAGGAAAGGTCATAGAAATGCCCTTATGTAAGGTTCGGTTTTTGTAGCCAAATGATAGGTTGTCAATTTCTACGATATTTTGAGTCATTGGTTGTAAATTATTGATAACTAGTCTTGTAAGTTAGAATGTATTTTAATTCATATCGGTAACAATTGAAAATAAAAGGCCACAAAATCGACTTAATTTTTCAACACCATCATTCAGTGTTAAGTCTACCTGTTTAGCCAACCGGCCCAATATTGTATCAGAACAAACGAAATAAGATCCGCCCATGCCTGGGATTTCAGTAAAAATGGCGAGGCTCTGAACATCAATTAAACCACCATCAGCATTTCTAGGTTAATAGTTATTATTAGCGGCACAATCAACCGTAGTTGAACCAGCAGACAAGTACGCTAAACGGACATGCTGCCAGATAACACAGGACATCTGCTGTGTCCCAAGCACCTTCTATCAAGCCATTACGTGCGCCATTAGTCGGATTAGAGCCGGCGACATGCACATCCGCAATCACCTGGCAGGGTTTTAAATCGGTCTTGGTACCCGTGTATATACAGTTGTACATTCTGAAAATCTCTTGCCATCTTCTTAACCTTGGCACTACCTATCAATGTTTTTCCCTTTAGCACAAAGCCAAGCAACAACCCGATAATCACCGACACCATAGCAAGCTCAACAAGTGTGAAGACTTTATTTTTATTCGTTCCACATCCTTTTTATTATTATTTTTAAAAACGATTGTTTATTTTTTGACTACTGATGCCACAACTATTCACACATCACCGATAGACCAACCTCCTAATAAGATTTTATTGCCAGTGCTTATTTAAAATTAACGTAAGCCTTGAATGTAATCAGCAACTGCTTGCATTTCAGCCTCAGTCATTTTTGCTGCAATCACTTGCATCATAGGGCCGTTCGCGCGTTCCCCTTTTCTAAATGCATTCAACTGTTGAACCGTATATTCAGCATGCTGACCAGAAACGCGCGGGAAACGCTTAGGCAAGCCTTCACCATTTGCACCATGGCATGATGCGCATGCAGGAACGCTTGTCTCTGTAATGCCACCGCGATAAATTTTCTCACCTAATGAACCCTTACCGTTTGTTTTGGCTTTACCAAGCTTAGGTGTTTGCGTAGCGAAGTAGTCAGCCAAGCCTTGCATATCTTCATCTGTCAGATTAGCAACCATGCCACCCATCACCGCATTGGCACGTTTACCTGATTTAAAGTCATGTAATTGCTTAGCTAAATAATCTGCGTGTTGATCAGCCAACTTTGGGTTGATTGCAATGCTGCTATTGCCATCCACACCATGGCAGGCAGCACAAACGGTTTCCACCGTTGTCTTAGCGGCACTTAAATCGGACACATGCTCTTCTTTTGCGCCTACGCCATGAGAAGCCATTAAAAGCAGAATTGATAAGAATAAGGCCCTGATACGCATACTTGCTCCAGATATCTAGATAATTTAAGACGCTTATTTTATCAAAGTTAACCCGTTCGTGATAGCATTTACACCTTAGGCATATTAGCCATTTACGAACACAAGTACATCATGTCGCTATTTCAAAATGCAGCCTTCTATATTTCAGCTAATAAAATGACCGATTTACCGCCTCCTATCGGCGTAGAAATTGCGTTTGCGGGACGTTCAAATGCAGGCAAATCTAGCGCGCTCAACACTCTAGTCAATCACAACCGTTTGGCTTATGTCAGTAAGCAACCAGGGCGTACGCAATTAATTAACTTTTTCTGTTTAAACCCCGAAAGAGGCGACGACAAGTTTTTGGTGGATTTACCGGGTTACGGCTATGCAAAAGTACCTGAGAAAATTCGCAATCATTGGCAAGGCGTACTATCCGCCTACCTCACAGAAAGAACGAGCTTAGCTGGCCTAGTATTGGTCATGGATAGTCGCCGCCCACTCCAGCCACTTGATATACAAATGCTCGATTGGTTTTGCTATACCGGCAAACCAGTGCACGTCTTGCTGACCAAATCAGACAAGCTATCGCGCAACGAAGCGAAGCAATCTTTATTCAAAACGAGAAAAGCACTGACTGAAGGTTGGGGTGAGAATGTCACCGTGCAATCTTTTTCTAGCCTGAAAAGAGAAGGTGTTCAAGAAGCTGAGAAAATGATTGGTGGCTGGTTAGATCCAGTTGAAGAAGGTTCAATACAAGACTAATCAAACTCAAAAAATGAAAATGCATCACCAGAAGATGATGATGCACAAGGCGACTAACTTAGTCTTACAGCTTGAAGTCTTAGGTATTAAGCTTTAAGGCAAACCAAATCCCAAACCCCATGACCGAGCTTGATGCCGCGATTTTCAAACTTGGTGAGTGGTCGGTAGCTCGGCTTTTCAGCATAGGTTTCAGCCGTGTTTTTCAATTGCGGCTCAGCCTGCAATACTTCCAAGACCCATTCCGCATATTCTTCCCAGTCAGTCGCCACATGTAAGTAAGCGCCCACTTTCAGCTTACTACATAGCAGCTTTACAAATTCAGCTTGAATCAAGCGACGTTTGTTGTGACGCTTCTTATGCCAAGGGTCAGGAAAGAAAATATGCACGCCATCTAAAGAAGCATCGGCCAACATATTATTCAGCACCTCAACCGCATCGTGTTGAATAATGCGGATGTTATCAATATCATCTTCTTCGATTAACTTCAGCAAAGCACCCACGCCTGGCGCATGCACCTCTACTGCCAAGAAATCATGGTCCGGCAAAGTCTGTGCAATTTTAGCTGTTGCGTCTCCCATACCAAAACCAATTTCCAGTACCTTTTTTGCATCAGTCTTAGTGTCTGGACGGCCAAATATTTCGTTAAGATCAATCAGCGTCTTCTGATACTCAAGCCCAAATGCAGGCCAAGCCGACTCAAATGCACGCTCTTGCGCAGGGGTTAAACGACCTTGACGCAATACAAAGCTACGAATCTTACGTTGCTTCGGGTCTTCGCTTTCTTCGAAAACGCGTCGTTGGTAAGTTGGGTTATTATCTTTATCTGTCATGGCCGTGATTATACTAGAGAGTGTGTGACTTATCGCCTTCTACAAAACCAAGTAATGCAAGGTCATCATTCAAGTCTTTGGTAAAACTAATGACTTTAAACAAATCACCCATTTCCGATGGTGATAATAATTTCTGTACCCCCGCCGCGATAGGCGTATAGCGCGCAATATCGTCTGGCGACTCTTTGGCTAAAAAATTCAATAAGCCACAATTCAATAAAAACTGCGCTTGCGAACAATAACCGTAAAAATCCAAACCGCCATCCAACCCAGCTTGTGCAATCGCCGAAAAATTCACATGCGCCGTTACATCTTGCAGCCCAATATAAACCAACGGATCGCTATGCGCGTAATGTTGATAATGGCACATCAACGTGCCTTCATTTCGTTGCGAGTGATAATACTCATTGGCAGCAAAACCATAATCAATCATTAGCACCGCACCCGTTTTGAGTGCCGCGCCTAAACTCTGTATCAACCCATTTGCAGCAGGGCAGACTTCGGTTAAATAATCATTGGGGAGTTGGTCAACATCTAACCCATCAGCTAAGTCAACGCTTTTTAAAACTTTATCTTGCCATTGAAAGCCATCATCAAAAGCAACGCCACGCTCATACAAGCCGCCTTCTTTTTTCACCAGCAGATGCACAGGTATCGCATCCAGTACTTCATTACCCAAGATCATGCCCACGAAGTCATTCGGCAAGCCATCTAACCATGTTACTTTTCCAAATAAAGCTTGTGGTAACCTTTCTTGCAATGTATCACGTTGCACCTGACGCAAGTGAACACTTACTTCTAAAATGCAATATTGATTCGGCAATTGATTCAGCTCATCCAAAGCCAATAACAAATCAGCCGCCAACTTTCCTGTTCCTGCTCCCAGCTCTAATACACTCGCATCCCTTGATACGGACGAAAGGACTTGACCAACTTGTTGCGCCAACGATTGTGCAAACAACGGTGAAATTTGCGGCGCAGTGACAAAATCACCACCGCCGTTTTCATCACTACCAAACTTAGTCAAACCACCGCTATAATACCCAAGTTCTGGCGTATAAAGCGCCATGTGCATAAAGTCCGAAAATGACAGCCAGCCGCCTGCTTTCGCCATTTCTTGTTGAACTAAATCGCTAAGCTGTTGGCTATATTCTAGCGACTCGGCTGATGCTTCAGGTAAAGACAGTCCAATTAAGGTTGATTGAGGCGGCTTAGATGATGGTCGTGAGAAAGCAGTCATCACTCATTATAATATTTTTAAAACGAAAACGAGCAAGCAATTGAGCCTTACTTTACAAAGCAGTAGTTCACAGAGCACTAGCCTAGAAAAAAAAGTCGTCCTCATCACAGGCGGCGCAAAACGCGTCGGCGCATCCATCTCGCGTGAGCTACATGCGCATGGCGCTAACTTGATGATTCATTACAACAGCTCAAAACAAGCCGCGAAAGCATTGCAAACTGAACTCAATCAGCAACGCCCTGATAGCGTTAGCATCGTGCAATGTGATTTACTGAATGTCGCCCTAGTCCCAAACCTTGTCACCGAAACAACCAAACGCTTCGGCCAACTCGACATCCTAATTAATAACGCCTCAACCTATACGTCAACAGAAGTCGGTAATATCAATGAAGATAACTGGCATGACCTCATAGGCAGCAATTTAAAAGCGCCAATGTTTTTATCGCAAGCCGCCGCGATCGAGTTAAAGAAAAGCCAAGGCTGCATCGTCAACATTACCGATATACACGTAGAGCGGCCAAAAAAAGGCTATGTCGTCTATAGCGTCGCCAAAGGAGGCTTAGTCACCCTCACCAAATCACTCGCGCAAGAACTCAGCCCAGATATCCGCGTCAACGCCGTCGCCCCCGGCCCCGTGCTATGGCCAGAAGATAATAAAGAATTTGATGAGGATTACCTTAAACGCGTCATCTCACAAACCCTACTCAAACGCATAGGCGACCCAACGGATATTGCAAAAGCAGTGAAGTTTCTAGCCGCCGATGCGCCGTTTATTACAGGACATGTCTTAGCTGTGGATGGTGGCAGATCGATTAATTTATAGAATACCTATACATATTTTTACCTGTATTAAATCTTCTCAGGCCAAAGAATATCGTAGCGCGTACTTCAGCCGCCACCTTAGCACTTAGCGATACAACTCTTCTCTAACAGCTCTTGTAAATGTCTTGTTGCTATTGTTTTTACTATGCCTGCAATACTGATGTATTTTCTCGCATTTAGCTTACCCTCAAAGCCTTCTGGCCCAGCATCTAATAAACGGCTTAACTCCTTAATTTGTTTTGCTGCTAAACCATATATGTCGATTTTTATATAAAATTTCGACATATAATTAAGATGTGTCAATTATGCAATAGATTTTCTACACAATCCAAATAACTCTATCGATAAATAAAAGCTAAAAAATAATAAAAATTAACTATAATTCAATCGGTTACATACAAAAAAAACTTTTTTACGCTATAATCCCAGATCATGAAAACCCAACACTACCCACATGACGCCAGTAACAACTTCTTGAAGTTGCGTAATCAATTGATTAGCGCGACGGGTAAGGCGATTGGTGATTACAATATGGTGGAGGATGGCGATACGGTATTGGTGTGCATGAGTGGCGGTAAGGATAGCTTTGCCATGCTGATGATGCTGTTGGCCTTGCAGGAGCGGGCGCCGATTACATTCAAAATTATTGCGATGAATCTTGATCAGAAGCAGCCAGGTTTTCCTGAGCATATTTTGCCTGCATATTTTGAGCAGCTGGGTGTAGAGTATCGCATTGTGGAGGCGGATACGTACTCTGTGGTGAAGGAGAAAATTCCTGAGGGTAAGACGACTTGTCCGCTTTGCTCTCGTTTGCGCCGTGGCATTATTTATACAACGGCTAAGAAGCTGGGCGCGACTAAGATTGCCTTGGGGCATCATCGGGATGACATTGTAGAAACACTTTTCTTGAATATGTTTTTTGGTGCGAAGATGAAGGCGATGCCGCCTAAGCTATCAACAAATGATAAGCAGAATATTGTGATTCGCCCATTGGCTTATTGCAGTGAGAAGGATATTGCGGCGTATGCGCGTGGGATGGATTTTCCGATTATTCCGTGTAACTTATGTGGCAGCCAAGAGAATTTGCAGCGTCAGAACATTAAAGACATGTTGCAAAGTTGGGAGCACGTGCAGCCGGGTCGCACTAATAACATCTTCCGTGCGATTACGAATGTGGAGCCTTCGCATTTGGCTGATACGGATTTATATGATTTCAAAGGAATGAGCCAAGCCAAAGCCAGTGATGAAGATCCTTTGTTTGGTGATATTGAAAAAGCGAGTTCTGCTCTAAATATCAGTAGTGAAGATGGAAATCGTATCGAATTTAGCCGTAATAAGGTTTAATTAACACTTTTTATCGCTCTTTTTAAGAGTTGTGTTGTGTAATTTCACTTTTGCTTGCTATTATCTAAGCAACCTCTAATAACATTATTGCACCTTAAAGTTTACCTAAATGTCTAAATTACTCATTGTAGAATCACCTTCAAAGGCCAAAACGCTCAAGAAATATCTTGGTAGCGATTTTGAAGTGTTGGCGACTTATGGCCATGTTCGTGATCTTATTCCTAAGAATGGCGCGGTCGATACTGAAAATAACTTTGAAATGAAGTACGATATTATTGAGCGTAATAGCAAACACGTCACTGCCATCGCAAAAGCGGCGAAGGCGGCAGATATCATCTATCTCGCGACCGATCCGGACCGTGAGGGTGAGGCGATTTCTTGGCATATTGCTGAGCTACTAGCTGATAAAAAATTACTCAAAAACAAGGCAATGAAACGCGTTGAGTTTAACGAGGTGACCAAAACAGCAGTGCAACACGCGATTGATAACCCACGTGATATTGCGATGAATTTAGTGAATGCACAGCAAGCGCGTCGTGCATTGGATTATTTGGTGGGTTTCAACTTATCTCCATTACTTTGGAAAAAGATTCGCCGCGGTTTATCCGCCGGCCGTGTGCAGAGCCCAGCTTTACGCTTGATTGTGGAACGTGAGTTAGAGATTGAGGCGTTTGATAGTAAAGAGTATTGGAGCATTCACCTTGATGCCTTAAAACAAAAGCATGGTTTCTCATCTAAGCTGATTAAGCTAAATGGTGAGAAGGTTGAACAATTCACGGTGACGACGAAAGATCAACAAGCTGAGATCGTTGGCAAACTATTATTAGCGAGTGCGGGTAAAGCAACGATTTCACGCGTTGAGAAGAAGCAACGTAAACGCAGCCCTGCGGCGCCATTTACGACTTCTACGCTGCAACAGGAATCAGTGCGTAAATTAGGCTTTACCACGAGTCGCGCGATGCGGATTGCACAGCAGCTATATGAAGGTATTGATGTTGGCAGCGGTACGGTGGGTTTGATTACCTATATGCGTACCGATGGCGTGAGCTTGGCGCAAGAAGCATTGATGCAGATTCGCGATTACGTGAAGAAGAATTTTGATGCGGATCATGTGCCTAAGACGCCTAACTTTTACAAAAATAAATCTAAGAATGCGCAAGAAGCGCATGAGGCTGTGCGGCCTACAGACGTAGAGCGTACACCAACGAAAGTGCGCCAGTATTTAACGGATGAGCAATTTAAGCTGTATGAATTGATTTGGAAGCGTACGGTGGCCAGTCAAATGTCGCCTGCGATTTTTGATGCGTTGAGTGTTGATTTGAGCGTAGGTTCTGAAGCGAATTTATTCCGTGCGAGTGGTCAGACGCTAGTATTCCCTGGCTTTATCGGTGTTTATAAAGAAGGTACTGATAGTGCTGTTGATGACGATGCTGAAGCGAAATTACCTGCATTAGAAACAGGCGAGATTTTGGATGTCGATAAAATTCACGGCGACCAACACTTTACTGAGCCTCCGCCACGATATGGTGAAGCGGGCTTGGTGAAAACATTAGAGGAGTATGGCATTGGCCGCCCTTCTACTTACGCCAGCATTATTAGTACGCTGCAAGACCGTGAATATGTGTTACTGGATAAGAAGCGATTCACGCCGACCGATGTTGGCCGTGTGGTGAATAAGTTCTTAACTGAGCATTTTAGAAAATATGTGGATTACGACTTCACCGCTAACTTAGAAAATGCATTGGATGAAGTGGCTGAAGGCACATGTGAGTGGATTCCGCTCATGGATGAATTCTGGACTGGTTTTAATACGCAAGTATTGAGCAAGGCTGATGTTGATCGTCCGGGTAATGAACTGATTGATGAGAAGTGTCCTAAGTGTGGTGAGCAGCTACAGAAACAGTTAAGCCGTTACGGTACGTTTATTGGTTGTACGGGTTACAACAATGAGCCTAAGTGTGATTACAAACGCAATGCCGATGGCGCTGCTGAGGTGGGTTCTGATCCGGTATTAATCGGCAAGGACGAAGCGACTGAAAAAGACATCTTCTTGATGAATGGTCCTTATGGGCCTTACATTCAACTAGGTGAAGTAGTTGAAGGTGAGAAGAAAAAACCAAAACGTGTGAGCGTGCCTAAAAACATTCCAGTTGCAGATGTGGATCTTGGCGTGGCGAATATGTTGCTATCATTACCGCGTGACTTAGGATTGCATCCTGAGACGAATAAAAAGATTGTAGCGAACATTGGCCGTTTTGGCCCATATGTGAATCACGATGGTAAGTTTAAATCGATTCCGAAAACCATTAATGTGTTTGAGATTGATAACGCTGGTGCGGTAGAGTTGATTGCACAAGCACACACCGGCCCTGCGCCACTAGCCGACTTGGGTGAACATCCTTCAGGCGAAGGCCGCGTTGAGGTATTTGATGGCCGCTACGGCCCTTATGTGCAACATAAGAAGATCCGTGCGACATTGCCAAAAAGCATCAAACCTGAAGAGCTGACTTTTGACGAGGCGATTGGCTTATTAGCAGAGAAAGAAGCGAAAGGCACACCAGCTAAGAAGAAAAGAGCGCCTGCTAAAAAAGCGGCAGATAAAAAAGCGGCTGTAAAAAAACCAGCTGCAAAGAAAGCCGCCGTTAAAAAGGCGCCTGCTAAAAAAGCGGCGCCTAAGAAAGCAACAGAGTAATCAGTAATAAAAAGTTAAATAGGCGGGGGAACCCACCTTTTTTTATTGCGGATGCAAGCGCTTTAATTTCACGCTAATTCCAAATACGCTCACTCATCACTAATTTAGTGCTGTAACACCTGTTGCTGCTTTTCAACGACAACCTTCGAGTCATGACGGTGGTTATACTCAATCCATTTGCGAATTCGGATAACATCACCAGTACGCTTATTCGAGTCTTCCGCGTCTAAAAATACAGCGATAATAGGCTCGCCATCAACCGTTGCTTGCATGACAAGGCAGCGCCCTGCTTCATCGATAAAGCCTGTTTTAGATAAACCAATGTCCCATTCATCTTTACGCACTAATTTATTAGTGTTTTTATATTTAGTCGGATTTTCATTGCCCTTGAGATGCACTTGAAAATCTTGCCTTGTGGTGGCTTTTCGAATCTCTGGATACTGGTAAGCCGCTGCGGCTAACTTATATAAATCTTCTGCTGTTGAAGTATTTTGATACATCAGGCCTGTTGGACCAGAAAAATTTGTATGCGTCAGCCCAAGAGCTACCGCTTTTTTATTCATTGCTTTAACAAACGCTTTTTTGCCGCCCGGATAATTACTAGCTAGTGCATAAGCCGCTCTATTTTCTGATGCCATGAGCGCCAACTGAAATACCTTGCTACGCCTTAACGTCGTTCCAACCTTAAGGCTTGACCATGTATTTTTAATCGTATCAACTTCTTGATTAGTAATTCGAATAGTCTCGTCAAAAGATTGCTTCGCATCAAGGACAACCATTGCTGTCATCAGTTTCGTAATTGAGGCAATGGGTGCGACAGCACTACTATTTTTAGCGTATTTAATCTCGCCTGTCGTTTGATTAACAATTAACGCCTTGCTGGATGATAGGTTAGGCTTGGAGCTACCATCATAAAACTCACCGAGATCTCTTGCGAGTTGTTCCTGCACGGTCAATTGACGCGCCTTACTCACTTTGTCTTTGTTATGACTTATTTTTCCAATCGTTACTTTATACTTTTTGGCATTCGCGTGCGTCACTAGCGGCTCAACTGGCATATATGCCAGTGAGAATGCAATGATAAATAACATGTATATTTTTGAAAAAAACTTCACGAGCAACCTTTAGATACTGCGGAAACTAGAATTCATGGTATCGAAAAACTGTATATCAGTCAATGTGTTATTAACACTTTATAAAAACCAGCTTAAGCATTATCACGTTAAGCCTAGCCTTTAACTTAATCTATGCCGCTGTATATTTCGTCCGCCATTCACAACAATATTATGAGAAAATAGTAACACTATCGACAAACAACTCTGTTGAGTTTACATGATGAATTTACCAACTACGCTACATTACACTGCCGAACATTTATGGGTACAAGAAACGGATGATGGTAACTGGCTTGCAGGAATCACTGACTATGCTCAAGACTTACTGGGTGATATTGTCTACCTTGAACTGCCTAAAATAGAAGGCGCACTATTGAAGGATACGCCTTGTGGTTTAGTAGAATCAGTGAAAACAGGTTCCGATTTACATGCGCCTATGGATGGTGTGGTGACGGAGGTTAATGAGGCATTAGTCCATATGCCGGAAGAGATTAATGACCACCCGTACAAAGCATGGATATTTAAATTCAAGCCTGCCGAAACATCTGATATCAAACAGCTGCTTTCAGCTGAGGCGTATCAAGCGCTTTTCAGGTAATACAAATTTAACGTTAAGTAATAGTTGCTGCAAATCGGCTGTTAACTGCTTTCTTACACGACTTTCCATCTCTGGAACGGCTTGATTTACCACGCGCTCAATATTCTGCTTTAGCGCCTCTTGCCCTTCAGTTATTTGGGCGGCAAAAATAGCTTTGGCTTCTGTGGTTGCCGCACTAAGCATTCTATCCTTTTCTAGACCAAACTCTTCACGAAGCTTAGCAAAAGCTTCCTGTTGAATCGTACCTACTTGGCTATGCATAATCCCAATTTGCTCGGATGCACTGTCTTCAGCACGTTTTGCAATTGAGGCCAGTGCTTCACTGATTTGTTTTTGATGTTCGGAAACGATCTTAGTTTGAAAATCCATCATTTCTTTGTGGACAGCTAAAGACGTGTCCTTTAGCGTGGTTTGTTTCAAGACATCAATATCAATTTGCGACAACTTCACACTTTCCTGATACATACTTGGTAGTTCAGTTTTTAAATTCGCTTTTGTTTTATCAACAAAATCTTGAATGGATGAAATAACATCACTATGTGCTCTTTTAAGCTCCGCTCTGAGCTCTTCTAAAACAAAGTCGGCAATCTCTGATTCGAGTCTAGGCTTAACTTGCGCTATCACTTTAGCGACCAAGTCTGGTGTCACATCAGGTGTGTCACTTGTTGTTGATTTGGTTTTTTTACCTGCTTTGGGTTTATAAACCTCGGTTAATACTGGTATTTTATCTTCTGCCAAAATGTGCTCTACCTATCTTTAAAAACAATCATTTAATAAATGATGCCAATATAACCAAACCGGTCCTATCCAACTGGACGTATCAAAGCGTCTTCATCAGAATGTTTAATCTCATACCCGCGATCACGATAAAATTTAAAGCGCTGTCGTGCCAACGCTTTATCTTCTTCATCTGTGCCAACTAATTCCACAAGCTGCCTAAAACGACTGAAAATTGTTAACTGTCGATTTGTCAGGTTAACCAAAATATCATCCTGACACAACTCTTTATCTTGCCATTCAAACACAACTGGCGTTTCTTTTGCCAGCGCATCTGTCGCCAGTACATTAGGCAAAAAGCTTGCTTTATCCTTTTGCCACAAAACATCACTATACGTCTTTGCCGCCTGTTCATCTTCAGTAAACAATATCATCAAGTGGCCTTTTATCAAGCCTTTACTAACAAGGACTGACAAAGCGGCTTGCTTGTCGCTAATGTTCGAGTAAAAAATAACGCGAGTCATGGCTGTTAATTACTCGTCGAAACTACTTGTTCAACGCACGCTTAATTAAGAACGTTGATAATAATGGTACTGGGCGCCCTGTTCCGCCTTTATCCTTTCCCGATTTCCAAGCAGTCCCTGCGATATCCAAGTGAGCCCAGTCATACTTTTTAGCAAATCGTGATAAGAAACAAGCCGCCGTAATACTACCCGCAGCACGCCCTCCAATATTCGCCATATCGGCGAAATTGCTATCCAACTGCTGCTGATAGTCCTCCCACAACGGCATGTGCCAAGCGCGATCATGTGCAAATTCCCCTGCGGCAATCAACTCGGCTGCAATGGCATCTTTGTTACTATAAACAGCTGAAGCATGTTGACCGAGTGCAACCACACACGCTCCGGTTAATGTTGCCACATCGACCACCGTGCTTGGATCAAACTTTTCTGCGTACGTTAATGCATCGCATAAGACTAAACGCCCTTCAGCATCGGTATTCAGCACTTCAATGGTTTGTCCTGACATGCTGGTTACAATATCGCCCGGCTTGAGCGCTTTGCCACTTGGCATATTGTCGCAGGTTGGAATAATACCAACCGCATTGATAGGCAAATCTAACTCACCAATGGTTTTAAATGTACCCAACACACTGGCTGCACCACACATGTCATATTTCATCTCGTCCATTTCTGAACCGCCTTTCAATGAAATGCCGCCCGAATCAAAGGTAATCCCTTTACCCACAAGCGCCACTGGCTTTTGATCTTTTTTACCTTTTTTGTGTTGCAATACAATGAGGCGCATTGGCTCATCACTACCCTGCGCAACCCCTAAAAATGCACCCATGCCTAATTCTTCGATTTGCGCTTGATCTAACACCTCAACTTTAAAACCATAATCTTTTGCTAATTGCTTTGCTTGCTTATCCAGGTAAGTCGGTGTGCAGATATTGCCTGGCAAGTTACCCAAGTCTTTCGCCATTTTCACACCTTCACCAATAGCCAAGCCTTGTGTTAAAGCGCTTTTTGCTTCGGCTTCTTCTGACTTTTCAACAAATACGGCTACTTTTTTTAGAGCAACAGCTTCTGGTTTTTTTGATTTCAGTGCGTTAACTTGATAAGTAGCATCTGAGAAAATTTCAGCAATTTGTGCTGTTTTTTCATGCACGGTCATTGCTGGTGCTAGTTCAGTTAAATAAAACCCAACATCTTTCGCTACGCTTGGGATCGCCTTCACAGCTGCACGCACCACTTTCAAATATTCTTTAGTGTTCAACTCACTCACTTTGCCAAGGCCAACCAATAACACACGCTTCGCCACTATATTAGGCAGCTGATGCATCAATAAGATTGAGGCTATTTTTCCACTCATATCACCGGATTTAACAACGGTACTAATGGCATTTCCAGCAGCATCATCTAACAGTTGGGCAGAAGCCGATAGTTTTCCACCTTCAAATACACCTATAATCAAACAATCGCTGAGTTGTTTTTCAGGATTACCGTTTTTTATGCTAAATTCCATCTGTTAAACCTTATAATTGTTGTCTGAACATTTAAATTAATTATCCAGTGTTTTGATGTGAAATCAAAGCGTAATATATAAATTGAAAATTTTTAAAAAATCACTCTCGCATGAGCTCATCTATACGGCGACTGCATTGTTCTTCATCCTCATTGGTATCATCGTCGCCCAGCGTGCAGGTTTTTTGGTTGGCAGCGCGGCAAAAGGTTGGATTCCTAATGATGCCATTATGACAATGCTCGGCTTTAGCTTGATTCGCTACCTGCCTATCATTATGTCACTCACCACGTTCTTAGCGGTATTGATGACACTTTCGCGCTGGTATCGTGACTCGGAAATGATTATCTGGCTTACAGCGGGTTTAGGTATTACTAAATGGGTACGGCCAATTATCAGCTTTGCAATCCCAGTCGTTATCGTGATTGCCTTACTCAGTTTTTTAGTCATGCCTTGGGCAACACAAAAAACAGAAGATTACCGAGTGGAAATAGAATCTCGTGATGAATCAACCTCTTTAAGTCCAGGTGTATTTAATGAATCCAATAGTGAAGGCCTTAATAAGCCTGAGCGCGTTTATTATCTAGAAAGCTTTAATGAGCTAGGCGATGTTTTTAAGAATGTATTTATCCAATCAATGCAACATGAAGAAACTGGCATTATGGTTGCCGCTAAAGGCAGTAAATTTACCGCTGAAAATGGAGATCTCTTTATTCTGTTAGAAAATGGTCGTCGATACCAAGGCGAAGCTAACACCGCAGAAATATCAACAACAGAATTTGAACGCCATGCCATTCGTTTAGAAACAAAGGAATTGGCCGAAGAGCCTATCAAGGTCGGCACCATTCCGTCAACAGTGCTGTTTGCAAGTGACGCCCCCAGCTATCAAGCAGAGTTACATTCCCGACTAGGTATTCCTATATCAGCTATTATTCTTGCATTATTGGCGATTCCTTTGAGCTTTGTTGACCCGCGCGCAGGTCGCTCCTTAAGCCTAATGTTGGCCATTTTGATTTTTATCATTTACAGTAATATGTTAAATATTTTTGAAGCATGGGTAACACAAAGCAAGGTGTCCACCTTTGTTGGGTTGTGGCCTGTCCACTTTGCATTTGCATTATTAACGATTTATTTATTCCACCGACGCAATCAATTACTTCCAATATTGCCAACAGGGTTGAATTTGATCCCTGATTCCGCTAAGCGAAAAAAGGAAAAGTCTGCTTAATTATGGCTATGATTAACCGCTACCTATGGAAAGAAACCACACTCAGCATACTGATCATCACGCTGGGTTTGCTTTCAATGTTCTCGTTCTTTGACCTCATTGAGGAACTGGACAGCCTTGGAGAAGGCACCTACAACCTGAGCAATATCCTCACGTTCGTACTCCTTAGCATCCCAGGGCATGTTTATGATATCGCCCCCGTCGCGACCCTCATCGGGATGATGGTCAGCTTAGGTGCATTGGGCCGCACCTCTGAACTCACCATCATGCGTGTCAGCGGTTTATCCATCACTAATTTAGGTGTCATGCTGGTCAAAGTTGGGTTGCTATTTACCATCACCACCATCCTGATTGGTGAATTCATCACACCAGTCAGCGAAGAAGCTGCGCAACGGATGCGCCTAGAAGCAACAGAAGGTGTGGTGGCACAAAATTTCGAGTCTGGCTTATGGGTTAAAGATGACAAAAGCTTTATTAATGTCAAAACCGTTTTACCTGATACCACTTTATTAAACCTCAGCATTTATGAATTTGATGAAGACTTTAAACTACTCACCATTAGCACTGCAGGTAAAGCTAGTTACCTAGATGGCCGCTGGCGGTTAAACGATGTGACACAAACAAAAATCATCGAAACTGACCAAGTGAACGACAAGCATGTAGAAACCACGTTTTTTAATAAAGCCAACTGGGAGTCGGGTGTCCGTCCAGAACTGCTTAATACATTACTCGTTGAGCCCGAAAAAATGTCAGCTTGGAACTTATATAGCTTTATTACACACCTTGCTAACAACAAACAAAAAACCAATCGCTATGATGTTGCACTTTGGACAAAGATGATTTATCCGCTTGCGTGTGTTGTCATGGTTATTTTAGCTTTGCCATTTGGCTTTTTACAGCAGCGTAGCTCTAGTACTAGTGCAAAAATATTTATTGGCATTTTGCTTGGCGTCACCTATCAAATTATGAATCGTGTTTTTATCCACATAGGCGTCCTCAACGACTGGCCACCTTTTATGAGTGCCATTACCCCAACGGCATTATTCTTATTAGCTGGGATATACCTTCTCTTCATCACGGAACGACGTTAGCTCCCCTAATACTTATTCGCCTTAATGAAGCACGTTTTCAACAGTCTGTCGTGCAAAAATAAATGCTCTTTATCAAAGAGTGCCCATAGGTAACCGAAACCCATTGCCAAAAAAGAAATGGATGTCAGCATGTATCTAATGGCTGCCTGCGAAGTGCCTAACGTTGCGCCATCCGAATCAACCAATCTAACTTTCCATGCTTGTGCGGCCAGTGTTTGGCCTGTCCTCATCCAACAAGTTATAAAGTAAGCGCCTGTCATCACCCATAAAAAAAGCTGCAAACAGAGTCGCTTTAATGGCGCATCCACATGACCAAAAAAACTCAAAAAGATAGCAGTACACAGCAGCCAAATAGCAACAAGTGATAACAACTCATATAGGCAAGCTGCTAATCGTTTTAATAAACTCACTTCTGATACCTCTGTTTTATCCATATATTTCACCCAAAGATTTCATTCAAAAAGCTATAAAAAAGCCCACTAGAAATGTGGGCTTTTTAACAAGAATCAATACCAGATTACTCTAACTCAGGTTCGTAATAAACCTCGCCAGATTCTTTACGCCGCTTTTCACGCTCGGCTTCTGGTAGTTTTTGATACTTTGCCCATTTATTACGCAGCTCTTGTTTCTTTTCTGGACTCAAGCTGTCAAAGTGCCGGAAACGTTTACGTGCATTTTCACGCTCATAAGGTGTCATACGACTCCAACTATTCAACCTATTTTTTACTCGCTTCTGTTTTTTTGCGCCCATCTTTGGATAGTCTTTGGCAATATCAAGCATTTTTGCACGCTGCCAAGGTCTGAGTGCATCCCACTCTGACGCCAAAGGTGATAATACGCCTTGTTGCTGCTCAGTGAGATCTACCCATTTTTTTGTTGGTACATCATTCAATGCAACTTGAACCACATCAGCATCTGCCAACTTCTCTTGATTGATTTCTGCTTGCACTGGTGCCACAAATACTGGGACAACAAACAAAAAATTCAATGCTAACCAAAACTTTTTCA
>Ga0307998_1000227_pt1 | contig 32444 bp, 25 predicted proteins | sample Davwhametageno37_FD_203147 | JGI IMG/M metagenome (GOLD analysis project Ga0307998, IMG submission 203147) | Marine microbial communities from Davis Island wharf, Antarctic Ocean - #37 | ecosystem: Environmental > Aquatic > Marine > Unclassified | place: Antarctic Ocean: Davis Island wharf... | reverse complement strand
ATTATCGAATGGTAAATGGGCCTTCAAATTCGGCGAAAAACGAATTCCAATCGTTGGAGACATTTGCATGGATTTAACCATGCTCGATGCAAGCGAAATTGATGTTGAGATTGGTGACGACCTTATTATTCTCAACTCCATTAAAGATATTGAAACCATGGCGGATCAATTAAATACAATATCTTACGAAATTCTTACTTCGTTTTCTCCAAGAACCACACGAATATATTTAGGGTAACTACCCCTGCGCCAATTCTAGGTTAAATTCTGCAATTAACTTTTCTTGTTGTTCTGCAGTGAGCACAGCCGACAAATCTTTAATGACTTGCAACACCAATTCGTTCTTTTCCATATCTATCAATTCCATTGAACTAGCTCTGGTCAGAAAATATATTATGTCATTTTCTTTCTTGAACAAATCTTCATTTTTATCAATTGGTTCTTGTTTCAGATTCGCTAACGCCTTTTCAATAGTTTCTTTCCCTTCTCTAGTATTTCTTCTTGTAAGTTGGGCTAAACCCAAAATCAATTGATTTCTAGGATCATCAGGAGCAAGCTTGTACACTTTTTTAGCAAAATAGGCAGCTTTTCTATACTTACTTTCATAATAATAATACTCGGCTTCATCAAGCCCAATATAACGCAGTCGTTCAATGTCTTGGGCATAAAAAAGGTCAAAGTCTTCCGGGTTTTCCATCTTGTTTTTATACTTAACGTACTTTGTCCCATACTTTAAAGCATCTTTAAGCAAACGAGGGTTATTTTCTAGAAAATGTCTATCGTCCAGCAAGTTGACCGAAGATCGCATCGCATACACATACACTTCGGGATTAGTTCGGTACTTGTCTTTTTCCATTCGTTTTAAAGATTGGTAAAAGCACTCTTCGTTTTTATCCATTATGTATAAATCAAAGAGTTTTTGAAAATCAGAATCTACTACCTGAGCATTTAAACTGAGAGCGAATATTAGCAATAAGATAATTGATGAAAACCATTTCATAGCATTAATGTTTTAAGAAATTAAATAATGAGAAAATTGATCCGGGATTGGAAGAATTGTCAGATACCGCTATGAAAGTTCATGCAATAAATATCGGCGGATTGCCTTTGAAGGAGACTTAACTTAATATTTCTACTTTTTAACTTATTCATGTACTTCAAATATATAAAAATTAAAAACTTCAATGAAAGTCATGCGTTAAAGACCTATAACACTCAATTTTTTTATGTTTGGTACAGTATTAGATTACGTAAATCTGAATTTAAAGCATATAGTTATGAAAGCACTTAAAAAACCATTATTAGGATTAGCAGTATTGGCGCTATTCGCTTTTGATAAGAGAATAGTGTTGGAAGAAAAACCTGAAAGCTATGAGCATCAAAAGCTATCTAAGGTAAAGCCTTTTAAACAAGGAGAAAAAATTTCTTACCGTGCTCATTACGGTTGGTTAGACGCCGGTACTGCAGACTTAACTATAATGAGGCAAGATACTGCCATAGATGGTAACCAAGTTTTTCATGCAGTTGGAGAAGGAAAAACTTTAAGTGTTTTTGAATGGTTTTACAAAGTTAGAGACGTTTATGAAACTTACATGGATGAAAGCACATTAGCTCCACGAAAATTTAAAAGACGCGTTAATGAAGGTGGATATATCATAAATCGAGATTACCATTTTGTTCCAGAAAAGGCTCAAGTAAACACTATCGCAAAAGGAACTATAAAAACTCCAGTTGATGTTCAAGATATGTTGAGTAGCTTTTACTACTTGCGTGCATTAGACTTTAGCAACGCCAAGGAAGGTCAGATCTTTAGAATTAATGCTTTTATGGATTATAAAATGTGGCCTTTTTATGTGAAGTACAGTGGAATTGAAAACGTGAAAGTTTCTATGGGAACCTTCAAATGTCACAAATTCGTTCCAGTAGTTCAGGAAGGTAGAGTATTCAAAAGTGAAGATGATATGAATGTCTGGGTAACTGCTGACGTAAACAAAATTCCGATCTTAATAGAAAGTAAAATTTTGGTTGGAAGCGTAAAAATGGAAATTAGTGGGTACAGCAACTTAGTTGCACCAATTGCTAAGGTTGAAAAGAAAAAGAAGAGCTGGTTCTAATCTACAATTGGAATTTAAAACTTAAAGGCGAGTATCTACACTCGCCTTTTTTTATTGCCTTTCTTTGATTTCTAATTTGAAAGGAATGAATCAAACAATTCACTGGAGACAAATTTGGAGCCTTATCGCGCTTAATGCGTCTATTATTATTTCTTGGATTGCCTACCACAACTATCAGCCACAATTACTTGAACAGTTTAATTACCAACATTATGAGGGGTTTTTACAAAAAGCCAAGCTCTTAATCCTATTAGTCATACCTCCTCTTGCTGGTTTTTTGGCAGACCGATTTTTCAAACCCGGTGATCGCAAAGTACCATTAGTAACGGCTGGAGTAAGTTTTACTGCCTTAGTCTTCATGTTGGTTGCCAGCGCGATTGGAAATAACCCAATATTTGATTTAAGCGCCTACTTGCCAATTATGATTGTTGTGTGGTTAATTTCAATGAACGTATTCTATGCGCCGGCGCTTGCTATGCTTGAAAAATTTGTTCCTGTTGCACAGTTTGCAATTGTAATGGGAGTGTTTATTCTTGTAAGCGACATTATCTATTCTTTAGAGCCTGCAATTATATTTTTAGTAGAATTTTTTGGAGCACCTTTTACTTTTCTATTTGGAGGAGCAATTGTTTTAGGTTCTGGATTATGGTTTTCTAAAGCTTATAAATCCTGGAATTCAACTGAGAAAGAAGCAATCACAGAGAATAGTATTCCTGTAAATGCTATAAAGCCATTTAAAATCTGGATAATCGCATTTCTGTTTGGAATTGCACTTGCATTTCTAATCAACGTTTTGCCTGGTCAGCTAGCAAGTAAACTTATTCGAGCCGACTTAGGAAAATATACTGGAGAGGTAATAGTAAGTGGACTGCTCTTTCTTACCGCATTGGCTGCATGGGCACTATCAAAAAGAGTTACTGTTGACAATATTGCGTCCACCTTTGTCGTATCATTTGTATCCATTATCATTTTATTTTTTGTGAGTGCATTTCTAGAAAATGAAGCTGCTCTTTTTCCATTGCTTTTGGTTATTCCAATGTTAGGACTACTTTCGGTGAGTGCTTTTCCAATGGCTATGTCTAATGCTGGGCTGAAACATAAAATGCTTGCTGCTGGACTATTCATTTCCGGAGCAGAATTTCCTGATAGTTTCTTAGAAATGTTTTTCTAGCCTTTAGTTTCGTTTTAACCCAAAAGTCATTATCGGGTAATCTACTTTTGAAGAAACAACAAGCCCCTTTTTGTAGTTATACGTGGTCTTTCTACCTGTTGTTTTATCGATTATATCGTACTGATTATTCCCCGATTTTTCCATTTTATTGAAAAACCCATACAGCTCAGCATAGTTTTGAGAATACCGAATTGGGTCTTCTGGTTCTATAAAAAACAACATGGAAGATGTAATAAAAATGGCTGGTGTATTCAATAATTCATCACGTACATTCTTTTCCTCATCAATTCTATGAATTTGATAATTTGAATTAATATATTGAGTATGATTGGATTCTCGGAGTTCATCATTTACAAAAACGTCAACATGGCAAGTCATCAAAGTATCTTTATAAAATTTGGACTTACTCGTAAATTGAACTTGATATTTGCTGAACAAATACGAAACTGAGACATCACTAATTGCATCGTAAAAAGTTGAATCGCCCTCTATTTTCTTGGAAACCGTGTAGGTTCCAATGTCAAAGAAAGCTGCACCAATTGTAAAATCCAATGTAGCAGTTTGAGCATGGCTTGAAAAGCCTACAATTAGGGGTAAAACGATAGAAAAAATTTGTGATTTTTTCATAATATCAAAATAAACAGATTTCTGTTTACAAGAAGCCGACCAACTCAAAATTACTTTGCTTTTAAACAACATTTTTGATACAGTGTTACGAAGTCTAAAATTTTTCCTTTTTGCAACTCTGCTTTCTGTACTCGTTGCTTCCTGTGGTGGTGATGAAAACTTAGCGGATGTATCCATCCCCAGTGATACTGTTCCAGAACCAAAGGTAAACATGGCCTATGGGTTGAATCTAGATTCTTTTATTGTTAAAGAAGGTAAGATTAAGAAGAATCAAATGCTTTCTCACATTCTTCTTCTCAATCACATTCCGTGGCCAGAGATTGATCGTTTAGTCAAAAGATCAAAGGATATTTATGATGTTCGGAAATTGAGAAGTGGAAAGAACTACACGGTGCTTTGCAAAAAAGACAGTACCGAGAAGGCTGAGTATTTTATTTACGAAGCCAATGCAATCGACTACGTGGTATTTGATTTAAGAGATACCATGAATGTAACCATTGCTCAAAAAGAAGTTACTGAGACTCGCAGAGAGGTCGCTGGAGTGATTAGTTCATCGTTGTATCAAACACTTATTGATATTAATTGTAGCGCTGGATTGGCAATGGAAATGAGTGAAATCTATGCATGGAGTATAGACTTCTATAGAATTCAAAAAGGGGACCGCTTCAAAGTAATTTTTACAGAAAAATGGGTAGAAGATACTCGTGTTGGAATTGGTGATATTGAAGCTTGTCTTTTTGAACACCACAAAGAAAATTTTTATGCATTTCCATTTGAACAAAATCAAGTAGTTGATTATTTCGATGAGCAAGCTAAGAGCTTGAGAAAGGCTTTTTTAAAATCGCCTCTGAAATTTGGTCGCATTAGTTCCAGCTTTACCATGCGGCGTTATCACCCCGTTCAAAAGCGCTGGAAAGCACATTTAGGAACAGACTACGCGGCTCCAAAAGGAACGCCTATTTTGGCTGTAGGAGATGGAAAGGTAACCGAAGCACAGTACAAAAAATTCAATGGAAATTATGTGAAAATTAAACACAACGGAACCTATACAACTCAATACCTGCATATGTCAAAATTTGCTTCAGGAGTTCGTTCTGGCAAATATGTTCGACAAGGCGACGTTATCGGCTACGTTGGCTCTACTGGCTTAGCAACTGGACCTCATGTTTGTTTCAGGTTTTGGAAAAACGGAAAACAAGTTAATCATCGAACTCAAAAGCTGCCTGCCTCACTTCCCGTCAAAAAAGAATTGCTGCCTCAATTCACGTCCACAATGGATACCCTTAAAATTCAATTGGATAAAATTCCTTTTGAAGAAAAGCCCGCTGCGGAACTCGCTCAAAAATAATTTTTTTAATAATATAGTTTATAATATAAACTAGTTTACATTTGCCAAAACATTAGAGTATGAAAATCGAAAGTGGAAATGCAATTGCCGGTGGCGCCATACTAGGAAAGGGTATCGGATTTCTTTTGAATAACATGATGCCCTTTATGATGATTGGGACCGGTATTGGTTTCTTTATTGAATTTGCAATAGAGTTAAAAACAAAAAAAGAAGATGAGCAATAACTTTACTCCAGAAGAAAGTTTGGCAGTCATACATAACGCGATAGGCCAAACTCAACAAAACATAAAGGACGATAGCATCCACTTTTTAATTTGGGGATGGGCAACATTATTTGCATCCCTTTCACATTACGTTTTACTTACCACAGTTCATTATCAGCATCCTTATATTGCTTGGATAGTGTGTATGCCATTAGCCGGAATCATTGCAGGAATCTTAGGTTATAAAGCCGCCAAACAAGCAAAAGTTAAAACTCATATTGACCGAATTCTAGGTTATCTATGGGGTGGATTTGGTGTTTACCTTCTTTTAATTCTCGGTTTTATGCCCATTATAGGATTCGATAAAACCTATCCTTTAATTATTGGTTTATACGGCTTAGGAACATTTATTATGGGAGGAATCATTCAATTCAATGCCCTTAAAATCGGAGCAGTAATTTGCTGGCTGATAGCAGTATTATCATTCACCTTAAGTTTTCCAAATCAGCTACTTTGTGTTGCAGCAGCTATAATAGTTGCCTATTTAATTCCTGGATACTTACTCAAGTTTTCTGAAAAATAAAAAACCAATTCAACTTATAAGTGAATAAAAAACTCGACCCCCTTCTGCACAACGAATTGAGGCTTTCTATTATGAGTATCCTCGTTTCGGTGGAGTCAGCTGAATTTAGTTATCTGCTAGAAAAAACGTCCGCTTCTAAGGGTAACCTGAGTGTTCAAATATCGAAGCTAAAAGATGCCCAGTATATAGTCGTCACCAAGTCCTTTAAAAACAACATGCCGCTAACTTCATGCAACATCAGTAAAAAAGGAGATAAAGCATTTAAAGATTATGTCAACCAAATTTCGAAATACTTGAAGCTATAGTTGCTATTCGGATTTGAGATGATCAATAAATAAAATGCCATTTAAATGATCTATTTCATGTTGAAAAATCACCGATGTAAACCCAGAAATTTCCTCAATGTGCTTCTTGCCATCTATATCTAAATACTCAATAACAATATTGATGGGCCTAAATACTTCCGCGCTATAGTTTGGAATAGAAAGGCACCCTTCCTTGCCCTTTTTCTTTTCTTCAGAACAGCTTTTAATAATCGGGTTTATATAAATTTCATAAGGTTCGTTTGGCTTATCAAATCGCTGAACGAGAATTATTTGCCTTCTCAACCCTACCTGAGGTGCGGCAATTCCAACACCCATGTTTTTAGGATCGTGAACCGTTTTCAATAATCGTTTTGAAAAATAGATTACTTGACTTTTGTTCTTTTCTAAGTTTACCTTTTTGGCCTTTTTTCTAAGAAAAACGGAATCTTTATAATTGTCAATTGTTAAGATTCGGAGTGGCTCGGTAGGTAGTTTTCCCTCGATTAAAGTCAGTTCCTTAACCTTAAATTTCTTCGCCTTTTGAGCAAAAGAAAAGGTAAAGGCAAAAACCCCAAGAATCAACAATAGAACTCTAAGGTTTTTAAAAAGGGAATTAAAGTTTAGTAAGCCCAATCGTTAATCTAGAATAAATTCGGTACTCCCAATTTCATGATTATCAGCATAGGTATAAACCACATATTTACCTGAAGTAACTGTAGTTTTTACATCCCAATACAAGCAAATATCAATTTCCTTGTTTTCATAATTGATCTCCTTTTTAACTGAATACAAACCTCTCACACCATCAAACTCAAACATGTTCGCTTTATCTTCACTAAGGGTTAATACTTTTCCTGAAGGACCAATAATTCTTGCATACACTATTTTCTTACCCGCTTTTGCAAGGTCATTCTCTCCAATCGTCACACAAGTTTTTATTTTCTCAACAGATTTCGCTTTTTCAGTTCGCTTGTGAATGTTGTTGTTTTTAACTTTTTGACCGTACGATTCAATAAAAACAGCTTGAAGCCTTTCCCCAATTTTAACTTTTTCGGCGAGTTTAGTCTTTTCAGATTCCAACAAGGTAGACTTGTCTCTTTCTTTTCCTAATTCTCCTTTTATATTTTTATTCTCCGCCATTAATTCGATGTTGGCTGTATTTAAGGAGTCGATAGTATGAACGAAGCCTTTCATGATTTTACGCAGACTTTCCGTCTCCTTTTTGAGCTTATAGATCGTCCAATTTCCACTCTTAACTTTCTGAATCATTTCCTCTACTCGAGTTCTTTCATCTGCCAACTGAGCATTTAAAGTATCATTATCAGATGACAAACTATCGTATTGAACCAACATATCATTGAGTTCTAGCTCTAAGTCATTCTTTTCCACGGTAATTTCAGAGTTCTCACCCATTAGCATTTCCGTCTTGCCTTTTTCATCAAACAACATAAACATAAGACCCGCATTTGCCAGTATAGACAGGGTTAATAAGGCAATAAGAATTTTGTTGGATTTATCTTGTTTCTCAGCTACTTCTGACATTTTCTTACTTTTAAGTATATTTATAACGCTCAAACAAAGCTAGCTATACAAGTAAGAGCGAAAAACCATGCTTAAAGAAATTCTTTCACTTTTCTATCCACAAATATGTGCCGGTTGTCATAAACCCGTTCACAAAAGCCATTGGGCGATTTGTTTGAATTGCAGAATAAAAATGCCTCGAACCAAATTTCAAGTTTTTGACGACAATCCTGTTCTTAAGCTACTTGAAGGAAAGTGTAAAGTTGACCATGCTTTTGCATTTTATTATTTCAAAACTGATAATACAGTCCAAGATTTGATGCACGCCTTAAAATACAAGGGTATTACTAAAGTAGGAGAAGAGTTTGGGCAAATAGTAGGTCAGCATCTTTCACGTATCAAACACTACAAGGCAATCGATTACGTAATTCCTCTTCCGTTACACATAAGCAAACAGCGTTTGAGAGGTTATAATCAATGCGATTCAATCGCTCGATCTATTGCAGCAAAACTTACTACGAAATTTGACAATAAACAGGTTAAACGAATCAAAGCCACTGAATCTCAGACTACGAAAACACATTTTGAAAGACACGAAAACGCAGATAAAATATTCAAGATAAAGAACCCAAAAATCTTTGAAAATAAAAGTGTGCTATTGATTGATGATGTTATCACAACTGGATCCACTTTATCATCATTGGCAGCCGAATTTAATGCTATTCCAGACTGCAGAGTTTACATTGGAACGATAGCAATAGCGAGCTAACGATTAAAAGACTAATTCTTAGTTCAATTAAAGGAGAGGTTGTAAATTAGCCTTCCCTTGAATAAAAGCTTATGCTTAAAGATTTCGCAAAAACAAGTCCTGTAACATTCTTTGCCCTTCCCATAATTATTATAGGGATGCTGGTATTAAGTTACTTTTTGTACAGCACTCTAATAACCAATCAGATTGATTCGCGCCAACATTATATTGAACAACAGTTGGCTCTTTCCACTTCACATTTAGAAACTCAAATCATTGAGTTTAAAAAGGAGTTTCCTTATTTAGCCGACATAGATGATTTTAGTGAGGTTTTCGATACCGTAAATAACCAAAGCGAAAAACTACGCTTTCGACTTAAACGCATTGTAAATCGTTACGACCGGTTTGTAGATACCGTTTACATATACAATAAGGACCAATATTATTTTATAGGAACAGATAGTAATGGAATAACCCAAGAAGGGTTTGGGAAATTAGAAAATAAATTACTGCCACTTCAATTTACTAACAAGCCCAAAATGCTTCATCTGGAAGGCTGTAAACTGCTCCTAATGAATCCATTGCGTATTGGGGGCGGACAGGAAGTATTTCTAGGTGCTGTTATTGACGTAATTGAAATGATACGTAACGAAGCCGATAAACAGTACACTGGAGAATTCAGTTCCAAAGTAATTTTCACTGAAAACCTTGGCTTTAAAACCCTACAAAGCGGCCAACAATTTGAAGCGAAATTCGAACTCTTTCCTCAGAACAAACAAGAAATAATAAATAACATATTAGATAATAAAGCGGGGTATTTATTACACAAACTGCCAAAAGCGTCAATTGTATATATGACCAGCTACCAGCCATTTCAGATGTTTAAAGAAAGATTTGGGCTTCTATTTGTGCTCTCTGAAAACGATTTTGTTGCCCCGATAAAGATGAAGCTTCAAATTATATTTCTTTCCTTTTTTGCAATGATTGGATTAGTGATTGTTGTATTTATTATTAGTCTTAAAGACATCAGTCAAAACAATGAAGAATTGTACCAGGGCAAAAAGAGTTTATCTCAAACGCTCACTCAGCAAAGATTTATTCTGGAACATGGGGACACTTTTTCCTTTACCCTTGACAAAAATGGAGCACCATTATTCGTAACCGATAATATTGAAAAAGTAACCGGTTACAACAAAACAAAATGGTTTAGCGAGCTTCCCAATTTATTGACTCAAAATAAAATCAATCAGAAAGTAGACTCGGATTTCAATAAATTCTCGAATGATAAAGGATTTGAATTGAATTATAATCTTGAAATTGAACGAAACAAAGGACGAAACTTGATCCTTGAATTTAGAGAGCGACCTTATTTTAATCAAAGTGATGAATTTGAGGCAATCGTAGGAACCGCTAAGGACATTACAGATTCTTATCTTAGGCGGGAAGAATTAAAGAGGTCTCTTTCTATTCTTGAAGCACAGCAAGAAGCCGTAAAAGATGCTATTCTAATAACGGACGAGCACAATAAAATCATTTCTTGCAACAGCAAGTTAGTAAGTATGTTCACGCTGAAGCAAAAGCCCCTATTTGATGGTCAAGCAAAAGATACTTTAGATGCTATTTTAGATTTTACTACCGAAAAGTCAAAATTTGAACAGCTAATTTTAGATGCCTTTGAAAACTCTTTGACAGAAATTCAAAGCACACTTTCCATGATGAACGGTCGTTTCTATGATTGCTACTCGGCGCCTATTAGGGAACAACAAGGTATCGTGTTTGGCAGGATTTGGACATTTAGAGACGTCACAGAACAAAAAAGACAGATTAAGGAACTTACTGAAGCTAATAAAAGAGCACAAGAAGGGGCAAAAGAAAAAGAGAACTTTCTAAGTACAATGAGTCACGAAATAAGAACCCCCTTAAATTCAATCGTAGGCTTCACCAATTTGCTTATTCAAGGCAAGCCTCGCAATGATCAAGAGGAACTCATAACTCCTTTGAAATACTCTGCAGACTCGTTGTTAGGACTAATTAATGACATTCTAGATCTTACTAAAATTGAAAGTGGAAATATTCAATTTGAAAACATTCCTTTTGATCCCAATGAGAAAATGAGAAGAGCAAGAGAAGTGTTCTTGCAGAGGGCTGAAGAAAAAAATGTAGGCCTGCAGCTCAATTTAGACGAAGAGATTCCTGCTGTTCTATTAGGTGATTATAATCGGCTGAACCAAATTTTATATAACCTACTCAGTAATGCCATAAAATTTACTAATCAAGGTATGATTGAGCTTGGATCCGAAATCAAGGGAAGTAATAGCTCAGGAACGAGAGTACACTTTTGGGTTAAAGATTCGGGAATTGGAATCTCAGAAAAAAACCATGAACGCATTTTTCAGAGCTTCTCTCAAGCAGATTCAAATACAACAAGAGAATTTGGAGGAACAGGACTTGGATTAGCGATCACCAAAAAATTAGTAGAACTACAGGGTGGGAATATTTGGGTAGAGAGTGAAATAGATAAAGGCGCTAAATTCAATTTTGAATTGTTCTTTGGGAAAACAAGTCGCAAAGCTGAATCTGATGAAAATAAAATAAATAACCAACCAACATTTTTAGATGGGTGCAAAGTTTTAGTCGTTGAGGATAATCCTTTTAATCAAAAAGTGGTAGAAAAATTCCTTGCTAACTGGAAAATTGACAGCGTACTAGTCGAAAGTGGTGAAGAAGCCTTAGAAAAGATCCAGGACAAAAGTTTTGATATTGTACTTATGGATCTTCAAATGCCGGGAATGGACGGTTATGAAACTGCTCAATCTATTCGTTCTTTGAAGGATCCGTATTTCAGAACGTTGCCAATAGTTGCAATGTCCGCCGATGCTCTAGGCGATGTTAAAGAAAAAGTTGCGAATGCTGGAATGAACGGGTATCTGTCCAAGCCCTTCAATCCAGATGACTTACACTCTAAAATAGCAGAGACTAGAAATAAAAAAAGCCATCCCGAATAATCGAAATGGCTTTACTTAATGTCGTTTCAGAGTAGCTAATACTCGTCTTCATTAAAGAAGAAATCTTCTTTGGAAGGATAGTCGGGCCAAATATCCTCTATACTATCGTAAGTATCGCCCTCGTCTTCAATTTCTTGCAGGTTTTCGACAACCTCTAAAGGAGCGCCTCTACGCAATGCGTAATCAATTAATTCTTCCTTGCTTGCTGGCCAAGGAGCGTCTTCCATATATGAAGCTAGTTCAAGTGTCCAATACATTTTACTAGTGAATTAGGGTTATAATTTTTGCAAATGTAATTTTTTTAGTCACACTTGCAAATCTATTTTTTAAATGACCTAAACTCGTGGTTTCCACGGGGTTTCAGGAGCGTTTTTATCTTGGGTAATCTTTCGCGATAGTACAAACAAATAGTCACTCAATCGATTTAAATATCGAATGTCGATTTCATCAACCTTACTTTCTTCGCTCAACCTAATTACCATACGTTCTGCCCTACGACAAACACAACGCGCTAGGTGACAATACGAAACAATTGTGTTGCCTCCTGGAAGTACAAATGACTTCATTTCAGGCAAATCCTCATCCATTCTATCCATTTCAGATTCTAAGAATGTAATATCACCATCTTCCACCAATGGAATATTTTTTAACGGCTTTTCTGGATCACTCGCAAGCATTGAACCTAGGGTAAACAAACGGTCTTGGATTTCGATAAGCGTTTCAACTTGAGTTGAATCAATATCTTGATCTCGAATCAATCCAATCCATGAATTTAATTCGTCTACAGTTCCATAAGATTCAATTCTCAAATCTGATTTAGAGATTCTTTTACCTCCAAATAATGATGTCTGACCCTTATCCCCTGTTTTTGTATAAACTTTCATTTAATCTTGGAATATGAGTTTGTATTTCATTCGAGTTTCTTTAGTCATAAGATCTAAAATGTAAACTCCATTATTGGGTTTACTTATTTCAATAACACTTTGATCACTAAATTGTTCTTCACGAATCAAATTTCCTGTCAAACTATATAGAACATACTGACCAGATAATTTCGCATCAAAGTCCAAGAATATAACATTGCTTGAAGGATTTGGAAATAGTTTATATCCTTTTGTTTTTGACAACTCAACCTCACCAACAATACCAGCTAAATCGCCTTTATCTGATTCCTCACAGCCATCAGCATCAATAACTTTGAGTGTATAGTTCCCTCTAATTATTAAACCGGAGAGGTCCTTTATACCCGGATTTCTAAAGCCATTTGGTCCTGACCATTGAAAAGTTAATGGATCTTTTCCTCCACTTACAGAAGCTTCGATTTTGCCAATATTTACAGTATCCGAAACATTAAGATTTATAAGAATAGGGGTTGATCCACCAACCTTAACTGAATCTATCAATGCGCAGTTATTTGCATCAGTTATGGTAACAGAATATATTCCTGATATTAAACCGGTATTTACATTTAACTTTTCAGAGGTATCAGCCCAAGCGAATTTATAAGCTGGTACTCCACCGCTTATGTTTGTTCTTATTGAACCCATCGTATCATTAAAACAGACATTGTCTTTTACTACAAAGGCAACAGCCAGAGGAGCTTTTGGTCCTGAAATCACATAACTTTCAATGGTTTTACAACCGCTTGCAGAGTTATCTGTAAGCGTAACAGTATAATTACCCGTACCTAAGTTTTGAATAGTGGAATCCGATCCCCCATTACTCCAGTTATAAGCAAATGGCGTTATTCCAGCACTTGCAGAAACCGTTAGGCTTCCCGATAAATCTGCAAAGCAATTTTCATCCGTGCTATTTTTCAAAACGATAGAAGGACCATTTGTGTCTGAGATTGTTATCGGCAACGATGCACTGCAGCCCAGTGAATCGGATATGGTAACGCCATATAAGCCTGAAATTAAGCTTGAAACTGAATTTGAAGTGCTACTCCCAGCATTTGAACTCCATTGGTATTGATAAGGCATTAAGCCTCCAGAAACGCTTACTGAAGCGGAACCAGCAGCTAGACTGCAACTCGATTTTTTTGTTGAGTTGTTTACACTAATTGAACAACTTCTAGGCTTAACATTTAGCTTAACACAGGGCAAATAATTACTTGGGGCGTAACCTGTTCCAATATTTACGAATGAAACACCTGATTGTGCTTCAGACTCGGAAACACCAACTAAAACTTTACCATTATACGTTCGAATTCCAACATAGTACTTTCCTTTTTTCAGATAAGTCGTTGGAATTTTAAACGTATTCCATTTTCCTAAGTGTTTTTGAGTAACCTCAAGCAGAGTTCCAACAGCAGGAAAAACTTTAGGGACCACATTATCTTGAAAAAACTCATTCAGTATTATTAGATCAAAAGTGTCACCTATTACAGAATTTTCATTGATAAAAACTGAAATTGAATTGGCGCTATCTGGCATTGCTATCTCTACCAAACTCGATAAATCATAAGGAGTTTTTGGTCCAAACCAAAAACCAGAAGTTGATTTTACATTTGCTACTCTTGAGATTACAGTGTCTGTAATGTTCAAGTTAAACTTCAACGAATCTGTAGAAGTTTCAGATTCTGAAGAATCCGATTTTGCCACAAACAGCATATCGTAATTTCCTATTCCATTAGCTGGAACATAGTTTGGGTGGACATTAACTAACGCGGATAAATTCGGCAATAAAGTGGTGGGCATAGACGATTTTTTCAAGGCATCAAATCCATGAACTTCAAAATCAATATGAGCATTTGTAGCTGTGTTTTTTCCAAGGTTGATTAAACTCGATTCAATTTTCAATGGCTTTTTAGCCGCTTGATGCGCTGGAAAATCCTTGTAGGCATTTGCTCGGTTAAATCCGTTAAAAGTCACTGATTCTAATCCTAGATTAACCGATTCGTTCGGCTCACAAATAGAAATATCGTCAAGTGCCAATCCGGTGCTCCAAATTCCTCCATCGGTATAAGAAAAAACTATTTCAGTATTACCCACCAAACCAAAAAGTGGAACAATATATTCTTTCCATCCTTCAACACTTTTTATTGCTGAGAGCAATATTGTATTCCCTCCAATTTTAGCAAAAACGTAAGCCTCTTCTTTATTGCTTATGCTATTAAAATATGCGCTAAATCTTAGCTGATAAACTGCAGAGCCTAATAAATTTTGAGCTGAAATTATTAAACTATCCGAGGATTTATTGCAATTACAAGCATCATCATTCGTGTATACAAATTTGTTTTTCGCTGGCACTTTCCACACTTGCCCAGTACTTGCTGTAGTTGAATCCCCTAGCTTAAACCCTCCATCAGAAGATTTTGTTTTCACCAATATGCCTTCAGCCGAAAGGGAAGTCGCTGTTTCAAAATCCTGGGTATAAATTGCATTGGAAGCAGCTAATGTGCCCGAGGTTTGGATGGGCGATTTGGTTGCGTTCTGTTTATCTTTTACAATAATAGGTCTTGGAATCAGTTGACCAAAAACCAACTGCATTGAGAACAATAGAACTACGGTTAGTATGCGTTTCATGGGGTGAAATTAAGCAAAGAAAAAGGGAACGCGAACGCTCCCTTTTTATTTCCTAAACAGTTTATTAGTGTTCTAGACTTTCGCACTCCTCTATTGGAGGACAAGCACAAACTAGATTTCGATCTCCAAAAGCATCATCAATTCTAGCAACAGGAACCCAGTATTTATTCGTCAATAGATTTGACATTGGATACGCCGCTTGCTCTCTAGAATAAGGTTTGTCCCAATTAGAACTTATGATTTCTTGTGCTCTATGCGGTGCATTTTTAACCACGTTATTATCATGATCAGCAATCCCGTTTTCAATATCAGCAATCTCTTTTCTTATGCTAATCATAGCATCACAAAAACGATCTAACTCTGCTTTGCTTTCACTCTCGGTAGGCTCAATCATCAATGTTCCTGCAACAGGGAAACTTACCGTTGGAGCATGGAATCCATAATCAATCAATCGCTTAGCAATGTCAACTACCTCAACTCCAGCAGTTTTTTTGAAATTTCTGCAATCCAAAATCATTTCGTGAGCAACTCTTCCATTTTCTCCCAAATACAATACTGGATAATGTTCTTCCAATCTGTTTTTGATATAATTCGCATTCAGAATCGCATATTCAGTTGATTCTTTCAATCCTGTTTTTCCTAACATCATACAATAGGCATATGAAATCAACAAGATTGATGCGCTACCATAAGGAGCTCCACTGACAGCAGAAACTGCATCAGGGTTTTCGTTTAGTCTGAAAGAATGGCCTGGTAAAAACTTCGCTAAATGCGCTACTACACCAATTGGCCCTACACCAGGACCACCGCCACCGTGAGGAATAGCAAAGGTTTTATGTAAATTGAGGTGACAAACATCTGCTCCAATATTTCCAGGACTAGTAAGTCCAACCTGAGCATTCATATTAGCACCATCCATATAAACTTGACCACCATTTGCATGGATAATATCCGTCATTTCAATGATGGATTCTTCGAACACTCCATGAGTTGAAGGATATGTCACCATTAAACAAGAAAGCGTGTCTTTATACTTTTCAGCTTTTTCTCTAAGATCGTTGACATCAATATTTCCGTTTTCAATACTCTTAACAACCACTACTTGCATACCGGCCATAACTGCCGAAGCAGGATTGGTACCATGTGCAGAAGAAGGAATCAACGCAATATTTCTTTGATCATCACCATTTGATTGATGATACGCTCTGATAGTCAATAAACCAGCATATTCTCCTTGAGCACCAGAATTTGGTTGAAAAGATACTGCCGCAAAACCCGTGATTTCACACAGCCATTTCTCTAAATCCTTAATCACCAAGTCGTATCCTTCAGTTTGATCTGCAGGTGCAAACGGGTGCATAGTTGAAAACTCTGGTTTTGAAACCGGATACATTTGAGTAGCCGCATTTAGTTTCATAGTACATGAACCTAAAGAAATCATTGAATGCGTTAATGAAATATCTTTATTCTCAAGGGACTTCAAATAACGCATCATTTCACTTTCTGAATGATAGCTATTGAATGTTGGGTGACTTAGAAATTCTGAAGTTCTGTTCAAGTGAGCAGGAATTCCTTCACCAGTATGACCCATTTCAACATCTGTTCCTTTTGCCTTAGCAAAACAAGAAACAATGTCCAATAAATCATCGTCCATTACTGTTTCGTCAAGACTAACGGTTACGGTGCCATCTTGATACCAAAGATTAATCTCTTTTGATTCAAATATAGCTCGTAAAGCCGATTCTTCAGCTTTTACTGTAATGGTATCAAACCAAGTTTCGTTAACTAAATCATAGCCTAAACCTTTGATCGCTCCAGCCAATTTGTTGGTTAATTCGTGAATTCTAGAAGCAATTTCTTTAAGCCCTTCAGGACCGTGATAAACCGCGTATGAACCCGCCATGTTAGCCAATAAAGCCTGTGCAGTACAAATGTTAGACGTTGCTCTGTCTCTTTTGATATGCTGCTCACGAGTCTGGAGTGCCATTCTCAAAGCACGATTTCCATTTCTGTCTTGAGAAACACCAATAATTCTTCCTGGAATAAATCTTTTATAATCTTCTTTTGTTGCAAAAAATGCTGCGTGTGGACCACCAAATCCAAGAGGCACTCCAAAACGTTGTGAGTTTCCGACAACTACATCAGCACCCCATTCTCCTGGAGGAGTTAGTTTTAAAAGAGCCATTAAATCAGAAGCAACGGCAACCTTAGCACCATTAAGTTTTGCTGATTCTACAAAGCCCGAATAGTCTTCAACTGATCCTACTTTGTTTGGATATTGTAGTAAAGCACCAAAAGTCAATTCAGTAAATTGGAAAGATTTCCAATCGCCAATCACCAACTCAATTCCTAATGGATTTGCTCTGGTTTTTAAAACTTCTATAGTTTGAGTAAAACAATTCTCATCTACGAAAAACTGAACTTCCCCTGCTTTCTGAGCATCTCTACTTCTTGCATGGTACAATAAAATCATTGCTTCAGCAGCTGCAGTTGATTCATCCAGCAAAGAAGCATTTGCTAATTCCATTCCCGTAAGTTCAGAACATACGGTTTGGAAATTCAGTAACGCTTCTAATCTTCCTTGAGAAATTTCAGCTTGGTAAGGCGTATATGCCGTGTACCAACCTGGATTTTCAAACATGTTTCGCTTGATTACTGAAGGAGTTATAGTCCCGTAATAACCTTGACCAATATAAGATCTAAAAACTTTGTTTTTGGCGCCTACTTTATCAATGTGTTTTAGATATTCGAACTCGCTTATTCCATCGGGAATATCTAACTCGGATTTTAATCGAATCTGAGCAGGAATGGTCTCGTCTATTAGACTGTCAATTGAATTTGCACCAATGACTTCAAGCATTTTTGAAACATTATTGCCCCTTGGGCCAATATGTCTTCCTTTAAAATTTTCCATTTACGTAAAGGTTTTATCTACTAAAAAAAGACCGCAAATATAGGTCTAATCCCAGTGTACATTGTAAAGCTTTAAGACCAGAAAGACAGCATTTTGTTTACTTACTTTTGAAAATTCAAAACGGAGAGTAAAATGACTCAAAAAATTTCTTCGATTCTGCTTCTTTTGCTAGTATCGATTGGGGGTTTCGCCCAAATAAACCAAACCTATTTAATGTTAGGTGGACAAGGCTTGTTGGGCGTTCAGCTGGACCAATCTCCCGAAGAGGTTGTACTTGAAACGACCAAAAAAAATGGTAAAGTAAAAATTGTACTTGTTGATAAGAGTAGAATTTTTTCGGTCGTTGAAAACGGCAAAGAAGTCATTTGGTACAATCCCGATAGCAGTGAAACAGGATATTCTATAGAGGAAATGCGTTTTTATATAAAAGGGCAGCAAGACGGCAGGAATCAACATAAAACAACAATTCCATTAATAACATCGTTTGTTATAAGCGGAACGTTGGCAGCACTTACAGGCAGTCAAGAATTAGCAATTGTTATTCTGTCTCCTATACCAGGGGCACTTATTGGAAGTTTGACCAAGGGAAATATGCCCGCTGACGAAAAAGCAAATGGTGGAGAACCTATGAGTCAGGCGGCATATGTAGCAGGGTATAGACAATCGGCTAGAATGAAAAAGATATTGCACAGTATTGTAGGATCTGTTGCGGGAACTGTGGTTGGTGGAGTAATAGGATTAAGTATAGCAGCGAGCGATTCGTGAAAAACCTTTTAAAAAATGCAACCGACTTCTTACTATACAGCAACTTGTACGTTGCTGCTCCAGTAAGTGCTCTTAGCATTGTTTCCTACTTCATTTTTGATCTTCCCGTAAATTACAAGTTGGTGTTTTTTATTTATTGTAGCACGTTGTTTATCTACAATTTGCACCGGATAGTGGGGTTGTCACAAATCGATGATTCTAGTTTATCAGCACGGCATATTTGGGCAAAAAAATATAAGACCTTTTTATTTTTTCTTATTGTACTTTCAGGCAGTTGCGGTTTGGTTTTAGCACTGCTTTTAGGCACGGTATTTATAGCACCAATATGCATCCCTGCATTAATTGCGTTGGGTTACAGCATGCCCATCATTAAACGAAAAGGCAAATATTGGAGACTCCGAGACGTGCCGTTTGCTAAGGTGTTTTTGATCAGTATCACCGTAAGTTACGTCAGTGTGTATTTGCCTTTATATGAGTCTTTTGAATTGTATGCTAAACCTGAATTATTGTATTATTTCTTGAGCCGTTGTTTCTTCATTTTTGCGATTACCATCCCCTTCGATATTAGAGATTTAGAATTCGATAAAGGCAGTTCACTAAACACCATTCCAATGATGCTTGGAATTGACAAAGCAAAGCAGGTTTCCTTATTAGGCTTGGCTTGTTTTTCTTTTATTGTTATGGTTTTGTTCAGTCAAAGTGCTTACATGAGTGTCGCTCATTTAGTGGCAGCAATATTTGCAGGTTGGGTAATTACATTGTGTAAAAAAGACAGCTCAGAGTACTATTATTCCTTCCTTGTTGAAGGCACTATGCTGGTGCTCTTTGGGTTAGTTTGGATTATTTCGTAATTCAAGCCGAACCAAATAATTACCTTTACCTCCTATGAAAAGACTTCCTTTTTACTCATTATTGTTTCTCATAATTATCCAACTGCAGTCGACTGCCCAACTTTCAGGAACGTACACCATCGATTCAGCTGCAACAACTTCTGGCAGAACCTATAAAAACTTTACCGCAGCAGTGTCGGCATTAGCTTCTAGTGGAGTTTCTGGCGCGGTAACTTTTAATGTAAAAAAGGGAACTTATACTGAGCAAATTTCATTTGCAGCAATTACTGGAGCAAGTGCAACAAAAACTATCACCTTTAAAGGCTTAGGTACAATAACAACGATTACTGCCGCGCCACCTACAAGCAAATATCCAATTGTAAGTTTTAATGCAGCAAGCCATATTGCATTTGACAGCATTGGTGTTAAAGTGACAGGTTCAAGAGGTTGGGGAATTCATTTTATGAATAAAGCCGATTCTATTACCATAAAAAGTTGCTTAATAAATGTTCCTAAACTATCTGCCTGCTATGGCGTTATTGCTTCGTCTACTGTAACCTCAACAAGTCTTACTTCAAACGGGGCTAATTATTTGAAACTGATAAACAATACTATTGAAGGTGGGAATATTGGCATTTATATTCGAGGTATGACCAGCCCTATAACATCACCTTCGCGAAAAGTGAACTATGGAACAGATCTCTTTATTGAAGGTAATACCGTAAAAGACTTTGTTGGTCGTGGAATAGACCCGAGTAATTACCACAATGTTGATATTCTTAACAATACGGTTTCTTCATCACAAACTGGAGCAAACTATGCGGTCCGATATTGGGATGCAGGAGACAATTCTAATATAATAGGCAACACATTTTACATATCCTCTAACGCTGCAAATACGCGTGTAGTTGCTTTATCCATGGCGCCTGCGAATGGGCCCGCTGGGGTTTCAACTCAGCCGATTATTATTGCCAATAATTTTATTCAATATCGAGGTACAAATTCGTCTGCCCCAACAGGTTTGTTACTCAAAAACAAAGCTTATATCAAGGTTTATCACAATACAATAAGTGTAAAAAATCAAGGTTCCGCTGCTAACTGTATTTGGTTTGATGCAAATAATACCCGCGCTTTGAATGGAATAGAAATAAGAAATAATGTGTTAAACTTAGAGAATAGCGGGTCTGGATATTTCTTTTATAATGCTGCAAACGGAGCCGCATTTAAAAGCATGGCCATAAACCACAATAATTTTTACGCACCATCGGGCCACTTTAGTATTAGGGTCCCAAATGGGTCATCGGGCACCTCAACATATTCTACTTTGACAGCATATAAAGCAAATACTTCTGGTTATGGAGCAGGAGTTTTAAATGTAAACCCTTTGTTTTTAAGCACGACAAATTTACACGCAACAGCTTCGGGAATGAACGATAGTGGTGCAGTAATAAGTTCAATAATTGATGATATTGATGGTGATATTAGAAGTACAACTGCTCCGGATATGGGGGCAGATGAATATACTCCTGGACAAATCGTTTGTCCTGGACCGACTCAAACATTAAACAGATGTACAGGCGATACGATTAACGTTGGAACTAGTCGGTATTTTGCAACTGGAACTTATACTGATACCCTTGTAGGTTCTAGAGGTTGTGATTCAATCATTATTACGAACTTGACCATCAACCAACATTCAATGGGAATTGATACGGTAATTGCTTGTGATTCCTATAAGTGGATTAACGGTGTAACCTATACAACAGATAACTCTTCGGCAAAACACACGATTCCAAATACCTTAGGATGTGATTCGGTGGTTACGTTGAACCTGACCATTCTAAACAGTTCATCAAGTACAGATACTATCGTTGCTTGCAATGCATACAAATGGAGAAATGGAATGACCTATTCTACGAGCAACACATCGGCAACTTTCAAACTGGTTAATGCTGTTGGATGTGACTCGATTATTAAACTCAATTTAACGATTAACAGAAACAGTGTATCTGCCGATATTATTACTGCTTGTGATAGTTTAAAATGGATTGATGGTAATACATACACTTCCAGTAATAGAGGTGCCGTTGATACTTTAACCAATATCTCAGGATGTGATTCCTTGGTTTATTTAGATCTTACCATTAACAAATCAACAACAGGAATTGATTCTAACACTGCATGTGCATTGTATAAATGGATAGATGGTAAAACATACACTGTAAACAATACCTCAGCAAAACACACCATTACAAATTCTAAAGGTTGTGACTCTGTAATTACCTTGAATTTAATCTTGAACCCCTTACTTAGAAACACTGATGTTCAGGTTGCATGTGACGAATATACTTGGGTAAATGGCGTCACTTATACAACTAACAATACAACTGCAATTGACACCTTCCCGGGTTCACACGGTTGCGATTCTATTGTTACACTTGACCTAACCATTAATACTGTTGATACAACAACGACAACTACTGGTTTTTTAATAGCAGCCAATCAAGCTGGAGGAACTTATCAATGGTTAGATTGCGATAAATCCAACGCTACAGTCATTGGCGAAACTAATTCAAGTTATACGGCAACAAAAAATGGAAGTTTTGCTGTAGAAGTTACATCAAAAGGTTGCGTGGATACAAGTGCTTGCGTAGGAATTGAAGGGGTTGGTTTTGAAGAATCTAATTCAAATTCTACTATTCAAGTTTATCCAAACCCAAACAATGGCGCATTTACAATTGACCTTGGTAATGTGAAAGAAATTTCAAGACTGAAAATCCTGAATATGCAGGGGCAAGTGGTTTTTGAAACTAAAGCAAATGAATCCGTTGTAATGATTGAATTGAATGAACCAGCAGGGATTTATTTGCTGAATGTGAATACGGGTTCTGATTCGGTTATCCGAAGGGTTGTGGTGGAGTAAAATAGGCAACTATAAAACCTTGAAAAAAACCGTTTACTCTAAAATTTTCTTTCTATGGTATATTCCGTCTCTACTGAAGCCATAAAGTTCATCACCAATTCTAATTAAATGAGCCTGGATAAATTTATCAATTTCACTTGTAAACGTTTTTTGATCCAACGTCCAACATATACCTTCAGGTCTAGCAATAAACAATGTGTCATCTTTAAAAACAGGTAAATTAGCGTTGCTAATATCATTATAGAGTCCTACCCAGGAAGCACCTGCATCATTTGAACCATACATCCCTTCACCAGGTCCTGGAACTATGAACCAATTACTAGCGTCCTTTGCAACTAATGAAACAATGTGTGCAAACGGCACAGTAACCCTACCCCATGTGCTTCCTTTATCCTCAGACTTTATTACCCCTGTCGAAAATGTGTAAATGATTTCATTACCAATATATTGTTTAGTGCTAGGAAATGCAATTGAACCTAAACTATCATTTCCAATAATTGCAGTATCGGAAGCAACACTCCAGTTGTACGAGCGTCCACCACTTGTAAATATGGTTACTTCTGATCCATCAGCAAAGAGACCCCCTTGGTGCTGACTGATTTTTTTCCATGAATTTCCACCATCTTCAGTCCTATAAGTTCCTTTCTGATGCATTGAAATGTAGCCAACTTTGTCATTTACAAAATCAACTGCTTCGATAGAAATTGTAGGAACTCCAACATCTATTATTTGCCAGTTAGCTCCGCCATCACTTGTGTGGAGGATTTTTGCAGTAGTTGCCGTTTCTAGAGCGATCCACGCTTTTTTCTCCCCTATTTGATCATAGGAAGAGCCTCCATTATTATTAAATTCATATTCTAGCTCCCAAACCATTTTTTCTTCCTTTGCAGGTGGAAATGTTGGTAAGACCGGTTCTTCCTTTTTACAGGAGAAAAAAAGTAAAGAAGCTATAAATAGAATTAGTACTGTATTGATTTTCATTTGACTGGTTTTTAGAATTAGCTGGCTAAAATAACAATTAAACCCGCATCGGCTCTATAATCCCAAGCACCTCTTCCAAGGTTTCCACTCCTTCAAAAACAATGTACAAGCGTTCTTTACGCTCTTTCATTTGAGTTTTTGCAGGGTTCTTATTTACGTATTGCACTATGTAATGGAATTGGCTAGATTGATAAAATCGTGACTTTTGATTGGATACCAAATAGCAAAGCAATTTTTTGTTTTTCAATACAATCTTCTCTATGCCCAGCTTTTCAGCTAACCATTGCAATCGGACTCCACTAATTAATTGATGGGTCTCCTCAGGAATTGGCCCAAATCTATCGACCATGTCCTTCTCAAATTTCGCCAATTGATTTTCAGTTTTTGCATCCGAAAGTTCACGGTACAATTGGAGTCGCTCGTTTACATTTCGAACGTATTTGCTTGGAATCAAAATCTCTAAATCGGTATCCAACTGACATTCCATCACAAAGTTTTGCAACTCTGTTTCTTCTTCTTTAAACAAATCCTTGAACTCGTTTTCTTTCAGTTCGTGGATAGCTTCGTCAAGAATTTTCTGATAGGTTTCAAAACCGATATCAGACATAAATCCACTCTGCTCGCCGCCTAATAGGTTTCCAGCTCCACGAATATCTAGATCGCGCATTGAAATATTAAATCCTGATCCTAAATCGGAAAACTGCTCAATAGCCGTCATTCTTTTTCGAGCTTCAGGTGTCAACGAACTCATTGGTGGAGATAGCAAATAACAAAATGCTTTTCGATTACTACGACCAACTCTACCTCGCATTTGGTGCAAATCACTCAATCCAAAGTTATGCGCATTGTTTATGACAATCGTATTGGCATTTGAAATATCCAATCCCGATTCAATAATCGTGGTCGCAATCAGCACATCAAACTCATGCTCCATAAAGCCAAACATGGTTTTTTCCAGTTCATGACCATCCAATTGGCCGTGCGCAATTCCAATACGCACCTCAGGAACCAACCGCTGAATCATGCCCGCGACTTCCTTAATATTTTCAACCCTATTATGCACTACAAAGGCTTGTCCGCCTCTGCTCACTTCATAGTAAATCGCATCACGAATGGTTTCTTCATTGAATGGCTTCAAAATCGTTTCTACCGGTTGACGATTTGGTGGTGGCGTGTTTATTACGCTCAAATCTCGAGCTTTCATCAACGAAAACTGCAACGTTCTTGGAATTGGAGTTGCGGTCAGCGTTAATGTGTCGACATTTTCTTTGATGGTTTTCAACTTGTCTTTAACACCAACTCCAAATTTCTGCTCTTCATCAATAATCATTAAACCCAAATCCTTGAACTTCACATCTTTTCCAACTATACGATGCGTTCCGATAATGATGTCAATTTTGCCTTCAGCCAGTTTTTGCAGAGTTTCTTTTTGCTCTTTAGCTGTCTTAAAACGATTGATATAATCGACGTTACAAGGCAAATCAGACAACCTTTCTTTAAAGGTTTTCCAATGTTGATAGGTCAATACTGTAGTCGGCGCTAATATCGCGACCTGCTTGCTATCGTTGACCGCTTTAAACGCGGCTCGAATAGCAATCTCTGTTTTCCCAAAACCTACATCGCCACAAATCAAACGATCCATTGGATGCGGTTTTTCCATATCTCCTTTTACGTCAATTGTCGCTTTCTCTTGATCGGGAGTATCTTCATAAATGAATGAACTTTCCAATTCATGTTGCAAGTAATTATCAGGAGAAAAAGTAAAGCCTGGAGCGGTTTTTCGTTTTGCGTATAATTTGATTAGATCGTAAGCAATCTCTTTGACCTTCTTTTTAGTCTTTTGTTTGAGGACTTTCCAAGTTTGCGTCCCCAATTTATTCATGGTTGGAGCTGTACCGTCTTTACCAGAAAATCGGGCAATGCGATGCAAGGAGTGAATACTTACATACAGGATATCTCCGTCCTTATAAAGGAGTCGAATAGCCTCTTGCTCTTTCCCATCATTCTCGATTTTTTGCAGTCCATCAAATTGTCCAACTCCATAATCAATGTGCGTTACATAATCTCCTTTTTGAAGACTTGTAAGCTCCTTAAAAGTAATGGCTTGTTTGGCTTTATTAAAACCGTCTTTGAGTCTGAATCTATGGTAGCGTTCAAAGATTTGATGGTCCGTATAAACTGCAATTTTAAGGTCAGCATCAATAAAACCTTCGTGCGCCATTTGCAAAATAGGCGAGAATTCTACCTCAGCATCAATATCCTCAAAAATGGCATGCAAACGCTCCATTTGTTTTGCCTGACTGGATAAAATAAAGTTGTTGATTCCTCCACTTTTATTAGCATGCAAATCCTTAGCAAGTAGATCAAATTTCTTATTGAATGTCGGTTGTGGTTTCTGATTAAACTCTACTGTTTTAGTTGCTGAAGTTTCAAATGTTCCTCCATATTCCAGCACTTTATGTTTTTCTAATCCAAGATTAAAATGCTCGGGTTTTATGTAAAGCACTTCAGGATTTGACTGAACAGTATCTTTTGAGAGTTTGCTATAGGCTTCAGTCGCAATATCAAACGACTTCTTTACCTGCTCCGCTGATACTTCACGTTCTTTAAGCCACAAGTATGAATTCGCTGGAAGAAAATCCAAAAAACCTTCCCTAGATTCCATCAAATCATTGTCTTGAATATTGGGTAAAATATGAATCTTCTTGTAATTCTTTTTCGACAGTTGACTTGCAGGATCAAAGGTTCGAATCGAATCAATATCATCTCCAAAAAACTCTACCCGATAAGGATCGTCATTCGCAAAGGAGAAAATATCTACAATGCCACCACGGATGGAAAACTGACCAGGACCTGTAACAAAATCGACTCTTTCGAAGTGGTATTCGTACAACAACTCATTGATAAAATCAATGGTGATTTCATCACCCACCTTTAACTCAAGAATGTTCTTTTTGAGTTCTTTTTTAGTTACCACCTTTTCGCTCAGTGCTTCGCCATAGGTTACTACGACTAACCAAGATGGTTTTTTGACAATCATGTCCAACGTTTCAGCACGCATAAGGACATTGGTGTTGTCTACCGATTCTTGTTTGTAGGGATACTTAAACGGCGAAGGAAAAAAGAGCACTTTATCATTTCCCAATTGATCTTGTAAATCATTGAGTGCGTAGGCAGCATTCTCTTTATCATTGAGCACAACTACATGAATTCCATGCACTTGCCTAGCTAAAGTTGCAATAAAAAACTGAGAAGCGCTTCCTCTAAAACCTTTTAAATGTACAAGAGGGTTTTCTGTTTCTTTACAATGATCTTGCACTTGCGCCAACTGCGGCCAAGTGCTGAAACTGGTATTAAATTCTTCTTTGGTTATGGACATGTGTTCTTAAAACAATCGAGGGCGGCAAATGTAATTAAGCCTGCTGTGGTCTCTTAATTTTTAGCGTGAATTAGCTAACAACAATCCTCAGCCGCGCCACTTCCATCAGTTGCAAAAGGCATTGCCCCTCCACAACCTTCAAAAATTCCGTAATGTGTATCCCAGGTTCCATAAAATGTAAAGTAAGACTTGAATCGTGTATCACTGATCATTTTGTAAGTGTTTCCACAAACCGACATTACTTTTCCTTTCGGGAAATAATGATGATCATCCAATTCAAAACCATGCTCTTGACCTGTTACGCCGCCATTGTAAGTCAGTGCCTGTCCGTAATCTTCACAATCAGATTCTAAACCTTCGATCTTGAACAAACGATAAGTAACCGAGAAGAATTTAAGATCTCCAACCTTCTCTTCTAACTCTTTATTTTCTATGGTAATCGGTTTATTCTCAACAGCTCTTGGATCGGTAAACCCAGCTTTTTTAGCAAAATTCAAAAAGTCGTTCCAATACAATGCTCCACTCAAACACTCCCCCCAAAGGATAGGATCGTTTTGTAATTCTTGAGAAACTCTGCGATCACTGTATACATCAGAGAAATACATTTCGCCACCGGGTTTCAATAAATCAAAAGCATCGTCTAGTACTTTTTGTTTGTCTTTGGCTAGGTTTACTACACAATTGGAAATTATTAAATCGAAGCTTCCTTTTTCTAATCCTAGCTTATCTAGCTCTTCAATATTCCCTTTTACAAACTCAATGTTTGATTTTGAATAACCAAACTTTTCGGTGTGGTAATCGATGTGTCGATTGGCTACATCCAATTGCTCGTCGGTCATATCAACCCCAACAACATAGCCATTTGACCCAACTAACTTACTAGCGATATAACAATCTCTACCGCTTCCAGAACCCAAATCCAAAATCCTCAACCCTTCTATTTCAAAAGGTATTGTAAGGCCACAACCATAATATTTAGCCTGAACTTCATCGTGAACTTCACGAAGGGCTTCTAAAATGTATTCAGGTGGAGCCGTTAATGTGCAACACGCGTTGGTTTTCAAATCTGCTGAAGAGGCTAATTCTTTTCCGTAATAATCTTGAACTTCTTGATGTAAGGTTTCCATGTTGCAAAGAAATATTAATGATCCTGCATTATTGGTTCAAAGACTGACAATTAATCATAAGTTCTTTGGTAACTCCTAGATTAAAGAGCTCAATCAAACACTAAAAATTAACTAAGTTATTCGATAGCTATCGAATCTAAGCTTGACCGGGAATCTTAAGTTTGATTGATAGATTCGCATTTTCATGGGAATGACGGGTTTAACCGATTAGTCCTTCAACAAGCCTTCAATCTCATCCACCATATTCTTTGAGCCCACATAATAGGCACAACGCTGATGCAATTCTGTTGGCTCAATTTCCATAGTTCTTGTATAACCATCTGAGGCTTTTCCGCCTGCTTGTTCAGCAATAAATGCAAGTGGGTTGCATTCGTACAACAACCTTAATTTTCCGTTTGGAGCTTTGGTAGTTGAAGGGTATAAATACACTCCTCCTTTGATTAAATTTCTATGAAAATCTGCTACTAACGACCCTATATATCGAGCTGTTTTTTCTTCCAATTTACACTTGTCCAAATAGGTTTGAATGCCTTTGTGTGAAAGATGATAGTTTCCTTCGTTCATAGAGAAAATCTTGCCGTCTGGTGATGTTGTCATATTGGGATGCGATAAACAAAATTCTCCAATCGAAGGATCTAACGTAAAGCCATTTACTCCGCTTCCAGTTGTATAAACCAGCATTGAAGAAGAACCATACAACACATAACCTGCAGCAACTTGCTCTGTTCCAGGCTGAAGAAAATCTTCCATTGTTGCTTTAGTTCCGGCTTCTGTCTTTCTTCTGTAAATTGAAAATATAGTCCCAATAGAAACGTTCACGTCAATGTTTGATGAGCCGTCTAAAGGATCCATGGCCAAAACGTATTTTCCTTGAATGGATTTTTCGTTTTCAAAAGCAATGAAATCATCTTTTTCTTCCGAAGCAATTCCACAAACTTCTCCGCCATGCTTTAGAGCTTTTATGAAAACCTCATCAGCAAAAACGTCCAATTTTTGTTGCTCTTCTCCTTGAATATTCTCAGAACCATAGGCTCCAGTAATATCCACAAGACCTGCCATGTTTACTTCTCGGTGCACAATTTTAGATGCAAAGCCAATATCTCTAAGTAATCTAGAAAGATCTCCGGTAGCAAATGGAAAATCGTCTTGTCTGTCAATTATAAATTCGTCGAGGGTAGTAACTCCAATCATAGCTTTTGTTTCGGATTGCAAATATAATGGGGTTCTATGAATTGAACCTATAGAACTAAGCGTATTGCTCGTGCCTTACTTTTATCATATTTGTGGAATGAACAACATTCACCTCCGAAAAGGAACCCCTACAGATATTCCAGAATTACTAAACCTCATTAAGGAATTGGCTGCTTATGAAAAAGAGCCCGAAGCAGTAATTGTTACCGAAGAAATTTTGTTAGAAGATGGCTTTGGTGAAAACGCAATATTTGATTTTCTTGTAGCTGAAAAAGACGAAAAAGTAGCCGGAATTGCTCTATATTACAGTAAGTACTCCACTTGGAAAGGCCGCTGTCTTTATCTTGAAGACATTATCGTAAAAGAAAGCGAACGCATGAATGGAATTGGAAGTTTGTTGCTAAAAGAGCTTATTTCTATTGCAGATAAAGCTGGAGTAAAACGTCTTGAATGGCAAGTATTGGACTGGAACGAACCTGCAATTAATTTCTATAGAAAACACCAAACAATAATTGACAGTGAATGGCTCAATTGCAAAGTGGAGTTTGAGTAGGGATTAGTACTATGCGTCATGCTAAATTTAGTTCAGCATCTCCTTTCTGAATTAACCTCATGCACAATGAGACCCTGAAACAAGTTCAGGGTGACCCTGAAAATATCAATTACTTTTGTCATCCTTAAAAAAATCACCATGAAAGGAATTATTCTCGCTGGAGGATCCGGCACTCGACTTCATCCACTTACATTGGCAATTAGCAAACAGCTTATGCCTATTTATGATAAGCCGATGATTTATTATCCACTATCTCTATTAATGCTAGCTGGAATAAAAGACATTCTTATTATTTCTACGCCACACGATTTACCATTATTTGAAAAGTTGTTGGGTGATGGAAAAAGCCTGGGGTGCAATTTTGAATATGCAGTACAAGAAATTCCAAATGGACTTGCTCAAGCCTTTGTGATTGGAGCAGATTTTATTGGTAACGACGATGTTGCCCTGATTTTAGGGGATAATATTTTCTATGGCACTGGTTTACCAACCAAACTGAGAGCCTGCAGCAAACCTGATGGTGGAATCATTTTCGCTTACCGAGTTTCTGATCCAGAACGATATGGGGTAGTTGATTTTGATGAAAATAATATTGCGCTCTCTATTGAAGAGAAACCAAAACATCCAAAATCACATTATGCAGTTCCAGGATTGTATTTCTATGATAATTCGGTAGTGGACATTGCTAGAAATCTAGAACCTTCTCCACGTGGAGAATACGAAATTACGGATGTAAACAAAGCTTATTTGGAGCAAGGTAAATTGCAAGTAAGTATTTTAGATAGGGGCACGGCGTGGTTAGATACTGGCACGATCGACAGCCTTAATCAGGCAAGTCAATATGTTGAAGTTATTGAGAAAAGACAAGGGACAAAAATCTCTTGTATTGAAGAAATTGCTTGGCGCATGAAATACATCGATGCTGAACAGCTTGAACAGATTGCAAAACCATTGGTTAAGAGTGGATACGGGAAATACCTATTAACGCTACTAGAAGATTAAATGTCAAGCAAATTATTACCACAACACTCGATTCAAGAATTAAGAAATTATTTCGAAGAAAAAATTCAACTCACTGAATTTACCAATCAACCTTTACGGCTTTATGAGCCTATTCATTACATTATGAAATTGGGTGGTAAGCGTGTGCGACCGGTTTGCACCTTAGCCGCCGCTGAACTTTTCGGGACAGCTACTGATGAGGCTATAAACCAAGCAATTGCAGTTGAAGTATTTCATAATTTCACCTTGGTCCATGATGATATAATGGATGAGGCTCCTCTAAGAAGAGGTCATGCTACCGTCCATAAAAAGTGGGATGAAAACACAGGAATTCTTTCTGGTGATGCGATGATAATATTGGCTTATCAATATTTGAGTAAAAATACTGGAGACCGCTTTGAAAAGCTGTTTTCTAATTTCAACAAAACCGCAATTCAGGTATGCGAAGGCCAACAATACGACATGGATTTTGAGCAAAAATCTACCGTAAGTCTGGACGAATATCTTGGAATGATTGAACTCAAAACTGCTGTATTATTAGGTGAAAGTCTAAGGCTAGGTGCTACCATTGCTGGAGCTTCCGATACCGACTTAGATTTAATATATGAATTCGGGAAAAACTTTGGAATTGCATTCCAACTGCAAGACGATATATTGGACTTATATGGAGATCCAGAAAAATTCGGGAAGCAAGTTGGCGGTGATGTAATTGCTTGTAAAAAGACTTATTTATTTGCCAAAGCCCACGCTATTGCAAATGAAGACCAGAAAAGTGAATTAGTTGCGATTTACAATGACACTAATGTTGAGGATGCTGAAAAAATTGAAAAAGTAAAAACCATTTTTGACAATTTAGATATCAGAAATAGGGCAAAAGCAGACATGAATACTTTTTATGTGAATGCAGGTATTGCACTCAACAGTATTTCGGCAGAAGATAGCCGTAAGAAAATCTTAAAAGATTTTGCAGAAAGCCTTATGGTGAGAGAGTTATAATAAACTCCTGAGCGCTGACCCTAAGTCGGGGTATTGAAACTTGAAGCCTGTTTTCTCTAATTTCTTTGAAGAAACATGAGCTCCATTCAACAACATTTCATCGGCTTTTTCTTTTCCTAAAATTATTCTTAAAACAAAAGAAGGAACATTTGGAGCCCAAAAGGGACGCTTCATTTCTTGAGCAAGTGTTTTTGAAAACTCCGAACTTGTTACCCGTTGAGGAGCCACTGCATTGTATATCCCAGCTATTTCTTTACGCTCAATTGCTTCAACAATTCCATTGGTCAAATCATCGATGTGTATCCACGGCAAAGGTTGTTTGCCTGTTCCCATTGCAGAACCAATACCGAATTGAAAAGGGATTTTAATTGGTGTTAAAGCGCCGCCTTTATCACTGAGCACTACTCCAATTCTAAATATTACTCTTCGCACATCATGCTGCTCAAAACCTGCTGATGCTTCTTCCCACCTTTCGGATACTTCTGTAAGAAAACCTTTGCCCGCCTCAGCACTTTCATCGTAACTCTTATCAGAGTTATCGAATCCGTAATACGCCGTTCCAGAGGCCGAGATTACCGATTTTGGAAAGGATTTTAGTGCTTTACAATTCTTCAACAGTAACTGAATAGAA
>Ga0307998_1000226_pt1 | contig 32500 bp, 32 predicted proteins | sample Davwhametageno37_FD_203147 | JGI IMG/M metagenome (GOLD analysis project Ga0307998, IMG submission 203147) | Marine microbial communities from Davis Island wharf, Antarctic Ocean - #37 | ecosystem: Environmental > Aquatic > Marine > Unclassified | place: Antarctic Ocean: Davis Island wharf... | reverse complement strand
ATCCTTTCTCCTTCATTGTCGTTGTATATTTTTTTATAAATAAAGGAAGCCAATACTTCGTGCTGCGCGTGACTAATGATATTGAGAATCTTAAAAAAGAGAATGAGTTTTTCAAGCTTTGTGGCATGCTTTAACTTTAAAAAACACTTTTTTGCTTCTTCTTTTTCAGAGGAAATCCGAATTCCAAAGTTGCTTTTTTCAAAGAAAGAGCTAAGGGTATCGAGCTCATTGAGCTTAAAAAAATCTTCGCCAAAGGAATCCATATTAAAGAAAAGAGACAGCATGGTATGTGCTTCATTTTCTTCCGTATCACTTTTGAAAACATGGGCTATATTACTCCCAATAACAAAAATATCATTGGGCTTAAATTGTGAAATAGAATCCCCTAACACAATTGTTCCTTTCCCTTTTAGAATTAAGCTGATCTGAATTTCTTGATGCTGATGAAGTTTGTCATAAAAATTAATCGCATGATCTTCTTGATACAGCAACGCTTCATTCTTTTGTTTGGGAATTTTAAAAGGTAAAACATTGGTCATGGGTGTAGACGTTTTATTCGCATTATTTTGTAATCCAAATTCAGTAAAATGTAATTTTTAAGGTAATATAGTATCAAAATTAGATAAAATTCACCTAATATGAATGTTTATATTTGAATTATAAATACAACAAACATGATGAATTTTAATTGGCAGGGCGTCATGCCCGCGTTAACTACACAATTTGATGCGCAGGAGCAGTTGAATCTAGAAGCTTTTGAATTGAATTTGGTTGCACAAATAGAAGCAGGTGTTCACGGAATTGTTTTAGGAGGAACTTTAGGCGAAGCAAGTACATTAACAGCTGACGAAAAAGTAGCACTACTTAAAAAAGCTCAGGACGTTATTTCGGGTAGAATTCCAGTAATCATTAATATCGCTGAACAATCAACAGACGATGCTATTGCAGCAGCTCAAGCTGCTGAAACAAACGGAGCAGATGGATTGATGCTGCTTCCGCCAATGCGCTACAAAGCAACAGACGAAGAAACAGTTCAATACTTTGCGGCTATAGCTCAGTCTACAAAACTTCCAATCATGATTTACAATAACCCGGTAGATTATAAAATCGAAGTTACCTTAGATATGTTCCATCAATTACAACAATATAAAAATATTCAGGCGGTAAAAGAGTCTACACGTGACATCTCTAATGTTACTCGAATGATTAATCGCTTTGGCTCACGGTACCAGATCCTATGTGGCGTAGATACTTTGGCCATGGAAAGTTTGGTCATGGGTGCAGACGGATGGGTAGCAGGATTGGTAGATGCGTTTCCAAAAGAAACGGTTGCTGTATTTGCCTACACCAAAGCTGGGAAAATCGATGAAGCGCTAACGATATACCGCTGGTTTTTACCTCTTTTAGAATTGGATATATCGCCACAATTAGTTCAGAATATAAAGCAATGTGAAATTGCTACAGGTATTGGAACGGGCCATGTTCGAAAGCCTCGACTTGTATTGAAAGGAGCAGAGCGAATTCGAGTTCAAAAAATAATCGACGACTCATTGGCTTCACGACCAGATTTAGGAAACTATAAAACATACTTATGATTCAAGGAAAAAGTGTAATCAACGGGAAAGAAGTTCAATCCAAAAATAAAACTTCTTTTTTTACGTATAACGCACAGACAAGTAAGCAACTCCCCCAGCAGTATGACAATGCAACCCTAGAAGACATCGACAAAAGTTGTGAGGTTGCAGCGCAAGTTTTTTCAGATTATGCAGCAACTAGTTCGGCCACACGTGCAGCTTTATTAATTCAAATTAAAAAAGAGCTTGAGCAAAATAAAGCAGCTATCCTTGAACAATATCGATTGGAATCGGGTTATCCCGATGGGCGAGCTCAGGGAGAATTCACTCGTACGTTAGGGCAAATTCAAAGCTTTGCAGATTTATTAAATGAAGGTTCTTATGTGAAAGCAATTTTGGATGTTGGCATCGAAGGTGTCCCTGATTTACGTAAAATGCACTTTCCTATAGGACCAGTTGTCGTTTTTGGAGCCAGCAATTTTCCCTTAGCTTTTTCAACCGCAGGAGGAGACACCATTTCTGCTTTAGCAGCAGGATGCCCAGTTATTCTTAAAGGACATCCTTATCATGCAGGCACAAGTGAATTGGTTGCTCAAGCCATACAAAGTGCTATTCAAAAAAGTGGGCTGCATGCTGGAATTTTCGTACACCTGCATGGCGAATCAATTGGAGTTGGTCAGCGTTTGGTAGAGCATTCAAAAGTTAAAGCTGTTGGCTTTACTGGAAGCTACAAGGCTGGGAAAGCGCTTTATGATATCGCTCAAAAAAGAAAAGAACCCATTCCTGTTTTCGCGGAAATGGGCAGTGTAAATCCTGTTTTTATATTACCGAATCGTTTAGTGTCGGATGAATCACTACCGGTCGATCTTGCGAATTCTATTCAAATGGGTACAGGACAATTTTGCACCAATCCAGGATTAATAGTTATTGGTGGGGAAGCTACAACTAGTTTTGTAGATCAACTTGCTTCGGAGATTCTGAAGGGAGAACCCGCTACAATGGTACATTCCAATATTAGTAGAAATTATGAAAATCAACTTCAAAACATCAAAAACCAAGGAGTTACGATTCACAAAGGTAGTCTAGATGCGAATTGTCCAGCTTTGGGGGTTATTTCTGCTGCAGAGGTTTTGAAAAACCCAAATGTTTTAGAAGAGGTTTTTGGACCTTTTAGCTTGGTTATTCAATGCGCTACAACGGAAGAATTAAACACAATTGCCGAAGTTCTTCCTGGCCAATTAACCGCAACAATTCTAGGTGAGGCTGAAGAACTAAACGATAACAAACAACTGCTTGCAACGGTTCAACAAAAAGTTGGCCGATTGCTCTACAAAGGGGTGCCTACTGGAGTAGCCGTTACACCTTCTATGAATCATGGTGGACCTTTTCCAGCCTCAACTGACAGTCGTTTCACCTCAGTTGGAACCTCTTCGATCGAACGTTGGTTAAGGCCAGTTTGTCTTCAAGATTGCCCACAAGATTTATTACCCGAGGCTTTGAAAAATGAAAATCCATTACAAATTTTCCGTACCTTGAATAAGCAACTTACAAAATCAGTAGTATGAAAAGACTTGCTTATATCTTCGTTTGTTTAGTTCTTAGTATTGGTTGTTCTTCAATTGCTGAAGATGAAATAATGCTTCAAGAGTGCATTGATCAATACGAGGCGTATGATTCTTATGACAGAGAAATTTTTCCTTTAGGTGACCATACCGAAGAACGTTATCAAGCCGATTATGATTTTTATGGAACCTTGCTAGAAAAAATTAACGGTATTACGTTAGCTAAACTCACTTCTGAGGATCGAATATCATTGAAACTTTTAAAGTTTTTGGTAGAAGATCACCGAGCTAATTTTGAGTTTCAAACCCACCTCAATCCTTTGTTGTCCGATTCTGGTTTTCATAATAGTTTGGTCTATAGTGTTCGCCCTTTGACTTCAAAAAAGCAAAGTATAGCGTACCTCAAAATGCTACAAGCTATTCCAATATTTGTAGATCAAAACCTCATTTTATTAAAAAAAGGACTTGAATCTGGTGTTTCTCAGCCCTTGATTATTTTTGACGGTTACGAAAGTAGTTATGACAAACACATTACTGAAACCGTTGAGAATAATTTCTATTTTTCACCTTTTAAAAACCTTCCAGATCAATTCTCTTCTGAAGAAAAAGACTCCTTACTGAGTGTAGCGCATGCTACTATTCAAAAAGATGTGATTCCTTCTTTTCAGAAAATCAAAACTTTTTTTGAAACTGAATATTACCCTCAAACTCGAAAAGCAATTGGAGTTAGTCAAACACCCAATGGATCAGCCTTTTACAAAGATAGGATAGCCTATTACACTACTTTGGATATGACTGCGGAAGAAGTACATCAATTGGGCTTGAAAGAGGTTGCTAAGATTAAAAATGCAATGGAAGCGATTATTACGGAAGTTGAGTTTCAAGGAAGTTTCGAAGACTTTTTTGCTTTCTTAAGATCGGATAAGCAATTTTATGCGCAATCGGGAGACGAACTCTTGATGCGGGCTCGTGATATTGCAAAACGCTTGGATGAACAACTACCTAAATTTTTTAAAACCCTACCCCGAACACCCTATGGAGTTGCAGCTGTTCCCGATGCAATTGCACCAAAATATACAGGAGGGCGGTATATCCCTACCCGTCCCAACAGTACAAATCCTGGATATTATTGGGTCAACACCTACAACTTACCCAGTCGTCCCTTATATGTTCTTCCAGCACTTACAGCCCACGAAGCAGTTCCTGGACATCATTTACAAATGGCATTAAATTCAGAGCTATCTACCGAAATCCCAAGCTTTAGAAGATCACTTTATTTATCTGCATATGGAGAAGGATGGGGCTTATATACAGAAGCACTAGCTGGAGAAATGGGCATATATACCACACCCTACGAGCGCTTTGGTCAACTTACTTACTCTATGTGGAGGGCATGCCGTTTGGTAGTTGATACTGGGATTCATGCTTTTGGATGGAGTAAAGAACAAGCGGTAGAATTTATGACTGCAAACACAGCACTTTCTTTTCATGAAATTAATACCGAAGTAGATCGCTATATTTCATGGCCAGGTCAGGCTTTGGCATATAAGGTTGGGGAATTAAAAATTTCTGAACTTAGACAGAAAACAGAAAATGCTCTCGGAGATCAGTTCGATATTCGAGAATTTCACAATATTATTTTACAAAAAGGAACGCTAACCCTTCCACTAATGGAAGAAGAAATAGCAGCCTATATTAAGCAAGAATTGAATGAGTAGCATTACAAAATTCACTTGTATTGATGGCAATACAGCTGGTAATCCTGTTCGCGTTGTAATTTCACCGACACCAAAACTTGAAGGAAATACCATGATGGAAAAGCGAATTCATTTTCTTAAAGAATTTGATTGGATTCGCAAGGGTTTGATGTTCGAACCCAGAGGGCACGATATGATGAGTGGAAGTTTTTTCTTTCCTCCGCAAGATGCATCTAACGATGTCGCCGTTTTATTCATAGAAACCAGTGGATGCTTGCCTATGTGTGGGCATGGTCTTATTGGAACCATTACTATTTTGATTGAGGAAAAATTGGTTTTGCCCAAAGAAAAAGGAATCCTTCGAGTTGAAACGCCAGCCGGATTAATCATTGCTTCCTATACGCAAGAGGCTGAAAAAGTTACCGCTGTTAAATTCACAAACATTGCTTCTTTTCTTTACGCTTCTGGTCTTGAAGTTGAGCATCCAGAGTTAGGAAAACTCAAAGTTGACGTTGCTTATGGTGGGAATTTTTATGCTATTGTAGATCCTCAAGTTAATTTTAAGGGCATTGAAGATTACACTGCAGGGAAATTAATTGACTTCAGTAAGTCGTTGCGAATTTTAGTCAACGAATTACAAGAATTCATTCACCCCGAGGATTCTAATATCCAAGGATGTAGTCATGTTTTATGGGCAGGAAAAACGCTTGATAAAACATCCACTGCACGTAACGCTGTTTTTTACGGAGACAAAGCAATCGATCGTTCTCCTTGTGGAACCGGTACGTCGGCGCGAATGGCACAATGGTATGCACAAGATAAACTAAAGGTTGGTTCGAGTTTTATTCACGAAAGTATTATAGGATCTACCTTTAAGGGAACAGTCGAACAAAAAACAACGGCTGGTTCATTTTTAGCAATTACACCAAGTATAGAAGGGAGTGCTCGTATTACGGGATATAACACAATACTAATTGATTTTGAAGACCCCTATGCAGCAGGATTCCAAGTTATTTGATTTGATATGAAAAAGAAAGTAGTCGTTATTGGTGGAGGAATTGTAGGTCTATCTACCGCATTTTATTTGAGAGCAGAAGGGCATGAAGTCACAGTGTTGGATAAAGGAACTCTTTCCGAAGGAGCTTCTTTTGTCAATGCTGGATATTTGACTCCGAGTCATATCGTCCCTCTGGCTGCTCCGGGAATGATTTCTAAAGGCTTAAAATGGATGTTCAATTCATCTAGCCCCTTTTATATAAAACCGCGATTGGATGCTGATTTAATTTCCTGGGGTTGGAAATTTATGCGCTCCTGTTCTAAAGCCCATGTACAACGTTCGTTATCTGTGATAAAAGACATCAACACCTTGAGTAAGAATTTGTATCACGAAATGCATCAATCCATGGATTTTGATTTTCATTTGGAAGATCGAGGCGTATTGATGGCTTTTAAAACTACAAAGGCAGAAAAGGAAGAATTTTCTGTAATGAAAGCCGCCCAAGACTTGGGATTGGATGTTTCTTTGATCGGGCAAGATGAGGTCAATCAGCTGCAACCAGGCGTAAAAATGAATATCGCTGGAGCGTATCACTATCGTTGCGACGCACACACAACTCCGGGGGTTTTTATGCATCAGCTACGTGACAATATTCTTGCAAATGGTGTTTCCATTCACACAAAAACTACTGTAAATGGATTCGAAGTTATCAATAATCAAATAAAAAAAGTACAAACGGATCAAGGCGATTTTGAAGCAGATGAGGTTGTTTTTGCAGCAGGTGCTTGGACAGAAAAACTCCTAAAACCTCTAAAAATCGCACTCTCTATTCAAGCTGGAAAAGGATACCGCATTAATGTAGCTGCACCAACAGGAATCAAAATGCCTGCTATACTGATGGAATCAAAAGTAGCGGTAACACCCATGCAGGGATTCACTCGTTTTTCGGGAACTATGGAGATAGCGGGAATCAATAATGCTATTCGCATGAATCGAGTACAGGCAATAGCGCAAGCATCTAGTCAGTATTATCAAGGAATAGCAATTGCGAAAGAAGATCAAGAACAAGCTCATTGTGGTTTACGACCTTTGTCACCAGATGGATTACCGTTTATAGGAAGGCATTCTTCTTGTTCTAATTTGGTTATGGCAACAGGTCATGCCATGATGGGTTGGAGTTTAGGTCCGGGAACAGGGAAATTAGTTTCCGAAATAATTTCAGGTAAAAAAACAGCTATGGATATAACAGCTTTTGCGCCTGAACGAAAGTACGGACTATAGTTTATAGGCAATACCACCAGCAAGCGCTGGTGCTTTATAAATATTTTTCCCACTCAACGGAATACTATACCCAAAGGAAGCACTCCACTTTTTTGTTATAAAGTAATTGATTTCTCCGCCTAGATTTGTGACTTCAACATTATTTGCAAAAATACTTCCATTGCTGTTTAAGGCTGATAAAGAGCCGTTGAAAAAGGATTGAATCGTATTCAGCCGCACCAAAAACAAGAATTTATTTTTAAACACCTGAGACCCTGTTTCAAACCCAAGTCGGATTTCATCGGAATAACCATTACTCCTATTATTGACACCTAATGATCCTTTGGCGTAAAAAGAATGTTTTGCAATCTTAAACGAAGTTCCGGCTAAGACTTTCACGATTTGATTGAATTCTCCGTCTCCAGTTTGATAACTTCCATCACTTCCACCACTGTTATTCCCCGACGGAACTCCTAGGGTTAATGAAGTTGCCAGTACCCATTTCGGTCGTTTAAGAATTTGAACTTCTACCGCAAGATCGATATCCCCAAAACTGTTGACTGCTTCTCCTGGCTGACCTGGATTGCCCGAGGTAAAGATTTGTTTGTTTTGATATACTCGGGTAAAAGGAATATAGCCCACCAACGTTATTTTGTCTGTAATTCCGTGCCGACCGTATAAACTGGTTACAAAAATTCCACGAGTTGCATTAGGGTCTAGAAGTCCCTTGTCGGTATAGTGTTGATTTGCTTCTAAAAACCAAGCCCCAACTTTATAGTATCCAGTTCCTTTTTTTTGGGTCCATTGTGCGGTCCCAAAAGTTATTCCAAGAAAAAAAAGACAGCCCAATAAAAAGAATTGTTTTTGCATGTGTAGGTAAAATTAAAATATGGTTGAATCTCCGACCTTAACAATAAATGGTTTACACCATTAAAGGATGTACTTGTAATCACTAATGTCGATTGAAGAAGGTAAAACATAGCTATGAGCACCACTAAAAACAGTTACTTCAGCAATTTCGTAGGCTCCTGAAGGAGAATTGGGATTATTTGACAGGTATACAAAAAGCCTAGGAATTGCTGTTGAGGCAACGTAGTCATCCCCAATATCCAATACCAATTGACCAGCATCATTTAAACCATATTCGTAGCTACCGGTAAGTTCATAGCTTGATGTAGTTCGGATTGTACCTTGATAGGATTGAGGGGCAGTTACAACCACATCATCATCTACAGTTGGAGCCGAATCGGTATCTGTTGTTGTTGAGGAAGTATTGGAATCTGAAGTAGTTGTTGTGCTTGTATCTGTTAATGTTGATGTAGCTGTGCCTGAATCTATGGTGCTCGTATTTATATCAGAAGTTGTAGGAGTAGTTGTACCTGAATCGACAGTCATTGTTGCTGTTTCGGTTATTACAGTGACAGCTTTACTAATGGTAAAAGAAGTTTTATCAGAAATGGTATTCCCTAATGCGGTAACGACACTGACCTGAACAGTAGCTTCGCCATCGCTAGTTGCAGTCGCAAAACCACTATCATTTATACTCAATGCGCCGGGGGGAGATACGGTCCAAATCAAGTTGGGATTCTCAATTTGAGTACCACTGGTATCAAAATATTTAGCAGTAAACTGAAATTTTTGCCCTACCTTAAAGATGATAATTGAGCGTGAAGAAATTCGTAGTGTTGGTTCGACATAATCGTCTGTGACGTCGGTTCCAATACAGCTTAGATACAATAAGAAGCTGAAAAAAAGCAGTGTTTTTTTATACATCGTAAAAATTTGGGTATTACTAATGTATTAAAGAAATCAAAAAGAATGCCAGATTTCAATATTTTAACAAAAAAAAGAGCGGGAATTATCCTAGAATTCGAACGGCATCTTTGGCACAATAGGTAGCAATAAGCGATGCTCCAGCACGCTTAAATGCAATGAGTTGCTCGTACATAATTGCGTCATATTCAATCCAACCTTTTTCAGCAGCAGCCTTGAGCATGGCGTATTCGCCACTCACTTGATAGGCAGCGATGGGAACATCAACTTGATTACTCAAATCACGGATGATATCTAAATAGGCTAGGCCTGGTTTTACCATTACAATATCAGCACCTTCTTCAATATCCAATTCTGCTTCTAGTAGTGCCTCTTTTCGATTATGAAAATCCATCTGATAGGTTTTTTTATCTCCAAAACCTGGAGCAGAGTCGAGTGCAGATCGGAAGGGGCCATAGAAACTGGAAGCATATTTGGCGCTATAACTTAGGATTCCAGTATTGTGAAAATGTTCTTGTTCTAGAAGTGTTCGAATAGCCAAAATCCGACCATCCATCATGTCACTTGGTGCTGCAAAATCTGCTCCTGCCTGTGCATGCGATAAGGCCATTTGTGCTAATACTTCAACTGTGGTATCGTTTACAATGACTCCCTTTTCCACAATCCCATCGTGTCCAAAAGAAGAATAAGGGTCTAAAGCTACATCGGTCATAACGACCATCTCGGGGACAGTTTCTTTTACAAGTGCGATGGCTCTTTGCATTAAACCTCCGGGGTTCAGCGCTTCTGTACCTTTATTGTCTTTCAAAGTGTCGGGCACTTTTACAAATAGTAAAACAGTTTTTAGCCCCATGCTCCAAAGCTCTTGAACTTCTTTTTTCAAATAGTCTAAACTCATGCAATAATAGTCTGGCATAGAGGCTATTTCTTCTTTCACATCTGAGCCTTCTACAGCAAAAAGAGGTACGATGAAGTCGGTTGGCGACAACTGCTGTTCTCTAACCATACTTCTGACTGCTTCTGAACTTCGTAATCGTCTGTTTCGTTTTATTGGATACATGGTATTGTTTTAAGTAAGGTCTTCTTTTTCATCAGCAATTCCGTCTAAGAAAACGTCTAATGTGTTGGTTTCAGTTTCTTCAGAATTTTCAGTCGAATCTGGTTCTGAATCTTGTTTAGATTTTTTCATAGTTCCTAACGTCATCATCAGCATGGACGCTAAAATAACAACCAGTAACACCTGTTCATCTATAATTGAAGCAGCTGTGTTTATGAAGGTAACTTCTTTGATTTGTAGAAATAATAAAATACTGATCAAGCCTCTTGGAGACATATAGACAAGAGGTGAGGGTTTGATTTTAAAAGTGGTTGCGATAAAATATACATAGCGTATGAGGAGCATAATTCCAAAAATCAATACACCGTAAATAAAGGGAGTGACAGAAGAAAACTCCACCAAGCTAATTGAAAAACCAAAAAACAAGAAAAAGAAAGTTTTCACTAAAAAGGTAGATTCTGCGGTCAGAATATGAAATTCATGCAATCCTTTTTCAGTCTGATTTAAGTCTAGATAACGCTGCATAAATCCGGGGAGTAAGGCTTTTACATTGCTTAAAAACAATCCAAAAATAAAAATGGTTACCAAGGCCGGTAAATGGAAAAACTTCCCAAAAGCATAGACCAATACAAGTAGTGCTAGAATAAGGAAAAATTTGACATGGTGTTCAATTTTCTGCAAGAGCTGAAAAAGGAGGTAGGTGATAATCAACGAAACCACAATTACTCCGATAATTTGTAGCCCTAAAGCAACGATAGATTCGGCACTAATTAAAGTTTGATTCGATTCGAATTGTCGAATAGCATAGTTAAAAATCATGATTCCTAAGATATCCGAAAACGTAGATTCATATACTACAAATTCTTTTTCTCGATTCAAAAGTCCAGCAGCAGAGGGTATAGCAACAGCACTACTGATGATGGCCAGTGGAATTGCAAAGATAATAGCAGTTTTATATTCAAGGTTTAAGATGTTTTCAAAAGCCCAACTCACGGCGATGATATTGAGTATTAAAATCAGTGCAGCAGCAAAAAACCCTTTAAGGATTGCGGGGAGCTTTTCTTTTTTAATATCAAGTTCCAATGCGCCTTCTAGAACGATCAAAATTAGACCTACAGTTCCCAAAACTGGAATTACTTTATCTAAAAAACCGAAATCAGTAAAACCGTAAAGATTGGTTATAGCTCGAATGATGATTCCAGTAAACATCAATAGAATAACCGATGGAAATTTTGTTTTTCTTGCGATTGCATCAAAGAGGTAAGAGAAAACCACCAAAAGAGGAAGTACTATTAAAATAGATAATGTATTCATAAGGGTTTCGTTTTTCTTCAGGGTAATTTAGTAAAAAGCTAACGACTTTTGATTTAAGAAACCCAATTTTTAGGTTTCCTGATCACCTTCATTAGTTCAGCCTCTGGCGAATCTTTTTCAGGATGATGATCATAATGCCACTGAACCTTAGGTGGTAAGCTCATTAAAATACTTTCAATCCTACCGTTTGTTTTTAAACCGAAAAGTGTGCCTTTATCATGTACTAAATTAAATTCTACATAACGACCTCTTCGTATTTCTTGCCATTTTTTTTGTTCTTCGGAGAAGGGAAGGTCTTTTCTGCGTTCTAAAATCGGTAGGCAGGCTTCTAGGAAATTGTCTGCAACATCGGTAACAAAAGCGTACCATTCTTCAAGCGAACGTTTTGGGGTAGGTTTTAAATAATCAAAAAATAAACCGCCCAAACCTCTTGCTTCATCTCGATGTGCATTCCAAAAATAGGCATCACATTTTTTCTTGTATTCTGAATAAAACTTAGAGTCGTGTCGGTCACAAGCGTTTTTACAGGTTTGATGAAAATGAGTAGCATCTTCTTCAAACAAATAATAGGGCGTAAGGTCCAGACCTCCACCGAACCATTGATCTACGATGTTGCCGTCGAGGTCATACATTTCAAAATAGCGCCAATTTGCATGAACAGTGGGTGCCATTGGATTTTTAGGGTGTAGAACCAAGCTTAGTCCACAGGCATAAAAAGAAGCCTCGCTTACATTCAAATGCGTCTGCATACTTTTGGGTAATGTACCGTGTACTCCCGAAATATTAACGCCCCCTTTTTCAAATACAGCTCCGTCTTCTAGAACACGTGTTCTTCCACCTCCACCTTCGGGTCGTTTCCATAAATCTTCTTTAAAGGAAGCACCTCCATCTGCTAATTCTAAAGCAGCAGTAATGGTATCTTGAAGTTCACAAATGTAATTGTAGAAAGACTCTTTCATGAATGCGTTTTTAGCTTCCGTATTCTTTTACTGCGTCAACAAATGCTTGCGCATGACTGACGGGAATATTGGGTAAAATACCGTGCCCTAGGTTTACAATATAGCGATCTTTACCAAAAGCATCGATCATCTTCTTCACATCAGTTTTGATCTTCGGAATTGGAGACAATAATTGTGATGGATCATAATTTCCTTGTAAGGTAATCTTACCTCCAGACAAATAACGAGCGTTTCTTGCTGAGCAAGTCCAGTCTACTCCAAGAGCACTAGCGCCCGATTCAGACATTTCTCCTAGTGCAAACCAACAACCTTTTCCAAAAACAATTACAGGACATAAATCTTTAACTGCCGTTACAATTTGTTGAATGTAAGGCCAAGAGAAAATAGCGTAATCTTCGGGTGAAAGTAAACCTCCCCATGAATCAAATATTTGTAAGGCATTGACACCCGCTGCAGCTTTTGCTCTGAGATAATCAATAGTAGTATCGGTTATTTTTTGAAGTAATTCATGTGCCATTTCAGGTTCTTTAAAGCAAAACTCCTTGGCTTTGTCGAAGGTTTTTGACCCTTGTCCCTGAACAGCATAGCACAATAAAGTCCATGGTGAACCAGCAAAGCCGATCAAGGGCACTTCGTTGTTGAGCTCTTGTTTGGTCATTTTGACCGCATCAATTACATAGCCTAAAGCTTCTTCAGCATAAGGGACTATAACTTGGTCTAGTTCTGCTCTGCTTCGAATAGGAGTAGGAATCCATGGACCAACGTCCGCTTTCATTTCTACTTCAATATTCATTGCTTGAAGAACCACAAGAATATCACTGAACAAGATTGCAGCATCTGGGCCAATCTGACGAATGGGCATTACCGTAATTTCTGTCGCTAATTCTGGGGTTTGACAACGTGTAAAGAAATCATATTTTGCTTTCAACTTCATGAAATCAGGCAAATATCGCCCGGCTTGACGCATCATCCAAACGGGTGGACGAGCAACGGTTTCTCCGGCTAGAGCTTTAAGGAATAAATCATTTTTAATCATGAGGGTAGCTGTTTTTTTGTTTGGTAAATCATATGCTCTATAGTAGGGCTTGTGGCAATTATAATCTGTCTTTTTGATATGGGCAATGCTGCTGCTGTGGTTGGGCCAATACAAATACAAACAGTCTGCTTGAGGCTGTTGTCTTGAAGAAAACTTCGAACCCCGCTTGGGCTGTAAAATAGCACAATGTCAAATGCACCAATTGGTTTTGGTTTCAATTGTGTTTGGTATACTTCAACAGCATCAAGTTTGATTTTGTAGAGTTTCATTTGAGCTTCTAAATCAGGCCTTCTTTCCTTTCCGCAGAAAAACAAAAAAGCTTCATTTTTAGCGTTTTTAAGGATAAAATCAGCCAAATTGGATGCATTTTCTTCAAAATGAGTCACTTTTAAGCCTTTTTCTTCTAAAGCAATTTTAGTCTTTTCTCCTACGCAATAGCATTTTTTGTTCTTCAAAAGCCGTTCGAAATCTGTTTTTGAAAAAACAGATTGTACTGCATTTTGGCTTGAGAAAAGAAGTGTGTGTTTTGCTTCGGAATAGGTAAAAGGAATTGCTTCTGTTTCTATAAAATTTCGTTCGGTATAGCGAGCTCCTAATTCAATCATTCTGTTTTTCTGAATTGGCGAAAGTACTTTAGTTGAAAGAATTTTTAAAGGATTGCTCATAAGGAAGATTTAAATTCCTGAAGTAAGGTTGCTGCTCCTTTTTTAAGCAAAGTATGTGCAAGATCTATTCCTTTGTCTTGAGCTGTAGACTTTCCAAAGGTTTCTGAAACGATGTATTTCCGTTTACCATCCAATGAAAAAACACCACCACTAAAGTGCACCTGATCTCCTTCTATAGTTGCAAGTGCTCCAATTGGGGCAGTACATCCACCTTCTAGTGTCCGTAAAAAATCCCGTTCAATCTGTGTGCAAAGTGCTGCATCGGGTCGATTGAATTGTTGTAAACTATCGAATATAGTAGTGTCTACAGTTCTGCAAACTACCATAAGGGCTCCCTGAGCGGGTGCTGGTATCATCCAATCTAAGATTTCAACGCGCTCTGTTTTTGTGTCAAGTCGAACTAATGCGGCTTCTGCAAAAATTGCTCCGTCCCAAGTTCCGTCTTTCAATTTAGTTAAACGGGTTTGTATGTTTCCTCGTAAAGGAACAATATTGTGATTGGGATATTGAGCGAGCCATTGTGCTTTTCTTCTTAAGCTCCCTGTTGCAATTGTTGCAGGGTTTTCAAAAGCAACGGCATTGGCTTTTTTTACTAGAACATCTAAAACTGGACCTCGTTCCAAAACTGCAGCTTGTTGAATACCTTCTGGTAATTGCGTTGGTACATCTTTCATGCTGTGAATTGCAATATCAATTCGATTATTCAGTAATGCAGCGTCAAGTGTTTTAGTGAAAATTCCAACAGTTCCCATTTCATAGAGAGGTTGGACAAGGTCTAAGTCGCCATCGCTTTTAATCGGTACCAGTTCAGTGGCATAACCTTTTGCATTTAATAAATCTTGCAAAGTATGGGCTTGCCATAGTGCCAAAGCACTTGCCCGTGTTCCAATTCGAATCAGCTTATTCATGGGCTTTTATATCCAGTTGAAAAACTTCTTGTATTACATCCAAGGTTGTAGATGCTTTGTTGGGGTTTTCTTTTAGGTAATTGGCGAGTTGGCCTGTTATTTTTTGAATCATTTGATCTGAAACGCTTACAGCTTCGGGTTTTAAAACCGCTTTCTTCTCTTGATTTTTAATTTCAGAACTTTGTTGAGCTGTTAGTTTTGCCTTTAAAGCGCGAAGTGCTGGCGCATATTGACGGTGTTCTAACCATTGCAAAAACTCTTCTTTGACTTCCTCTAAAATTGTTTCGGCTTGAGGAATGTATTGTCTTCTATCTTCTAACGCTTTGTTTGTAATCTGCGAAAGAGAATCCAAATTAATTAGTGTTACATGTTCTAACTCTTCAACATTCGAATGCACATTACTAGGGATTGAAAGATCGAGAATAAGAAGGGGGGTATCTTTATGAATAATGTCTTTTGATATGGTGGGCTGTTGCGCGCCAGTTGCAACAACTAAGATATCTGTTTTTCTTATTTCTGTGGGTAATTCTCCGTACTCTTTAACCAAGACATTGAACTTTCCCGCTATATGTTTAGCTTTTTCGTGGGTACGATTGATCAAAACAATATGATCGTTTTCTGTATGTTTGATTAAGTTTTCGCAGGTGTTTCTTCCGATCTTACCCGTTCCAAAAAGTAAAATATTTTTTTCTGAAATATCTTCAATGGTATTGATGATGTATTGAACTGATGCAAATGCGACAGAGGTAGCTCCACTCGAAATCTTAGTTTCGGTCTTGATGCGTTTACTTGCTTGGATAACGGCATTGACTAAGCGTTCCATAAAACCATGACCCATCCCGAGTTTTTTGGCCCTAAAAAAGCCTTGTTTCAATTGGCCTATTATTTCAAAATCTCCAAGAATTTGACTGTCTAATCCTGTTCCTACTTTGAAGATGTGGTGAAAGGCAGCGTTGTTTTTGTGGGTATATCCAATTTCGTTAAACACAGCTAAGCTTCCTTTGGAGTGCTTACACAATAAATTAATCAGTTGAATAGGATGATTAACGTGGGCATAGATCTCCGTTCTGTTGCAGGTAGAATTAATGAGTATTTCTTCGACACCTTCTCTTTTAGCTTCTAGGGTAAGGCTATCTTTTTGCTCTAAACTTAAGCTAAAATCTCCTCGAGTTTTCAGGTCAGCATTTTTGTAGCTAACCCCTATTGCGTAAAAATGTTTCTTGTTATTTGAAACTTCCATTAATTTGTTCTAATCGGATACAAAAATAAGCGGCTGCTTTTAAAAAAAGTAACGCTAAAAGTATAATTAATAACGTAAAGCGTTTATTTTTGCAATGGAAACGCTTACGGACTATATAATCTAGCCTTTTTGCAATATATGCGAACGTTATTTAGAGTGCTTCTAAATAAAAAACAATACAAATTATGCTTAAAAATAACGATGAAAGTAACGCGTCAAGGATGACCATCGAAGAAGGCTTTTATGTACTTCGTTTTCAAAACGATACCAATGAAGTAACCCGTGAGGTTCGAGAAATTAATAGTAGTTTTATTCAATTTCATTTTTGTTTGAAAGGTCAGGGCGATTTCTTATTTAACACAGGAAATTATGTTTTTAATGTAAAAGAAGAGCACTCCATTTTGTTGTATAATCCACAACGAGATTTACCTATAGATCTAAAGCTACAGCCCAATACTTGGATTATTGGTGTCGTTATTTCAATTAAAAAATTTCATAGCTTATTTTCTCAAGATGCCGATCACATTCACTTTTTGAGTCCAGAAAATAGCACTAAAAAATATTACGACAACGGAAATATTACCCCCAGTATGGCCGTAGTATTGAGCCAAATTTTAAGCTCCAATATCCACGAGAGCATGAAGGCACTTTATTTAAAAGGGAAGGTGTATGAATTGCTAAGTCTTTATTTTAATAAAAATGAAGATACTGATATTGAGCAGTGTCCTTTCTTAATCGATGAAGATAATGTTCGTAAAATTCGATTAGCAAAGGAGATAATTCTCAAGAACATGTCCGAACCACCCTCGCTTCAAGAACTATCAGAGGAGATTGGGTTGAGCCTAAATAAATTGAAAGAAGGTTTTAAACAACTTTATGGCGATACGGTTTTTGGCTATCTATTGGATCATAAAATGGAAGAGGCTCGACGAATGTTGGCTTCTACGAATTACAATGTCAATGAAGTTGGATTAAGAATAGGTTATAGCACATCGAGTCATTTTATAGCTGCCTTTAAAAAGAAGTATGGAACTACTCCAAAAAAATACTTAATGTCATTATCTTCGCAGTAAAATAGCTAAACTGCAGTTCGATTAGCTACTACACGAAAGAACGCATATGAAAGGAGTATTGTTGGTTAATTTAGGCTCACCAGAAAGCCCAAGCCCTAAGGATGTAAAAACGTATTTAGGTGAATTTTTAATGGACGAACGTGTGGTAGATTTACCCAAATTGTTTCGTACGATTTTGGTTAAAGGAATTATTTTAAACACCCGTCCTAAGCAATCAGCTAAAGCGTATAAGAAAATATGGTGGGACGAAGGTTCGCCTCTAATTGTGCTTTCTGAAAGACTCCAAGGGAAAGTATCTGAAAAGGTTTCGACCCCTGTGAGTTTAGCGATGCGCTATGGCTCCATGTCAATCAAAAAAGGTCTGCAAGAGCTTGTTGATCAAGGAGTAGATGATATTTTCATTATTCCATTATACCCCCAATTTGCAATGGCAACAACCGAGACAATTCTGGTACTTGCCGAAGAGCTTCGAGATGAATTTTTCCCTCAGGTTAAGTTTACGTCTTTGCCAGCATTTTACAATCACCCAGATTATGTTCGGGTTCTTTCCAATTCAATTGCAGAAGGATTACAAGGGAAAAATTGGGAACACTTATTATTTTCTTACCACGGCGTTCCGGAACGTCACATCCGAAAATCCGATATTACAAAGTCACATTGCAAAATAAACGGCGAATGTTGTGTTACTGCCTCTAAGGCGCACGAATTTTGTTATCGTCACCAGTGTTATGAAACTACCCGTTTGGTTGCCGAATATTTAGAATTAAAAGAAGGTACTTTTTCTACCTCTTTTCAATCTCGTTTAGGCGTTGACCCATGGTTACAACCTTATACCGATAGAACTGTTGCAAATTTTGCCAAGAGTGGACTGAAGCAACTGGCAATAGCCACTCCTGCATTTGTTTCCGATTGTTTAGAGACTTTAGAAGAAATTGGAATGGAAGCAGCGGAAGATTTTGAAGAAAAAGGAGGGGATCATTTGGAAGTGCTTCCCTGCATCAATGATCGGGAAGAGTGGGTTAATGTAATGAGCCGTTGGATTGACGAATGGGCTTTAACTGAAGAATCTTAATGGCAGAAAAGGCCGTTCAAATGGGAACGGATCCCATTGGGAAACTGTTATTGCGACAATCGCTACCAGCGTCAATTGGTATTTTGGTGATGTCCCTTAATATTCTCATCGACACTATTTTTGTGGGTCAATGGATAGGACCCAACGCCATTGCGGCAATCAATGTGGTACTCCCAGTTTCCTTTTTTATCGCAGCACTAGGAATGTCCATTGGAATGGGCGGTGGTTCTATTATTTCAAGAGCCCTAGGAAGCAATCACACGGCTAAAGCCAACAAGACTTTTGGAAATCAACTTACACTGACCTTGCTCTTTACTCTCAGTTTTATGACTTTGGGATTGGTCTTTATGGAATCTATAATTCCATCTTTTGGTGGTAAAGGAGCACTGTATGCTCCAGCAAAAATATACTATACAATTGTGCTATACGGAGTTCCGATTTTGGGACTGGCTATGATGGGAAACAATACCATTCGTTCTGAAGGAAAGCCAAAATATGCAATGTATGCAATGATGTTACCTTCGATTTCCAATCTGTTTTTGGATTATCTTTTTATAAATGTATTCGGTTGGGGTATGGAGGGTGCAGCTTGGGCAACAACTTTGTCCTATGGCGTTTGCATGTCTTATATCGTATACTTTTTCCTTTCTGGAAAATCAGATTTATTTTTGAAAATTTCTGATTTGGGATTAGACTTTTCTATTGTCACAGAAATCGGTTCTCTTGGATTTGTTACCCTAGCTCGACAAGCAGTAGTGAGTGTTACAGTACTTATGGTGAATAATATTTTATTCGAATTATCAGGAGAATCCACTGTAGCGGTCTATGCGATTATCAGTCGAATGCTTATGTTTGCTTTATTTCCAATCCTAGGAATCACCCAAGGGTTTGTTCCTATTGCTGGGTTTAATTTTGGCGCAAACAAAAAAGATCGAGTACTAGAAGTAATTCGAACAGCATTGATTTACGCCACAGCTTTAGCCACATTTGTTTTCTTGATGATCTTACTTTTTTCAGAAGCAATTGCAAGTGCTTTTACACAAGATCAAGCAATTATTATTAAAACAAAAGAGGTTTTGACTTGGGTCTTTTTGTCGACTCCAATTATTGGAATTCAACTGATCGGATCGGCGTATTTTCAAGCCATTGGAAAAGCGATTCCTGCTCTTCTTTTGACTCTAACGCGCCAGGGGTTCTTTTTTATACCATTGATTTTAATTTTACCACGGTATTATGGAGAATTTGGAATTTGGATTTCGTTTCCAATTGCCGAACTAATCGCCACAATTGTTACCGCTTATTTTTTGAGAAAAGAATTGAAACGATACAATAAGTAGATGCACTTCTGGTTTGGCTTTCTTTTTGTACTTTAGAACTTATAAAAACAGTCCTTTTGCTAGAATATTATAACTACATAAAATCCCTACATTTAATTTTTATTATTACCTGGTTCGCTGGCTTGTTCTATATTCCACGGATCTTCATATACCACATCGAAGCACAAGAAAAAACAGCTATTGAACGCGACATACTGAGCCAACAATTGAAGCTGATGGCAAAGCGACTCTGGTATATTATTACATGGCCTTCTGCAATTTTGGCAAGTATTTTTGCTTTTACTTTATTGTATTTAATGCCAAATTGGTTGACTCAAGACTGGATGTTAATCAAGCTTTTCTTTGTTGGATTATTGTATTTATATCATTACAAAACCCATCTAATTTTCAAAGAACTTCAAAATGATGAATTTCGTTACACTTCTTTTTTTATGCGAGTTTGGAATGAAGGTGCAACCCTTATCCTATTCGCAGTAGTATTTCTAGTAATTTTAAAAAGCAGTTTTCATTGGATTTTTGGCGTCTTATCAATTGTTGGACTTGCCCTTTTATTGATGCTCGGGATACGCATTTATAAGCGTTTTAGAAAAGACAAATAGCCATGGCAAGAAGTAAATTCTCCCTTAGGTCTCGAGTATTTTTTTCCATGATTTTATTGGTGGTAATGACTTCGTTGCTGATTCTTGGAGCTACCTTCTATCAATACTATTCTCAGTCTGACGATTATAACCTAAGGCGACTTGAACGGAAAGAGACGCAGGTTAAAAATCATTTGTCCTATATTCTCGATCGTGAAGACGCATTCAATTTGATTGGAGAAAAACAGGCTAGTTTTTATAATATTTTTGAATCCATAGGCCTAATCCATAAAGTAGAATATGCACTTTTTAGTATGGAAGGCGTACCCTATTTTTATTCGTATGTGAAGATCGAAAATATGGATCAAGATCAGCAACTCGACCCCAAAATTACAGATCAGCTGTTGTTAAGTGAGCGGCAGAGGATCGCTGTTCAGAACGAGCAAGAACGGGGTCGGTTTCAGTCCTCATATAGTGTGCTGTTCGACACCAAGAATAAACCCTATGGAATTTTATATTTCCCTTATTTTGAAGATGTGTCTTTCAGCACTACAGAGTTGAATACATTCCTAATGCGGCTCTTCCAGATTTATTTTTTTATGTTACTGGTTGCCATCATCATCGCTTATTTTATCTCGAGTTATATGACACGTCCGCTGGAAACAATCCGCGCGCGAATAGACCGTACTGGATTATTAAAAGGGAACGAAAAAATATACATATCCAACGCCAGTAAAGAGGTAGATAGTTTAGTGAATTCTTATAACAGCATGTTGGATGCTCTGGAAGAAAGTATAGCAAAATTAGCTCGTTCAGAACGAGAACAAGCTTGGCAAGAAATGGCCAAGCAAGTTGCGCATGAAATTAAGAATCCGCTAACTCCTATGCGGCTTACTATTCAAAGTTTTCAGCAACGATTTGACCCAGAAGACCCTAAGATCAATCAAAAGGTAATCGATTTTTCTAAGATCATGATTGAGCAAATTGACACCATGAGTAGGGTAGCGACTGCATTCTCAAACTTTGCAACCTTGCCGAAACTCATTGTCGAAACAGAAGATATTGTCGAAATCACAAGACTATCTATTGATATTTTTGAGCCAGGAGTAATTCAATACAGTAGTTCCGAAGAGCAAATCTTTTGGGACATTGATCGGACCCAATGGATTCGTATAATGACCAATTTAGTTCAGAACGCAATTCAGGCCGTACCCCAAGAAAGAGACCCGAAAATTCAAGTCCGTATTCAAAAAGGAGCAGCAGGCTTGCGTATTGAAATTGAAGATAACGGATCGGGAATCACCGCAGAAAATATTGATAAAATATTTCAACCCAATTTTACAACTAAAACCGGAGGGATGGGTCTAGGTTTAGCAATAGTGAAGAACAGTATTGATTCTTTAGGTGGGTCAATTCATTATGAAACGGAGCAAGATCGCGGGACAAAATTCATCATCCAATTAAAAAAATAAAAATGAGCACAGCTAACCTTCAGTTTAGAATTCAAGACCAAGTTGCGTGGATTCAAATCGACCGACCAACAAAGCTTAATGCACTCAATAGAGCAGTTTTAGAAGAATTGAATCAAGTGTTTTCTGACCTTCGAACAGATGCGAGCGTACGTGTTATTGTGTTGACTGGGAGCGGTGAAAAAGCTTTTGTAGCAGGAGCTGATATTGCAGAATTCTCTGAATTTGGACCTGTAGAAGGAAGGGCTCTTGCACAAAAAGGACAAGACGCTGTGTTTACCTTAATAGAACAAATGAACAAACCTGTGATTGCTGCAATCAATGGTTTTGCTTTAGGGGGTGGACTCGAATTGGCAATGTCGTGTCATATGCGAATTGCTTCTGCAAATGCAAAAATGGGCTTACCCGAGACTTCGTTGGGCGTGATCCCCGGGTATGGAGGAACTCAACGCTTGGCACAGATTATTGGAAAAGGAAGAGCGATGGAATTAATTCTTAGTTGCCAGATGCTTGCTGCTGATCAAGCTTTGGACTTTGGTTTAGTCACTCAAGTTGTTCCTCAAGAAGAACTACTGTCAGCTGCAGCTGCTTTAGCGCAAAAGATTTTAAAGAATTCACCCTTTGCTATTGGTCAGGCAATTCAGGCAGTTAATGCTGCTTATGAAGAAGGACAGAATGGATTTGAAGCTGAGGTTAATGGTTTTGGAGCTTGTTTTGGTTCTGAAGACTTTAAAGAGGGCACCCAAGCTTTCTTGGAGAAAAGAAAAGCGAATTTTACAGGAAACTAATCCAATACTACAGCATCGGTTATTGTTTTTTCGATCGCATTAAAAAATTCAGTTGAGAGGTTATCTGAAGGTTCTACGGGCTCGTGAACATCAAAAACTATTTTAATTCCTAATGGCAGCGGAAAGTTGCCCCAGCGATTAAACTTCCATGAGTTATTGATTGTAATAGGTACAATAAGCACATTGGGTGTTTTTTCGATGATGGTTTTTATCCCCCTAGTTTTAAACTTTTTAGGCACTCCATTTTTAGATCGAGTTCCCTCAGGAAAAATCAGTGTTGACCAATTGTTTTTTGCTAAAAGAGCGGCATGGCGATTGATTTCATTAACTGCTTGAATAGGATCATTTCGATCAATTAAAGCAGAACCACCATTGCGCAGATGATAAGAAACACTGGGTATACCTTTTCCAAGCTCTTTTTTACTTACAAATTTTAAATGATGCTTTCGTAAATACCAAATCAGTGGCGGAATATCAGCAGTGTTCTGATGATTTGCAATAATGATTAGTGGACGATCGGTTGGTAAGTCAAAGTTGTTATTGAATTGAATTCGTGTGCCCAAAAGATTGAAACAACGGAGCAGGAAAAAGTTAAGAATATCAATAGATACTTTGTGTGCATGGTACCCGAACAGGGTTTGGACAAATACCTGAATACCATGGAAGATCACTAAATTCATCATAAAGCACACAAAGAAAACAACCGAGAATAGGCTTGCGATGAATTTATACATTATGATCGATTTTCTGCCTTTAAAAAAAGGCAGTATCCTTTGTTATTGCTTAACAGAACTCGTCGTAAGCCTGTTTCAAGTTTTCTGCAATCATTTCTGCAGGACGGCCTTCAATGTGATGACGTTCGAGCATGTGAACCAATTCTCCATTTCTGAATAATGCCATGCTTGGAGAAGAAGGAGGAAAGGGAACCATAAGCGCACGAGCACGATCGGTAGCCTCAAAATCTACTCCTGCAAAAACAGTTACTAGAGTACTTGGACTTTTTTCATTCGCTAAAGAAATACGAACTCCTGGTCTTGCATTTGCTGCAGCGCATCCACAAACCGAATTCACTACAACCAAAGTTGTTCCTTCTGCACTAATCGCCTCTTCTACTTGAGCTACTTCATTTAATTGTTTGAACCCTACTGCGGTTAATTCATCGCGCATAGGTTGTACAAATTCTGCTGGATACATAGACTGTTTTTTTAATTTGTACAAAGATAAAAAGTTTCCTTTATTTCTACTGATTTTAAGATAATGTTCACTTTATTTTTTAAAGTAAAAACTATCTTTGAGTCAAATTTTTTTTAATGATAAAATGGATTGGTGCTGTTTTAGGATATACTTATTTGCGTTTTGGTGGAGCTGTTTTAGGATACTTTCTTGGAAGCATGATCGAAGGTTTTATGAAAAAAGGCTCTACTCGATCCTTCAATACGAGTAGTTTTCGCTCTATGGAAACCAATCAGTTTGAACTGAATCTTCTGGCTTTAGCAGCATTAGTGATTAAGGCAGATGGTAAAATAGAAGCAAAAGAATTGCGCTTTGTTCGCAACTACTTTATTGCAAATTACGGAGCAGATTATGCCGCAGTTATTTTTTCTAGATTCAATTCTGAAATCAAAAAAGAAACCCAAGACCTTTCCAAAGTAGCGGGTTTATTTGTCAATGGAACCCCCTACAATACCCGCCTTCAAATTGTGCATTTTCTTTTTGGAATTGCCAATGCAGATGGAAGTGTTTCACCCTCTGAGATAAAAAAAATAAATCAAATTGCAGCTGCTTTGGGTATTCAATCCGCTAATTTCGAGAGCATCAAGGCTATGTTTATACAACAGGCTGGGAATGCGTACAAGATTTTGGAGATCGATTCCAATGCTACCGATGCGGAAGTGAAAAAAGCGTATCGCACTATGGCAAAAAAATATCATCCTGATAAGCTAAGTAGCGCTGATCCAGCAATGCTAAAAGGAGCTCAGGAAAAATTTCAACAAGTTCAGGCGGCTTACGAAAAAATTCAAAAAGAGCGCGGACTATAAAAGTTAAGGATTATGGAAACAATTTGGTTTTATGCTCAACTCGGATTCAATCATGTTCTGGATTTCCAAGGACTAGATCATTTTTATTTTATCATTGCACTTGCTATTCCTTTTGGGTTTCGCGAATTCCAAAAATTACTCTGGTGGGTTTCTCTTTTTACTTTGGGACATACACTCTCCCTTTTTGGAAATTATTTTTTTGAGCTAAAACTCTCAGCTGACTGGATTGAGTTCTTGATTCCTGTCACCATTGCCTTGAGTTGTATTCCTTTATTAAAAACTAAAATAGTTCCTGTTGCGAATTGGTTTCCATCTGTAATAACCCTGATTTTTGGATTGATTCACGGATTGGGTTTTGGACGTTATTTCTCTCTCATTGTTTCTGAAGATGAAGCTTTAGTCGACTTACTTTCATTTGCTCTTGGAGTTGAAGCTGTTCAAATCTTTATCGTTGTGGGAATACTAATTCTTAATGTATTGTTTCTAAATGTTTTGAAAATCAATAAGTCTAAATGGCAATTAGTCATTGGCGCAATGATTCTTTCTCAAGCTATCCGCATGATAATTGAAACCAGCCCTTTTTAACCTTTTCTTTTTAATTCAGCCCAAGTGGAATAAGTTTGTATCTTACTCTGCACTATTATTAAATATACTTCATGAAATTATTACAAACTACCTTTTCGTTACCAAGTGGTTCTCTTTTGCAAAACAGAATAGCTAAGTCTGCTATGAGTGAAAACATAGGAACATTAAAAAATGCTCCTACAAAGCAATTGATCAAGGCGTACGAAGTTTGGGCAAAAGGTAATCCTGGACTCTTAATTACGGGCAATGTTATGGTCGATTCTCAAGCTTTGGGAGAGGCACGCAATGTAGTGGTTGAGGATCGTTCAAATTTCAAACTTTTACAAGCTTGGGCAAAAACAGTCGAAGGTACTGGAGCCCAGATTTGGCCACAGCTCAATCATCCAGGACGTCAGGCTTTTGCTGCCATAAACAAAGAAGTGGTAGCACCATCAGCAGTATCACTCAAGATGGGCGGAGCTTCTTCGATGTTTAAAAAACCAACTCCCCTAACAGAAGATGCAATTTGGAAAATCATCAAACGTTTCGGTAATGCAGCTAAAATAATGCAAGATGCTGGATTTTCGGGCTGTCAAATTCATGGCGCACATGGCTATTTAGTCAGCCAATTTTTGTCTCCATTGAGTAATACCAGAAACGACCAATGGGGCGGTTCTCTAGAAAATAGAGCGCGTTTTGTTTTAGAAGTTTACAAAGAAATACGCACCCAGGTAGGAGCAGCGTATCCCATAGGGATTAAAATAAATTCTGCTGATTTTCAACGTGGAGGTTTTTCGGAGGAAGAATCAATGGAAGTAGTTCGTTTATTGTCTAAAGAGGGGATCGATCTTATTGAAATATCGGGCGGCACATATGAGAAACCAGCAATGGTAGGGCATAAACAAAAGAAAAGCACGCAAGAACGTGAAGCTTATTTCTTAGACTATATAGAAAAAGTCAGATCGATAACCGACAAACCACTGATGTTGACCGGAGGTTTTAGAACGGTTGCGGTTATGGAACAAGCCCTGGCCGATGGGAAACTGGATATTGTTGGTTTGGCTCGTCCCTTTTGTTTGAGTCCTGAGCTTGCTCAAGATATTTTTTCAGGAAAAACTACTGCTTTTGAAACACCATTCCCTAGTTCAGGATTTCGATTTATCGATAAAATGGGAGGTGTCGAGTTGCCATGGTACGCTTTACAAATTGGTCGTCTTGGAAAAGGAAAACGCCCTAAGAAAAATCTCAGCGGATTGACAGCGTTTTATTTAAGCACTAAAAACATGATTGTGAAATCCTTTTTTAAAAATTAGGGCTTTTTAAACACAATGTATAACGCAAATACGAACTTCAGTTTATTGCACTCTATTTCCATGTAATCGTGTCTATAGTGCGTGATTAACTTCTCTATAGATATCCTAATATGTACAAACGAACATTAATCTTTATCGAAAAACCTTCCGATAAAACCGCCTAATTTTCCACCTCCAATCACAAGAACTACGAATAAGCCGATTATGAGCAGTAAGAATTCCATAGCTTAGTTTTATTCAAGCTCCTCAGTTTTTATGAACTTAGTTCCCTCAGCATTGGTGAAATAGAGTTTTTCATGGGTTTGAACTAGGTTATTTAAGAGTGAATTTTTAAGGGAGTAGGTGCCCTTAAACTTGTATGCAACGTATTACTCCCCATATCCATGAAGTAATCGAATCGATTTTTCAAACCGACAACCTTATCTCGATACGCCTTGTATGTGTCTCTTTGTTCAGAAAACTCCAAAACTTTGTTCCTCCCGTAGGAGTCATTTATTTTTTCATAAACCCCAACCAAAGAATCGTATCCTTTGTAATTAACATCGTAAGTTTCAATCAATTTGTCGTAGCTATTTTCATCTATTTTAGGAAGAGCATCTTCGAATTCTGACTTGAATACGTCAAAAAAATAGGTGATACTATCCATAGCGATCACGGAATCGACAATCTCAACCTTTAGTATTTGAAAATCAAGTTCACTTAATTCTGTTGATAGAAACTCTTGAACTCCTTTATTTTCATAATCGTAAAGCATTTGTTCCTCTGGAGAATATCCTCCACAGGATATAAATAAAAGGGATAACAATAAAAAAGGGATTGATTTTCTCATAAGTAGTTGATTTATATTGGTTAGAATTGGGAACACTAATGCATAAAAAAATATTAAACAGGAAAAAAAGAGGTTATTTCATCAAATAAATGGGCCTAAACAGCTTGTTTTTTTATCAACAATAATAAAAGGATAACATGCACCTTTTTTTTTCAACTCCAAGGTATCATGAACATACTGTTTAAAGTCACTTTCAGTTTCTATATTCATTCCCATATAGCGCCAAATATCGTGATTGAAAATTATTTTTTTGAGTTCAGATTTCCCTCGCTTTCAAAAGAGAGTATTAAAACACGACTGTTTTCTAGCATTATTTTTGAGTCTAAAGGGGTGAGTTCCATTTATCAAATATAAAAAATTTCATTCAGCGGTCGATTTCTCGTACCTTTGTTCGTAATGGATAAACAAACAAAATACGACCAGGCCTATCTGCAGATGGCAGCAACTTGGGGACAGCTTTCTTATTGTGAGCGCAAAAAAGTAGGGGCTTTAATAGTGAAAGATCGTATGATTATTTCTGATGGTTATAATGGTACTCCTTCTGGTTTCGAAAACATATGTGAAGATGAAGAACATTACACCAAATGGCATGTGCTCCATGCCGAGGCTAATGCTATACTAAAGGTGGCAGCTTCTACCCAGTCTTGTAAAGGCGCAACTCTCTATATTACACTTTCTCCTTGTAAAGAATGTTCCAAACTAATTCACCAATCTGGAATTACTCGAGTAGTATATGCTTCTGCGTACAAAGACACTTCTGGAATTGATTTTTTAGAAAAAGCTGGAATTCAACTCACCCATCTCCCCAAATAACCTTCCCATATGAAAAGTAATAACCTCTACCTCTGGATTACTGTTTTACTATCTGTCTTCTTAGGATTTACTCTTGGAAGTAATCAACAAATTGTATTCAACGCTACCAATTTTGAGATTAGTAGCAGCCAGAAGCTAAAGCAATTCATACAATATATAGAAACCAATTATGTTGATGATATCGACACCGACAGTTTGGTCAACACCATGATTTCAAATGTTGTGGAGCAGTTAGATCCCCACTCGGTGTATATTCCTAAAGAAGAAATGCAGCAAATTACAGAGAGTATGCAGGGGGCATTTGTTGGAATTGGCGTTAGTTTTTTCATGGAACAAGATACTGTAAGTGTTGTGCGGGTTTTAGAAAATGGACCCAGCAAAGCCGTTGGAATTTTACCAGGAGATCGAATTTTGATGGCAGATCAAGACACACTGTTTGGGGAAAATAAAAACAGTGCTTCCATCATTCGGAGTTTAAAAGGAAAACCCGACACCAAAGTTCAACTTCAGGTTTATCGTAAAGCAACAGAAGAGTTTTTAGAATTTAATTTAGAACGAGGGCAAGTGCCTATTCCGTCTGTTTACGGATATTTATTATCGGAAGGAGTTGGATATATTCAAATCAACCGTTTTGCTCAAAGAACAGGAGTGGAGTTTAGAAAAACATTAGTCAGTCTCAAAGAACAAGGAGCAGATCAATTGGTTCTGGATCTTCGAGATAATCCGGGAGGTTATTTGCATATCGCCGAAGAAATATCCGATGCCTTTTTATCAAAAAGAAAAGTAATGGTAATTACTGAAAGCAATCAAGGGGAAAGAGAAGAAGCTTTGGCATCTGAAGGCGGATTATTTGAAAAAGGTCAGGTCTATGTCTTGATTAACGGGCAATCGGCTTCGGCCAGCGAAGTTGTAGCAGGGGCTTTACAGGACAATGATCGGGCTTGGATTGTAGGACGACGTTCTTTTGGTAAAGGTCTCGTACAACAACAAATGCCTTTAGGGGCAGGCGACGCAATTCGATTAACAACGGCTCGATATTATACTCCCACAGGTCGTTCCATTCAGCGTTCTTATTCAGAAGGAAAAGATTCTTATTACGATGAAATTGGAACCCGTTATGAGTCTGGAGAAATACAAGACAGCGATAATGTACCGGTAAATGATTCTCTACAGTTCACTACTCCTGGCGGGAGAACTGTCTACGGTGGTGGTGGAATTACTCCAGACGAATATGTTCCGGGTACTTCGGATTTAGATTCGGAGTGGGATAACTATATTTTGCGATCCAACCTTGTTAATCGGTTTGTGTTTTTGGAGCTGGATAAGAATCGAACGCTTTATACTTATGAATCTCTTGCTGCACTAATTGAAAATCCGTTGCCCAATAAAGAAGAACTCCTAAGATCTTTTCAAACCTTCTTCAAGAATCAAGGGGTTCCTGTTCGTATGGAAAATGAGTTGTTGATTGAAAACTCAATCAAGGCCTATTTAGCACTACAGCTTTTTGATCAAGAAGCGTTTTTGAAAATCATTCACGAACAAGATGATTTCATTACCAAGACAAAAACACTCTTAGGCCAAACACCACTAGATTAGTGTTATTTCTTTAAAACCTTAGCAGCTATTTTTTTAGAGATTAATAAGATGAATAAAAGCAAGAAGGCACTAAGAGAAGCTAAAATTCCAATAACGGCAACACTACTGTCACCATGAAGAGGAGCTTCAAAATCTATTTTTGTTGCATTATAGACAGCCATTACTAGGGCTAAAACCATCAGTACTCGGATAAAAATTTTCATATCTCTGGAATCAAAAGAAGTTAATACGCTTTGTTGTATGCAAATTTAACGATCTGCAGCTTATATAAAAAGCAAATCACTTTTTATATAATCATCTGACGAATGTTCGTTGTGAAAAGCTTGACAGCAATTGCCAAAAGAATGACTCCAAAAACTTTACGGATAATACTGATTCCGGAAGTGCCCAACACAGATTCAATCTTTTTAGATGACTTCAAGATAATATAGACAAAAATAATGTTGATTATAATAGCAATGATGATGTTAATCACTTCGAATTCGGCACGCAAGGAAAGTAAAGAGGTCATGGTTCCGGCACCAGCGATCATTGGAAAAGCTAGTGGAACAATCGAAGCCGTTGCAGGACTCTCGTCTTCTTTGTAAAGGTTAATTCCTAAGACCATCTCGATAGCCATAAAGAAAATAATAAAGGCTCCGGCTACAGCAAAGGAGTTGATGTCAATACCAATGAGATTCAAAATTTCTTCACCCAAAAATAAAAAACCAATCATAATGATACAGGAAACAATAGACGCTTTTCCAGATTGAATACGGCCCGATTTTTTTCGAAGAGAAATGATTATTGGGATGTTTCCGATAATGTCAATGACAGCAAAAAGAACCATTCCGGCTGTCAAAATTTCTTTAGGATTTATTTTCATTATATTTTTTTTTTGCGAAAGTACTTTATTTTCCAAATTTTTAGCACTTAACGGCTTTCTTTTTTGCTCCAAACCGTCGTATCTTTACCCTATGCTACAAATAGGAAAAACCTTAGTTTCTGAAGATCTGTTGGATCGCGATTTCGTTTGTAATATTACTCAATGTAAAGGAGCTTGTTGCGTAGAAGGAGAAGCGGGTGCCCCTTTAGAAAAAAAAGAACTTCAAATTCTTGAAGACAATTATGAAGCAATTGCTCCTTATCTAAATGTAGCAGGGAAATCTGCAATCAAAGAACAAGGTAAATACATCGAAGCCTTTCCTGACGAATGGGAAACACCATTAGTTAATGGAAAAGAATGTGCCTATGCTGTTTTTACAGACAATGGAACCGCTCAATGTGGAATAGAAAACGCCCAGAAAGATGGCAAATTGGATTGGAGAAAACCCATTTCATGCCACCTTTACCCAATACGGATTCAGGAATTCTCAGAATTCACTGCAATAAATTATCATCACTGGCAAATTTGTGAAACAGCTTGTTCCTTAGGAGCTCAACTTAAAGTTCCTGTATATAAGTTTGTGAAAGATGCACTCATAAGAAAATTTGGCGAACCTTGGTACAACGAATTGGATCGAGTTGCTCAAAAGCACCTTTCTAAATAATTCAATGTTTACAGGGGCTTAGCAGTTTTTTAGCATTTAAAATATTGATTTACAGCATTTTAATTTTTTGATCTTTTTAGTCAAATTTTGACTTTTCCACTTTTTTTGTTAAAAACTAAGCTGCATTGTGAACAATTATGGCTTTCATTTATCACAACAATTTTCAATCTTTGTATTAAACAAAACAACCAGTACTAATTCCATTCATGACGATATGACAAAAGCAGTAGAGCCCATCCTTCAAGAGAATAAAAATAGATTTGTAATTTTCCCTATTGAACATCATGATATTTGGGAATGGTACAAGAAGATGGAAGCTAGTTTTTGGACAGCGGAAGAAATAGATTTACACCAAGATTTAACTGACTGGGATAACAAGTTGAGTAAAGATGAAAAATACTTCATCAAGCATATTTTAGCATTTTTTGCGGCATCTGATGGGATTGTAAATGAAAATTTAGCAGAAAACTTTGTCAATGAAGTACAGTATTCAGAAGCTAAATTCTTCTATGGTTTTCAGATTATGATGGAGAACATCCATTCAGAAACCTATTCGTTATTGATTGATACCTATGTTAAGGATGAGGCGGAAAAAAATCAATTGTTCCAAGCCATTGATGTTTTTCCTGCAATTCAAAAGAAAGCTAAATGGGCAATGAAGTGGATAGAATCTGATTCTTTTGCAGAACGCTTAATCGCATTTGCAGCAGTTGAAGGTATTTTCTTCTCTGGAGCGTTTTGTTCTATTTATTGGTTAAAGAAAAGAGGCCTAATGCCTGGACTTACTTTTTCAAATGAATTGATTTCAAGAGACGAAGGAGTTCACTGTGATTTTGCAGTACACTTACACAACCACCACTTAGTAAATAAAGTTCCGAAAGAACGCATCCAAGAAATTATTCTTGATGCACTTAATATTGAAAGAGAATTTGTTACCGAATCACTTCCCGTTAGCCTTATTGGAATGAACGCAAAGTTGATGACTCAATACCTAGAGTTTGTTACTGATCGTTTGCTTCAAGAATTGGAATGTGAAAAACAATTTAACGTAACAAATCCATTTGATTTCATGGACATGATTTCACTTCAAGGAAAAACCAACTTCTTTGAAAAACGTGTTTCTGAATATCAAAAAGCGGGAGTACTTATTACAGACGATAAAGAAACGGATATTAGTTTCGACGCAGATTTCTAGAAAAGTATTCGCTATTTTTTGTTTGTAAAAAACAACAACCTATTCAAGGGTCTTTGATGACCTCCATATATAAAAATTAAATCGTTAGACAATCATGTTTGTAGTCAAAAGAGACGGCCATCGAGAGCCCATAATGTTCGATAAAATTACCGCAAGGGTAAAAAAACTGTGTTATGAATTGAATCCTTTGGTTGATCCGGTTCGTGTAGCAATGCGTGTAATCGAAGGGCTTTATGACGGAGTTACCACTTCGGAACTAGATA
>Ga0307998_1000225_pt1 | contig 32585 bp, 37 predicted proteins | sample Davwhametageno37_FD_203147 | JGI IMG/M metagenome (GOLD analysis project Ga0307998, IMG submission 203147) | Marine microbial communities from Davis Island wharf, Antarctic Ocean - #37 | ecosystem: Environmental > Aquatic > Marine > Unclassified | place: Antarctic Ocean: Davis Island wharf... | reverse complement strand
AGAGCCAGAGCCAGAGCCAGAGCCAGAGCCAGAGCCAGAGCCAGAGCCAGAGCCAGAGCCAGAGCCAGAGCCAGAGCCAGAGCCAGAGCCAGAGCCAGAGCCAGAGCCAGAGCCAGAGCAAGAGCAACGGTACGAGTTTGTTGGGGTACACGACCGTGACCCTTTTTCGTACACGTTCTTGCAATTCTGTGAGTTTTATGGTGAGATTGCGGGTGAATCTGCTTGGGACGAGGCAATTACAGTCAACGCACAAGGCACGTGGATGTGCACAGGATGCGGATCGCCGAACACCATATTTTTACGTATCTTTTGTGGGGGGTGCAACATGTACCGCGTTGCAAGGAAGGGGCAGAAAGTCGGATATCGAGTTACAGACTTTATTGCGCACGCATCCGCCCGGGATGCGGCGAAGGCCAAAAAGGTGGTCCCAAAAAGCTCAATGCATAAGGCGGCTAAACGTTCGTCGTTTTTGCCGGTGGATGTATCGGTTGAATCCATTATTTATCACTGCGAAAAAACAAACGGCTGGAAACGGGCTAATTGCACCAACACAAAGCTTGGCGATGTGCGTTACGTGTTTGTGCACACTAGTGCAGTAAATGCGATCACCAAAGTTAATTTTACCAAAAAGACAGACATCGCATCCCTCCGGCGGTGTTGGAAGATTATCCAGTCTGTTTGAATTGTTTAACCTTTCAAATATTATTGTCCATGTAGTTTTAGATGGTTTTTTTTAATAAAAATGAATAAATCGTTGTTTCTTTCCGTTTCGCATACACAATATCAATAATGGTTTATAAATGGCCATCAAATCAGCGTTGTGTGTTCGGCTTTTTTTTTTTTTTTTTTTTTTTTGCAACGAACAAACGGGGGTCTCAATCGATGAGGAAAAGTCTTTTTCCGCCAATCGCGGTGACGGCCTGGCACACGCGCGCGTGGTCAGCTGCAATAACAGACATGATTTGTTTCCATTTGATATATTTATCATTTGTGGCAAGCACGTGCATATACTATCTTCCGCGAACATTGCATTTCAACAGAATAGGGTGTTGGAAACATCCACCCAGATGTGTGATCCTACATAGCCCGCGGAAAAAAAATTGGCACATTCCATAAGGAAAACACATTTGTGCTTGATTTTGGGGCTGCGTCCAAATTGAACCAGTGTACCTTCGGATCGGAGGATAACAGTGAGTATTTGGTGAGACGCGCAAAAGTGATATTTGCCGAAAACAAAGCAGCTATTTTAACCAGAGCGCGCAATTTTCTGGTCGTTCCAAACGAACAGAAATAATTAAAACGATCAAACCCTACTATTTCGGGCAGTAGGAATTTATCTTTAAACTGTGCACAGTGAACCAACCGATCAACCACACAATGCACAAAGTGCGCGCGTACCTTTCGACGCTCTCCACGGAGTTTGATTCGCGGGTAATTGCATATTTTGTTAGTGTGTACCTTGGGCTCAAGGGTGGTGCCGGCGGGCTGCTTCGACTTACATGGTTTCCCCTTCTTAAGGGCGTGGGGGTGAACAGTCAAAATTTTCAACGGTACAGCGTGTTAATTTCGTTGCCGTGGGCAGCAAAACCTTTTTTTGGAATGCTTGATTTTGTGCCGTTTCGCGGGTACGGCAAACGGTGGTACATAACAATGGCGGCCGTCGCAGGAACGAGTGCAGCGGTTGCTCTCGCCGTAAACGCACAGACCGCAAGTGCACCTAGCATTACCGCGCTTGCTACGATCGTATCAGCGCAAATTGCACTCACGGACATCATATCGGAGGGGCGGTATGTTGCGCTTATGAAGGAATCCCCGGACACTGGGGCAACGATCATGACGTTTGTGTGGCTGCTAATGTTTTCGGCTAACATTATGGTTGCACTTGTTGCCGGACCGGTCGCGGACGACGGCAACGCTCACCTGCTGCTGTGGATAGTGGCGGCTCTGTGTGCACAAATGCTGGTGGCAGCAAGGGGCGATTGGCTGATGGATACGAGCACAGCGGTACCAATCTCGCAAGAAAACAAGTGGGTGATTTGGATGGCGGGTGGCGTGATTGTCGCGTCGGGCACAACCGCCGCGTTTGTGTCAGTTGGGGCGTGGCAAGCGCAGCTTGCTGGGTCAATCGCGATTGTGGTCGGAACTGTGGCCCTCGTACACACGTTCATGCCAAGTCCGATTGCGCAGGCCGCGACGTTTTTGTTTCTTTCAGCCACGCTTTCGCTACGATTTCCCGGCGCGCTTGACTATTTTTATACGGCGTCGCCTGAGTGCGTACCAGGCGGGCCTGCGTTTTCGTTAACATTTTATCTTACGACGGCCACGCTCGTGTCGGCGTTGTGCGGCATAATCGGCGTGTGCATTTTCCAGGGCACATTTTCGTCGTGGCACTACAAAACCCTCATGCGTCTGACCATTGTGCTCCGATCGGTTGTTGCGCTAGTAGACGTTGCGATTATTTCGCGCGCGACGCTCCAAGCAGGGATACCAGACCACGTTGCATACCTGTTTGCCGACAGCTGTTTCGGTACTATTCTTGCTACGCTGGACACGATGGCGATGGCAATGCTGACGTCATTTCTGTGCCCGCCCGGCACAGAAACAATCGTGTATGCTATTGTGGCCGGTCTGCAAAATCTTGGCGGCTCAGTGGCAGAGGTCGCCGGCAATGCAATCGGGACGGCATTCGGCATTAAATTTGACGGGACCGAGTGTGAATACAGCAATTTCGTCTCTGTGCTGTTGGCCGGAACCGTTGTCCTTCCGCTGGTTTTGCTGCCCTTGACGGCCACGTGCTTACCAGATGTTGCAATCTCTCGTTATGTGCCGGATCGTGCTGAACGGTAACGAATGTGTGCACAATCTTGTTTGGTAAAAAAATATCACAAAAAAGAGGCACAACATTAACTCTCAAAATGGTGGACACTGACTTGTGGAGTGCACTTAAGCGCAGGGATGTGAAAGCAGTGATTGCGGCAGTTGCCGAAACCCCACATGATGTAAACAAGGCCGGCAGTGAAGATCCCACCCTCTTGCCCGTCGATTATTTGCTGAAAAACTGCGGCAGCAACCCCATTGCGGGTTTTGATTTAGGTACTACCATATTCGCTGGAACATCATGGTTGTTTGACGTTTTTAAGGTGCGGGGGGTTAAATGTGTCCATTTTTTTAGTATAAATGTCTGTTGCTAATGTCTCGAATTATGCACTTTGCAGATATGGACGCCGATGGTCTTGTCGAAAAGCTCAGTGTTGACGTCGCACTGATCACGCCGGTCGTGCTGTGCAGCAAACTTGATGTTGTCGACCGAAATGCGCTGCTGGGACAACTACTACGAATAATAGGATCGGCAATGCCACTTCGGTGGTCGCGCATGCGCGTGTGCGACACAAGCGCGGTTTCCACACACTTAGCCGACACGATTTTGCGGTTTATGGCGGCGGTTCCGTTTGTGGTGTCATCTTCAGTGTTGTGGTCGCTGTGTAAATGGCCGTCGCGGTGTCCTCAAGCGCAAGAGCTTGCTGTGGCAGTGGTAGAAGCGGCCGACCCATCGAGCATGTACATGCAGTCTACGTTTCCTATCATCTTTGATGCCCACTCAATGCCAACAACGTTCCTGGCTGTTTTGTCAAGATGCCACATTACGGCCGATACGGCTTACAAGTTGTTGACAGCCCTGATGTTCCGGCACGTTGTTATGTACGCGTACAACCATACTGCGTGCGCAGAGGCGATGGAAGGTAATGCCGTTATATTGATCGCAAGTAAGTTGGCGCGGCGATGTGCCATTGTGCGTGTTAACAATGGGTTCAGCATTAAGAACAAGAATGGGATCGGTATACAAACATACAATCAGGACCACATTCCGACGGCACTCTTTCCCGTTGTTTCCGATGCTTCTGATGCGGCGTCTCCACGGTCGTCGTTGCTGTACTGGACTACTACCATGCAAAACAAAACTGCAGATCCAATAATGCAGCTCGTTTTTCTTACCTTATCTGCCTCACTCAAGCGAGCACACGCAACAAACGCCACAGCCTTTCCAGACATCCCGTCGGACCTCGTTGTGGTTATAATGGTTCGTTGTCTCCGGATGGAGCTGGGCGCGGCCAGGCGGTGGCACCAGTATCGGGGCATGTTGCCTGCTGCAAAAGCGTACAGAGAGTTTTTTCAAGGATTTCACAAAGTGCACAGACAAAGGGCGGGCAATGTGTGGGAGCCTATATGCGCTGCGCGCCATACACAGCATGCGCGAAAATGAAATCGGCCGCGCTTGTTGGGGGAATTCCCCTAACATCTGCCGACCACCTTTGGATTGCGGAATGGGTGCCGTTTCTAATGTTTGGCACCCAAAACGTTAGTCTGTTCGCATTCCCCGGAATGTGCCGCAAACGGTATTTTTCCCGGCTCGGTAATGCAATCTGGACTGTTCACGTGCATCTTGTTCTCCACCATCGCATCTCAATGGGTGAGAGCACTGCAATCAGGCACGTGCTTGAAGAATATTTGGTCGGCGCGGCGCACGCTGAAGTTTAACATAAAGGCGGGCAAACATACACCATTTATGAATGATTAAAATCCTGAAGTTTTTTTATTTTAATCGAGTTTTTTTATTTTAAACAATGCTGTCGACGATACTAAGTCAACTTTGCCATGTATGTATGTGCATGCCACAAACAAAGTCGTCGTACCCCGAATTGTCTCGCGACAGTTTGATTAAGTGGATTCGTTTGTGGGATAAAACAACAGACAATTGCCGTTTGCGACGGAGAATGGAGGTAGTAAGGTGTCGTCGATTTGCATTTGCACTGCGTGCTCGACGGCAAGAACAAGGTGCACGCACTTGCTGGGCTTATCTTCCACCACAGAAAGCAAAACGCCTACAACGGCCGGGGTGTCATCGTTCAACAAGTGGTGTAAAACATTATTGATTTCGCGCGGTTCCGCCGGCATGACAGACACGAGCGTTTTGGAATGCGAATCAAACGCAGGTACAAGAACAATTGCAGACATTACGTGCGTGGCCCGCAGTTCCGGCGCATCTTCTGCATCAGCCTGAATGGCGGATGCGGTGGTCTTCATTTGTAAAAGTGAGAGTTGCTGTCCGGCACCGTTGACCATGACGGCGCGCCGAAGCATCTTGTTTGCGCGACCGTAAAGTTCAGTGCATTCAGGGTGTGTTCTTGCGCGCAATTTCAGCTGAACCGTGGCTGGACTTGTTTGTGCTGTATCTTCTGGCGCATACTGTGTTCCGCCACTGATTTCGGTTACTGCGTCCACATCTCGGAAACTGATCGGGTTTGCCATTGTTGGATTCACCACAGATTGCAGTCCTACGATTTTGCTACTCACAGACGAAGTTCGCCATGGTGTGTACTCCATGTTGGGTTTACTTCCTCGATCAGCGTATGCTTATACATGGCACTGGCAGTCTACGCCAGTACAATGTCACCAGTCCCAGACGAAGATCTTCCTGTGAAATGTTCGTTGACCAACTGAATCACCAGCGGCGGTGCAACACCTCGGCCGCTGTCCATATCGTAAAACACGTTTGGATTAGAAAACGGCGATTTTACACCTTTTGTCGCAGAACAACTGAGCGTTGCGTTTGAATGTTTTGCGCTTCGACACCGATCGCACTGCTGATCGAGCCGGGATGCAGACGGTCGGATTAATCCAACGGCCATCGGAAATTTGATTTTCCCCGAAAACGCCACTCGGATAAGTGACTCTCCCATTACCCATTTGCTGGTAGAAATCGAAGTCCTTTTATTTTTGGCCGAAATCCGGAGTGCTGCACCCATACCGCTCACTCGTCGGATGGCTTTTGCGGCGGCATATCTTCCAGCACCAGGATGCCATACACCGGATGCACTGGTTTCTTTGTTGGCGGCGAATGCCGACCGGTGTTTTTCGGATCTGTCGTTCATCGTGCGAAAACGAAAGCTTACACGCGAACACGGGGAACTACCATATACATCCGCTCACATGCTTTTCAGCCGACCGACTGACTGCTCCGGCCGGCCAATAAAACTTGCCAAGCGAACCATTGCTGCCCACAGCGCGACTGCAAAGATTATGAATCAGCTGTCAATTCCGGTTGCCACCGCTACAGACAACGCGTTGTTGATCCCTGTTGCGACGGTGGACGACGACAACGAGCAGCTTGTATTCAACCGGGTTGGAATACCACTGTGTTCGCGCGGCGCAGATTGCATTGCTCACATGCTCGAGGGTCCGCCGAACGACCCGTTGTCGGCGTACCGCGGTGTCGGGCACGATCCAGGCGTAGACGAATGCCTTCTCTGCATTCGGCACCATCTTGGAATGATAGTGCAGATGCACCGCACTCACGGATCGCGCCCGCCGCTGGGGCTGCTTCCACCTTTCTCTAACTTTGTTAATGCGCCAGGGGGGTACAGGTCGTCCTTCTGCGGAGTTACGCCCGACGATGTCGAGGTTATTGCCGGCGCCGTCTACGTAATGGGGTCGCCTGTTTCGTTTCGGAAAACGTACAACCCATACTCGCGCACATGGCACGTTGACCAATCGGCAGCAGTCTTTGGCTCGTCTGGTTTTTTTTTTTGACACCTCCCCCTCTGTCTTCGGGCGGACGGGATGCGTGCCGACTGCACCGCATCTTTGGTGCCATCTCAAGCGCGTTGGGGGTAGTGTTTGCACCATCGTTTGCGGCGTACGCCGCGCGATACCCCCGGATGGACGCGCACCGCATTGCACAACAGAGGGTAGATGCCATGCACGCCGCTGTTGCCGACATCGTTAACCCACCGTTTGGTTTGCACGCGATGGTCGGTGCGGCCATTGACAGCCATATTGCTTTGCTGTCGCACAAGCCGCCTTGCCGGACCGTGTTTATTGCCTACCGGCTTGACTTGGCGCCAGAGAATTCTGTCGCAAATGTGTGCTCGTTGGCTGGCGTGGAAAAATTGGTGTTGTCCTTGTGGAAATGCTGCGCCGACCACGGGTCGCTGCGCAGACTGTTGCTGAAGGGCGGACCGTTTCCGACATCGGTGCGGTACGTGGCGGCTCAGCTGCGGCGAACGGCGTCCCATCCAGACACGCGGGACGCAGTGACCAAAATCCTCCGGTTGTCCATGCTTGGCGCGTATCAACACTGCAAGTTTATTGCATTGCCGCGGCAACGCGTACGGATTCACTCGTTGTCCGGCGTGGATTTGCTCGCCCGGTTTGGTGTCGCAGGCAACAGGACATCGCACCATTATTTCTACCTGGTCGCTGAGTTTGTCATGGCGGCCACGCGTGCCTCACCCCAGGTTTGGCACTGGGTTTTGTCCCACGCGAGGTACCCAGAATACGAACGCATTGTGTCACTTGCGGGCGACGTCCTCCGGCAAGGCGGACGGCCTGCGCGCGTATCGGCGGCAATTGCGCCAAAGTCGTGGGACCCGCCCGCCACAAAGCACTCGTTTACTTTGTGCGCAAACGGTACAAGGAAAATGTCGCTCATTTCGCAGAAACTGCTGCTGCCAACCAAAATTGCATCGATTTACGCTGATGTGTTGCGGTCAACGCGGTGGGGGTACGCCGGCGATGTTTTGGCGCATATGCCGAATTCTTCCCGCGTTCGAGCTATGGTGAATGCTCCCACAGATGCGACGATGCGTCGGGCGCACGGACACCTGACCAACATTGAAGCAAGTACTATGCAAGTTATTGCACACGCAATTGACGCAAAGGCTACGTTTACAGTGTCCGCGACAACAGAAAACGTTCGCCGATTGCAGGCGCGTGCAGTGCGGTCTCGAACGGGTGCAGACACGCATTTCGTGCTTGTGTGCGCGTGCTGTGCTACGTGGCGGTCAAAAGCACCAATTACAGGCATCAGTCGCGGTGCCGTTGGCGTTAAGGTTTCCATGCCGATTGGACACGGGGTCAGCTGCAATTCGTGCAAGCAGGTGTTTGGGATCCGGCAGGTTAATCTTGTTGGCCAGATTATTCGGATCAGACCCCGGGTTGACATGCTCGCCGTGCAGGTCAGCATATGCACGTTGTGCGGGTCTCCGTCGTCCGATCTTGCACATATCGGCGTAAACTGGGCATGCAAGCGCTGCGCGACTAACAGTATGGCCACGGCAGCAGTTGACATGCCCGGGTGCTATGTGTGCACCGTACCCCACGTATACACATTTGCTGCGCGTCGGGACGGAATCGCCATTGTTGTTGGTACGTGCGGTGCGCACCGGCCTAACATCGAGGGCGTTGCAAACGTTGACATCAGTGCCGTTAAGCGTATGATCAAATTACGGTCTCGGCGTTCATACTCAGTCAGGCGGCGTGTGGCCGGCGACATGACTATATAAACCCGCACACAGCAACGCTGTAAAAGCCGTGATAATGCAGATTGCCGATTTTATTCGGGACAATTATTCATCGTTTGGCGTCAGCGTCGCGTCGTCTGGGCGCGGCAACATTGTTTTGGATTTGCCTGCCGACATGCCAGCAGTGTCCGCCATGCTTGAGGATTTGTCGAACAACTTTGCAGCGGAGTGTGATCTGTCCACCGTGTCCGGGGCGCCCAGCCTAACCGTGTGGTACAGCGACGACAGTTCGATCTCGTCATCAGCTATTACCCATCGCCTCCGATACGCCGTTGTATTCTGCGCCACCGCCGCTGTCGTTGGGTTCGTTGGAGTAAATCTGTTTCAATAAAATCTTGTTTTTGCGTATGTTTATTTAAGACGGTTTATTGTATATGCGACTCAATGGCATACTATCACAAATGCCACCGCTCGCGCAAGACTGCACGCGTGGCGACCGAACATGGGGCCAAGCGGCTTGGCAAACGCTAGGGTTGAACAACAGATCGCGACAGGTGTGGATTTACATCGGCAAAGCCATCGGTTGGATTGAGGTGACAATGACACGCAACCGGGATGGTAAACTGAAGGCATCGGGGACCTCAAACGTTGCATCCGACCTGAAATTTGAAGGCCGTTGGCAAACGGGTACCACGACCAAAAAACGCAGATGTTGGACGCCGTACGACAATACGAGTACCGTCAACTTGGCGGGTGCGTTAAGTAGTACTGGCGGCGGAATGAAAATCATGGATGAGAACGGTAACATAGTTTGTGTCCTGGTAAAATATAACAGCAAAAAAACATTAAACGACATCGCAAACAAAGATGATTCATCTGTGTGCCAATTTCGTGAAATTCTGTTAGACAAGCGCGACGACGCTGAAGCTGGTGATGATCTACCAAATGACGACGCTTCCGATGATTTGGAGTTTACAGATGACGAAGGTTCGCCGCATCAGTATGGCTTTCTTGATGAATAGAAAGGCGTGGAAGTTAAACGAATATAGCAAATACCTTATTTTTATTTTAATAAAATGTTGCCCACGTTTAAAATCGTTTAATCGCTTTTTGTTCAATTGCACCAACGTTTGCAACCCCCCACGCACGCAGTGCCTGCACAAACGTTCCGTGTTCCGCCATGCGCCAAAACATAGCAAGGTCGGCGGCAGTAATAAAATGTTTGGCGGCCAGTATGCCACAGTCGCTTACCAGCGCATTCTCGTGTTTCGTGTCGCCGTTGCTGTACGCATCCTCCATATAGTCCACGAGAAGCATGCTGCCGTTTTGAACGTAGCCGGACTCGTCTTCGAAGATTTTGCGTATTGATTCTGAATCTATTGTCCATTGTTCTGTGGAGCTGTCCCGAAAGTGCCGTATGTACTCTACAATTGCAGTGCAGTGTTTGCGCGATGTCGCTGCATCTTTCTCAACATCTGACGCGCTTTCCATGTTTGCTTGAGAGCAGAGTTGTGAGCCAAATCCTGGTTCAGAACTGATTCAGGTCAAACCCATGATAATCTGGCAACCTGCAACGACTGCACACAACTCAATGTGGCCAACCGGACGCCGAGTCGGAATGCTCGCGCGGACGTGGGTAAGCACAACCCACGCAACTGAGTGTACAACTCTGTGCTCTGGCGGACTGCAGCCAAAAACAACCGACGGATTTACAGTATTCTGGGGCGCACAGGGCGAATCCTCGCTGACGTGCACAGATGTCGACAACCCCGGCACAAAGCTTATACCTGCACACGAACTTGTCGCCATTGCCGTGGCATGCATGTGGATATCGATGGACCCGGTACGTGCACGCCTTCGCGATACATGGGTGTGTTGTTGCCGTCGTACATGCTGACATGTCCCCCTTTTTTTTGCGCAGGTTTCGATTGCCTCGTTCTGCCGCCGCGAGTGCACAAAACATCCGACGTTGCCGTTCTGGAACGCGGTCCGATGTTCACTCTCGTTTGTGGTGTCACCGTCGCAATCCATGTGCGATGCGGCACTTCTGCCAAACCCGTGGCAGCGCGAGTTTGTTTTGGCGTCGTCGCACCGCCTTCACAGTCGGGCGCCCAGCAACGCGATAGACGCCTTTGTGTCAGCGGCAATTGCATCGACGTGGGTTTCGACTCATGCGTGCACGTGGCCATCTGTAATCTGTCGGTGGTTGTCTGAGTACAACATCACGTACGAGGTTTGCAGGCAGCAGGACAATGCCATGTTTTCAATCTATGGCGTGCGCGTGCGCGTAACCAATCGCGACGCCGTTTTTTTGCTGTTAATGTGTTTGTACGCAGAAGGACCCCTCCAGTGGGGCGAACGCCGTCCGCAGGCATTTGAACTGCCCGATGCACTCTCGCTCCTGTTTGAACGCTCGTTGTTTATTCACACGCCGTTATCATCGCCCCTTCACGAAACAATCGCGCAGCTTGACCCCTACACAGCTTAAACACTGCTTAGCGACTTGAGTGAATTAGTACTCTGGGTCGACCAAGATCAATAAACTCTGTCTTAGACTTTGGCACTTTTACTACCGTAGCCGGAGTAGGTCTACCGTCTGAATCGTATTTAAGCACGCCAAACTTGGACGGCCCGACACAATAAATTGCGGTGCTTGGATCGCTCATATCTCGCGTAAGTGTCGTAAACGTACTGCCGCGGGGATTGCACAACCGGTACGAGGAGACGTCTGCGCCAACTTTGAATGTCGTCGACGTGTCAGGCGTTATGATGTCAATCAACTGCAACTCGTCGGTTCGTCGCACACGTGACGGTGCTGTTGCTGCGTCTATGCCTTCCTTCTTTGCTACCCCTAAAACTTGTGACAAGGGTGGCATTGCATGTGCCGCTGTGTTTGAACTAAACGTGTCGGAAACAGAGGGACGATGTGCGTGTTCTGCCAATTCAATGTTTACACACTCTGTCGACGAATACACTTGGAATATCTTGGGATATTGGGCTGCATTGAACAATATCATGCCGCCGTACCCCCCCCGTTCGTCCCCGTCAAATCGGATGTTCGGGTAGTCGTCTTCGCATGGCGATTTGCCCGCGATTTTGACATGCGGCGTAACGAGTCCTGTCATTTCGGCAAACAGTATATTATTATCCACCTGCAATGCAGTTTCCAATGGACGCGCAGCCGCGGCTTTGGACAATATACCCATAATGCTGTGGCCGAGCGGTGAAGCACCGACGCTTGCGAGCCGATGCGGACCTTGCGGAGTTATATTGACGTGGGCCATTATTGCTTGCCCCCGATACTTTTGCCACTGCTCGACAACCGCTTTTGCACGTTCAGAAAGCATTTTTTTGACGCTGTCCGTGCTGCCCACGATTAGCGTGTATAGTGCGCATCCTGTGAGCGCATCTTTGTCGCAGTCGCCCGTTCCGTGATAACTTGCCCATTTAGTGTTTCGGGTGTCAATTGCGTCAACGGTCGCCGTGTACGGTCCTACCAGCATAAACAGCGCCGACACCCCCAGAGCATCTAGTTCGAGTTCCGACAGTGTCACATCAACGGATGGCACAGGCGGTTTAAGCATGATCGCACTCGCCAATGCAATCGCCTCGTTCCACCAACGTGCAATGGTGCCTTCGGTGCCACAATACGCGTCAATGCACGGCTGACCGTCGGCTGTATTGTGGACAGACGTTGCGCACGCGTCGATGGTGTACCAATGCATGTAATTGGACACTTCTCCGACGTTACTCATTTCCCATTCAGCAAGCTCATCGAGGAACGCTGTATTGTTGACCATGCTACAACTTCGAACTGCGTACTCTCGCACGCATGTAGCGTGACTCACGTCTAATGCCACTCCGTGCAATTTAAACCGCGTATCGGTTACTTTGCCGGTTGCCACGGTGTGCAATGTTATATATTGTGTCATCATTTCGTGGAGTCCCGTTACCAAGACCTCGGCCGTGCCAACAGAGTTGAGCCGCTTCTCCGCTGCGTTGTATTTCCAATACGCGATTCGAATCGCGATGCCATCCTTTCCCGGTTTGAGATCGATCCTGTACCACTTTTTGAGCATTGCGTTAATCTGTTCAAACGTAACATAATCGTCGCCAATGTTGTCAGTGGACGTTTGCAGCAAAATTGACAGCGCGCATGTTTCACGGTCCATACCGTAAAACGAAAAACCGTGCTTTTTCGGCGACACGTTCACCGTTATACACACGGTGTTGCGCGTTGTTGGGCAATTTGAATACACATCTTTGCCAGACCCCGGCATATCAGCACCGTGTTTTCATGGCCGTGGCGCGCCCAGTTATATCGAAATTCCCCTGCTGACACTCCAACGTATGCCGTTCTAATTGGATGGGCTGACCGGGTCGATGTCATTATAAACGCAACGTTGCCGGCATCAATCCAGAGCACGTCGTCCCCAACGCGCACAATCACTGCTGACCGCCCTGTAATACGTGTGGTCGACATCGGTATGACGAGCAGCGACCGCACATAAACCAACGCAAACGATATTGCGTCGTCCGCGCTCGTTGGGGTGGTTGGCACTTGCGGCTCGAAAGCACCGGGGGACGAGTAGGCACCAGAGGTGCGCACTCGACGGTGGAGCGCGCCCACCACGCTGGCAAGCATGAATCCAGCACATTTGTCAAAATCGAGCACTGTTTCCACAACAGTTGTGCCGCGCACGGCGTGTTGAACAACTGTTTGTCCGTCTTTGTCAACCCGTGCTGACAGATCGCTGTTGCCCGTCGACCCCAACCGTAGCTTCAATGTTGTACGCCCAGCAACCTCGAGCTGTGCTCCGCACACTTTGTACGCGTACCAAGCTATCGCGATTCCGAAATCATTCATGTTTGCATATTTTGCGCCTGTCAGGCTTATTAGTCGTTCATCTCAACGGCAGAATACGTTAGTTGCACGCGTGCCACAAAATCGCACACCGCCTCGTGCGGCGTCATTGCGGCGGTGGTTGGACTGCCAATTAAATACCGCTCAAATCGCGCTGGCATTTCACGCACAAGCAGCGCGCCCCGCGGTGGCGATTGTGTAGCAATTTCTTCGCGAAACGTTGCGTTTATACTCAACAGCGTCATTATTGCCCACTGAATGTCCATTGGGTGCCTGTCGTCGTCATCAACAACTTGACTAAACACGGTCGGTATATTGACCGGGGTTGGGGTGTCGGGATGTATGGACGACGCGTACGAAGCACGGCATTGATTTGTACCGCGGCATTTTCCGGTTGGGATTGGCTTATCACCAACCAGCATTGGGGCGCCAGGGTCAGCCGAGTACGCACTCAATGCTGCTCGGAGCACCAAAAGCGCGTGGTCGCTGTCGGCCATCATCACCCAGATGCCAGACGATGCGGACATAGGCGAAGTGTTATATGTGCGTCAAACTGCGTTAACCCAATTCAACAATGGAAAATACAAAAACGCGTATTGCTGACCTGTTCCTAAGCAATCCGCACCACCGGTCTACCAACCCACAAATTACCGAACTTTGTTGCGGTGGGGTGCGGTTGTCTGGGTTTTCGCACGTGTCGGCTACTGCGTTGTGCCAAACAGCTCACACTCTTGATAAGTTGGTTTCGGTCCTCGTCATCAGCAACAGCTTGCTGGCGCTCGACATCACGGCGCGCATCGTGGTAGTTGTTGCACCGACGCTTTCGACTGGCCCGCCAATTACAACCGTGATAGGCCCATCGGTTGTGACAACTGTGCATCCGTGCCCGCCGCATATCACTTCATCGTCGCTGGCACACGTTTTGTCCAATCCCATGCTGATAGACGCTATTATTCGCCCGTTGACATTTACAACCATCAAAGTCAGAACAGGAAACGTCAAAGGCGGGTTGGCAGAATGTGTGAAGAACGGACGCCATACGCGCAAATCGAATGGATTATTGCATACGCCAAAGTTGAACCGGCGACGGCGCAAAATGCGGAATATATTCCGTTAATGGTTGCAATGCCCCTGCTCGGGCGGTTGTCCGATCTGTTTATCCGGCAGCTGGCAACCATGGAACCGTCAGTGCAAGACGTGTTTCGCGTGCACGTGGTGGTCGGCAGCCCGCAGTGGGCATTGCCGATGCTGCGCATGCGGGAAGTGACACTGTCAGCTGCACGCGCAAAGGCTGATGCAGCGGCGATATGGTCTGCGCTTGACCGACATCTCTTGGTGAAATCGGCGTAATTGTCTGTACGCCGGGTTGCGCGCACACCTTTTTTTGAACACCAAAAAATCTGGAATTTTTGTCACTTTACCACCTCCTCAAGATCCCCAAACAAGCATGGCTTCAGCAATGCTTGTACCTCAGCCAATATCGGATGATAACACGATAAAAATAAAACTTGAACAGTTGATTGCAGGCAAGGCTACAGTACGGAATGGCCCGCGGCGGCCGCTCGCCTCTGGGTCAAAAGCCCTTGAAGACGTCGATGTTCCAGAGTGGGAGGCACAGCCCGCAGTTCAACTCGACGAAGCTGTTTCACACAAAGAGCGTGTTCTTTGCACAATCAATGCGATCTTGGACGGTAACTTCTGTGGTCTCCCGGCATGCGATGCAGAGGAGCTTTCAAAGAGAAGCAAGTTTTTTCCGCCAATGCACGACGCAGACTCGTTTATTAAATTGTTTGTGCGAGTGTTCGACAAATTCGGAAACGTTACGACGGAGGTCCCAGATGGATTGCGTGGAAAGTTTAAGGAAAGTGGATTTTTGTCGGCAAGTGAAATGGCGTTGTTGTATGGAAACCCTCGTGTCGTTGAACTGGGTGGGCAGGGAAGATCGAATTATTCGTCGGTAGACGAGTTGGGCAATAATCTTCCATTTGCATTTGTCCTGTCAAAGAGCTTCGGCAGCGCTACGGCGCCAATCACTGTAGCAATTTTTATTGTTCGGGGTCCAGACGGCGAGCTTCTGGTGGTGTGCCGTCCGCGGGCATCAGACGACGACGACACGCCAGACAGGGAATTTGAACGGGCCAACAACCTTCTTTTGCCGGATGGATTTGAAATTATGGTTACCTGTTTTGTTCGGTTTCTTGGAGATGGGTTTCATCGAAACGTTGGGACCGTCGACTCGTCTGCGATCGACGAAGCTCCTCACGACACAGTCGTGCTGGTTGAAACTGAGAAAAAAAAGCTTGTCGCGTTTTCCTTCGAGCGTCAGGAGTTTGCTTTTGGCAGTAAAATCGGGCGACTCCTTCACGAGGGCGGCGCAAACATTGTCGAGTTGGTTTCGAAGCTTTGCGGTGATCTCGGTGCTGCGTCGCCACGACGTAAAACGACACGAGCAAAAAGCTCGACGCAACCTTTTGACAAACTTGTCACTGCATTGATGATCAAAGTGTTGGGCAAGTCAAACGTTACGTCTGAAATTGTTGACACCGTTGTTGCTAAGCTTGCCGCAATGTCAAAGACCGATCTGTTGTTGATTGCGCAAAACGTTGGAGTCGGTGCCGCTGAAATGAAACATTATCCAGATTCGTCGTCGTTCGAGATGAGCATCATGAACGGCCAGTTTCCAAAGCACGCGTTTGAATCAGTGTTCGTTGCGGACTCGTGGAAGGATGAACACGCCTTCATCGTAAGGAGGCTGTTTGAAGTTGTACTTTCCGTGGCCAAATGCAACAAATCGTCGGGGTGGGTACTCACGGAAACTGATGATGGCAAGCACGCTGTCCACCACGCCAGTGCACCCGATGAACAAATCACTGGACTCTCGGTGACGTTCGATAACGCGGACACGCTGGTGGTGAGCGCGATTCGGTTTGGAGAACCGTTGCGTATCGGCCTCACGCACGACCTCAACGAGAATGTCAGGGCTACGTCTCTGCCTGAACTTGCTCTTACAAATGCATTTGCCAAAAACCCAGCGATGATGCGAAATATTCACCGATTTGCGTCCGGCGGACCGCTTGCGGCAGGCGTGCCAGCACCAACGTGGACCGCATCCATTATTTCAGCGGTGCTTGGGTTTGCATTGGGCTGCGTCCGCGGTGCAAACATCGTTGCATATGTTATGCCAGATGATCGTACCAAAGAGGTGTATGCGTTTCCGTCCGACGTTATGGCGTTTTTGACCGACCTGCTCGGCAGTCCAATCAAAGGCGTGCGGACAAGCAAACTCATTCGTCAACTTGCAACCATGATATCGCCGCACAGTGACGGTCGGTCTCGGTTCAACGAGCCGATCAATCCGCCTAGCCGATCGCTGGGCATCGTGAAAGAGTGTCAAAACGACGTGCAGTCGTCATTGGTCATTGCTGCGTACATTCAAGCAGTTGCAGCGTCTGGGGTGGAAGAAGACTTTGACGGCGACAACGATGACCTGCTTGAACGCATCATTGCACTCATGGGCGACGTCCGGTGCAACATTGGTCAGTGCAACCTTAAGTTGCCAGGTTTGTCGGGAGCAATCTTTACGGTTATGTTCAGATCGACCTGCAGCACGCCGGCGGCACTGGAACTTCGTCGTTTGAACGCGTGGCAGACCGAACGTGTCAAAATTGCATGGTTGATAAAGAATGCCATTGGCAAAAACGTCGGTGCAAACACGGTCGCAGGCAAGCCCGGGAACTGGCGTACAATTATTTCCAACCTCACGACCATGTTCGAGACGGTCGTGTCGCAAGGATTGATTGAAGTATCCCCGACCCAAATGAAGGCGTGTGCGCACATTCTTCTCAATTCGTTCCTGGCCGAACTGCTGCTTGTCGCCAACAAAACTCCGGAAGAAGAAGCGCGTCACGCTGTGGCCCTTCAGTGCCTTAAGGTTGGGCCTGCATTTACCGAGTTTGCGACGGTTGAAACCTTGGTGGAAGCAATGTGCCGAACAGTCAAAACCGGACAAAAGCGTCGGCAATCGTTTTCGTCTCCGGGCGCGATGCGGCAACGTTCGGAACAGGGTGCGCTCTCCCAACAAGAGGTTTCCTCCAGCGATGATGACGACAGCGATGGAACTTGATTAATTCGAATGTTGGTTTGGTTCTCGTTGCCCACGACGTAAACTGTGTCGGCGTAAAACGCGGCGGGTACTGAGTGTGCCCTCTCCTTTTTTTATTACTTCTTTACTTTTTTACAATTCTTAACCACATAAATTTCAAATCGTACCCAAAAAAAAACAGAAAATAAGTCGGACGTTGCCTTGTTACGTTCTGTTCCGTGGCTTGTTGCGCTCACAACACCATCTCGTTTCCAAACACCACCTACCCCCTACCCAAAATGGCCAAAACACCTGACCCACAACCTGGAAAACCGGCATCTGCCAAGGCTGATGGTGCAAGCAAATCCAAATTCAAATCCAAATCTAAATCCAAATCCGTCTACCGCGAGATGGCAAACCCAACGGCGTTGTCACTCTGCGTGTACCGCACGCCGGAAGAGTTGGCACCGTTTGTTCAGTGGATTGCGTATTATCGGCACGGCATACAAACAGGTGAAAGCGACGATGAGCTAATCGATGTGATAAAGCGTGCCCCGGCACTTCCGACGTGCGCGTTGCCGGAAACCGTGCAACTCGTTCGCCTGTTTAACCTCCATGTGCGCCTCTTTCCAAACGCATCGCGCGCGACCAAACGGTACGCGCTGCAACTGTTAGTTTACGTGAAAAATGTATGCCTTTTACTGTCTAGCATTAAAATGTAAGTTTCCTTTCTTCTAACTTGTAACCGTAAATTTATTAAAGTTAGGATAGCGGCAGTTGATAACCAATGAGTGCAGTGTGTTTCTGTTATGCGTGCTTCGCATCCTGCGTGTTACCATGCCGTCGGTACGGCCCGGCGTGCGGCTTCGTCTAATTTATTATAGATGGTTTTACCCAGTTGGCGTAGCGCTTCGAGAGTAGGAAAGACAAATACTTCTGTGAGTGGGTCCCGTTCGATGTTTGTGTGTATCCACCGAAACAAACGGCGGGCGTACGCATGGGGGACAGCTTCCACAACAAGGTTAATTTCGTTTCGGTTCGTTATACCAGGTACAAGGAGGACATTGTTGACAATGGCTGCAAGCATGACCATACGATCGCAGACCATCCGAGATTCGTCAATGGTTGCGTTTTCAACGGCAAGAATTGAATTGATGTGCTCGCAGAGGGCTCTTGCCGCTACGAGTTGTCCAGGCATCTGTAAAAGCCTGTTTCCAGGCAGCGCTGCGAGCACAATGTGCGCCGTAATGTTGTTCCACGCGACAATGTCTGCAGGCGCAAAGTTTGACCCCCTCCACGTTGTGATTGCTTGAATTGTCCTAAGTTTGTTTTTCTGGAACACAAAAGCAGCAACAATCATTCGTTGAACGCACGATCCTCTCAATGTTTTGGGTGACGTGTTGTCAAGCTGAAAATCACAAAAGTTTTGGAAAGTTAACAACCTATCGTGTCCGGTGAGTCCCAGATCTGGTAATATCTTGTGTAACCACTCGTGCAACACATTTGCGCACGACGAGTGTTTTTTGGTCACAATGTTTGTATCAACACCGAACACTTGAACACGAACACTGCCGTCGCCTATTCTGTAAACCGAAGCAACACCCAAAACAGCGTGCTTGCGTTCACCGTGCACCCTTTGTCCTAACGGCCGCAGTACCTTTCGCTGCCCGCCGATCGAGATCCGAAAAAAGATAGTCTGCGTCTTTGGAAACGTCTCATCACGGGTATCTCTAATCAATCGTTTGAGACAAGGTATCAGTGCGAGTGAGCCAGGGGTATCCTCGCGTATTGCCAGCGACCGCTCGTGACGCTTCCCACGCGAATACCCTTCTGTGATTGCAATTTTCACACCCCACAAAAATTGAAACCCGCGCGCATCGTCGCCTCCCTGCTTGGCCGCAATGTCGCCGCACATATTTAACAAATCCAACGATTCTCCTCCAAAAATTTTTTGACGCATGGGATATTTTTCAGCATATCGCACCAACGTAAGCACGTAATTATTAGACTTTACCCCCGCCGTCTCCTCATGCGCATTTGCCGCAACAGGCACGTCGCAGTACGCTAAAAATAAGTGCGCGCGTCGCACCACATTTGCGGTGTATCCTTTTCCCCTCGCGGCGCGGTCCGCCCTGCGGCGTAATACTACATCTGTGGGGGCTGGGAGTTCGAGGCGGCTTCGCCTTCCAGCAACCGCGGTGGGGGACTGGCAAAGGCGCACGTGGTCAACCGCCAAATCAAGCATGGTGTAATTTTATACGACCAAACCCCGCGAGATATATATGCGCTACTTCCAAGAGTGCGCGCACACTAGTATTTCATGTGCGTGAAACTACTGAGCAACTTATTCAACCAACCATCACGTATGCGAACGTACGCGCATACAGTTTGGTGAAACATGGCCTTGAACCCGTCCACACTTGTCCATCAAGTGATTTTTTTTGTCTGCAAAATCAGTACATCTAGCCTGTTGGGTTGTACGTGTGCGTTGTATGCACAAACGCCAATGGCGCGTATAAGCCCGCTGCGCCTGCACAGGGCACAAAATGGAATCCGACAACGATCCGATAATCGAAGAGGCGTCCCCCATGCCGGCGTACGGTATGCTGGAGAGCAGTACTGGGCAGCCGCAGTGCAGCGGGGGTTCTGGTGGGTTTTGTTTTTTTTGTGCATTTGAATCGTCGGAATCGCAGGAAACAGACACGGTTGCAAACGACCATCCAACTTCGCTGCGGTCGCTTGTGCGTGCACTTTTGGCGCAAAAGCGGGAAGTGCACACGATCATTCGAAAGATCCAAGAGGCGTACAACACCAACGTCCGCGCCGACGTAATTTGGCACAATGCGCAAGGAACGGCGGTGATCAGCCCCGAGTGGACGCTGGAGAGTATCAAGACGCACCTTGTGGCGTCTGCCGAGTTTCCGGAGATCCTAGAAGACGCCATCGAGCTGGTGTTTACCAACATCATTCTTTCTCAGAACAAAAACATGATGAACAAAACAAGCGTCGACCCCGACATGGTGGCACTGTTCCTGTCCACCGTAAAGGGCCTAAGCCAATACAAAGACAGTCGGTTGCGGCAAGCGCGCCAGAAGCGGGGTGGGGCAAACAAACTTTAGCAGCAGATAAAATTGACAATGTCTGCACGGTAGCCGCAAGGGCTCTCACCCGCTAGAACTTTAAAGACCCGTTTGCAACCCTTGGTTTATTTGTTTAAAAGGTTGGAAAACCTTGTTTCGCGTCTGTCCACATTTCCATACCACGCCGGAAGCGCCGCAGTGCATTGAGCTAGAAATAAGGGGACTACTGTTTCTGCACTGTGCCCTTCAGACACCCGGGCCGACAACATAGAATAGCATTTTTGTTTTTGGCGATTTAAATCAGTTTTGGCATCACGCAGGGAAAAGGAGTGCCCGTATGAAGTGGACCACAATTCTTTAATAATCATTGCCGGCAAAAAGCAATAATTAGTCATATGCAATCCACCCACAATTGCAGGCCCTGGCAAAGGCGGGATATGTCGTACAGGATTATCATAAGAGGCCGCGTACACGGTTGGCAACGAGAATGATTTTTCTCTGTTTGCATGATGCCAATCAGTTTTAAAGGCTCTGCCTAGCTTCCCCATTGGCATTCCAATAGCGCCACTTAATGGCAACGCCGGCAACGAACAGTATTTTAGTTTCAGCAAGGTTCCCCTGGCAAGAATTTCGTCAACAGAACCAACAACAACAACGTCATAATTGTGCGCTACATCTAATATTGCATCGCGTAGACACATATCATTTATGTGTTCTTGTTCCCACATGTCACGGTTTAATCGAGATTTGACGCATTCTTTAAAATGAACAACACTTTTAGATGTTGCAAATTGTGGCATGGACTTTAGTTGCGGCCACAAATAAAATGGTTTTTGCTTGCGTTCGTGTGGATTGTTGATGTTCAGGTTTTCGGTAATTAAAATGTCCGCTACACCGTCATATTCTGCCAACACTACTTGCAGCGTGTCAGCTTCGTACGTCAATGTTGTTGCAAACAAGATGCGATGGTTGTATTGATTGCCACCGCACGGGAGCGGAAAATCATTGTATTGGACACTGCATGTTACACCCGCAGTTGCTACAATAAACCGGTATGTGTATTCTGCAAGAAACATGTATGTTTGGTATAACTAGTTACTTGTTGTTAGTAGCACGTATATGCCACTGCCGCGGAAAACGCTGCCTGGGTTAGGGTTAGGGTTACTCTACGAACAAACCAGTACGATTAACGCCGCGACAATGAATACTGCAAACAATATTACGGTTCCGTTCGTCTGGCTGCTTGATTGGTTCGCAGCTGTTGGAACGTGTTCGTTAAGGTTGCTTATGCTGGCCCGTATTCCCCCGTCTGACACTTTTTCTGCTGTTGTATGCGGTGCGTCCATTAAACTTGTCGATGGCTCGAAACTGCATAAGAATTTGTATGAATGGTACGCATCGGTGGTTTGAGGGACGAGGTTTGTGCTCTTTCTGTTAACAGTTTCCCTCCGACATGTCTCTTCAAACATTGCAATGGTGTACACAGTTGAGTCATCGTTATCTGCATTAGCCTTAGCAACGTAGTCTACGCAAGAAGTAAATGTATTAAACTTCGCAATGATGCCATCATCATCGGCGCCATAAACTTCAGATTTTGTGAACCCTTCTTCAAACGGTAAACATTCCATAAATGTCGCGCAGCTTTCGTCACTGTAATAGCACACCTTGAAAAACGCGCATGTGGGTGTTGCGAGAACAACACCGACGATCGCTGTGGTGAATAATTTGGTCAACGTCATTGCGGCGGGGTGGGATAACATAGTGTCGCGCTGACAGTGTTTTTCCGCTGTGACGAGGAAACACGTGACGGTCCCTCGCCGTGCACCGTGCACCCTTATACTAATCAGGTAGAAGGGAAGAGCTGCGTTCCGCGGACGTTTATCCTTTGCTTAACCGTTTAAGTTGTATGATAAAAATCAAATTGCTTTTGCACCAAAGTCTATCGTACAGGATAGTGCCGTTCAAGGATCAGACCAATACATGTCCACACAGCTTCACCCAACCACCCAGATACGGTAAAGTCCCATGTCCCTTCTTCATAAGGCGAGTTGGTCCAAGCTACGGTGTAAACCCAAACCCGTTTACCACTATGTTCCATAACAACCTGGATGTAATGGCGGTCCCCTCGGACGTTCCGCCTCAGCCGAAATGTATTGATCTGATCCTTGAACGGAGCGTTATTCCTACAAGCATTAGGAAGTCTTGTTGTTTTTGTCATTGCGCACCCGTCATCGTCAAACAGTGGTTGCCCACTGGTGTCGCCATCTCCCCCAAAATCTATCCCGGGCCACAATTTGAGCATGGCCATAATTAACCGGCTGTCGTACTCGCCGTTTGACTTTTCACAAAGTTCCTCGATAGAAAAGAAGTTGGGGCTTCGACTCGTTGGTGAACTGTCTTTGCTTGTTTGGTGTATGAAGTTAGCGTCTGCAGTATGTTCATCCGCACGGTTGGGATTGGAAATCAATAAAAGGAGGGCTTCACGCGCTTCGTCGATGGTTCCCCCCTTGTCGCGGTGCATTGCGATTTCGAACCGCCTGTACAACGACGTGGTTTTGTCCATCTCCGCTAAATATAGCTGTCGTTGCTGTAATTCGGCGTCCGACCAGGTCACAGACGTTCTTGGCGTGGCGCCGTCATTTCCGCTTACATCAAAAATATTGTCATCGGGAAATGGCGCTTTCGGCGACGACGCATGGAGTGCCGTGTGCTGGGACGCCAATGCTTTCGAAGACGTGCTGGGACCACCCCTCATGTGTGCTCGGTGCGCATGGCCCGCCGGGCGTTTCTTCGGTTTGCTTTTAAATGCAGAGCCCCCCGGCAGCCGGGGGTTTGGCGAGTGTGTTTTACTTTTCCCATTGGTAGTTGAGGTTTTGGATGATCCCGTGAACCAGCTCCGCCAACCGGCGGTGCTGTCCTGGGACACGCGGCGAACGTGGTCAACTGCCGTATTGATCGAGGGCATTGTGATATGCGCAATTGTGTCGTCGAGGCTTATAGTCATCGTAATTGCGCGATTTGGATTGGGAACATCGCAAAACACGTTATTGTAACGTGTTTTGCAAACGTTGCACCGCTGTTTAACAAAATCAGTATGCGTCATCGTTGACAGTGACACGAAAGTGGTTCGCCATTGCCTGTTTATTTGTGCAAGTATCATACTATGTTATGTGTATAGACAGGTATAAAAGAGGCTCTGCGTGCCTGCCTGATTGCCGAAACAAGCCCAATTAGGTTAATTTGCACGATGAGCAAACTTATGGTTTCATCCCACCCAACACTGCATGTCCCGCGGACGCAATCAGCTCTCTCTGATGTTTTTTATGTCAATTTAAATTGTAGTATTTACACGTTTGTACCCGCTTCTCGCAGTGAAGCATGATGTAAACCCCCAGCACACGCACACTGGTATGCTTAAACCGACAATGACAAAAACACATTTGCGGATCAAGCTAATATCGATCGTGTCGGTGACGTAGGCTGTGTTGAGGTTTAATACAACGTAAGGCGTTGTTGTGACCGTTGGTGTTGTTGTTGTAACCGTAGTAACCGTGGTATTCGGGCAATTATCGCATTTGGTGGGACACAACAATTGTGTGTGTTTATTTTTGAAACGTTTCGTATCGCCGATAAAGCACGACGTGAGGCCGTGGCTTCCGCACAAAGCGTGGTCGTACACGCCGTGGCAATGCGGCGCGGTGGTGGTGGTGGTCGTGGTGGTCGGCGTGGTGGTGGTTGCTGTTTTCGTCGTTGCTGTTTTCGTCGTTGCTGTTTTCGTCGTTGCTGTTTTCGTTGTTGTTTTCGTTGTTTTCGTTGTTGTTTTCGTTGTTATCGTCGTTTTCGTTGTTGTTTTCGTTGTTATCGTTGTTTTCGTTGTTGTTATCGTTGTTTTCGTTGTTGTTATCGTTGTTATCGTTGTTGTCGTTGTTTTCGTTGTTGGCGTGGTTGTTGTTTTCGTTGTTATCGTTGTTTTCGTTGTTTTCGTTGTTGTCGTCGTTGGCGGCGGCGGTGTTGGCGGCGGCGGTGTTGTCAAGCAGGGGCCGCACTTGTGCAATGCTGGTAAATGGCAGTGAAACGATGTGTGCCCGGGTGTGCAACAGAACTTAGTGTGATGTCTCAATTTATCACCTTTTGGGAGGCAAACGCCACCACCGCCACAAGCACTTGTACATTCTCCTTCTTTGTCGTGATGCCCACCAAGCTCGCCATCACTGGGGGCGTTGCACCTGTAGTGTGCTGGCGCTGGGCAATCTGCATGGTTTCCCACCCCACCGTTGCAACAGTTTGCGATCCCGTTTCCGTCCTTGTCGTGGGGGTTTACTCCTGCGGCTATGCAGCCGGTGGTGCATTCCGCAGCTTCTGTGTCGATGCCAAAGTTTCTCACAACTTTTCCGAAACAAGTCTCTGGGCAAGCCAACGGCACAATCGAGTTGACGTCCCCGCATTCTTCGACGGTCGCGACCTCAGAGCAATTCCCATACCCCCCCATCGGCAAAACATGGATATGCGTCAGCGGGCCGGTATCCTGGTCAACGTCGTATGCAGAGAGGGCGTCTTCCGCCGTATTAAAGCACGTTTTTTTGCAGGTACCTTTGCACGCCGTGACGAACGCCGGATCGACTCCGAAGTCACAAACGTCTATACCAGATTTAGTTGCAGTGTTCCAAGATAACTGCTGAACTGATGCGCGCATTTCGGTACAGTTGCCGGACGCTGTACCACACATGCCGCACAGTAATGGACACTCAGCGGCAAACCCATCTATATTATCATTGGTGCAGGCCGATACTCCGAACACCGAACAAACAGAATCAACGGGGTCATGGCAGTTATCCGCTGCTAAAAAGTGATCGAAATAAAATATTTTGCGCCATGTGTCTAGTTGCGAGTCAGTTGCGTCGGCTGCATAGTTGTTGCAATCAGCTGCAGCTGCGCCCACGGCGAGCACAACTGTGATCCACATTTAACGCAGGTTTAATCTCCCGACTTATACTGCACGCATCCCGAAAAACGCAGTTTATTTAGTTATAAAGTTGTGTCGCGAAGGATTGCCGCGTAGGTAGCATCGTATGTTTCCGTTACGCGTTTGCGCGCTGCGTCAAAATTGGTTTTCAACTCTGCGGGAATAGTTGTCGGATGTGCTTTCGCGTACCACAGTTCTGCCTTTGCAACGTTTTGTTGAAACAAGGCTGCGGTTTCGACAGCTGATCCAGACACCATGGATTCAACCGCTTGGTTTGCCGCTGCAAGGTGCATCTGACACGATGTAATGGCCTGGTGCGACACAACCGCTGTGTGGTCAATAATATTGTACGGAACAGCGTCGGCAGATGTGGCGGCCATAGCCGCAAGCAAATCGACCGAATGCGCTACGTCAGGCTGCGTGTACTGCGCAGCAACTTCGCACGCGGCCCTAAGCTGGTGGGCAATGTCGCATAGGGCGGTGACGTTCGCCTGTCCGTTCTCGACCACGTGCTGCACGCAAGCCACCGGGATCGCTGTTCGTTTGGACAGTGCGTCAAACGATGCGGCCGCGGTCGCCCACATCGACGGGTTGGCAATAGCTGCGCGTGCCTGTGAATGTGCCGCGGCTGCCGCAAACGCTGTTTGCACCAGAACGACGTCGTCCGTTAAGTACCCAGAGCTCCCAATGATGATGTACGGTGGCAGCGCACTCCTGTCTTGTTCGTACGTTTCGAGAGAAACTGGCGTTTCGCACTTGGCGGTTAGCCATTTTGGTAGTCGTTTCAACATGTTGTCTAATTGTTAACGGACCGCATATAAGGGCGCGTGCTTTGTAGCCACTGCGTCAGAATATGAAGGTTGGCGCGGCTCGGCTTCAAGCGCCTTTGTCACCGCTTCTATTGCGCGTCGTGCGTTCATTACTGGCTTCGTCGCATCCACCAAATACTCAGTGTACTTTGTCAGCTTGCCGCTTGCCGACACCCCAGCAACGACGACCGGTGTGTGACCCAGCACCACCGTGCACGCGGACAACAGCCGGCGCGTGGTGTTTGTTGATGGGAGGCGCGCCAACAAGCTCGCACAGAAAGTGTGAACGTCGTACTTTGCCCGCACCTCCCGCGGCATAGATTCGTAAGCTGCGTACGGACGCCGTCCGTACTCTGTCAACAATGCCGACTCTGCGTTAAACAGCTGCCGCTTCCGTGCTTTCGCGTCTGGATACCACAACGTTTCAAAGTCAATCAGGCAAACGTGGCGCGGTGCACCGCTGCCGACAACGTTGGCACCCCCGGACCGGGTTCCGGCGCACACTATAAAATTAGCGGCCTTGGCGTCCAAATGGATGCAGTTGGCCGCATGCAGTGCGTCAAGCGCCGAAAACGCAGCCACGGCCAGTGCACAAACGTCCTGCGGGGTGCTTGCGGTTGTGAGCGCGACAAACAAGTCTACACCCCGTGTGGCGGTGACGCACCCGTTAGCGGCGGACAACTGTGCCGGTACAAACGGTAAACCGGCGACAATCGCAATGTTTGCGCACTCTTGCTCGTACGTGTACGACGCGGATGTTTTTGTGAAGAGCGCCATGCGAACACAAATATAAAAAACCGGCTTATACCAAGCCATTTTCCCCCTATTTTAAGCATGCATACGTAAACAACTGCAAGTTTTAGGTCGAGCCAGATGAACAACATGTTTATTTATTGTGCCCGCAGGCGTTGAATCGCATCAAGCAGGTCCATGGATTCTGACAGCGCATAGATGGCTGCACTGTGCAACAACGAAAGTAAAAGCAGGTGCGGTGCGGGCGCCTTTTTGTATACCTCAAGGACATCGATCATTTCTACCATCAGCGCATCGGCCTGGGCTGCTTCGTCGCACATTACGTGTTCTCTCGTTGCGGTAAAAACAATACCGGCAAAAATAAAAACTTGCGTTGACGGCGACGATGGTATGTGATTCAAATACTTTGCGGCCTGGTCCACCGTGAGCGATGCAGGATGCGGCATGGTAGCATGCGTGTCCAGCCGGCACATGAGCAAAACAAACAACCAATACGACGGCAAACAGCAGTTTGATGTCTTAAATGGGACAAATTCGTTGTCAAAGTCAAACCCCACAAGTTTGCCGCCCATCATCCCGGTGTTTCCGGGCGACAAATCGTTCATGGTCAGTCCGCTTTCGATTGCCAGTTTGCACATTGAGTAAAAAAAATCAAGAGTCCTCGGCGCACCAACGTCCACAGTAAGTTTGTCGCACCACTGCGTTGTAATTTCGATGAAAAAGAACGCGTCGTTTCCGTACCAGCACGAAAACACTTGTAGTTGTTTTATCGGCGTGATCATGTTGGCAAACACACGTTGTCCCGCCGCGAGTCTGCAAAGAATGTCATCTACGTCCTCTTCTGTGCGTGCGACAACCACCTTGAGCGCGCACAGCGTGTTGTGAATATGCCCCTTTAACACGGGAAAATGCATTAAAAGGGGGACGCCGTCCTCATTTATGTTTTGGTTGACAAACGTGGAGTATTTGTGATCAGTGTACGCACACGCCGCTTCGTGTGTGCTGCCCGCGATTGCACCTGCAGGGCACAACTGCAAATGATTCCCATCTTTTCCTTTTATTGGTGCATACGTGAATGGGAAGGTACGAAGCATGGATGTGGTTGTGTTGTGCAAACAGATTTATACCAAATAATGAACTCATTAGCCCTACACACATTCAGACAGTCTGGCTTGATTCCCCGGCGGATGCTTCACACATAATGAAATTGCCCTGGGATATGCAATGCTGCGACAATAAAGACTGTGGCTATATGTTCGATGATGGCGATAGGATCACGCTTGCGACCAAAAGTAACAACCTCAGACTGAAGGAATTAACAAAAGCTGACGCATTTATCACCTGTTATAATCGAAACAAGACTGCTGACAGTTGACTTCACTTATTATGCCGAATAAAGAAATTCCATTTGTTTCCGACGAATAAAGTTGCAGCAACACGCGGTTTCAGCGTGTGCAAAATGTGGTCCTCCAAACCAATACAAATAGCGTTCGCACCCACGCACGCGACAGTGTCCGGAACCACTGTTTTGGAAGGAGACCGGCGTGCACTGCTGCACAGGCTGACTACTCGCAGCAACGGCGACGTATGGTACCGATACACCAATCCTGCCTCGCGGCCAGCTTCGTTGCATTCCGCCGGTGCTGCTTCTGCGGGCATTGGGCATGTGGCGGACAACTGCATCGTTGCGTTCAGCACAACCGCAAGCGCAGACGTTGCGATTGGCGCTGGAAGAATGTTTTTGGACGTCGCGAATCAACCCACGGCCTTGTGCACGGTGGCGATTCACGCGTTTGAGAAATACTCTTCTGCTGCGATTAAATCAGCCTCTGCATTTACGTCTGCGCCGCAACTTTACGCAAAGGCTCTGTTTTTTCCAACAAGCACAATTATACTGCTGGCGCATGACCCCGCCACTATTTCTACCGTTGACATCCAACAGAATGGGGTGTTTACGTATGCATGCAGAGAAATACGCTGAAAATGGTTTCGTATAAGCGGGTTTTCATGTTGCCGAATTTCAAGCGCTTTAGTTTCATACAAGCCACACCTTTTGGGGGTTGTGCGGTGGCAGTATAAGCTCGGGGGGTTTGTCCTGTGCAAACCATGAACGTTACAGCACTGGTCGCCGCAGCGATTGCCACCGATGCTGCGATCAGGTCCGGGCTGTCTGACGACTCAGCCATCCGCAGTCTTGCAGCGCGTATTAACAATGTTTCGCTGGGGACGTCGTGGCCGTTTGGTTGCCCAACCGCAAAGTTGTGGTACACGCCTGCAGAAACAGACGAGCTCGCTGCGTCAGTGGGATATTCCAACACCAGCTTGCTAACCGCATGTTCTGCGCCCCAAGACTTGGCGTGCAGAACAGCTGTGCAACTCAGCAACCGCGGAATTGCAGACATGGCAGGCATGCCGTGGGCTTCCGAGCGCGCTTTGTACAAAGCCGACATCGGGGGGGACGCAGCTGCTGAGAGAGCATGTTTGCCAATTGCGTGGAAAGGCGGCGCGTTTCTGCAACCCCCATCGTTCTCCAAGCGGCTAATAGTCCAGAGCGGGCGGTCTGTGCGTCAAGCCCTTGCACAGCGGCTGGAGTACATCTTGTCTGACCTAGAGTCTACCGCGTCGCAATTAAACCGCATTTATTGTGCTCGAGATGACGGCTGCCGCGAAAGCGGGTCGGGCACGTTCACGGTTGAAACCCCCTTGAACGAGCAATAGCCTGCCGTTGGCCAGCGTTCGACGTTGTCAATACCGGCAACAGCATGTCGTAGCTGCTGCACTCGCGAACAGACCCCATTTATACGTGGTGCCGGCAGGCTCTGTCGCCTATATGCAATTTAAGGCGGCGTCTGTCGTACGTTATGGCCGGTGCATGCATTATCGCTTCGCTTCACTTGATGACGCCGGGTTTCCACGACATTGCGTCGCTTGATTGTGAACTGTTCAAACTTACATCGCTTCGCGATGCCGACGCCGCCCCGTGGGACGATTTGGCAACGGCATGCGTATCACCCGACACGTTGCTCTCATCGGACGAGTGCCCGCGCGTTCCCCTCGTGTTTGCTGGCACGGATGCGTACCCGCTGTACAAGTTGACGGATGGCGTTGATTTTTTTGCTCGGCAAACCGGTGTGCAATCGACAGACTGCGGTCGATGGTTTGCTGAACCGTCGGTAGAAGGCCAGTGCACTTGCGACGACATCACCGCGCTTAAAACAATTGGATCTCCAGCACGAACGCGCATGCTGCAGGTGCACACTAACCGCGCACGCGCTGCAGACGGCGTGCGAGCCCGCAGGACGGGTGCGATTTTGATCCTAGAACGCGCGATTGCAACCGTGTTAACCATTGCGCCGGCGGCAAGCAAGCACGCGCGCAGCGTGTACGACGCATCGCTCGTTATTAACACCGGCGATGTTAGTGGCAGAAACTCAGCGGACGAAAGTGCCGATTTTAGTGTTTGACTTGGCAGCCCATTTTAAAGCTCATCACAGTCTGCGTCGCAGACAATATCGAAGCAGCGTTAATCGTTAAAGGCGCCTGTGTTAGTATTGCAATTGTATATTATGAACTTAAAAAATGAAAGTTGCCACAACACACACACACAATCATTAAAGAAGATATGGATAAACTAAATATTGATGCCATAGTGCGCAACGGTATTAAAGCACGGCGCGACCATAACGCCGAACTTGCTATTACACTTTTTAAAAAGGCCGCGGTATTCGGAAATGGGGTGGCGATGCTAAATTTGGCGGTGATGTACAGCAACGGCGAAGGATTGCCCACGCCTGACCTTCCAGCAGCGTTTGCGTTTGCACAACATGCGGCGATCACGTTGAAGCAAACAGGTTCAGTGGCCGCATACGATCGCGCAGTGATTGCTTTGAATCACATGGAGACAAACGGAGTTATTGTGCACCCCCATATTGGGACCGACGTAGAATTAGTGCTCATGGCAACAGAACAGTACGACGGTGCGCGCGGCACAGTGCATAAGATTGTTTCAACGCCAGCGCGTGCGATTGTGATGTTGACAGAGACAGGCAAAAAAGTGTCGGTCGCACTCAAGAAGGTGCGTGTTTTGATCAAAGGTCATCTAGATACTGGAAATGAAGAATAAGATTTTCGGTCCACTCCTGCCACTGTGCACTTACAAGCGCCAAAAGAATACGCGTGCAAGGTATAAGCAGCGTGACGGCGGTTAAGTTCAACATCAGAATGAAATTGTCGTGCGACCAGTGCAGGATAACCTCGGGCACAACCACCGCAGGTCAACGTGATGCTTCGGTAAAAAGTGCAGGTTGTCGGTGTTGTACTCGACCGTGTCGGACGTGTCAACAAAATGATGTTGTTTGGAAAGATGGGGTGTCACAAACGGACGGGATTCGGTGTTGCGATGGAACGTGTTGCATGTGCCAAAACCGATGGTGACCGTCTTTGGCATTCAACGGTACATTGTTTTTTTATTAATAAAAGGTTAACTCATTCTTGTCTTCTTTATTTACCCCGACGGCAATACCTCAGGTTCATAGGCAGCAACAATTGTAGTAGGTACTAACGTAAGCGTGCTTTGGCAATAAAGCACTCAAAACACACTCATCGTTTTTGATTGCACTTTCGTCATTAACTTCATTTCTAATTCTGGTACCTCCGGCGATTTTTGCATCGAGCGCGAAGCGCAAATATACAACACGATCCCCGCGCCGATGATGGACGTTCCGGCCCCAATCACCTTTTGACTTTCGGCGGCCATGTCAGGCGGTTTGGCCGGCAGTTCTTTGTCGGGCTGGGTTAATACGGTAGCCTGGTTAATGGCGGTTATTCCAAACATTGCGTGGAGCGTCACCTTTGCCACAAGACTGAGCGCCGCATACCACAGTGAAAATTTGCGGGCGTTATCTTCGTTGTTAATTGGATGTTTCAGCTTAAGCTCAAGTCCGTATGGTACGATAAATGACGAAAATGTGAGGAGTACGAAAATCGAGGCGTACACAACCCCGCGCGGCATCACGCCGCGATCGGCGTCTTCCGAATTGTTGGTGTCTACTTTGCGGGAATTTTCCAGCAGCGCCCGCCCAATACCGAGCCACAGTAGCGCCGTGTACCCCAACACCAGCACAGCGAACAGTACCGTTTTGCGCAAAGTGCGGTCAGTCACTATGATCCGTAACGCGATCCGAAGCATTGCAGAAAGCACAACAGGCGCCACGATGGCCGACAGTATATTATTTGCCCCCCACATTACGGAAAAAAGTGCCAGCATGATTGGCGCCGATATTGCGTAGTCGATCCCAAACCGCAGCTTGGATTCTTTCTGCCACCGCAGCCACACTGGCTCGGATGCACTCCACCAGGCAAAAATGTGCGTGCCCCCGCTCACAGCGGCAAATGCGACGGCCATGAGAAGCGTGTTGACCGTGTAAATCGGAGTTGATCCTGGGGGCATTTGCACCCGGAACGTCCTATTTTTGTCTGGGCACTCGCTGGTACCGTTAACATACCCTGTCCCATTGTAACACACAAACCGCCATGTCGAGGGTTCCCAGAACGAGTTGCTGACGGGCTGTGCGTATTTATTGAGTGGCGCTGCTGACGATCCCGCGAACAAAAGCACCAATGCTGACAGCAGGTGTGCGCACCCAGCGTACAAGTGGAGTTGTTTGACGGTCTTGATATTTAAAAATCCCATAGTCAAACAAAAGTCTGTGATTTGCATATATCACGTTGTAGGC
>Ga0307998_1000224_pt1 | contig 32606 bp, 30 predicted proteins | sample Davwhametageno37_FD_203147 | JGI IMG/M metagenome (GOLD analysis project Ga0307998, IMG submission 203147) | Marine microbial communities from Davis Island wharf, Antarctic Ocean - #37 | ecosystem: Environmental > Aquatic > Marine > Unclassified | place: Antarctic Ocean: Davis Island wharf... | reverse complement strand
ATCCAATAGAATTGGATACAACAGCAAAGTCAATTCCCCTATCATAAGAGTTTTAAGCTGAGTTACGCCTAACCACAGCAGTTATCAAGTATCAGTTAACCAGTGATTTTTATTTGGAGACATAATATTTTTGACCTATTGACCTATGAGCAACTGCGTCTTGTGATAGTGGTTTATGTATCCGCCTTATTACCTGCGGTTATCATTCCCTTACTACATAAACGAAAGCTCATTCCAGCCTGGGTTCTACCTTTTTATCTAACAATGTTTGTTGTTTGTGCATTGGGCTGGGAACTATGGTTTAACTATGGCTTGGTTGCTGGCGATTCTGTAAATGTTAGGCGGTCAGCGGCATTAAACAATATGGTTCCCTTGCACATTAATGGCCTGTTGAATTCGCTGGCAGATGCAGGGACGATTTGCTGTGGCACTTTGCTGCTTGTGTGGCTTGCGATGGGCCGCCAAGACACTATTTACAGGAAATGGAATTGGAGCGCGTTCACCCTGCTCCTTATTGTTTTTGTCGGTCAAAATATTTTAGTAGAAATGTTCCTGTACCATGATCAGCTGTCTGAGGGGACAAAGCTTTCATGGGCGCCACTATCACCCTTAGGACCATGGTTCGATCCTATTCTCTTCGCGCTCAATGAGCGTACGATAAGGCTTAGTAGTCAGTTGCCCTGGTTACTTTTGACGCCAGTGATATATCTGGGCTTGATCAAATTTCTAAACTGGTCTGAGTATTCTAAAAAAACCTCTAAAGTATCTCGCAGAATATAAACACCTCTGCCAACCGCGCTATTTAGGCAATCTAAAGGCACGAATAGCTATGGTTACAATGACTACGCTGACAATAACGATTCCAATATAAAATAGAAAGAAAGCCACATCGTTCGGCAGATTTTCTCCAAAGCTAAAGACCAACCCTCGAGCATCGGGATAAAACGGGTCAATGATTGAGGCTAATACTATCGTCCAAGCAGCCACCACCATCCCCACTGCTACGCGATAAACTCTGGTGAAAAGCGGAGCTAGTGAGGGTAATACAGCGGCGAATATCCACAATAAAAGGCCATTGATGATCCCTTCCATATGAGCCATACGCCATGCATCGTAGGTGCCCGGAAGTTGGTACTCAATAGAACCGGGAAAGGGCCATAACTTGATTTCACCAATCAAAAAAAACACAAAGCCAAAGCCAACGGCGAATCCGGCAAGCAGCACTATTGCCCCGTGACCCAGCAGTAATCGCTGGCTTTTATTAAGTTCATTTTCCATATTTTTACCTACTTATGGTTCGGTTTATCTAGAGGGGAATGTCTCGAGATTATCTGTATCTAATGTGGAGAATTCCGAGTCATTGTAGGAGGAAATCCAGTCCACAGACCACTGTGGATCCTTAATATTCGAAGGGTGATGCCAGGGCATACAGGCTGATACAGTTGTCGGCAGCATAGTAATAAGGAAGCGAAACAGCATTCGCTGTAACCGCCAACGGGAAGCAAGTGAGCCCCAGAGACCGTCTTTTTTTAACATTGCTACGTAGGCTCTTCGGCTAAACTTTATGACATGCAGGGTTGAAAAAACAGTCGCGAACACCCTGTAAAAATAATTGCCAAATATTGCCTGATAGGCATCAAAGGCAACGTTTTTATGCTCAATTTCTTCCACAAAGTGCCACAAAATAAGTGAGGCCACTTTGGTATCTGAGTTAGAGAATAAATATTCTCGATTGTTTATCAACCAGTGAGCCACCCCAAGAGACATCGATTCAAAACCACAGGCATAGGCCAGATTGAATTTAAACGAACGCTCCTTTTCAAACGCCCCGTATTCCCCCTTCATTTGCTCTTCGATTTTCTCTAGCTCGCTATACCCATTGTTAATTAGCATGTCGTTGAACTTTCGATGCTGTTGGTAATGCTGCGCCTCTTGGCCAATAAACAACTTTACATCGGCCTTAAGCTTGTCGGAATCAATTTTGCTATAGGCTTTTTTAAGGGTGCGAATCATGTAAGGCTCTAAGTAAGGCATTACTAGAGAAGCGCCATTGACCATATGACTCCACTCGGGCTTGTCTTTGTTCCAATGTGGATTAATGTCATCAGAAAATTCAAACGGCATCTTTCTCACAGCTATGGTGTCAGTTATCGAGCCGGTCTCGGCACTAATGTTGTTTTTCATGAGTCTGTCTCCGCAGATTTAAGGACCCGCATTCTTTAATTAGAATGTCATTGGTTCTATCTTAAGCCTAAAAAATCAAACAAGTTGGTTACCAAGTGACATTAAAGCATTATTGAGTGACAGCTTTGATGCTACAGGAGAAGACGCTACTCCCCTTCCCTGCTTTAATCCCCTTATTCCAAGCTGGCTTAGGGAGTTGTGCCACCGGCCCCTTTGATCAGTCGACCAGGTAGAGCACCTTCTACTAATTCACCGTCTCTGAGCACGAATTCGCCATTAACCAAAACATACTGAATGCCTTTAGATGGGCTCATTGGTTCCTTGTAGCTCGCCATGCCCATAATTTCTATGGGGTCAAATAAGGTAAGGTCTGCATCAAACCCCTGTCTCAGGCGACCCTTGAGGCGGAATGCAGGTGCAAACTCTTCCATTCGTTTTGCTGGCAGCACAGTCATTTTGGCAAGGGCAGTTATTAGGTCGATGGTCGCAGCACGGTCACCGCTAGCGGTGTAGTGGCCCAACATTTTGCTGAAGGTGCCTATTCCTCTAGGGTGAACTCTTTGATTTGCTGAAGCCAGTGGCATTGCATCACTGGCGACTATTATCCCAGGTGCTTCCAGTGCGGTTCGAGTCCACGCTTCTTCGCCATAATGATTGATGACCTGGCCATCAGGGAATCGTTTTCGGTAATCGTTCCACATGCTTTGTGTAAATCGCTCGCCCGTCGCAGCCCACTCGATGTCTTGGTAAGTAATACCAAAAATCGACTGCCAGTCCCGACTGAACACTGCAGCTGAAATACCGGTTGAGCCGGCATTGTAGGGGTAGGCCTCGCTGGTAATATCTAAGCCGTCGGCTCTCGCCGTGGCTATCAAGTCAAGAAAGTGTTGAATCCCCCCCATTGCGCTCGAATTGAGATGGCAGATATGTACCGAGGTTTGGTGTTTTTTGGCCAGACTAATAATTTCTTCAAGTCCCGCAGGATCACCGGGTAAGCCGCGACGGATGTGGGTGAACACAGAAACATTTGCAGCGGAGGCAACCTCAAAAATAATATCGAGTTCATAAGCGCTTACCGCCTCACTGAGGTAGTCGAATAGAAAACCAATGCCTAACCCGCCGCCCGCGATACCTTGCTCTAGATGTTTTTGAATTGCGTTGCGTTCCTGCTCTGAAGCTACCTGCACAAATGCGGCATGGCTCCTATGGGGCCTTTCGCTCGCTGTGTCTGAGCGCAATTCTTGCGGCACAGAAACGGCTGGCGATAATAGGTGCGGCTGTCGAATGTAGTCCATCACTAGCTGTCGGATGGCGAGATGACTAACAGATGCCCCATAATTGATGACAGACTTGCCACCAAGGATTTGAGATAGCGCATCAATCGGGTATACCCCCGCTTCCAGTTCGAGGGCAGTAGTGACACCATCCATTGCCTGAAATTGATGGCCGATCTTGGATAGCGCATGACTGTGTATATCGATAAAGCCTGGAGATACTACCAGTCCGGATGCATCGATAGTCTCAATGCCGGCTAATGGCAGCTTTGATATGGCTGCAATTTTGCCATTGTTGATGGCGACATTCGTTGTTTGGTCAAACCCTGACTCTGGGTCAATGACACGCCCTCCGGCAATCACCAGTTCATATTGAATCGGTTTGATGTTTTGTGGGTCGGTACAACCGATCACAACCAGAGTAATAACAAGTAGCACCAGCCTCTGCAAGCTGTGGCCTTTTAAGGTTGACGGGTAATTAGTTGGTATTTTGTTGCTTAGTTTGATCATTGAACACCTCGGGTGCCCAACTGTGCTTCATTATTGCTAATAAATACAGCTACGCAAGATTTTGTTGTGCCGACAAAAAGCCTGAGAAGGCTCCTGCTATATAAACCTGCTGTGGCTCTTAGAGTTTACTTTTATACTGCGCCATTCCCTTACGGCCTATTTTTTCCAAAAATGGATAGAGTCGATCAAGTAGCGAAGGGAAAAAGCCAATAATACGGCTGTTCAATCCGTCGATTGACGAGACATAGACTTCGAGTTTTTTAGTTTTTATCGCATATTGAACCGACTCGACTACCTCATCCACCGTTGCCACCTTAGACACAAAGTTAAGTGGACTGCCGTTGCTTCTGACTTCGTGTTTTAGCATGTTGGTATCAACCGCACTGGGGTAAATACCACTCACAGAAACTCCATGAGGTTTTAGTTCTGAGTGCAGGGCAGACAAAAAGCCACGCATGGCGAACTTGGTGGCAGAGTAAGCGGCTGAGCCTTTCATTGGCGTTATTCCACCCATGGAGACCGTTGAGATAATATGCCCCTGCCCTGCTTTAACCATCGCCTTAGCGCAGGCTTGGTTTAACAGCATGGCTGACCGCAGATTAACGTCTAGATGAAGATCTATGGCAGCTTCACTGATAGCGACCACATCACCCGGCAGGGCAACCCCGGCATTGATAAACGCCAGGTCTAGAGACAAAGTTTTAATGTTGTTACAGAACAGTCGCAGAGCATCTCGATCAGTTAAATCAAGGGCGATACTTTTAGCATTTCTGAAGCCGGCAGCCAGCGCATTATTGGCCTGCTCGTCTTTATCGACCAAGATTAACTCGTAGCCCTGCTCATTTAGGTTGACTGCAACCGCTGCGCCAATGCCTGCGGCTGAGCCTGTAATCAATGCCCTCTGGGGTGCGCCTGGCATCAGTTATGCCTCCACAGCCATGCCAATACGGGCTTTTACTTTGCTCAGGGTTTTTAGAAAACTATCGACATCGACATAGTTAGCATTGCGTTCTGTATTGAGGTAATTGTGCCCGCCAGACAAATCTGGGTGGTGGCTTTGCTTCATTTCCTCTAAGCCCTCTGCTGTGCCTGCAATGTCAGCAACGATTAGCTCAGACATTAAGTCGAAGTTTTTATAGGCCGCTGAGGCGAATTCTATAAACCCAATCAACGCCATGTTTGAGTGGTTTCGAGGGAACATATTAAGGTAAAGGTCCGGTCGACCGTTCTTAGTAGGTATTGTCTCGCCGCTCAAGAACGGTACGCTATGTTTGTAACCGGTGGCTGTAATAATTACATCAATTTGCTCACGTGAGCCATCTTTGAAGATAACATCTTTACCATCAAGGCGCTCTACATCTGCTTTTGCAATGCAATCTCCATGACCAAGGTAATGCAATATTTGTGTATTCATGATCGGGTGAGTTTGAAATATTTTATGATCAGGCTTAGGCAAGCCGTAGTTGGTTAGGTCGCCATTGATGACTCTTAGCAGACCGCTAAATATTTTTTGCTCAAGAAAGAATGGCAACTTTGGGCCTTCCTCAGAAAACACATCGGATGGTTTGCCAAATAGATGTTTGGGTACAAAGTGGTAACCACGCCGCACACTAAGGAATGCTTGATCTGCCGCGAATGAGGCATCGCAAGCGATATCTACGCCTGAGTTACCCGCGCCAACAACCAACACACGTTTGCCAGAAAATTCACTACTCGATTTATAATTAACCGAGTGCTTAACCTCACCGTCAAATTCACCCGGCCAAGACACAGTATTTGGGTCCCAGGTAACGCCGTTTGCACAGACTAGATACTTCGCGGTTAGTACTTCACCGCCTGACAGCCTAACAGACCAATCGCCTGTTTTATCTTGATCAGCCGACTCAACCTCGGTGCTAAGCCTAATCGACTCTAACAGGCCGAACTGTTGAGCGTAGCCTTTAATGTATTCCAGCAACTGTTTGTGGTTTGGGTAGTCCGGATAGTGGTCTGGCATGGCATAACCAGGAAAAGCGGAGAGTGTTTTAGACGAGATAAAGTGCGCCGAATCGTACATGGGTGTATTCGGGGCATTAATGTTCCAAATGCCTCCAACGCTGTCATTGCGCTCAATAACAACAAAGTTAAGGCCCTGTTCTTTCAATCGTTTTGCAACGACTAAACCGGCAGGCCCTGCACCGACGACTATTGCATCAAATTTATCGTTCATTACGCTGCTCTCAGTAATCTGGCATGGCTATAGATTACATGACTAACGGTCATGTTTTTAAAGGTGACTGTAAGTCACGTTTACTGTATTGTCAAACGATGAAAATCAATACAAAAGCACGCAAAGAGCCCGGGCAAGATCGCAGTCGCGCGACATTACAGTCAATAATGAATGCATCGGCCGAGCTGATTGCAGCGAACGGCTTAGACGCAACCTCCATGACACAGATTGCAAATTTGGCTGGCTTATCTAAAGCCTCGCTGTATCGATATTTCCCGAATAAACAGGCATTGCTTTTGGCGCTTGCCGAACGGTCGTTCAAAACACATCGCGAAGAAATGCAGGCAATAATGCAGGTCGATAAAAAGCCTGAACAAATACTCAGAGATGGTATAGGCCATTATTGCGATAAGCACAGCAACAACCCGTTTTTTTTGAATTTACGCGCTGCCATCCATGCAGACCCAGTGCTATCAGAACTGGACCTTAAAGACAGTCGCGAGAATGCTCTCCTACTCTCGACGTTTCTGACACAGCATTTTCCGCAGATTGATCCGACGATAATCAAAACGCGCTCTTTGCTCATTGTGGAGTTAATTGATTCGCTAGCAAGATTGGTTGCCAGAGTGCCTGTGACCGAACAGAACAATTTAATAGATGAGTTTGTGGGCCTGTTTTTCGCCGACCTGAATCTAAGGTGATTGATCGCTTCACATAGCCTTTAGCTCTAGTGAGGCAGCGGCGCTGGAAACTGTGCTGATGCGTTAGAGTTAGAGCTATAGCACGGCCAGCTTGCCTATTATTAGGCGACTGAAGACTAGCTGCGTGACGCAGGTCAGCCGGCTTTTTAAACGCCTAAACAGCATTGGTATCACAATGAACACAGCCGCTAGGACTCATCAGCTAGGCGGTTGGTTTTTTGAAGTCCGTTGGGCAAGTTTATGCTGATGACTATGATTCGGGATTATCGATTAAGTGCATGAGTAAAGTAACAATCGGCTCTTTTAGACAAGAATGTCGATTTATAAAAGGTCATTTACAGTTACGCTATTTGCATAGATACAAACAGGTAGTTTTAGACGAATATAGATGATTAAGCGCCCCAATACCGGCTTTTAAAGGCTACCCCTAAACCTTGGTATCCAAAGCCCCAATTTCCTCTATTAAATTAGCAACATGCTCTGTAATTAGGCGCTTAATATTTTCAGCGCCCTCCTTCTTCTCAAACTCTGAGCCTGACAGACTAATAAAATCAGGAATAGACCAATGAATAAACCGAGTCGTATCCCCAAATAGATTAGCGACACTCTCAAGCAATAGAAAACAATTCTCAAAAGTTGATTTGTCACACATAGTAATTAAATAGTCGAATTTTTCATTGTCGAGATGCCGCTCAAAAACTGTTTTTAATGGCGCGACAGGGAACTCAAAGCCAATATCTTCCATTGCTTCTGAGCAAAGCCCCTTGAGAAACCCAGCCTCAAAACCACTACAGAAAAACTCAATATTATCATTGCCAAAGCTATTACCCACTATCTCGGCAATTTTTCCTCGACCACCCCGAAACGTGCAAACAAACAGAACTTTTATAGGGCCCATAACATAACGCCTTTGTTAGACATTTATGTCATCATAACAGTCAAACTATGCATAAGTGAATACTTATATAAAACTTACATCTATGGTCACCGCTCGAAGGAAAGAAACCGTTAGTACTGATGGTCTGTATTTTTAGCACCACCTTCACTATTTCTGGACCCCAGTAGATACATGAGCAGACTGCTCTTAGGCCAAACATAAATCTCAGGCATAAAAAAACCCTGCGTGAACAGGGCTTCTTCGAGAGATATAACTGATTATGTTCTTGGGGGAGAATCATGCACATAAACTAAGACAGCTATCCCCTAAAAGGTTCATTTATATCTGCTGTAAATGCATTTTACCTACCTCAATCTGAGTAAATCTCACCTAAAAGGGACTGTATTGCCGTTAATTGAACGATATTGCCAGCCTTAAAGGCTGACTGAGAGTGGTTCAATAGCAATCTGCATTGCTTTGAATCCACGTGTTAATAGAGCATGGCATTGAAACAAATAGCGACCGAGCGTTTTGACTAAATCTCTGCAGTCACGCGAGTAGCAATGCCTAGTTTTACGCTCGGTATTATGGTCTAAAACATCCTGCGACAATCCCAGTCTACTATGAGGGTGCCCCATTAATAAGACCGTCCAATTGTTAATCGTGGCCCATTGACCCGTCAGACTAACCTCGCAAACGCTTAACCCTAAAACTCCGTCCCTTAAGCTTGCCTTGAGAGAGTTTATTAAACGCCGTTTTGCCATGCTTATGGGCTACCCCAACGTAGGCCCAGTGATCGCCCACCTGTATTTTGCCTATCTCTGTTCCCGGAATACCATCAGCACCGGTCAAGGCACCTACAATATCCCCTGCTCTAAGCTTCTGTTTTTTACCGCCACCAATGTGAATGGTCACCATGGGCGGAGAAAAAACAGGCTCACGTAATAATCTTATGTGCGGCAAGTCACCGCGTTGAAACTTCTGTTTTAAATAGTCTTCTAACTGGCTAATGCGGTGCTTATCTCGCTGTGTATATAAGCTGCAGGCCATACCTTGAGCCCCCGCACGACCAGTGCGGCCAATGCGATGAGTATGGACTTCTAACTCCTGTGCAACTTGATAATTGATCACCATATCAAGGGAGTCAATATCTAAACCCCGGGCTGCCACATCTGTGGCAACCAGTACCGAAATACTGCGGTTGGCGAAACAGGCTAAGGTTTGGTCTCTGTCTTTTTGCTCTAAATCGCCATGTAAGGCCGATGCTTCGTAACCCACTGCGCGTAACTCATTGGCCACTCGGTCGGTTTCGACCTTGGTATTACAAAAAATCAGCGTGGTCTCTGGTTGATGTTCCTGCAACAACAACCTAACCGCCTCTACACGAGACTGATCATTTTCTACCTGGTAAAGGGTTTCGATAATACTTTGGTTACTATGCGCATCCTGCACTTCTACAGTCACTGGGGACTGCATAATTCGCTCTGCCGTTTTTTCGATTTTTTCAGGGTAGGTGGCACTAAACAACATAGTTTGCCGCTGCTCAGGCATGTAACCAACAATATCATCTAGGGCTTGCTGAAAGCCCATATCCAACATTCTATCCGCTTCATCTAACACCAGTGTCGTTAGGTTATCTAGATTGAGATTCGCCTTACGCAGGTGCTCTTCAACCCGCCCGGGCGTGCCCACAATAATGTGCGCGCCGTGCTCCAAAGAGCCCACCTGAGGTCCAAAGGCCACACCACCACAGAGAGTAAGCACCTTAATATTGTGAATGCCACGGGCCAATTTACGTATTTCTGTCGCCACCTGATCTGCCAACTCACGGGTTGGGCACAGCACTACTGTCTGCACACGAAAACGCTTTACATCAAGTTTGTTCAACAAACCTAGTGCAAAGGTTGCGGTTTTACCGGAGCCGGTTTTGGCCCTCGCAATAACATCTTTATTGGCTAAAATTGGGGGTAAAGCTTGCGCCTGAATCGGCGTCATCTCGGTGTAACCAAGGCTTGCAAGGTTATCTACCAAGGCGGAGTTTAGGTCTAAACTGGCAAAATCATATTCTGACAAGGGGATTCTCATATGTTGTTTTGGGAGCAGCGAACCTATCAGGCAAGTATAGGGTTCAGGGCATGTTTCGACCGCTACTTTACCAGAATAACGGTCCCTTAGCTGTCTATAACAGGCTGCTTTTAACAGGGATCTAACGGCTTTCAGATCGGCCTGGGTTGGATTCGAGGCCAGCAGAGCAGGAGGGAAAATGTCTTTTAAGGCGCTTGGATACGAGGTTACGTGGCGTCGTCAGCGCAAGAGCAGGTCTATCTGTGGTTCCGAAGACCCGATTAACGACCCAAAGTAGACTACCTATTTTTTCTTCCTGCGCACTACCGTGGTCTCGACATTACCCTCTTCAAGCAGCTTATCGATGTCTTCTGCCGACATATAATCCAGATCCCAATGGTTACAGATGTCGTTTCTATAACGGGTATGGTTTTTATCAGTAGAGTCTGATTTCTTCCGATTGAAGTATTTAAGTAAACGATCACTAATAGGCATGTTATTAATACTACCGCATTGAAAAATTGGATTGAAAAGCCACGAAACTAGCCTGTTATTTAACCCTCAACTCAGCTCTTAGTAACCCCGCCAGCTATTTGATGATACACTTTGATACAGGGGCTAAGGCCGTATAAAAGCAACAATAATGGAGAGAAAAATGGACAAGCCAAATATTTTTAAACGATCAGTAATGCAGGTGGTTAACCTTTGGCGAAAGGTGATGGATGTGAAATTCAATCCATTAAGATTCATCCCAGACAACACCCTGCAGTCATACTTTATGCTGGTGCTATTTACGATCTGGAGTATCACCTTTGGTTTTATTGCAACCTACTACATAGGTTGGTTGGGTTACAGCACGGCGATCAGTGTCGTTGTTCACTTGACGATCCTAATACCGATTATGATTACCAATGCCGTATTCATTGATGCGGAGCGTACTGGTGATCAGTGGTTAGCAGAATGGAAAGAAGAGCAGAGTAAATATAAGCTATTTATGAACAGAATGAAGATGAAAAATGTGGTTCGCTGGAAATCTGACACCGAAGCCTAAAACCTTCGACATATCTGATTAGCCAGCTGTTTAGCTAATCCATATGAACAATCTGTTTTTAATAACACGGTTATCTCAGGCGCTAGAAGAATCCTTTTAAGCGTCTGGGATAACCGCCTATAATCTACGCCTGAATTAACTCTCTAAGGCGCTACCTATGACACCCGAATCCTCTGTTGAACTTGAAGCCGCTGCTTTTCGCCGCCTGCTAAAACATCTCGACGACAACAAAGATGTGCAGAATATTGATCTAATGATACTGGCAGACTTTTGTCGCAACTGTCTCAGCAAATGGTATCTGGCTGCCGCCGAAGAGCGCGCCATTGAAATGGATTACGATCAGGCCCGTGAGGCTATTTATGGTATGCCCTACAGCCAGTGGAAGGAAAATCACCAACCACCAGCTACAGAGGCACAGTTAGAAGCTTTTGCCGCGCGGCAAAAGTAACTGTTTGTTCGTCAGCTATTCGTCAACTATTCATCAACTAGATGAAAGCCTGGCGTAGAGGTGGACAGCGCAATCTCTTCGCTATCCATCGCTTCACCCACGCCTTCGAACAGGGGCGATGACAGATAGCGTTCACCAGTATCGGGCAACATACAGAGAATAACTGTACCCGGCGCTGCCGTTGCAGCAATTTTCTGGGCCACAGCAAAGGTACAGCCACCAGATATACCGGTAAATATGCCTTCTTTGCGGGCCAGTAATTTAGACGCCTCAATACCCTCTTGGGCATCGATAGGTGCCAGCTCATCAAAGCGCTTTTGGTCGATGGACTCCTGTAACACCGCGGGAATAAAGTCTGGCGTCCAACCCTGAATAAGGTGGGGTTCAAACGCAGGATGACTCCCTGCAGGTGCCCCACCCTCGCCACGTTCCTGTACTACACCACTTTCAATCAGCTGAGCATTAATCGGCTCGCTAAGAATAATCTTAGTCTCGGGACGCTCTTTGCGAAGTACCTTCGCCACCCCTGAAAATGTGCCACCGGTGCCGTAGCCGGTCACCCAGTAATCGAGCTTGTCGCCAGCGAAATCGGCGAGTATTTCTCGAGCTGTGGTATTTTCATGGATCAAGGCATTGGCGTCCGTTTCAAATTGACGAGCCAAAAACCAACCATTGGCATCTGCCAGCTCTACCGCTTTTAGGTAGCAACCCATAGCCTTATTGGCCTTGGGTGTAAGAATGACTTTGGCACCCAAAAAGCGCATTAGCTTGCGCCGCTCAACTGAGACACTGGTGGGCATGGTTGCCACAAACGGGTATCCCTTGGCAGCACAGACCATTGCCAAGCCAACACCTGTGTTGCCGCTGGTGGCTTCAATAACCGTCTGTCCGGGCTTTAGGTCGCCACTGCGCTCGGCCTCTTCGATAATGCTAATAGCCAAACGATCTTTAATCGAACCGGCGGGATTAAAAAACTCCGCTTTGACATACAGGCGCACATTATCTGGCGCAAGTTTCTTGACCTGAACAACGGGTGTATCACCAATCGTATCTAAAATGCTGCTGTAGAGTTTGCCGCGCCCTTCGGTGGTTCGCGGCTGTGTATTTGGTCCTGAATTTGGTCCTGTATCTGACATGCCTGCTCTCCCTTTGATTAACAACTATGTAACTAAGCGTAGATCATTATCAAAGATCAGAACAATGTCAATTGACGCGCAGAATCACTGACTATAAAAACCAACCTCAGCAATCTGTATATCAGCAACATGATCACGACCAAAGGCAACCACACCAATACTGCGAATAGACGCAGGCTTTATGGCCGTGCCCAGCCAGGATCCAGAACGGGCAAAATCGCTGAGGGGTATCCTAATAGTTTGCCACTGCTCGTCAATATCAAAACCTGCCTGATAGTACTGCCAGGGAAGAACAGTGCCACTGGTGCGCAGATGAACAAAGTATTTTTGCGGTTTGCCACGCACGCGCAACATCACTCCTGCCGCTGCTTCTGCCGAGCCTTTGGCAATCCGGCTGCGCAGCTGGATAAAGCCGCCATTATTCTCCGTACTCACTGTGCCCGTCATATGAGCGTAAATTACATCGCCGTCTTGCTCATAGGTCACCTGCCCTGTGGAAACGCCGCCCATAACCTGGTCACTAACATAGCGCCATCGCTGCTCGGGGTTTGATTCAAAATTCTCAACCATCAACGTATCCCCGATAACAGCCCCACTAAGGGCGCTAGTGATAAAAGTAGCCACCAGACAGAGCTGTCTTAGTATTTTATTGGACTGTAATAGCAGCATATTCCTTAGCCTCGTTTGTATTGGGTGGGGCAATATCCCCTGCTGACATCCGGTGAACGCAGGGAGAGATGCTTAGTCTTGCGGCTCGAGACACGCTTGCGCCACATGCGAAATGAACTGGCTTTCATTTCTCTGCGCATTAACGTAATCACCGCAGATTCATTGAGACCAAATAAATTCTCTATGGCCTCAAAGGGCGTACGGTCTTCCCAGCCCATTTCTATAATGCGTGAGACCTCATCAGGCTTAAAGTCGGCATTCGGCTTCTGTGGGCGAAGCTTCTGTTGATTAACAAGCGATGATTGATTGATAGACAACTCCAAAAAGGATTGAGACCACTGTTAGTGACCATTATAAACATTTTACGCATCCGCCCATTTTTTGTATCAACCCACCAGACAATTCACGCAAACAGATACCCTACTAGACTTTGGACTTCACCACGAAAAACGCTATAGTCACTGCAATAACAAAAAAAACAAAGCAGCCTAATTATGAAACAGCCTAGCCTGATGGCGTTATTACTACTTACAGCATCTCTTTTGACTATTGTTTCCTGCGGTGGCGGTGGTGGTTCAAGCACGCCAATCACAGCAGAGGAAACCGCCAGCCCCTCATTACCCAATGCCACCACTTTTCCCGGTGCGAGCTGGGCCGTCCATTCTCCTGCAGACCTAGGCATGTCTCAAACTGGGGTTGATGCGGCTCTCGACTATGCCTTCGCTGCTGGCCGTAATACTCAGGGCGTGGTTATTATCAGGCACGGTGCCATTGTCGGTGAACGTTACGCTGAGGGTAAAAGTGCAGCCACCATTGCCACCAGCTGGTCAACGGCCAAATCCGTCGCCAGTACATTAATTGGCATTGCAGTCGACGACGGATTAATTAGCAGTATTGATGTGCCTGCCGAAAATTATCTGCCCCAGTGGGTCAACACAGACAGAGAGGCCGTCACCATTCGCTCTATCTTAGAAATGCGCTCCGGCCTTGGCATGGCCTCTAACGATCCCAGCGATACCGCCATTTATGTCTCTGGCGGTACCAGTGGCGACCAACTCGCCTATGCCATGAACAGAACACCCGCCACCACCCCCAGAACCAATAATTGGGTGTATCAGAATACCGATTCAATGTTACTGGGCGGCATGCTTGAGAATGCCTCTGGCCAGAATGTATTGGATTACGCCGATGTAAATCTGTTCGCCAAAATCGGCATGACCGCCACCTGGTGGACAGATGAAGCCAACCACGCCCTAACCTACTGCTGTATTGATGCCACCAGTAGAGACTTTGCGCGCTTTGGCCTGTTAATCGCTCGCGACGGCAAATGGGGCAATACTCAGGTAGTCTCCAAAGACTGGATTGATGCAGCCACGGCTGTCTCAGTAAATCTGGCCTCAGATTCGAACTATGGCCTGCACTGGTGGATAAACTCTGACCTGGGGTATTTTTATTCCGCGGGACTGCATAAAAACAACATCTACATTTTTCCCCAGCACGACCTAGTCATAGTGCGTAACAGCACCTACAACAGAACCGGCGATGATACGGTTCGCACAGGGTCTAACTGGCACTATACCGATGCCCCTAGTTCCTGGAGCAATGCAGAGTTCGTCACCTTTGTAACCGACGCTATTAATTAGGACTGACGGATATCCGCCGGGGTCGTTGCCGACCAGCGCTTAAACGAACGCCGAAAATTAGCCGGGTTGCTAAACCCTAACAGCGCCGCAATTTCTGACACAGGCAATTCGGTGCCCTGTAAATACTCCAAGGCTAAACTGTACCGCACCTGATCTAGCAGAGGCTGAAATCTAGTGCCCTCTTTTTGAAGACGTCGCTGCAAAGTGCTTTCGCTCATATGCATCTGCTGGGCAACAGCAGCACAGGTTGGGAATTCTGAGCGTGACCCTAACAGTGCCTGCTTTACTCGCTCACTCACCATACCCACATAATTATAGCCGGCCAGCATTCGATCACATTCGCGACGAAAGACGTCCTGGGCTACAGGGTCAGAGGAGGATATAGCTACAGCTAGGCTGTCCCCATCAAACGTCAATCCACATCGGCTTGAGTTAAAACGAATATCCTTGCCAAATACCGACTCATAGAACGCCCTATCCTCTGGCTCGCCGTAATTTAACTCAAGGGTTGCTGGCACCCCCTGAGTATCGGTGAGTAATTTCAGATTGGTAACAAGACCCGCATAGAGCGCGTCTTTATAAAAGTGCTCCAGTGCCTCAGGCAGATGAGCCGCTGCACTGCGCAACTCCAAAGAGCCCTCGCCAGGTATTAATTCGACACGCACGCTAGGTAGTATTGCCCGTTTGTAACGCACCAATAACTTAACCACATCCCCTACCGTGGCACTGGTGGTCAGAGCATACCCAAGTATCCCAAAAGACGAGACCATTTCTAGCCTCATTCCCAGCTTAATGCCCAACAACCGATCACCAGAGAGCGCAATCGCCTTGCCGCAGATTTCATCGGCCTGTTGAGCATTGAAAAACTTTGTGGCACTTAAATCGAGTGGGTCTAGGCCCGTATTTTCGAGTAACTGAGCCTCAGTAATACCCTGAGAAGCAAGCAGGTCTAGCAATACAGGCAACACAAAAGAGTGCATAAACACCTCAACGCAGTCATAAATAAACCAAAAAATGACGGTAAATGAATCATCGATTGACCGTATTTGACACCCTTGGTTAGCTAGCTGTCAATTACAATTAATAAAAATTAATTCCCTAAAGCACGATAAGAGGAAATAACAATGGCGACCTATTCACTACAGCACCCCGACAAAGGGCTTATTACCTACACCGACAAAAAGCGCTACCTATGGTTAATGTCGGTACTGATGCCAGTCTTCCCGCTTATGGGTGTGATAATTTTTTATCAAACGGGTATCGAGTGGACTCTAGGCTTACCCCTCGCGGTGAACTATCTGGTGCTGCCCTTTCTTGATTATCTGGTCGGCAGCGATGAAAACAACCCTCCCGAAGAACTTGTGCCCCAATTAGAGGCAGACAAGTATTACCGTATTCTCACCATGCTTACCGTCCCCCTCCACTTTGTAGTGCTCGGCGTTATGGCCTACGTGGTTGGCACCAATGATCTGAGTCTATGGACAGTCTTAGTAATGGCTATTATTGCCGGCGGTTACAGTGGTCTAGGTATTAACACCGCCCACGAACTGGGCCACAAGCAAACGGCCCTCGAGCAGCTGCTGGCTAAAATTACACTGGCCGTGCCCGCCTATGGGCATTTCTGTGTTGAACATAATCGCGGTCACCATGTACTAGTCGCAACGCCAGATGACCCCGCCAGTTCAAGACTAGGCGAATCTATCTATGCCTTCACCTTCCGTGAAATTCCCGGTACCTTTGTACGGGGCTGGAACCTAGAAAAAACACGCCTTAATAAGCAGGGCAAAGCGACCTGGTCGGTACACAATAATATATTGCAGTCTTACCTCATGAGCTTGGTATTACAGGGCACACTGGTTTATCTGTTTGGCTGGATTATGCTGCCATTTTTGGCGGTGCATAACTTCTGGGCCTGGTATCAGCTCACCTCAGCCAACTACATCGAACACTATGGTCTGCTGCGTGAAAAGAATGAAAATGGCCGCTACGAACGCTGCCAGCCACATCATTCATGGAACGCGAATTACATTATGAGCAATCTGGCACTGTTTCATCTGGAGCGTCATTCAGATCATCACGCCAACCCTATTCGCCGCTACCAGAGCCTGCGTAACTTCGACGACATTCCCGAACTGCCGAATGGCTATTATGGTATGTATCTACTCGCCTATATCCCATGGCTGTGGTTTAAAGTCATGGATAAGCGCGTATTAGAACTGCCCCATATTCAGGGCGACCTTAGCAAAGTTAATATCCTGCCCTCAAAGCTTGAAGCGACTTACGCGCGATATGGTCAGGGCCAGGTAATGCCGCAGCAATAAATAGTTTGCAACAAAGGGGCTTACATAAAGAAAGTCTGTAATAAAGAGCAAAAAAAAGGGCGACTCATCTGAGTCGCCCTTTTGCGTACTATTGATCAAACCTTCTATAGCTTGAGCTGACGCTTTACCCGAGCAAAAGCCTCCAGTGCAAATTCCACATCCTCTTTACTCAGTGCCGCCGACATCTGCGTGCGAATACGTGCCTTACCTTTAGGCACCACCGGATAAGAGAAAGCCACCACATAGATGCCCTCCTCCAACATAGCCGACGCAAACTGACTGGCCAGCGCCGCATCGTTCAACATAATAGGCACAATGGGATGGTTGCCCGGCAATAGGGTAAAACCTTCCCGCTCAAGGCCCTCACGAAACATCGCCGTATTGTCCGCAAGCTTCTGCTGTAGCTTATTAGACTCAACAACCAACTCAAGCGCCTTAATCGCACCCGCCACAATAGGCGGCGCCACCGTATTAGAAAACAGATAGGGCCGCGACCGCTGGCGCAACAAATCCACCACCTCAGAACGGGCACTGGTAAAACCACCGCTGCCACCCCCCAGAGCCTTGCCTAATGTACCGGTAATAATATCCACTCTATCCATACAGTTGCGATACTCATGGGTGCCTCGGCCATTGTCACCAATAAAGCCCGTGGCATGGCAATCATCAAAGTGCACTAGGGCATCGTACTTTTCCGCCAGTGTGCAAATCTCATCGAGGCGCGCAATGGTGCCGTCCATCGAAAACACACCGTCTGTCGTAATCATCTTAAAGCGCGCGCCTTTGGCATCGGCTGCCTTAAGCTGGGCTTCTAGATCGGTCATATCATTATTGCGGTAGCGATAGCGCTGGGCCTTACACAGTCGCACACCGTCAATAATGCTGGCATGGTTCAGCGCATCAGAGATAATCGCATCCTCTGGGCCCAAGAGCACCTCAAACAGGCCGCCATTGGCATCAAAGCAAGAGGGATAAAGAATGGTGTCTTCCATACCCAAAAACTCACTGAGCTTATGCTCCAGCTGTTTGTGCAGGCTCTGAGTACCACAGATAAACCGCACCGATGCCAACCCATAACCCCAGTTATCCAGGCCCGCTTTAGCGGCGGCACTCACCTCTGGGTGCTGAGCCAGCCCCAGATAATTATTGGCGCAGAGGTTCAACACCTCAGATTTACCATTAACGCCAACACGGGCGCCCTGGGCCGTGGTAATTTCCCGCTCTGACTTGTACAGCCCCGCTGCTTTAATATCAGTCAGTTCAGCCGTTAAATGCTCTTTAAATTCACCGTACATTATTATTCCCCTCGCTCATTCGCTCTCTAGCTCTCTTTACTGCTTCCAATTAAGAATAACCTTACTGGCTTGACCCGCATTCATGGCATCAAAGCCCTGCTGAAAATCTTCATAGCCCAATCGATGCGTAATCACCGGCGAAATATCCAAGCCAGACTCAATCATCGACGACATCTTGTACCAGGTCTCATACATCTCACGGCCATAGATACCCTTGAGCGTCAGCATATTAAAAATCACCTGACTCCAATCAATAGCCATCTCCTCTCCTGGAATACCCAGCATCGCCACCTTGCCCCCATGGCACATATTGGCCAGCAGGTCTCTAAAGCCAGAGGGGTTGCCCGACATTTCCAGCCCCACATCAAAGCCTTCCGACATGCCAAGTTCACGCTGCACATCGGCTAGCTTTTCGGTGCGCACATCTACCGTACGAGTCGCGCCCAGCTGTTTGGCCAGGGCTAGTCGTTCAGGGTTTATATCGGTAATAACCACATTCTTCGCGCCGGCATATTTGCACACCGCCGCGGCCATGGCGCCAATCGGGCCAGCACCCGTAATCAGTACATCTTCAGCAAGAAGGTCATATTGCAGCGCGGTATGCACCGCATTGCCCAGAGGGTCAAATAGCGCCGCCACATCAAGATCAATACCCGGACGATGTTCCCAGACATTAGACATAGGTAGCGCCAGATATTCCGCAAAGGCGCCCGGTCGATCTACCCCTACCCCACTGGTCTGGGCACAGAGATGGCGGCGCCCAGCCATACAATTACGGCAGCGACCACAGACCACATGGCCCTCACCAGAGACAATCTGCCCCGGACGAAAGTCATTCACATTAGCGCCAACATCCACAATCTCGCCAACAAACTCATGGCCAACCACCATAGGCACCGGAATCGTCGCCTGAGCCCAGCTATCCCAATTGTAGATATGCATATCCGTGCCGCAGATAGCCGTGCGGTCTATCTTAATAAGCACATCATTAATACCTATTTCCGGTTCGGGCACATCCTCTAACCACAGTCCCTTCGTCGAATTCCGTTTTACCAGTGCTTTCATGGTGCTATTTTCCTATTAATTGTTTAATATACGGGAAATTATTCCTGTATCGTAGAAGTTAACATTCCTTTATGCAAGATTTTATTCTCTTATAGTGAAATAAAGAGTAAGCATAAAGAGCAGAAACAAAGAGTGGGAATAAAGAACAGAAGCCAAGAGCGAAAACAATGAAGCCAACCGACCATGACCCCGCCAGCCATACACTCAGCAATCGCGTGACCGAGCTGCGTAAAAAGCACAAGCTAACCCTAGATCAGCTCGCCACCAGCTCCGGCGTCAGCCGCTCCATGCTCAGCCAAATTGAGCGCGGGCAAGCCAACCCGACATTAACCGTTACCTTTAGAATCGCTCAGGCCTTTGGTATGAGCATCGGTGAACTGGTCGACCAGCCCTGGGCATCCTCGACCATTGAAGTGGTCCACGGCGAAGATAAGAGCAATCTGTTTCGGTCAGACAAAAAAATACAGATACGCACATTGTCACCGCTGCATATCGAAAAGAATATTGAGTTTTATGAACTGCGCATTCAGCCCGGCGCAAGTTTAACCAGCGCCCCCCATTTTGATGGCACCAAAGAACTACTCACCATCACCAGCGGTACTGCTCAGATTATTTCCGGAGACAATAACTGCACGCTCAGCGAAGGCGACTCAGCACATTACCGTGGTGACCTTACCCATAGTATTGAAAACTGCGGGGACAGCGAATTGGTTGCCTACTTGGTAGTAACTAGTCAGTAGCTCTTAGAGTAGTAGCTTCGGGATTGATCGCTTCGGTATTAGTAGCTTCTAGATCCGTAGCTTTAGGGTTGGTAGCTTCGGGATTAATAGCGTCAGGATTGGTAGTTTCAGGATTGATAGCTTCGGGGTTAGTAGGTTCTGATTTAATAACGTCGGAATTAGCCGCTACTACGTTATCTTCATCTAACGAGAAGAAAGCCAATCGCTCAGACCGAAAACTACCGATCAAAACCTCATCACCCAGCGGCAATGCCACCGTCGGCAATCCAAAGGGCTCACCTTTAAAAGACCAGCTATTGCGCTTATACAAGCTCAGAGCATCAAGCTCCGTTACCGTAAACGGCAAAGCACAGACACCCACCTCCTCACAGCTAAACACATCCAGAATCTCATGATCCAAACTGGTCACCCAAAGAGAACCCGCCTTGAGTATAAGATTATCGGGCGCATTAACAGAAAAAGACCCCGTTTCCACCCCAAGGTCCATATCAATCACAGCAACCCTGTCCGACAAATTAAACGCCACATAAAGCAGGCCATTCTGTTCATCATAGGTAACACCATTAGGCTGCGCGCCATCAGTGTTCGGCACCTGACTAAAACGATGAGTCTTGTCCCAGTGCAGTACATAACCCGTGTTTTGTTTAGTAATAGCAACGGTTAAAAAGTCGTTCACCGAGAAGTCATGGCCAAACATATGAGACACGAAAAAGCTGCCATCGGTGAGCAGACTCACATCATTGAGATAGTTCTCGGCAGGCGCTACCACACAGCCTCGCCAGACCAGACCCCATTGATTGCGCGGCTCTTCAGGCAGAGTAGCCTCTGCTAGCGCCTGCTCTCGTTCCTGTTGTCGCTCTAGGGCCACCAATTCAAACATCTCTACAGATTCATGGGCCATATGATTCACCACCGCGAGCTGATAACGGCCATCCTCCCGCGTCACCAAATCGATACCATGGGGGCCAAAAGGACTCTCAGCAGTCTTCTCGCAACTGGTGTCACCCCAGCTATTCTCCGAATAAATAATTGGCAAGGGCACGCGACGCTTAGTCTGCGCATTCAGCAGCGCCAAACGCCCAGATCCAACCTCGGTTATGGGTGCTATACCGCCAAATTCAGAGACAATAATAAATTGCCCATCCGGCGTAATCGCCAGATCTTCCGGATTAGTCACCCCGCAGGCTACCGATAATTGCGCACCAGACTCACAGCCAGAAACCGCGACAACAGGGCCAATATAGCCGCGACCCAGAATAAACAGCGACAGCACCAAACACAGCAGCGCCAAAGGAAGCGCAATGGCGTAATAATGCTTAAGCAATAACTGCAGGTGCTTTTTACACAGATCAATATCAACCGCCAACAGATAAATAGCCTCACAGACCAGAAGTAATCCAAGGGTAAATAATGCAATCCAAACTGTGTAGTAATACCAGCTATCCGTACTAACAACCCAAAAAATAAGCGGCACCGCAATCATAAAATCAACCGCCGCAAATCTGCCCCAGCTATGCAACGACATTAGCCAGGCAGCACATTTAGAAAACAGCGGTTTAATCGGCAGTAACAGCGCGACAAGCAGAAAGGCCCCGGCAACAACAATATTCACAGGTAATCTCGAGATGATAATAGGGGCTTGCAGCATAGCATAGACAGGCCAACTCCCAACAATAAGCCCCCCGTCAAAACAGCTCTAAGGCAACCCCCTTTAACATGGTAGTATTTCACCCAGAGAAAAATATCAAACCAATAAGTAACAGTATTGCGGCAAAGAGATCGCAAACGTTAAGGGGCACAGCAGAATGAGTAAGGGCGAAAGAAAAACACTGGCGTTTAGCAGTGGCGAAGCAGGCGAACACTACTACCATGAGTGGGCCCCCAAAAAACCTAAAGGCTGGCTGCACATCATGCATGGCATGTCCGAACACGGCGCCCGTTATGGAGACCTAGCCGCGTTTCTTAATCAGCAGGGAATAATGGTCACCGCGGGAGATCATCGCGGACATGGCCTTACCGGCCGCGCAGTCGACAGCCTCTACCATGTCGCCGACAACAACGGCTGGAATCAGATGGTTGACGACCAGTGGCAGCTTATTACTCACATAGCTGCCGAAAACGACCTACCCCTAATTATTTTGGGCCACAGCATGGGCTCCTTTATGGCCAATCATCTGTGCCAGCGCTATGCCGCCGAACTAGACGAAACACTCAACACGCGATTCAAAGGACTCATACTCTCCGGCTCCAACTACGATGCACCAACCGCCTTTAAAGTCGTCGCAGGTTTGGCCAAAATCGAGCGCCTTAGAGTGGGTGGCCGCAAGGTAAGCAACCTATTAGAAGCACTGTCTTTTGGCGCGTTTAACCGTGCCTTCACACCCAACCGCACTGAAAAAGACTGGCTATCAAGAGACCATTCGACGGTCGACAGCTACATAGCCGACCCTCTGTGCGGCGGTGCAATTACCACCCAATCTTGGGTCGACTTTTTAACTGGTCTCGCAGACCTGTCAGCACCCAAAGGCATGGCGCGTATTAATGCCAAACTGCCAATCTATCTGTTTGCCGGTGAACTGGATCCGGTCGGCAAGCAGGGAAAAGGCGTTTTAAAACTTCAGCAGATGTTGCTCAAGGCCGGCGTCAAGCAGGTAGATTTAATGCTATACCCACAGGGTCGTCACGAAATGATCAACGAGACCAACAGAGAAGAGGTCTATCAAGATATTTTAAAATGGTTGCAGGCGCACTTCTAAGAAGCTGCTCTAAGGCCGCGCTCTAAGGGAGGGCTGTAAGGAAAGCCTGTAAGGGAGGGTGTTCTAAAGAGCTTGTCAAAGTAGCGACTATGCTTATTTTTCCAGCATCGTCAGCATAAACCGTTCGGTAGAACCGGTCATATCACCCAGCCTCTCCCGGCGAACCAGTATCTTCTCACCGTAGTGCGACGCGCAGCCATAAATAAGTCCCTCAGCCACATCACCCAAGCAGCGCGGAGACTTGTAGATTAACTCGATACTGGTAGAGCTCAATCTTGTGCATTCAAACTTCGGCGGTGCCGCACCCGGATACAGCTTTCTCACTTCCGCATGAATAAACCAATCAATCTTCTCCAGCAACTCGAATGAAGAGTTAAGGCCCTCAAACAAATAGGGATAGGCCGCCGTAAATTCAGCGAAGTGATACATACCAAAGGTTTTAGTAAGATTGGTTAGCGACACTTTGGTTTGCTTACTCAGCGACACCAACATAGCGACAAGCTCAGTATGGTCGTAAGTACCCACAGAGGTATAAATACCGCCACTGGCAGGCTTAACGTCGTCGAGCACGCTATCGAGAACATCAGAGCCAAACTCCGCCTCGATTAGCTCTAGCAACGCTGTGAACAGCATACCTTTCATGGTCTAACCCCCTTATTAATAGAATACATAAAACCTCTAAGACTACATTCCAACTGCTATCCGTCCACTATCCAACCACTATTCAACTACTATCTATGCACTATCGTATACGTTATTCGCCTCCAGTGAGCATTAATTTAACAACAAGCCAACCACTATAAGTAAGTTATAGCGTCTAAATGAGACGTATGAAGGCTAGTTGAGGGCAAATGTCCCACAGGGTTAACATTATTCAGGGGTACGACTATCGAGACTAGAAGGGGCTAGAGAGGAACCAGGAGGGGCTAGAAATGGTGTAAAGCGCGACTAGAACAAGGCAAGAGCACTATAAAGCTAGGTAAGAGCACGACAAAAGTGCCACAAGGCGCCAAGACATTGCATCCTGACGCCATACAGCCAATATTAACCGATCACTTTGGGGCCATACGAATAGCACCATCGAGACGCACATCTTCACCGTTAAAGTAGCTATTGCGACACATCTCAATCGCCAGCGAGGCAAACTCTTCCGGCATACCCAAACGCGCAGGGTGCGGCACCATAGCGCCGAGAGCCTGCCTAACCGGCTCAGGAGCAGACGCCAGCAATGGCGTATCAAAAATACCCGGCAAAATAGTGTTCACACGAATAAGTTCACGAGACAGATCCCGCGCTATGGGCAACGTCATACCCACAATACCCGCCTTAGACGCCGCATAAGCCGCCTGCCCTACCTGACCGTCTTCCGCCGCCGCAGAGGCCGTATTTACCATAGCACCGCGCTCACCATCAATCGGGTCCAGGGTCATCATGCCCGCCGCCGATTCTGCGATACAGCGAAAAGTACCCGACAAATTAATATCCAGCACCCGCTGAAAACGCTTCATAGAATGGGCGTTAATCGCACCGGTTTCGCGATCCCGCGACGCCGTTTTCACCGCATCACCGATACCCGCACAGTTAATTAACAGGCGCTCCTGACCAATGGCAGCACGTAACTCAGCAAAGCCGCGAGCAACCTCTTCATCAGAAGTCACATTCACCTTGGCAAAGGCACCGCCAAGTTCTTTGGCCAGAGCCTGGCCCTTTTCTTCGTTCATATCAATAATGCCGACTTTCACGCCGAGAGCAGCAAGCTTACGCGCCGTTGCTTCGCCAAGGCCAGAAGCCCCGCCGGTGACAACCGCACTGATGTTAGCGTTGAGTTCCATTGTTTTATTCCCCTGATTGTATTTTAGTTATAAAGGTAAAAATAACGTTTCTAAAAAATTAATCTAAGTGCACATACGCTATCGGGTAGCCTGTTTACTTAAAAGCCTTACTGGCTAGTCTATTCGAAAGCTTGTCTGGAATTCTATTTAAAAGCCTGTCTAAAAATAGCCCGCCGATCTTACCCGAAAATGCCAACCTCTTTATCCATTCACCCAGTTAGGCTTTCGCTTTTGCACAAAGGCCGTCATACCCTCACGGGCATCCTTAGACTTTATCAGCTGCGCAATTTCAGCCTGACTAAGGGCAAGCGCCTTATCCCATTTGCCTAAATCATCAACCGCATTCAGCACACGCTTCGACGCCCGAATAGACGTCGGCGAATTACCGGCAATGGTTTGCGCCAAGGCACGGGCAGCACCCATCACATCACCCGACGCCGAGATAGAATTAATTAAGCCCAACCCAGAAGCCTCATCGACACCCAGTTTACGGCCCGTCAAAATCAGTTCCATCGCCGCCTTCTCACCAATTTGGCGGGTTAAACGTTGCACCCCACCTGCTGCAGCAAACAGACCCACCTTCACTTCCGGCAGCGCAAAGCTCGCCATAGGGTCAGCAATAGCCACATCACAGGCCAACACAATTTCCAAACCGCCGCCCATCGCAACCCCATTAACCGCCGCAATAACCGGCTTCTCGCGATCGGTTCGCGCGCATAGCCCCGCAAATCCAGACGCAGGCATCGACATATCACCACCGCTCACCGACACCTTAAGATCGTTACCACTACAGAAGGCTTTTTCGCCAGCACCAGTAACAATAGCTACCCAAAGATCTTGGTCGCGTTCAAACTCATCAAAAATTTCAGCCAACTCAAAGTGCGCCGCACTAAACAGTGCGTTGTAAGCCTCAGGGCGATTAAGCGTAACCTCAAGCACATTGCCATCTCGTTTAAGGTCTACGTATTTAAAATCGCGGGCGAGAAAATCGTCTGACATAGGAGTACCTAATAGTTGGGGATTAGAGAGAATATTTTTACCCTCTCGATGAATAATGTTAACCGTCTGGCCAACCGGACTATCAAATGTGTGCAGAGCATCCATGGTCGCGCGGTGATCTACCGGCACCGTCGCCATCACCCGGCCTTCACTATTACGCGCAAACAAATACGCATGGGCAACACCGTGGCGGCCATGGCGCACTGTGTAGGCCTCAATAACCGCCGTGCAATCTTCATCCAGCAATTTGGGTTCAGGCTGGGTATCTACCTCCGCCTGTAAATGCGCACTGGAAACATCGGCCCAGCTATCGGGTGCCTTCGCCGAATAGACGCCAGCCGACTGCTTACTCATAAAGCCACCATTGGCCAGCACCAAACCATAAGCCTCTCGATCCTGGCGCAAGGTTTCGACCATCGTGGCAATCCCATGGGTAGAATAATTATTCCCCGAACCACCAAAAAACGGCAGCCCACCGGTCATACTCATCTGATCCTGCAAAGGGTCAAGCCCCAACACCTCCGCCGCAAGGTGCACAACAATCGGAAAACAGCTGTAAATATCACGGTAAGTAATACGCTCAGCAGCAATACCCGCACTGTCGATAGCGCCAGCAATAGCAAGCTCAAGCGCCCTAGACTTGGACAAATCAGGGCGTTCAGACACCAGCTTTTCTTTAACATCCGAATAGCCATGCAGATAGATCCATTTATCAGGATCAATACCCAGCTCCTTCGCATAGCCAACACTCGTCAGCATCAAAGTCGACGCCTGATTAACCGCATCCTGAGCAATGTGCCATTTAAGGTAAGGGTCGCAAATAGGGTAATTATCTTTCGAAGGCTGCGACAGAAACGCCGCAGACCGCGCTTCAGGAAACTGCGAGTAAGGATTTTGCTCAGCCGTCGTAGACAACCCCGCACAGATACCCGCCATATAACCCAAGTAATCCAGCTTCGACAGACCCAACCGAGCCCGCAGAGCTTCCTCCATCACCGCATACGTTTGCGGTGGCAAGCCCATGCCGTTCAGCACCTCATACATAGAAATAAAGTCCGTCTGGGCACCACGCTCATCGACCTCAGCAGTCGCATCCGACGACCAATCCAGCGTAAACCGCTTCTTCAACGCCGTTTTAAGCGCAGCCACCGCCTCACCACCGGTGATCATCGCCAAACGAATATCACCGCGGGCAATGTCTTCACACAGCTCATTCACCAGCGACTGGGGCTGTTCGCCACCCGCCGTAGAATAAATGGTCTTCTTAGGCTGCAGCCCAGTTGCATCAATAACCGCCGCAGGAAAGTTCTTCGCCTTACCAAAGGGGTCAAACGGCGTAAGCAAAGAATCCGTAAACGCCCTCACCACCGCCAAGGTATCCAGCTTGTCACCAAGATCCGCCACCCCAGCATCCGCCTGAGCACGCTTAATAGATTCCGTAATCAAACCAATTGGGCTAGGCGCCAAGCTAAGATCGCTACCATCCCAATGGTCCACAACCTGCCCCACACCCACAATAATTGGCAATCTGTCTTCGGTATTCATAGTCAACAAAACTCACTCTACTAAATCGGTGACGGGGCCATGAGACCCCGCCACTTAAAAAAACGAGTTTGCATTCTGGGTGAATAGCTTGGGAAATGGAAATTTATTTATAGGCTAGCCTAGAAGAGGCATTGGGTGTTTCAGGGGGGCTTAATTGTAAAGGCTGCAGGCTAGAAAACCTGTGATTCTTGCAACCCCCAGTACTCGTAAATCCGTCACTCCAGCGAAAAAACGTCACCCCAGCGACGGCTGGCGCTAGAGTCCATCTTTCAAAAAGCCCAGCAAGAAACATCAGCCCTTCACACCACCCAAACCCTCCAACCTCTCAGCCAACCAAACCTTAATAATCGACTGCCGCGTAACCCCCAATCGCGCAGCCTCATTATCCAGCGACTCAATCATCCAAACCGGAAAATCAACATTCACTCGCCTCTGCTCGCGGTTAGGCCGCTTAGCGGTAGACAGAACCAAGTCATCAATAATATAGACCTTATTGTCATCAAACTTTTTATCAAACGCTTTCGCTTTCATAAAGTGATACCTCCATAACCCGTGATCGCCTCACAGAAATTATCAAGTTATTGTCATGGCGCCCAGTGACTGCCGCTGACTAACATTGACCGGCAATCACCAGCGTACGCAGCTCATCACAAACAATAGTCTTTATCGGACATAATTTGGATGCATATTTATGGGACAAGATCTCTTATTTCTTGTTTGCAAAGAGCAGGCATATCCATTGAATCTATATTGATTTTCTTTATTTCTTCAAGGTATGCCTCTGCTTCAACATCAGCGGGTAAATCGAACTTATTTTCCAAATGTAGAGCCGTAAATCTTGATATACCGAGAGCCATTAAATTTAATGCATGCCGATTACATGATCCGAACTCTAAGTAAATATGGTATGGCTCGATATTTTCTATTTCATTATCAAACCCAGCCTCTAGAGCGACATACCTTAATATTTGGATGTATGCAGAAAAATACTTAACAAGCCTGAAACGAACAGCCGTCTCCAAGACTCTGAGGCATCCTTGAATAATTGAAGAAACAGTAGATCCAGTATTTTTCTCTTTAATATAAGAGACTCTGTCAGATAGTATTCTTCCAATCGGCTCCCCCCAAACCCACTTGTAAGCAAGGAAGCTCACCCATGATCTATAACGGTCACTAATATCCCACTCAAAGGAGACTGCTATCACTTGGAAAATCTCTTCCATTCTAACCTTCGCCCCTTCTGTATAGGGGGACAAAGGAATGGCATCTACTACAGCAGTTATCTCCTTTAAATGTATATAAAGATTCTGGAGATGGTCAGGTCTCAAAGATTGATTGTTTTCAAGTATTTCTATGGGAAGCGATACCTCGATACAGCGTATTGCATCAATAGTATCATCAAGAGAATTTGAGTTATGTTCATTTCGATACTTTTCAACAAAAGCTAAGTCAGGGTCAACTAAGTAATCATGGTATAGTTTCCCAAGTGCGGCTTCCGCTTCATCTATATTAATCTGTGGGCTATCTGAATTACTAAGAATATCTTGGATAACTAGTCCGCCGTCCTGCATTACATTGCTAATGGCCGATGATATCTCTTGCAATCGATCTCCACTGTAACAATCGGTTCTCCAATCTGTTGGTCGAATGCACCAGATGTTTCCATGAAACTCATGAAGTAATCGCCCAGCTCTACCGGCTAAGTTCAAAAAGTCGGCTCTTGTCATCGGATAATCACCAGACATTGGATTTTCAATGATGATGTGTTTTGCAGGCAGATTCACTCCCTGAAGGAGAGTGCTCGTGCAGCAAATAATTTTAATGTGTCCATTTTTGAATAAATTCTCAACACCGGATCTGACTAAGGAGGGCATATTTCCATAATGGAACCCAACTCCATTCATTATACAATCCGCAAGTGGGTACTCTATATGCACTTCACGTTTAATAAAGTCAACGAATGCCAGGATAGTATCGCTTGGCTCGAATTCTAGCGAAAGATCGGCTATATGGCATGCAACCTTTTCAGCCTCGGCAGGCCCATTAGAAAAAGATATCACCGACTCATTATTCGAACTGATAGAAAGTGCAAAATTGGCCCTCTGCAGCGCCTTTCCATCTCTGAATCTGAAGTTGGTATTGACTCGGCCGATTGCAATTGTTTTAGCTCTACTCAATAATGATATTTCTAGCTCTGTCGGCTTTAACTTCACCTCAGAAACCAGAATTATATTTTGGAACACTGGAGATACCTTCTCCACAAAAAACTTGCCATTGGCTGTTCTTCCAAAAAGCGATAAAAAATACGCTGGATTTTTTATTAATGGACTTGCAAATAGTATTGTTATTGCGCCAAATCTAGAGAGTGTAATGTCAATGGCGTTTTGTAGTATTATCCCTCGCTTCCCATTTTGTATTTCATGTGCCTCGTCAACAATTAGTGATGATATATATGGCTTTCCATCTTGAGAGTTAATGAAGCTCATCAGTCGCTCTTGAGTAAAAAAATATATAACAGCTTTTTTTATTTTCTCTTTGGCCACAGGGAATGGAGCTGTTCTAACGATAACATCATTGAGGCCTTCGTTCCTCAGAGTAGTACGAATTCGATGTGAAACCTCTGAGATTAAAGCTCTGGTAGGGACTACATAGACAATACTCTGCCCAAAACCAGATTTTACTTTTCTAACAAGATCTAAGTTAAGGACAAAGGACTTCCCCGCCGAAGTTGGAGCGGAGACGCTAAGCGACTCCTCGTCATCTAAAGAGCTAAGAAATTTATATTGAAAATCAGTTAGCAGAGTACTTCTGTCGTCATCTATATATGCGGTATTTTCTGCTTCCCTTGCGATACACTCCAGCTTCAGCGATGGGGATATTGGCATCCCGAATGAGTCGCAGTGTCTGTCGCGGAGTAGACTCCTTCCAGGAAAATTTCCAAGTCTTGAAAAAATTAGATCAGCTGCCGAAACAACTCTGCTGCATTGGCCATTAGTATATTCAATTAATCTTGTAATTATCTCATAGGACAATGAGGTATCAGCTGGCTCAGCTGACAGCGATAGCATGGAGGCATACCCTGCTAGGCTATTTATTTCCCTGTCATCAAAATCTACATTGATATTCGACTGAAAGCTCTCAGGGAACTGTTGGAGAATGCTCGCTATTTCAAGATTTTGTATCAAAATATCTATATTCACATGGTCATCCTTAATCAAGTGCTGCATTAAATGCGTTCCTGAATTCAGCTACAGATGGAAAAGGTAGGAAGAAAATATCGAACTTGATATTCTTTCTACTGAACTCATCAAACCTTCTCTGTATCAGGTTTGCCAATCTCTCTCCATCCTTTATAAACTCCTCAAGGAATTCTTCAAGAATTTCATCTGGCGTAGCTGTTTTGGATAACCCTGTAAATCCTTTAAAATCATACCCAATCAAGCAGGTATGATTGATACTCACTAGAGGACCTGGTTCTCCGTTGATGACTAGCGATGAAATGGCGTCTCGCGTTTTCTCATCCGCATATTTAAAATGCTTGGTGACCATGGCAAATTCATGTTGATACATTTCTATATCGTGGAATTGATCAACGCTTTGCATTACCTCAGCTATTGCAGAAGCGGAATCTTGGTATAGCTTCGATTCACCAAAGAAAAAATCGACTATTCCCGTTTCTGTATTAAAGCGCGCATGTATTCCGTCCGATCCTTTTACTTCATCTTTGTGGTTGGTTTTTAGCTCCATCTTCGATACTACTTGTGGAGCTTTCAATACAGCTTCTATCAAAAAGTACAGAAGTAGCTCTCCTGCCTCACCTGTTCTGTCTGGTGAGGCATCTGAAACTTCAGGATGGCGAAAGAGATCTCTCGCTTGTTTTGTCAACTTAGCTGATTGTCGAGTAGTAAGGGGTTCTGGTCTATTTCGAGCGGCGATACAGTAATCGATGATGTATGTGTAGAGCATCTTTGCAAGAGCTTTCACCATCGGAACGCCATTTCCGTCAAACTTTATAAAATGCATCCGAATTTGGGCATTGATTCCGTCTATGCAATACTCACGCTCCAGCATACCTAGGCATTCTTTGTAATCTGATGCATCAACTGACGTGTATTTATTGAATTCTTCAGGTGAAGTCATTTATTCCTATTCCTGTCATTAGCAATGATGTAATCACAGAGGAACATCTAAGGCTAAATTTTACTTTTAGCCTAAATGATCTCTCGATCAATTTAGTACATTGAGGCTTACTAGCGGCCACTTTACGGCGGCACTTAAAACAAACACCCTACCCACCACAAACCCTATCCCTCTCCCCAATCACCGCCGGATCACGACTACCCAATGCCGCTGCAATGGCCAAATTACAAGCCGCCCTAGCCTTATCATCCCCAGTCTCATCACTAGCCTTACCAATACTTGCAACAGTCGGTTGATACGACACAGCAGCATTGCAGTACATAGTTTTCGATCTACCATGCCGCCAATGCTTACTTGGCTTTTCTGATAGGCGAGCACACAGATCCCCAAAGAGGGCTTTAGCCGCTAGGGTGCATTTAGAGTATTGGGTTAGCTTTGATTGATGGGGTTGGCAGACAGTTTTGTCTTTAACCCGCCATCCTTGGTGTTGGAACGAAACATCGATACCTTGGTAGGTAATGGCAATAGCCTTAACTTCACTACCCATTGCATCCGTTGCTTGGGTGGTTAGATGGTTGGCAATGCTGTCCAAATAAACTGCAAAAAGCAGTGCTACGGGATCCATAATCTATTCCATTAGATTGTAGGTCTATTGAGCAAAGCTTGTGGCCTCCTCAATAACAGCGCCCATGTTTCTATAGTCGTGAATTACTTTATTAAGAATAACAATAGACAACAATTCTGTGCATTGATGAATAACATTTATGCATCTCAGCATTTTAATACAGACACAAAAAAGCCCCACATTGGTGGGGCTTTTTAAATGGCTTAAGTTAGCCAAAACCAAACATCACTGCTTCTCAAGCAGGCTTATCACTATATTTAACGAACCCTCCACACGGCTAATGGCTTGTGCATTACCGGCTACTGCCAGTTCTAGCTTGTCTATTTTGGTTTCCAAACGCTGGTCGACGGCTGTTAGTCTTTTCTCTGACATATCGATTTTGTTGCTTAGTTGTTCTACTACCCTCACCTCTACCTGGTCGATCTTGGTGTCTAAGTGGCTTAGGGAGTCTTGGCCTTGCTCGTATAGCCAAACAGGTACGGCAACTAGGGCTATGATAATAGCGCTAGCGCCGGCTATGAT
>Ga0307998_1000221_pt1:25000-32880 | contig 32880 bp, 26 predicted proteins | sample Davwhametageno37_FD_203147 | JGI IMG/M metagenome (GOLD analysis project Ga0307998, IMG submission 203147) | Marine microbial communities from Davis Island wharf, Antarctic Ocean - #37 | ecosystem: Environmental > Aquatic > Marine > Unclassified | place: Antarctic Ocean: Davis Island... | reverse complement strand
TAAACGAGATGGTATTGGAATATGGGAAATTGATTCGATAAATATTTCTAATTCTATAAATAGTAAGATTTTATTGATGGAGGTCCCAATGATTTCATAATTTTCTAAAAAAGTTCGAACTTAGGACCGTAAGGCCCACCAAAAATAAACCCACTCATTTGAGTGGGTTTCCTTATATTAGCAACAAAATAATCTACATAAAAAATGATATCTATTTTCATACATTATTCCTTGCATTTTTTCCTACCCCTATTAATTGCATTTTTATTTTACAGAAAAGATTGGAAAAAAGTCTATTTGATTATGCTTCTAACTATAATAGTTGATTTAGACCATTTACTTGCTAATCCAATTTACCAAGCAGATAGATGTAGTATCAATTTTCATCCTCTACATTCTTATTATGCTATAGGTGTATATATGATAATGATATTTTTACGAAGACCTTTCAATATAATTGGAATTGGACTTTTATTACATATGCTAACTGATTTTTGTGATTGTTTAATGCAAAATTGAAAAATCTGGAAATTAGGACAGTAATGGGGGGAACCACTCATTTGACTGGGCAATTATTTAAAATTATTGGTATTTAGGTATGAAAGAATTATTTAAAAAAAATTTTATTTATTTCTTATTGTGATTTTATAGCTAGATTATGATCTGACAATTTAAAACCAAGTTTTATTAACCATTTATCTACTCGAGCCTTTGTTAATTCATATTGATTTCCCTCATCAAGAGCTAAGCCATAAAATAAGTCCTTATTAAAAAGTGCCTTAGACTCTTCGAATTCATACCCATCAGTTGGCCAATAGCCAATAATCTCACCTTTATTCCTAATTACTTCTTTTGCTAAAATACCTATACCATCTACAAAATAATCCTCATAACTATATTGATCTCCTAAGCCATATATAGCAATTGTCTTACCTCCAAAATTAATTTCTTTAAAAGTAGGAAAAAACCTTTCCCAATCACTCTGCAAATCACCATCATACCATGTAGATATCCCTAATAACAGAATGTCAAATTTAGTAAAGTCATCAATACTTGCATTTTCAACATGTATATTCTCAACATTATATTTACTTAATTTTTTAACAATATACTCCATTACATCTTCTGTATCACCCGAATCCGAGCCCCAAATTATTCCAACATTCATCTCTTTAAATTTTATTTTTAACTCTATTTTATTTCTTTTACAAATTAAAGTATTTTTATTTAGAATTAGTCTTAATAAATATAGTATTTTTACCAAAAAAAAGGATAGTAGAACAATAAATAAAAAAATAATGAAAATAAAACAACTTTTAATAATAGTAGTAACGGTATTAATATTAATGCTTTTAAATTTAGAAATGTTCTCGCAAAATAAAAAACAAAAGGATATTGAGGCAATAAAATCAATGTGTGGATGCTATGAAGTAACATTTAAATTCGCAGAAACATTTAATTACTCTAATGACACAACATATACCCCATCTAAAAACAAAATAGCTTATGCACTGGAGTGGATTGATTTAACAAATAAAGATAAAAACAACATAATTATTCAGCACATATTACAAATGGGTAATGATAGTAATGCTTATATAATGAAGCACTGGAGACAAGACTGGAATTACCAAAACAGAAAATTTTTAATTTATGATCACAACAATAAATGGAATAAATTAGAAAAAAAATACAATTCAACCAGAAGTCAATGGACTCAAAAAGTATATCAAGTGGATGACAGCCCAAGATATGAAGGATCAGGAACTTGGGCTCGTATTGACAATAAAATATTTTGGGAAAATACAGCTGATGCTCCACTACCTAGAAGAGAAAGAAGCATACGATCAGACTATAATGTTCTAAATAGAGGGAATAGAATAGAAATTACTGAAAATGGTTGGGTACACAAGCAAAATAATCACAAGATATTGAGATCAGACACTGCTAATGATGTATTAATTGCTAGTGAATATGGAATTAACAATTATGTGAAGGTCAGTAATGAAAAATGTAAATATGCCAGAATATGGTGGAACAAGAACTCAGAAAAATGGAAGATTGTAAGAGATGAATGGGAACTTGTTTTCGAACAAAACGACACCTTATCTTTAAAAGCAAATTATAATGATAAGCCACTTTGGGATTATCTTTTTTCAGATGAATATTCTAACAAGAATGAAATAAAAAATATTATTAACAACTTTATAAAACAAAACTAAATTACAAATGAAAAATAAATTACAAATTACTTTAACAACTATGTTACTCTGCTGCTCTTCTTTAATTGCACAAAATAATCAAATATCACTAAATTCGGGATATACAAATCAAAGCTTCTTTAGTATGCAAAATGGTGAAGCACAAAATATCCCAAATGATGATTGGGATTTAGCATTCAGCACTGATGCATTTTCATCATCGATTAGGATGAATGATGGTAAAGGGGTAGAATTATATACTTATCATTTAGGAGATACAAGTAGCTGGAATAACATTAATAACAGTACTCCAAATATTCTAATTAATCCAATGTATAATAGCGATACGGATTGGGGTTATGGAGCTTTTGACACAAATCAGACTGGAGGCTTTGACTATGGATGGGGAGTCTACAACTTACAAAATCATCATATAATTGGGGATTCTTTATTTCTTATTAAATCAATAAATGGAAACTGGAAAAAACTATGGCTAGAAAAAAAAGTTAGTGGCGAGTACCAATTTAAATACGCCAACTTAGATGGAACAAATGAAATATCACAAAATATTTTAGCGACTAACTATGCTGATAAAAGATTTATATATTTTTCACTTGACAATAATATTGTTATGGATAGAGAACCAATATCAAGTGAGTGGGATATAACATTTACTAAATATATTACACCTGTTCAAGGGATGCCATATCCTGTAACTGGAGTTTTAAGTAATGTTGGAATTGAGGTTGCACAAGCAGATAATGTTTCAAGCCCACTAAATTATACTGATTATACAGCACACAATTTTGAACAGACAATTAATACTATAGGATATGATTGGAAAAGTTACCAAGGGAGTTATGTGGTAGACCCAAATAGATGTTACTTTGTAAAAGACTATCAACAAAACATATGGCGATTAGTTTTTACAGGCTTTGATGGAACATCAACGGGAAACATTCAATTTAATACAGAACTTTTATCAGCTACATTAATTAATGATATAGATAATGGGAAATTAATGAGTATTTACCCAAATCCAGCTTTACAAAATGAAAATATAACATTAGTATATGACATGCAAAATGAAAATAGTGTTATAACTATTTATGATATTAGTGGAAGAATAGTTTATACTTCTGGGCTTGATAAGAAAGGACTAAAGACACATACTATTGCTTCTCACAATCTTGAAACAGGCACTTATATTATATCTTTAAATAGTAATGAAAAAACATTTAATGAAAGATTAATTGTTAATTAATTAACATGAAAAAATATTATTTACTAATTTTTATCTTTTGTATACAAAATCTAAATGCACAAGATAGTTTAGTCGATAAAAAAATAGTTCTGAAAAAAGACCTTCCTGAAGTTGTAGTTACCGGACAATTATCAGAAACTTTAGTGCAAGATGCAATACATAAAATTCGAATAATTGGAATTAAAGAATTAAATTCAGGGTTATTTCTTGATGTTGCTAGCGTGCTATCTAAAGAACTAAACATTAGAGTCTCTGAAGATAATGTTTTAGGCGCAAGCATCTCAATTCAAGGGATATCTGGACAAAATGTAAAGATTTTAATTGATGACATACCTGTTATAGGTAGATTAAATGGCAGCATAGATCTGTCTCAAATTAGTCTAAGTAATGTTGAAAGAATTGAAATTGTTGAAGGTCCTTTATCTACAGTTTATGGAACGGATGCATTAGCTGGGACAATAAATATTATCACTAAAGAGCAAACAGAAAGCAAAAAAATATTTACTACATATTATGAAACAATTGGCAAATATAATTACAACTTCCTTTTGTCCGAAAATATAAAAGGTAACACAGCTACATATCAATTTGGTAGAAATTATTTTAATGGCTGGTCTTCAAATCAAAATTACAGATTGATTCCAGTAAAAGAATTAGCAGACTCAAAACGCTTTAAGGAATGGAAGCCTAAAGAACAAATATCTCACAAAATCACATACAATGTAAACAAAGATTCATACTCAATAAAGAACTATTTTGAAATATTCAATGAAAAAATAACAAATAGAGGAATGCCGCAAGAACCTTATTACGAAAATGCATTTGATGAGTATTATCACACATTTAGAAAAAATTTAGGGTCTGATATAAAATTTCAACAAAACAAACATAAAGTAAGATTACTACTGGCTTATAACAATTACATAAGAGCTAAAGAAACTTTCTACAAAAACCTTACAGATTTATCAGAAATTCTGGTCCAAGATGTAAGCATGCAAGACACTTCACATTTTAATTTATGGATAGTAAAGGCAATTATATCTAATGATAATAGTGAAAAATTGAACTATCAAATAGGTATAGATTTAAATAAACAAAATGCTAAAGGTAGCAGAATACTTGAGGCCTATCAAGAAAAAAGTAACTATGCACTCTTCACTATAATTGAATATAAAGTAAATGATCTCATATCTCTTAGACCTTCTGTAAGGTTAGTACATAACACTAAATATAAAGCTCCAGTTGTCCCTTCCATGAATGCCTTATTTAAATGGAGGAAGAATAAAATAAGAATAAGTTATGCAAAAGGATTTAGAGCTCCAGACTTTAAAGAGTTATTTTTTGAGTTTGTTGACATAAATCATAATATAATTGGCAATGAACTTCTTACTGCTGAAGAATCAAGTAATTATAATATTAACACTACAATTTCTAAAAATATTCTAAAAACTAAAACAATTACAGATATCAGTATTTTTTATAATAATATCATAAATAAAATTGACCTTATAAATTCATCACTAGAATCTAATCAGTATAGTTATTTTAATATTGACAATTATGCAACAAAAGGTATTTCATGTCGAACAAATATTTCGATAGCAAATGCTGAAATTAATTTTGGTATCTCATACATAGGAAGATATAACAATCTTTTTAATGAATATAATATTGCGAAATTTAATTTCTCTAAAGACCTAAATATAAGTACCTTATTTCGACTAGGCAAAAAAACTAAACTAAATATATTTTATAAGAGAACTGGAGAACTGCCAAAATTTATATTAGAAAACAATAATCCAATTGAAATATATTCAGATGCTTATGACATTTTAGATCTTTCAATTAACAGAAGGATGTATAATGACCTTATAATTATGACAATTGGAGCCAAAAATATAATGAATATTACTGACATTAATCAATCTGGCAACAATAACAGCGTGCACTCTAGTAATAACAATACTATACCAGTTGGATTTGGAAGAACATTTTTTACAAGTTTAAAGTTTAAGATATGAAAAAACTAAATATTATTTATGTATTCATTGTTCTATTAGGCTGTGAGCAAAATGAAATACCTATTAAGCAACATTCTTCAGGAAATATAACTTCTAAACAAATCAACATGGGGAGCTCGTACAGTCAACAAATTTTTTATAACCTTAATGATAATACAGTTATAACTGAAAATGAAAAAACTGATTGGGATTTAGCTTTTGAAAGTTCATCAAAAGGCTGGAATATAATTATCAATTCATCAACATTCAGCCAGTTAGCAGAATTATCAGATATTAATTTTAATGATCATATTTCGGTAAACAATCTTAATTGGAGATATGATAACCCATTAGGGATCAGGGACGAAACAGCATTTGGAGATTATAGAAATAAAAATTCAGTATATATACTTGATAGAGGTTATAAGTTAAATGGAAATAATAGAGGATACAAGAAAATAATAATTGATTCTATAAACAATACTTCATACTATATTAAATATGCTAACCTAGATAATACTAGCATGCAGAATTTAGAAATTAAAAAGGATAACACTTATAATTTCCAATATATTTCATTAGATAATGATGAAACCATAAATATTGAGCCAAAAAAAGAAAACTGGGATTTGCTTTTTACTCAATACACACATCTTTTTTTAGACAATGAAGAAACTCCAGCATATTTAGTTACTGGCGTACTAACAAATTACCTTAATAATATTATGGTTGCCACAGACACAATAAATACATTTAAAGATATTGAGCTAAATATGATTGATCAGTATAATTTCACAAACGAGCAAAATGAGATTGGTTATAATTGGAAATTATATAATTTTACTAGTCAAAGCTATATAGTTAAATCAGATATAACATATATTATTTCTGATATTGATGGTAGATATTTCAAATTACATTTTATAGACTTTTACAATGATAATGGTGAGAAAGGCAATCCTAAATTTGAGATTCAAAAATTATAAACCATTATTCTTCATAATACTTAATACCTTACAAAAACTTAAAATTTAGGATATGAAAAAACGCAATAGGATAATATTTGAGGTTGACAATTTAAATAAATTCCCGATATACAATATAAAAATATTAGTACATAAATGTATCTCAGGGAAATATTCCACCTACACAGTCAGCATCAATGAATATATTGACAATGCACTTGATAGCCTTAACAGATTGAGAGAAAATATGAATAAGGAAGGGTATAGCTGGACAGTATATTATATAGAAAAAGAGAACTCAGTAGAGGGATACAAAATAATTGAAGTTGCAGAGTCTAAGGATGAAAAAATATCAGAAAAAACTAAACTACAGCAAGCTTAAGAACTAAAATTTGCACCGCTAATCAATTTACTAATCCAAACTTAATAAATTTATTTGATTATCAGAGTAATCCATTATATTCTAAAAAAGTTAGAAATAAGGACCGGCCCACCAAAAATAAACCCACTCATTTGAGTGGGTTTTTATTTATTCAAGAATTATTTTCTTCTCAACCGTTCCATCATCATAGATGTAAAAAAGCGGCTCGTTCTTTTTACCTTTATTTTGTCTTCCTAAAACATCAACAATGCTAATAAGCTTTCTATCGCTGCTGACACTAATATCAGTAATAGCTGTTGGTGTTGAATTATATGTTAAGATACAAGTGTCTATTACAGATCCTCCAATATTAACTACATATACAAAATACATAGTTAGAGGATAAGCGGGAGTAATAGCACTAGAAAGAGAGTAATTATACCAGCTTGTATCTAAAGGATATACTCCAAATGAATTCATATTTCCTTGTTGAATAGTATCACCATTTGCATCAATTGTAAAAGCAACATAAGGCATAGAAAGATAAGAATTATATCCGTTATATATAGCAATATTCATTGTTGAATTAGTATTATCAATTATAACATTTTTCACCTCTAATGAGTCTGTGCAGTCAGAAATATATACGATCTGTGAAAATCCAATTACAGGTAAGTAAAGTAATATAAGTAGTAGTTTTTTCATAAAGCAAACTTACTCAATAATTTTCTAAAAAAGTTCGAACTTAGGACCGAGAGGTCCACTTACTGGAATTGAAAAAAGATTTCACTTTATTTGTATGTGATAAAATAAATGACACAATGACCACAACAATTCCACCATTTACACCCACAGGAAGTGCAATAAGAAGATTAATAAAAAACATAGTTCTAAATGCAAAAAACTTCTTATTGAGGATGCAGTACACTAATGCTCCAAAAGAAATAATATATGCTATTCCTGTATAAATAACATGAATTGGAACTACGTCCATTTCAATTTTATTGTTCGTAACCAAGAAATACACCAAAAAAGGCAAAAACATCATCAAAGCATTGAGAATAAAAATGATCCTTAGTTGGATCGGTT
>Ga0307998_1000221_pt1:0-20000 | contig 32880 bp, 26 predicted proteins | sample Davwhametageno37_FD_203147 | JGI IMG/M metagenome (GOLD analysis project Ga0307998, IMG submission 203147) | Marine microbial communities from Davis Island wharf, Antarctic Ocean - #37 | ecosystem: Environmental > Aquatic > Marine > Unclassified | place: Antarctic Ocean: Davis Island... | reverse complement strand
AGTCTGGTCCGTGTCTCAGTACCAGTGTGGGGGATCACCCTTTCAGGCCCCCTATCTATCGTAGCCTTGGTGAGCTCTTACCTCACCAACTAGCTAATAGAACGCATGCTCATCTATAACCACCGGAGTTTTAATTATTAAATGATGCCAAATAATAATGTTATGAGGTATTAATCCAAATTTCTCTGGGCTATCCCTCAGTTATAGGTAGATTGCATACGCGTTACTCACCCGTGCGCCACTCGTCATCAAGAGCAAGCTCTTATGTTACCGTTCGACTTGCATGTGTTAGGCCTGCCGCTAGCGTTCATCCTGAGCCAGGATCAAACTCTTCGTTGTATAAAAATTTGTAATTGACTGTAATTGGATGTTATTTAATTCTATCTTCAATAATTCAATGAACTGTTTTTCAAAAAGGTTTGCAAATATAATATGTTTATATTATCCGGCAATTTATTTTGAAACTTTTTTTGTTCTTACTAATAAGTAAGTTTTAATCCCTTCAAAAAGCGGCTGCAAAAATAGTAATACTTTTAACTCCTGCAACTTTTAATTAAAAAAGATTTTAAACTTAAATATTTTAAAGAACTGTTTTTCTCTCAAAAAGCGGTTGCAAATATATACCGATTTTATTCTCACACAAAATAATCAAAGAAAATTAAAATAAATTATCACCTTACAGTGAATTCATATATTAAACTCTGATCTCATGATAGTTAGATAGTAAATATATCAGACAATAACATAGATATAATTGTCAATACCCCTGAAAACAGCAGGAATACCGATTACAAGTAGTCGATTTTAAAATATTAAATGTGTTTTTTATCCTAATTACAATATCCTAAAAAGCATTAAAACATCAGAACATATTAAAACATCAGGTAAAAAGAAGTTATATGTAGTTTAAGAATAGTATCTATAGGCGCTTTATCATTGCCAAATTTCAAAAATGGAGCCAATAATAACTAGTATATCCATAATATCATTCAACAACATACTTTAAACAGAGGAGTAAACCATCAAATTCAATAAATTACTATGGCTTTATAGCTAATATACACATAATCATAAACCAAAAACAGATCTCACATACAATAAACATGATTAATAAATATATTTAAGTGTAATCTTAATCAAAACATAACGAATTAAGGAAAAGGATAGAAACTCCTTTATATAAAATGTGTCATTAAAAATACCAAAATCTATAAACATAGACTAAGCACTAGAATAGTATCATCCTGATAAAATATAAAGAAAAGGATAGAAACTCCTATATATATAATGTGTCATTAAAAATACTAAAATCAATAAGCATAGACTAAGCAGTAGAATATAATAATCAATATATTTGCACTATAAAAAATCAAATATATGAAAGCAATAGTTAGTATAATTATGGGCAGCACATCCGATATGCCAATAATGAAAAAGGCAGCAGAATTTTTAAATGATATGGAGATTCCATTTGAAATAAATGCATTATCTGCACATAGGACACCTGAAATGGTAGAAGATTTTGCAAGTAATGCAAGGGAATCAGGAATTAAAGTAATTATTGCAGGTGCAGGTGGAGCAGCACATTTACCAGGTGTAGTTGCTGCATTCACAACCGTACCGGTTATTGGAGTTCCGTGCCGATCATCTATTTCAATTGACGGGTGGGACTCTATACTTTCAATACTACAAATGCCTCCTGGAATACCTGTTGCTACTGTTGGATTAGATGGCTCCCTAAATGCTGGAATTTTGGCTGCACAAATATTAGCAACTGACAATGAAGAAATTCATAATAAAGTACAGACTTACAAGAATAATCTAAAACAGAAAATTGTAAAAGCCAATAATGAGCTAGCAAGCCATACATACTCATTCAGAGTTCAATAAATTTTAAAGGACCTTAGGTCCTTTTTTTATTATTTTATTCTAATACAAAACTTTTCTTAACTGTTCCATCATCATAGATATAAAAAAGGGGTTGATTTATAGTAAATTTAGTCTTCCTACCTAATACATCTATAATCTCAACAATTTTCCTTTCAAAAGGATCTAATACCTGAACAAACGTTGAGCTAATACATTCAGAAGTGTGAGTATTTAAATTGCTAAAATCATCTATAACACCAACAATCCACTGTGAAGATGCTGATGAACCATCAGATAAAGACCAATCACCAATATTTCCTCCACAAACATCAGGTTTTCTAATCATAGTGTGATTCTGTGTTGCATTAATAACACCATCAACATCCCAACCAGTATTTACAGTAGAAGTATCAAACACACCAATAATATCAACTATAGCATCAAAAGATGAATAATACAAGCCAGCAACATCATTGCCATTGCTTAGTATATTTGTAGTCTGATTGGCACTATTTAAAAGAATACTATCTGCATTATGATGAACAAGCAGAAAAGTTTCACCAGGCAATAATACATAGCCACTATCAAAGGGAATTGAAAACTCCCATTGCATACTATCACAACCATTCCAACAGAAATTGTACCTATACTCATCTAAAGATTCATTCATAAATGTAGGGTTATATATTTCCACCCACTTATTATTAGAAGACCCCTCTCCATACTCAGAAAATATCAATGTACTCTGAGAAAATAAAGAAAATGGAATAAGCAATATAAGTAGTAGTTTTTTCATCTTAGTTGATTTTGATGGATTTATTGATAGTAATCAAAAATACGAATTAAAATTAAAGCAAATAAGAGGAGAGAGAAATAAAGAAAGCAAAAAAATAATTTATTGAAAATCATGCTATAAATGATTAATCAAGTTAAGAATAACTCATATATTCGGCTTTTATAATTTCTCAATGAATAAAACATCTTTAACCCAATTACTTGATATAAAATATCCAATAATAATGGCTCCTATGTTTTTGGTTACCAATACCAAAATGATGATTGAAGCAATGAACTCAGGAATTGCTGCATGTATACCTGCCTTAAATTACAGAAATGATAATCTTTTCAGAGAAGCAGTACAAGAAATAAGAGCTAACACAACAAGTAAAGGATTAGGCATCAACCTGATTGTCAATAAATCTAACATAAAAATGCAGCAACAATTAAAAACTTGTGTTGAGTTAGGTGTAGATTTTATTATCACCTCATTGGGGAGCCCAAAGCAAGTGATTGAACAATGCAAACCCAAAGGAATAAAAGTATTTTGTGATGTAGTAGAAGAAAAATATGCAGTAAAGGTAGAACAATTAGGAGCAGATGCAGTAATTGCTGTCAATAGTAACGCTGGAGGGCATGCAGGAAAACTAACACCAGAAGAAATTATTCCTCTACTGAATAAGCATTGCAGTATTCCTGTAATATCAGCAGGAGGAATTGGCACAAAAGATGGGATTAATAAGATTATGAATTTAGGTGCTGCCGGACTTTCAATTGGATCTCCTTTTATTGCTTGTGAGGAAGCGCATATTTCAGAAGAATACAAAAACGCCTGTGTAGATTATGGAAAAGAGGATATTGTATTCACTACTAAAATTTCTGGAACACCTTGTACAGTAATCAACACACCTTATGTACAGCAATCAGGAACTACACAGAATTGGTTGGAACAACTGATGAGTAAAAATAAAAGAATAAAGAAATGGGTAAAGATGATTACCTACTTTAAAGGCATGAAATCAGTAGAAAAAGCAGCATTTAGTAGTACTTATAAAACGGTTTGGTGCGCAGGACCTTCCATTGAATACACAAAAAAAATACTTCCTATAAAAGAAATTATAGCAAGTCTAACTACTTAACAGATTTAATTTGAGAGAAAGAAATCTTTAAGTTTTTCTCATACTCTCTAATGGTCCTAACATCGTAACCGTTTGCTAAAACTAAAGAGACTCCCTCTTTTCCAGCACGAGCAGTTCTACCACTTCTATGCGTATAATATTCATCTTGGTCAGGGAGTTGAAAATGGACTACAAAAGTTAAATCAGCGACATCAATTCCTCTTGCAGCAATGTCAGTAGCTACAATAATACTTAAGTTTTCATTCTTAAAAGCACGCATTACTTTATCTCTTTCTTTTTGTAACAAATCACCATGAATGGCATCAGCAGCAACATTTTTAGCTATAAGCTGAGATGCTACTTTTTTAGCAGTATTTCTAGTTCTACAAAAAACAATTCCTCTTTGCCCTTTAACAGAGTTCAAGAATTGCAAGAGAACATGAAACTTTTCAGCATCTTCACAATGCACAAATTTATGTTCAATTTTCGAATTAACCACATTACTGCCACTCACAGTAATTCTATGTGCAGAAGTACTCATGTGTTCATTTACGATTTGCTTAATTCCTTGTGGCATAGTTGCTGAAAACAACCATTTAGATTGTGCTTCAGGAAGAAAACTCAATATTTCATCTAATTCTTTTTTGAACCCCATACTTAGCATTTCATCTGCTTCATCCAAAATAACCGTTTTCACTTTACTTAGGTCAACTGCCTTACGATTGACTAAATCAATCAATCGACCAGGAGTTGCTACAATTACATGAGTAGTCCTTTTTAAATTTGCTATTTGCTTGTCAATTTTTTCTCCACCATAAACTGACTCAGTAAAAATTTTATCAGAATATTTTGTATATCTAAACAATTGCTTAGCAACTTGCTGTCCTAATTCACGAGTAGGACACAAGATTAAACCTTGTACATAATCCTTTTTAGGATCAATTTTATGTAAAAGTGGCAAGCCAAAAGCTGCAGTTTTCCCTGTTCCTGTTTGGGCTTGCCCAACCAAATCAGTGTTTCCATCTAATAACAAAGGAATAACTTGCTGTTGAATTTCTGTTGGACTGATGATTCCTAAATCATTTAATCCCTTAATAAAATCAGCTTTAACTCCTAACGTTTTAAAATTTTTCATTCTGCAAAAATAAGGATAAAGTAATCAACTTCTAGAATGCATTAACTTTTATTCTATCCCAAATTCTAAAAAGAAAATAAGCAGCAATTAAAGCTGTTAACATAAGAATTCCTGCTAATAGTAAGTTTCCATAAATAAAATATCCAGTTGCAAAAAGCAAACAGTAAATCATAGCTAATGCTAAAAGCATAGCCAAAATTCCTGAAGGAACTGACCAACCTTCACTTTCAATTTGTTCATCCCCTACTATAGCTTTCCAACCTGGCCCACCAGGAACAGTTTTTTTATAGAAACTAAGCAATACTTCTTTGTCTTCAGCAGGTGTAGCAAAAGTTACCACAAGCCAAACTACAGTAGTAATCATTACTACCATTGGGAATTTCATATACTCTGGCATTAGTGTAGTTTCACCAAATAGAACAGAAGTTACAATTTCCATATTGAATAATATAGAAACTATTCCTGAAACAAAAATAGCTGAGATTTCACTCCAAGCATTTATTCTCCACCAAAACCATCTAAGAATAAAAATAAGACCAGTTCCTGCACCAAACATCAAGATGAAATCAAATAATTGTAATGCATTGGTTAATAACAAAGCCAAAGCAGCAGAAGCTAAAAACAAGATAACGGTAGACAAACGCCCAACATTTACTTTTTGCTTTTCAGTAGCAGAGGGATTAATTTGTTGAGTGTAAAAATCATTTACAATATAAGATGCTCCCCAATTCAGATGAGTAGAAATGGTAGACATATAAGCAGCAATTAAAGAAGCCAAAACCAAACCCAACAAGCCAGTTGGCAACTTAGTAAGCATAGCCGAATAAGCTAAATCATGACCCAACTTATCTTCACTTACTGCTGGAAATGCTTCTTGAATACTAGCAATATCAGGGAAAACAATCAATGATGCCAATGCTACTAAAATCCAAGGCCAAGGACGGAAAGCATAATGCATAATGTTGAAAAATAAAGTTGCACCAATGGCATGGTTTTCATCCTTAGCCGCTAACATCCTTTGTGCAATATAGCCACCACCACCTGGTTCAGCACCCGGATACCAAGCAGACCACCACTGTACAGCAAGGGGAATAATTAGCAACATAATAAGTTGTTCGGTATTGCTAAAGTCAGGCAACATAGAAATCTTATCCGCCACATTAGGATGGGTAATTAAAGCTTGAATTCCACCAATTTCAGGCATATTTACTAAATAATATGCAGCACCAATTGACCCTGCCATGGCCACAAAAAAGAGAAGAAAGTCAGTGTACACCACACCCTTAAAACCTCCCATTGTACTAAACAGAACTGTAATTGCACCTGCGATCCCAATAGTTTCAAAAGCAGTAAGTCCCAACATGACTTGCCCAATTTTAATAGCTGCTAATGAAATTCCCCCCATAGCCAACACATTAAATATAACACCTAAATACAAGGCTCTAAAACTTCTTAAAAATTTTGCAGGCTTACCAGAATAACGCATTTCGTAAAACTCTATATCAGTATTTACATTTGATTTTCGCCATAGTTTAGCATAAACAAAGACAGTTAACAAACCTGTAAGCAAGAAAACCCACCATACCCAATTTCCTGCCACTCCATTATTCCTAACAATATCCGTTACTAAATTAGGTGTATCAGTTGAAAAAGTAGTTGCTACCATTGAAATTCCTAATAACCACCAAGGCATATTTCTACCAGAAAGAAAAAATTCAGATGAGTTTTTTCCTGATTTCCTAGATACGATTAATCCAATTAACAAAGTAATTGATAAAAAGGAAATGATTATAATCCAATCAAGATTTGCAATATTCATAAGCTAAATTAATTTGAACAAATCTAAGGAAATCTTTTACGTAATAAGCATTACCTTTGCAGAATGAAAGATGAAAATTTTTATATGCTAGCCAAAACTATGTTTGGCTTAGAAGAAATACTAGCTGAAGAGCTTAGAAAATTAGGGGCACAGAATATCCAAACCATAAATAGAGCCGTAAGCTTTAAAGGAGATAAAGGATTTATGTATAAAGCTAACCTTAACTTAAGGACTGCTTTACGAGTATTAAAACCTATTGCGCACTTTCAGGCGCATGATGAAAAAGAATTGTATCGTAAATTATGTGAAATTGATTGGACAGAAATTTTTGATTTAGACGCCACTTTTGCAACTCATGCCACAACTCATTCAGAGGTTTTTACTCATAGTAAATATGCTTCATTAGTAATGAAGGATGCTATTGCTGATACTTTTAGAAAGAAATTTGACAAGCGCCCAAATGTTGATCCTGAAACGCCAGATGTAAGTATCAACTTACATATTGCAAAGCATACTTGCACTGTCTCACTAGATAGCTCTGGTGATTCACTTCATAAAAGAGGGTATAAATCGGATGCTGTAATGGCTCCAATGAATGAAGTTTTGGCTGCAGGATTAATCCTACTAAGTGATTGGAATAGAATTGCCAATTTTCATGACCCAATGTGTGGTAGTGGAACTTTATTGATTGAAGCAGCACTTATAGCACACAATATTCCAGCTAATATTTTTCGAGAAAGATTCGGATTTGAAAGTTGGAAGGATTATGATAAAGAACTTTGGGGAAAGATAAAAGAAATATCTTTAGAAAAAGAAACTCATTATTACGGTGAAATTTCGGGAAGTGATAATTTTCAAAAGGCAGTACGGATCACTAGAGAAAATATTGATAATGCTTTAATGTATGACAACATCAAGGTTACAAAAACTGACTTTTTTGAAACTGAAGTAGCTCCAGGAACCTTTGTAATGTTTAATCCTCCTTACGGAGAACGAATAGAGCTTGGCGTTAATGATTTTTATGAAAAAGTAGGAACAACTTTAAAACATAAATATGAAGGATGTGGTATCTGGATTATCTCTTCAGATATAGAAAATATGAAGTTTATTGGCCTACGCCCTTCTCGAAAAATAAGAGTAATGAATGGAAAACTAGATTGTAGTTTTCGTAAATTTGAAATCTATGAAGGAAGTAAGAAAACTAAAAACCAAATACAAGAATAATTTTAACAATTATATAGAAACAAAAAAAGCCCGCAATTGCGGGCTTTTTTTATATTACTATTTGTGTTATTTCAATAATTCAATTGCTTGTTCAATTGTTATTCTTTCACCCTCTAATTTTGCAAATACAAAAGCATCAGCATATCCTGCTAATTTTGCTTCTTCTAAACGAACACTAGCATCTTCCAATGAAGTGAAGAATCCTGTGAAATAAAGATACATTTCCTCTCCTTTTGCTTCCTTATCAATATCTCCAAGCTTACCCATTTTAGTTAGGTCCTCAGCTGATAGTGATTCTTTAGTAACTAAAATCTGAACCATAAATTCAATATTAGGCTTTGTAACTTCCTGCCCAACAACTACCTCAGCTTTTGAAGAAGTTCTTTCTGTCTTAATTGCAACATTTAAACTAATCCTCTCTCCATTCTTGTAAGTAACAATAAAAGCATCGTCAAATCCTCTTGCCTTCATTTGCGCTTGATAGTTAATTGCATCTTTATATTCAGTAAATGAACCAGCCATATATCTAACTAAACCATCCTTTCCTGAAAAAGAAACTACATTATCAACTCCTTCAAATACCTTATCAGATAATTCCTTATCAAAAGCTCCAATTTGAATTCTGTAAGTAGTTTCATTAGAAGAAATAACAGTTTCTTCCTCCATTATCTTTTCTATTTCATCTTCCTCAACAGCAGGAAGAACAACCTCTTCCTCATCAATTATTGGCTCTGGTACAGGAATTACATAATTTGACACGCTTCCATTATTATCAACTAAAATATAAGTATCATCAAATCCTTTTGCCTCTAATTCATATTCTCTACCTAAAGCTTCTTCCAATGAATTATAAGTTCCTACAGCATAAATTACCATTCCATCATCTTGAGGAATACTTTCTAAATCATCCAAACTTAAATATTTATTAATCACGTTAGCAGGAACAACATCACTAAAAGCTCCAATCTTAACTTTATATTTTAACCCCTCAACAGTATTATCAAAGACTTCTCCATCATTATAAGCTTTATTAAAAGCATTTGCTTTTGCAATTAAATATGCATCAGTAGTTTTATAATTCTCTCTTTTGATTTCATTTTCGTTATAAAAATTAGCATACTCTCTTGAAGCTGCTTCATAATCAGAATACATACTACGGTACTTATCATCAGTTAACTGCACCCCTTTTTCATCAACAACTGCTCCTTCTAACGTATTTTCTTCTTGATCAATATAATCAGGAATTCCATCATTGTCTGAATCTAATGGACAACCAAACTGGCTTACCTTAACGCCTATTGGAGTTTTAGGGCAATAATCATCAACATCTGCAACCAAATCTCCATCTTCATCCTCTATATCCATTGCATTAAAATTAACATCAGCATAATAACTTTCATCTAAATAAATGTTCTGGTTTGGTTTTGGAGTAAATAAATCATAATGAACAGTAAAGTTAGCCGAAATAAATTTATCAGAATTATCCTCTACAGATTTATCAATATCACCCATAGCAATTGTGTAATTAATAGTTGCATCTAAGTCAATACGCTCTGAAATATTTAAACGCAAACCTAAGCCAAGTGGAATTGCAATTGTTGATTCTCTTTCAGTCCATTTAAATTGATTAGATTCATTTAATGTTTTGAAACTTAAACTTTGTAAACCAGCAGTTAGGTAAGGACTAATACGAGATTTTTTAAAGACACTATTTAAAGTATATCCAAAGTGCAAACCAACTGCATCTACATTCGATTCAAAACTTGCATCCTCATTTTTCTCGAAAAAACTAGTGTTTGAAAATAACAAAGAAGCATCCACATTTTGTGAAATATTTAAACGTATCCCTGCTCTATACCCCATATTACCTAACAATGAGTTAGATTCAGGACCCATTATATCCCCTTGAAAACTATGATAAGCCGTTCCAAATGAAAACATTGGCTGAAAGGGAATAGTTTGTTCTACATCATAATTTCCTTTTTGTGCTAAAACAGAAGTTGTAGATATTAAAGCACAAAGAATAAGCGCTTTTTTCAAAAATTGATTCATTAGTATGATTTTTATATTGCCGTAAAAATAGAAAAAAAATCAGGAACGGACCCTATATCCTAAAAATTAGGTTTTAAGGAGTATTTCTTATAGAAATCATTTATAATATCAACTGCCGCTAATGGCGTATCCACCACATTAATCAAATCTAAATCTTCTATGCTAATATTTTGTTCTTTCGCTAGCATAACCTCTTTTATCCAAACTAAAAGACCATCCCAATAGGTTTTTCCTACCAGTACAATTGGGAACTTTCCTATCTTCTGAGTTTGTATTAAAGTAATGGCTTCAAATAGCTCATCCAAAGTACCTACCCCACCAGGAAATACGATAAAACCTTGTGCATATTTTACAAACATCACTTTTCTAACAAAGAAATAATCAAAATTAATCAATTTATCATTATCAATATAAGGGTTGGAAGATTGTTCAAATGGAAGCTCAATATTCAAACCTACTGATTTTCCATCACCTCTGGATGCACCTTTATTAGCTGCCTCCATAATACCTGGCCCACCACCAGAGATAACACCATAACCACTTTGAGTAAGCAAATAACCAACCTCTTCAGCTTGTTTGTAGTATTTGTTATCGGGCTTTGTACGGGCCGATCCAAACACTGAAACACAAGGTCCGATTTTAGACATAGTTTCAAAACCCTGAACAAACTCTGACATAATTTTAAAAATTTGCCATGAATCAGAGGATTTTATGGCATTCCAGTTTTTTTCTTTAAAAGCTCTTCTAATCTTTCTCTCATCTGCATTCATACTCAATCATTTTTAATTTATGCCACTAACATAGTGAATTTATATCAATTCACTTTTTAGGTATTTAGCCGTATAACTATCATTGCATTTAACGATACTTTCAGGAGTTCCGTTACAAATCAACTGCCCTCCTTTATCCCCACCTTCTTTACCAATATCAATAATATAGTCAGCCATCTTAATTACATCCAAATTATGTTCAATAATCAATACCGTATTTCCTTTATCGACTATTGTATCAATTACTTTTAGAAAAACTTTTACATCCTCAAAATGTAATCCTGTAGTAGGTTCATCCAAAATATAAAACGTATTTCCTGTGCTTCTTTTAGAAAGTTCAGACGCCAATTTGATTCTTTGCGCCTCACCTCCACTTACAGTAGTTGCCGATTGACCTAAAGTAATATAACCCAAACCAACATCTTGCAAGGTTTTTATTTTACGATAAATAGATGGAATAGCCTCAAAAAACTCAACCGCTTGATTAATGGTTAAATTCAATACATCAGAAATTGATTTTCCTTTAAAACGAACTTCTAAAGTTTCACGATTATAGCGTTTACCATTACAATCCTCACAATGCACCTCTACATCAGGCAAAAAGTTCATTTCTATAGTTTTCATTCCCCCTCCCTTACAACCTTCACATCTGCCACCAACAACATTGAACGAAAAACGCCCTACTTTATATCCTCTAATCTTAGACTCTGGAAGATTCGAAAACAAAGCTCTAATATCAGAAAATACACCCGTATAAGTAGCTGGATTAGACCTTGGAGTACGACCAATAGCGGACTGATCCACCTCAATAACCTTATCCAAATACGCTAATCCATCAATGCTTTTATACGGTAAAGGCTCTTTTTCCCCTCTATAAAAATGCTTATTCAAAACAGGGTATAGTGTTCCGTTTATTAAGGTTGACTTACCACTTCCAGAAACTCCCGTCACACAACACAACAACCCTAAAGGAATCTCAACATCTATATTCTTTAAGTTATTTCCTCTAGCCCCCCTAAGCGTTAAGGTCTTTCCATTTCCTTTTCTTCTCTTTTTAGGCACTTCAATTTTTTGAGTGCCATTTAAATAGTCAGCAGTAATATGATTATCGTTTAGAATAGTTTGATAATCGCCTTCAGAAACTACTTCACCACCATGCACTCCAGCTCCAGGACCCAAATCAACAATAAAATCAGCTGATTTTATCATATCCTTATCATGTTCCACAACAATAACTGAGTTTCCTATATCTCGTAATTTCTTTAAAGAATTTATCAATTTCAGATTATCTCTTTGATGCAACCCTATACTAGGCTCATCTAGTATATAAAGAACATTAGTTAGCTGTGTTCCAATTTGAGTTGCTAAACGAATCCTTTGCGCCTCACCACCACTTAATGTTTTTGAACTTCTGTTTAATGAAAGATAGGACAATCCCACATCAATAATGAATTGCAAACGCTTAGTCAGCTCTTTAACAATCTGATTTGCAATTTTTAACTCATTCTCATTTAATGATTTTTCAATAGTCAGCACCCACTTAGCAAAAGAAGAAATATCCAAGTTTGACACTTCATTGATGCTTTTATCAGCCACTTTAAAATGAGACGATTCAATATTTAACCTACTTCCATTACAACTTTTACAATCGTGTTCGGACATGTATTTACTAGCCCACTTTTCAATAGATTTTACATATGCTAATTTCGATTGCTCCTCTATAAAATTAACAATCCCATCAAAATGTAATTTATAAGTTTTAGAAATTCCTGCTGACTTTAATTTTACTTTAAGATTTTCAGTAATTCCATATAATATTGCATCAATTCCTTCATTTGGAATTTTATCAATAGGAGTATTTAAGGTGAAATCAAACTTCTTTCCAATCAATTCAATTTGTCCTAATATCCAATCTGACTTACGACTTGCAATAGGAGCTATCCCTCCTTTATTAATGCTTAATTCCATATTTGGTAATATTTTTTCTTCATCTACAATCTTAAACTTCCCTAAGCCATTACATACTTTGCATGCACCCTTTGGAGAGTTAAATGAAAAAGAATTTGGTTCAGGATTTTTATAAGCAATTCCTGTATCAGGACACATTAAAGCTCTTGAAAAATACCTTGGTATTGTTGCTGATTTTTCAATCACCATCATTACACCATCACCATCTTCCATAGCTAATTTCAGAGAAGAAATTAAGCGTTTTCTATTTGGTTCAGTTACTTTTAAGCGATCAATAACTACTTCAATATCATGCGTTTTATACCTATCCAACTTTAGAGAAGGGGTTATATCAATAATTTCACCATCTACTCTAACTTTTAAATATCCTTTTTTAGCTAACTGATGAAAAAGCTCAGCATAATGTCCTTTTCGTGATCGTACAATAGGCGCCAAAACATTAATTGGTTTATTCTTAAAATCTAATTGTATTAAATCTAAAATCTGCTCATCAGTAAAGCGTACCATCTTTTTTCCTGACTTATGCGAATAAGCCGTTCCAACCCTGGAATAGAGCAGACGCAAATAATCATAAATTTCAGTAATTGTTCCTACTGTAGATCTTGGGTTCTTTGAAGTAGTCTTTTGTTCAATAGCCACAACAGGACTCAAGCCTGTAATCTTATCTACTTCTGGACGCTCCATATTTCCTAAAAACTGACGAGCATAGGCGTTAAAGGTTTCTAAGTATCGTCTTTGTCCTTCCGCATGAATAGTATCAAAAGCTAATGATGATTTTCCGCTCCCACTTTTACCGGTAAACACAACTAATTTATTTCTAGGTATTTGAAGATTTATATTTTTTAAATTATGAACCCGAGCACCATAAATTGATATTTTATCTTTCTGACTTGCCATGCTACTGTTCTGAATATGATTGAGTTTCCAAATCATCAAATACTAATAAGTCAGTATTAGTTGGAATCTTTAAAAAATACTTTTTTCTTGATTTATCGGGCAAAGAAGAAGTTCTCAACCAAGGATTAAACTGTTTTAACAGTTTATAATTTATTCCATTTGATATTGCAAAATTACTTAAATTAGCAATCGTAGAATCCACTTCTATAGTTTTATATTGAGGCATTATATACAAATCTTTTACACGAAACATAAACCCATATTTCTTAGGGTTTTTCATAATATCTTTAACTGCAATAATTCTAAATACATATCGACCTGTTTCTGAATTTAGATGCAAGTTATAATAATTATTTGTTCCTTGTTCCGCTATTCTTCTACGAGCACCATTTTTTCCCATATTATAGGAAGCTGCTGCCATAGTCCAACTACCAAATTTATCATAAGCATCATTCAAATATTCACACGCAACTTGAGTTGATTTTTCTAAATTATAGCGTTCATCAATAGCTGAATTTACTTCTAATCCATGTTCACGAGCCGTACCTTTTAATATTTGCCAAAAACCAGCTGCCCCAGCAGGAGAAACTACATTATCCAATCCACTTTCAATTAAAGCTAAGTATTTAAAATCATCAGGGATATTATTCTTTTTCAAGATAGGTTCAATAATTGGAAAATACTTATTTGCTTTTTTAAAAAATAACATAGTGTTTGACTGCCAATAGGTATTCTTAAGCAGTTCTTTATCAAATCGTTCCCAAATTTCAGGAGAATTTATTGGAATTTCTTCTCCTGCAAAACTCAACCCTTGAGGCTGTAAAATAGAAAAAATTCCGTATTTAGTATTAAACTGTTTCTGATACAACTCATCATCACTCCATAATTCACTTGAATAAATAAAAAGCTGAGCAAAAGCAAGAATCAGTAAAGAAGATCCTAAAAAATAAATGTGTTTTTGCTGCATATTAAAATTGACTTTTAAAATTCTTAAAACTTCCTGCGACTAAATCTTTATCAGAAACTAATGGATTTATAGCTCTCCAATCAATATTTAAATCTTTATCACTCCAAAGCAATGCCTCTTCAGATGCTGAATTATAAACTTCTGTACATTTATAAGTAAAAATTGTATCATCCTGAAGTGTAACAAAACCATGAGCAAATCCAGGAGGGATCCAACAAATAGTTTTATTTTCTTCATTAAGTTCAATTGAAAAATGCTTTCCATAAGTAGAAGACTCTTTTCTGATATCTACCACAACATCTAAAACAGCACCTTTTATAACTCGCACTAATTTACCTTGCGAAAAAGGTGGGTTCTGAAAATGCAAACCTCTTAACACACCCTTACTTGAAAGAGACTGATTATCCTGAACAAAATCCAAATTCAAAACATTTTTAGCAAAGGATTCTTTACTCCAACTTTCAAAGAAATACCCTCTATCATCTCCAAAAATCTTAGGCTTTATAACTAGCAAACCTTCAATTGGGGTTTTTATTATTTCCATTTATTATTTTTTAATTTACTAAAAGCCAAATATAGAAAAATGAACTACTTATTTTCAAGAAAAAACGAACAATAATTGTAGTTTTGCCAACAAATTACAAATCTTATAAAAATAACTATTATGAATAAAACATTACAATTATTAATCGTTGGTTTTGCGATTGTTTTGAGCTCATGCTCTAATGATGCAACTGACAAAACACCAGAAACAGAAATGGAAAAAGTAAGTTACAGTTTAGGAGTAAATGTGGCAACAGGAGTTAAAGCACAAGGACTAGACACTATTGATGCAAATGCAGTAGCAAAAGCATTTAAAGATGTATTTGCAGGAAATGATTTAGATATTTCGGAAGAAGAAAGCATGCAAGTATTGCAAGATTATTTCGGAAAATTAGCTGCTGAAAAAAGCGCTCAAGCAGGAGCGGCAGGATCAGAATACCTTGCTGAAAATGCAGCTAAAGAAGGAGTAATAACAACTGAAAGCGGATTACAATATGAAGTAATGAATGCTGGAAGTGGTGCTAAACCAACTGCAGATGACCAAGTTACTGTACATTACCATGGTATGCTTACTGACGGAACTGTATTTGATAGTTCAGTAGATAGAGGAGAGCCTGCACAATTTGGCGTAACTCAAGTTATTCCAGGGTGGGTTGAAGCTTTACAATTAATGAGTGTTGGTGACAAATGGAAACTAACTATACCTTCAGAATTAGCTTATGGAGATAAAGGAGCAGGAGGCTTAATTGGCCCAGGAGAAACTTTAGTATTTGAAGTAGAGCTTATAGGAATTAACTAATTCCCTAAAAAAGCAGACTATAGAAAAAGCCGAGTATTATTACTTGGCTTTTTTTAGTTCGTCTATTTTTTTTATGATTTCATTTAAATCTTCTCTTAGCTGAATTAACAACTTTTCATTTTCTATTTTTTTTATGATTTTATTTAAGTCTTCAGCCAACTGAATTAATAAATTTCTTTTTTTTGTAGTCGGGTTACTAATTAAATATTCATCTACATATCGGGTCCAGGTTGATGAATAACGCACTATAAAAGATAAACCTATATACCCTCTTAAATTCAATGTATTTGCATCTTTTAGGGTTATTATTCCAGTATAAGTCTTTCCTTTTTTAGTATCGTAAAGCCTCCCATTATCCCAGACATTTCCGGCAATATGTGCGAAACTAGACATCATAATCAACCCTACACTTTCTCTATTTCTTAAACTTACATCTGGATTCAATAAATCAGTTTTGGGATTGCCGTTTTCATCATTTGGGAATTTCATCCAAGTAACTTTACCTGAAACTGTCTGTCCCTCTTCAAAAAGAGTAATGACAATATCATCTTTAGCATTATACCATTGGCCAACTAGATCAACATTTGTTTGTGCAAAAGCAAACATTGAAATTACTGAAAATAGAAGTATTAAGATTATATTCTTCAACTTGAAGTTTATATTAATTAAAATTTATAAAACTATGTTATTTAATAACAAGACAGTATACTGCATTATTGATTAAAAATTAATGGCTAAATAAATTATTATTTTAAGTAAGAATTAATTTAACTTACGAGTCCATGTTGATGACCTACCAATAAAGGAAAAACCAATATACCCTCTTAAATCAATGGTGTTCTTATCTTTTAGAGTCATCATTCCACTATAGGTTTTTCCCTTTTTAGGATCATATAACTCTCCATCATCCCAAATTTTATCTTTAATGAAAGTAAATCCAGTCAACATAACCATTCCCATTCTTGCTCGGGATTTTAATTTTTCATCCGGGTTTAAAGGGTCTGTTTTAGGGTTTCCATTATCATCATTTGGAAACTGCATCCAAGTAATTTTTCCTGAAACCGTTTCATTATCTTCAAAAAGGGTAATAACTGCATCCTTTTCAGCATTGTACCATTCCCCTACTATATCTGCATTGGTTTGCGAAAATGCAAGCAACCCAATAAAAGCGAAAAGTAGTGTTGTTGTTATTTTTTTCATAATCATATTTTTGATAAAGATAATAAAAACTATTAATTAATCCTTTTAAGTTCTGCTTTCTCACTTGTAACTGAACTTACCAATAAATTGAATTGATTTTCATTCACATTATCTAGCAAATAACACTGCTTTCCATTATTGCAATTCCATTATCATCTAATATATTTACATAAAATTAATTACCTCTTGATTTTACCACAAGACTATAGGTGTTAATACTCATACCGTCAATTGCATCTATCGCAACCGAATGAGTATCTGTTTCAATTAAAAAAGTACCATGATATTTTTCTGGAATCTCAGAAAGGGGCTCTAAAAATTCAGGTTGATGATTTACAAAAGATACATTAGTCCAAGACGCTAAACTAAAAATAAGTACACTTAAAAAAAATAAATTCTTAAAAAAATATTTATTAATAATTAGTAAACATATACAATTTAAATAAAGTATTATTTTAGCGAAAAAACTCTAAATTAACTAGATTGAAATAATTATTTTTGCCTGAAATAAATTTGAATAGGAACTCCTGAAAAATCAAAATTTTGGCGTAATTGATTTTCAATATAACGTCTGTAAGGATCCTTAATATATTGTGGCAAGTTTGCAAAAAACACAAAAGTTGGCGTTGCTGTTGGCAATTGCATACAATATTTAATTCTGATATACTTTCCTTTAGTTGCCGGCGGTGGATGTTGTTCAATTAAAGGCAACATCACCTCATTTAACACTGAAGTAGCTATTTTCTGTGATCTATTTTTATGTACTTGTATAGCAGCTTCTAATCCTTTTAACAACCTTTGCTTATGTAAAGCGGAAACAAATACAACAGGCACATCAGTAAAAGGAGAGATTTTTGCTTTAATCTGCTCTTCAGCCTTTTTAGCAGTTTCAGTTGATTTATCTTGCAAATCCCATTTATTTACTAAAATAACAATTCCTTTTTTGTTTCTATCCGCAATATGAAAAATTCTTTGATCTTGCGATTCAAAACCTCTAGAAGCATCAATTACATGAATACAAACATCACAATGCTCAATTGCACGCACTGAACGCATTACAGAATAAAACTCTAAATTTTCATGTACATTTTTTTTCTTTCTAAGCCCAGCAGTATCTACCAGAGTAAAATCAAAACCAAATTTATTGAATTTTGTATTTAAAGAATCACGAGTAGTACCTGCAATATCAGTAACTATATTTTGTTCCTTACCAATGAGTGCATTAATAAAAGATGATTTTCCAACATTTGGTCTGCCAATAACTGCAAACTTAGGAGTATCATCTTCATCTGGCTCAACATCATCATCAAAATGTTTTAATAACTCATCAAGCAACTCTCCTGTACCACTTCCACTAATTGAAGAAAAAGGAACATACTCTCCAATTCCTAAATTATAAAACTCAACAGAATCTTCTAATAAACGCTTATTATCTACTTTATTAACTCCAAGAACTATCTTCTTATTCGATTTCCTAAGCAGTTTAACTACCGCCTGATCCAAATCAGTAATTCCTGCTTTTGCATCAACTAAAAACAAAATTACATTAGCTTCATCAATTGCTAATTCTACTTGTTTTCTAATTTCAGATTCAAAGATATCATCACTTCCATGAACATAACCTCCAGTGTCAATTACTGAAAACTCACGACCATTCCAATCAGCTTTACCGTAATGTCTATCACGCGTTACTCCACTTACCTCATCTGTTATGGCCTGTCTACTTTCAGTAAAACGATTAAAAATGGTGGATTTCCCAACATTTGGCCTTCCAACTATAGCTACAATATTACTCATTATTCGTATCCGAATTTTTTTAACTGCTGATTATCATTCCTCCAGTTCTTTTTTACTTTTACTGGAGTCGCTAGAAACACCTTTTTATCTAGCATTCTTTCAATATCCCTTCTTGCTTCTGTACCAATACGCTTTAACCCTAATCCTTGATGACCAATAATAATTCCTTTTTGGCTCTCACGCATTACATAAATTATAGCCCTTATTTTAATAATTTCTTCTTCTTCAAAAAACTCCTCTACTTCAATTTGTACACAATATGGAATTTCCTTTTTGTAATGCTTTAGTATTTTCTCACGGATAATCTCTTCAATAAAGAATCGTTCTGATTTATCAGTAATTGCATCCTTTTCATAATAAGGAGGAGAAACAGGCAACATTTCAACCAACTTTTCCTTGATAACATCAACGTTAAAATTATTTAAAGCAGAAATAGGTAGTAATTGTGCATTTGGTAACTCTGCACTCCACTTTTCAATCTCTTGAGCTACAAAATCCTGCTCAGCCAAATCAATTTTATTCAACAACATAATAATTGGGACAGAAGTCTTTTTTAACCTTTCAAAAAGCTTTTCATCTTTCAGCCCTTTCTCACCAATTTCAATCATATAGATGAGTATATCGGCATCTTGAAAAGCAGAATGGACAAAATTCATCATGTTTTCCTGTAATTTATAGGCCGGTTTTATCACTCCAGGTGTGTCCGAAAACACAATCTGATATTCTTTTTCGTTTAAAATTCCTAAAATTCTATGACGAGTAGTTTGTGCTTTGTTGGTTATAATAGAGAGTTTATGCCCTATTAAAGCGTTCATTAACGTAGACTTGCCTACATTAGGGTTACCTATAATATTTACATATCCTGCTTTATGTTCCATTTTGCAAAGAAACGAAAAAAGAGCCAAGCAAATGCTTAGCTCTTAATTATAATTTTAGTTTATTTTACTTAGATAAATTGAAGCCTACCATAACTGAAATTCTAGCTCCAGTTGGATGTGTTACTGAATATGCCGGAGAAGTTTCTATCTCTCCTCCTCCTATATAATTTCCATTTCCATCATATTC
>Ga0307998_1000220_pt1 | contig 33117 bp, 16 predicted proteins | sample Davwhametageno37_FD_203147 | JGI IMG/M metagenome (GOLD analysis project Ga0307998, IMG submission 203147) | Marine microbial communities from Davis Island wharf, Antarctic Ocean - #37 | ecosystem: Environmental > Aquatic > Marine > Unclassified | place: Antarctic Ocean: Davis Island wharf... | reverse complement strand
CTACAGGTAGCAGTGATGTTATTGTAGGTGATGCCGCAGACGCAGTTGCTATAGTACTCGGAGTAACTAATTTTAGTAGGCCAGAAGTAGAAGCACTTGACATATTAGCAGGCAGAGTTGTTGAAGAAGCTAACGGTGTTGACCCTGACCAAAATGAAGGAACAGAATATGGTGACGGTGGCATTGCAACAGTTGTTGGAGGTTCTGCTAACAGATATGCCAATGTAAGTCCTGTTAATAATGTTTCAGGACCAATTGATGCAAACAGTGCTGTAACTGAAACACCTAGTGATCAGCCTAGTAATGCTAACGGAGAGTATATACGATGGTTATCACACGTTGATTCAAGAGTAAAACCAGAAGTTGTTACTAATCTAGAAGGCGTATCGCAACAGGTAGGTTATCAGCTACAAGTAACTAGCGGATATCGTTCACCTGAATATAATGCAAATGTAGGCGGAGCAAAAAAAAGTCAACACATGCTAGGAAACGCAACAGATATTGTGCAAACTGGGTTGACAACACAACAGAGAAAAGATTTTATACAAGCGGCGATTGACAATGGGTTTACTGCTATTGGCGTTTATAATACTTTTACTCATATAGATATTCGCGGAGCAAAAGTTGCATGGGGAAGCAATGGTAGTAGGACCAGCCTTCCAAATTATCCTTGGGCGTTAGAAATACTTCGTGCAAACGGGTATCCTTATTAAAGGTAAATACAGTATGGCCACAGATTTATATAAACAAATTAAAGTAACAACAGCTAAACAAGCACAGCCTGCTATTGGCCAAAAAGCCTATAGGGGATTTAGCACAGTCAATCCGGGAAACAATTCCTTCCAACAATATGACATAGCAGTAATTAAACAAAATTTGCTTAATCATTTTAACATTAGGCAAGGTGAAAAATTATCTGATCCTAACTTTGGTTGTATTATTTGGGAGGCTTTATACGAGCCGTTGACAACCCAGCTTAAAGAAGCAATTACTGCAAACGTTACAAACATTATAAACTATGATCCAAGAACGATTGCTGACAATGTACTAGTATCAGAGTATGAATCGGGTCTTCAGATCGAGTGTACAGTTACATATTTAACATATAATATTAGCGAATCCTTGCAAATGCAGTTTGATAAAGATGCTGGATTAATATAGCCGAATTAACTACTAGCTTTATTGTTTTCAATAAATACTTGTAGAGATTAGATAAGGATAACCGATGTCATCAACCGACAGACAGAATAGACTGCTACTTGCAGAAGACTGGACAAAAGTCTACCAAAGTTTCCGAAATGCAGAGTTTCGTAGCTATGACTTTGACACATTAAGAAGATCAATGATCACATATCTAAGGAATAACTATCCTGAAGATTTTAACGATTATATTGACACATCAGAATATCTTGCACTAATTGATATGATTGCCTTCCTTGGGCAAAATATTAGTTATAGAGTTGACTTGAATGCAAGAGAAAACTTCTTAGAACTTGCAGAGCGTAGAGAATCAGTTCTCCGCATGGCACGCATGTTGTCTTATAATGCAAAGCGTAATCAAGCCGCTAACGGTCTTATTAAGTTTGAGACAGTAGCAACTACAGAAGAAATAATTGATAGTAACGGCATTAACTTATCTGACCAAACTATTATTTGGAACGACCCTAGCAACATAAATTGGACAGAACAGTTTAGACGGGTTCTTAATGCGGCCCTGCCTAGAAACAACACAGTTGGAAAACCAGCAAAGTCTCTACAAGTTGACGGAGTACTAACACAACAATATAGATTTAGATCTACTAATTCAGATGTTCCGGTCTTTGGTTTCGCAAAGGGCGTAAACGGACTTCAAACACAATTTGAAATAGTATCAACTGACGTTAATTCTAATACCTCCCAAATTAAGGAAGAGAATCCAGTACCTGGAAATAATTTAGCATTTCTTTATAGAGAAGATGGTAGAGGAACTAGCAGTGCAAACACAGGATACTTTTTACACTTTAGACAGGGTACAATGCAGTCTGCTAATTTTAATGTTAGCAACCCAACATCAAATCAAGTAATTGCAATCGACGCACAAGACATTAATAATTCTGATGTATGGTTATATCAACTTGACGAAAACGGTAATCCGGAAACTTTATGGACTCAAGTAGATGCAATTGAAGGTAATAATGCAATATACAACAGTGTAAATAAAAAAATTAGAAACTTTTATGTTGTGCAAACTAGAGCCAACGATCAGATTAGTTTAGTATTTGCTGATGGTACTTTTGGAAATATTCCAAATGGTAATTTTAGAGTATACTACAGACAAAGTGCTAACAGATCTATGAAGGTTGTTCCTAGTGAATTAACTAGTATTACATTTAGCTTTCCATATTTGGCTACTAGTGGAAAAACAGAAACTTTAACAGTTGGCGTAGAACTAAAACAAGCAGTTACTAACGCTACTAATAGTGAATCATCTTCTAGCATTAAGCAAAATGCACCACAAACATACTATACACAAAATAGAATGGTAACCGGTGAAGATTATAATATTGTTCCGTTAACAGCAAACCAAGAAATTATAAAAGTTAAATCGACAAATAGGGTTAGTAGCGGAATTAGTAGATATTTTGATCTCAAAGATGCTACAGGAAAATATTCAAGTACAAACTTGTTTGGCTCTGACGGCGTACTTTATAGAGAAAAATATGAAAGTAAAGCGTCATTTACTTTTTCAACTCAAACAGATATTGAAGGAACTATTGAAAATAAAATTCTTCCTACTATACAAAATAGAGCAATTAGCAATTATTACTTTGCAAACTATGCAAAGATTATTGTTAGTGATCTTAGTGCCACTTGGCAACAATCAACTAAGACAACCAATAGTTCATCAGGCCTATTAAATAATATCAGTAGTGTTCCGTATCAAATTGGAACATTTACTGGTGGCTCGTTAAAATATGTAGAAGCTGGCGCATTATTAAAGTTTGTTCCTCCTGTAGGATTTTACTTTGTTGATAATGGCAAGTTAACTAGTAATGCCAGTGCCAAAGGCGCAAGTGCATACAAGTGGGTTAGAGTTATTAGTACTGCCGGATCGGGTGCATCTGTTAATAGCACAACCGGTGAAGGGCCTATTGTCCTTAATGAAATACTTCCAGCTAACAGTGTACTTGAAGAAATTAAACCAAAACTAGTAAAAGATATTACCGCTGATGTAAGATCACAAATTATTGACCAAGTATTTGCTTATAAAACTTTTGGGTTACGCTACGACCAAGTTAATAGAATTTGGCGTGTTATCATTAACGAAAACTTAAATGTAAATGATGTGTTTAGTAATGGTAAAACTGGTGACGTAACTAATAACCAATTAGACTCAAGTTGGTTGGTATTATTCCAAACTAACGGAGAGACTTACACTGTTACTAACAGGGGATTGCGATATGTATTTGAAAGTGATAAAGAGCTATCATTTTACTTTGATGGGCAAAACAAAATCTATGACTCTTCAACAGGCCAACTAGTTAAAGATAAAATTGGTATTATGAATTTTAATACTAAGCCCGATGTATTGACAGCATTTAATAATGATGTTAATTGGGAAATTGTAAAAGAATTTAGAAACACAGACGGATATGTTAATAGTAAAAAAGTAGAAGTTAGTTTTTACGATTTAAATGATGACGGTAGTATTGACGACCCAGATGTATTTGACGTAGTAGTTGCTCCATTAACTAATACATCAACAAAATATATTTTCTTAAAGAAGGTAGAGTCAGATCAAGGATTTAGTAAGTATAATTTCTATAGCGACAGTAACTTAATTAATGTTGTATCTACTGAAACTGAGATTGGTGCATATAGTCAATATACATCAGGACAAGTATTTTATATTATAGATAGCAATAATTTCAAAGTGTTAAATAATAGTGTGCTAATAGTTACAGCAGACTATAAAGCACACATTGGAAGAAGTAATTTAAAGTTCCAGTACGTACACAGTGCCGATGAAGGAAATAGAATTGATCCTAGTGCAAGCAATATTATAGATGTATATATGTTAACTAAAACATATGATACTAATTTTAGAAAATATATTACAGGGTCTATTACTAATTCCCCGTTGCCTCCTAGTACAGATGAATTATATCAAAACTATGGCAGAACAATTAATCAATATAAGTCAATAAGTGATGAAGTAATTTATCACTCGGTTGAATATAAACCGTTATTTGGAACACACGCACAAGATAATTTGCAAGCAACATTTAAAATTGTAAAAAATAATGGTCAAGTAATCAATGATAATGAAATAAGAACACTTGTTATTACTGCAATTAATCAATTTTTTGCATTAGAAAATTGGGACTTCGGAGATACATTCCATTTTACAGAACTTGCAACGTATGTAATGAACCAAGTAGCACCGGATGTAGTTAATATTCTTCTTGTACCAAAACAAGCAACACAGGGGTTTGGTAGCTTGTATGAAGTTAAAGCAGAAAATAACGAAATCTTTATTAATGATGCAACTGTTGCTGATGTTGAAATTATTGACTCTGTAACAGCTTCTAGAATACAAGCATCAGGTAATATAATTACAGCTACTAACACAACAAACACAGGTATTAAAAGCCAAGCGTTAACTGTAACGTCTAGCACAAGCACTAGCACTTCAATAAGTTCAAGTGCATCAAACTCAAGCAGTGGAGGAAGTAGCTACTAATGGCACAAGATGAATCACCAATTCCGGTAAACGGAGAAAGCACAAACAGAAACACTGCTGACTTATTACCTAGGTACTTTAGAACAGTAGCTAATAAAAAGTTTCTAAGTAGCACCCTTGATCAAATGATGCAACCAGGTGTTGTTGAAAAGGTTGATGGGTTTATTGGTCGAAAAGATGCTAAAGCATTTAAAGCCGGTGACAATTACTTACAAGAAGTTAGTGATAACAGACAAAATTATCAATTAGAACCTGTTGCTACAATTACTAATAATTTGGGCAATACTACGTTTTATAGAGATTATAGAGATTTTACAAACAGTGCTAAAATTAGAAACACAGATAATAGCAATCACAGTTTGTTTAACTCTCAAGAATATTATTCTTGGGATCCACATGTTAACTTTGATAAGTTTGTAAACTTTAGAGAATACTATTGGTTACCAGCAGGACCTAATGAAGTTCCTGTTTACGGCGCCGCCAGGAATATTACTAGTACATATAATGTTAAGCGTCAAGACAATGTTGATAATAACAGTTATATTTTTAGTGATGAAAATATTGTAAACAATCCTACACTAACGTTGTATAGAGGACAGACTTATAAGTTTGACGTTAACACAGTAGATATGCCATTTAGCATTAGAACTACTAGAGATAACGAAGATACTACTAATTTGTATACTACTGGAATTAACAAAAATAATATTGAAAAAGGTGTTATTACTTGGACAGTTAATTTAGAGTCTCCTGAATACCTATACTATGTTAATGGCAATGACATCGAAGCTTCGGGACTCATTGTTATTAAAGATATTAGAGACAATACCGAATTAGACGTTGCCTCAGCAATAATTGGCAAAAAAACTTATACTATGCAAAATGGTTATGCATTAACTAATGGCATGAAAATAAAGTTTTACGGAAAAATTACTCCTGAACAGTACGGTAAAGGTTCTTGGTATGTTGAAGGTGTTGGCGATTCAATACAACTTATTTCAGAAGAAGATCTTGTTATTACCGCAGACTACTTAACTGATGTATCAACTGAGTTTGATAATCAAGGATTTGCGGCATTACCGTTTGACGATGCAACATCATATGCTATACTAAAAGATTATATTGTTATTAACAGAGCATCTAAGGATAGGAACCAATGGTCAAGATATAACAAGTGGACACATAGAAGCGTAATTGAAAATATTGCAACTATTAATAGTGTGCCGGTTGTATTAGATCAGAATTATAGAGCTACACGGCCTATTGTTGAATTTGACGCAGGACTAAAGCTATTCAACTTCGGTACTGAAGCAAAAACCGCAGTAGACTTAATTGATACTGTTACTAAAGATGTATTTTCAGATATTGAAGGACAAGCAGGTTACTTTGTAGACGGAATTGAATTAGTTACTGGAATGCGTGTATTGTTTACTGCTGATCCAGATTCGTTTGTATCAGGCAAGATCTATCAAGTATCGTTTATTAGTCAAAATGGCAACACGCAAATTTCTCTTAAAGAAACTACTGACACTACTCCATTACAAGACGAAACAGTATTATCTAAGTCTGGAGTAAAATACAAAGGTAAGATTTTTTATTACACCGGAACAACTTGGAAACAAGCACAAAACAAGACAAAAGTTAACCAACAACCGTTGTTTGATTTATATAACGATGAAGGAACACAATTATCTGCATTAGAATCTAGTAGTTTTGTAGGTAATAAAATCTTTAGTTATAAAGTTGGCTTAGGAGCAGATGATACCGAGCTAGGATTTCCACTATCGTACAGAACTATCCAAAACAGCGGAGATATTGTTTTTGATTTTAATCTATTATCAGATACATATCGATATGATGAATTAGCAGAAGTTTATACAGTTAGTACTGATACTGCACTATTAAAGAAATATTCTAATAGAACTACATTTGTAAATCAATCAGCATGGACAACGGCTCCTGCTAAATCTCAGCAATTAGTTGTTACCCAACAAGTTGTAACTAATGAAAGAACTAATAACTTTATTGTTGATGTTTATAATAGAAGCGGCGACTTAAATGATTTAGTAGTTAAAGTTTACGTAGATAATGTTAGAAAAAGAGACGGTGTTGATTATACTATTAATAGAGTTAATGGTTATGCATATGTTACTTTTAATACTAATTTAGTTTTAAATAATAGTTTAGTTATTAAAACAAGTTCAAGTGCGGCAAAAACTAGTAATGGATATTACGAGTTTCCAATAAACTTTGAAAAAAATCCGCAAAACGAAAATGTAACTACTTTTACATTAGGCGAAGTATTAGATCACGTAGATAGTATTGTTGATAATGTTGACGGATTTGTAGGAACGTATCCGGGAGTGAGCAACTTACGGGACTTGGGCAAAGTAGCACCGTTTGGCTTAAAGTTTGTTCAGCATAGTGGACCAATTAACCTTGCATTATATAACTTGACAGACAAGGACTACGATGCAATTGAAGCTATGAAGTATTCCGGTATTGAATACATCAAATTTAAAAGAGAATTTTTAAGAGTAGCTAATGATCTTGGTGTTGATAGTACTGATAAATTGCATGTAGATAGCGTGTTAATCACACTTAATGAAACTAAAACAAATGATGATCCTTTTTACTTTAGTGATATGATACCACACGGTGGTGATTCTAAGGTTTCGCATATTATTGAAGATCAGTCACAAACAATATTTTCATTAGCCCGTGGTGTTGACTTTACAAAATTATCACAATTAGCAGTACTTGCATATCTAAACGAAACACAACTTGTGTTAAACAAAGATTACACAGTTAGTAGTAGTGGATTTTTAACATTAGTTAATGCACCAACAGCAGGCGACATTTTAGATGTATACGAATTCCTCTCAACTGATGGTTGTTGGGTTCCGCCTACTCCAACTAAACTAGGTCTTTATCCTAAGTTTACTCCAGAAATATATTTAGACGACACGTACATTAGTGAATCAACTGATGTAACTGGCCCTTACAAAATCTATGCTAGAGACGAAACAACAACATTGTCATACAAAGGTAAGGTTGGTTGGTTCTATCCATTATTTACTGATGAAGTATCGGCTCAACAAGAAGACCTTAGGAATAACGGAACAGGATTAGCGCACACCCATGTATTTGCTGGGACTAACACAGTATTTTATATGCCTAGTAGTAATATGAATCATGCTACTAACGATTCGCAATCTTATATTGAATATCCAAATGCTCAGGCAGTGTTACAAGGACACGACGGATCAATATGGAAATGCTTTGGCGACTTTAGAGACAGATTATTATTAGACTTAGAAAAAAGAATCTACAATAACTTAAAACTTCCATACAATGAAAGTATTGTTGACATTGCAGATTTTGTTGAAAGTCAAAATAGAAAAACTGGCTTTACTAGAAAGAAGATTTCAAAAACAATGATTTCTGATTTTAACAGATGGTTAGAAACAGTTGGCACTCCTGATTATGTTACTAACACATATTATAAAGCTGGCAACGGATTTACATACTATTATGGTAAAGCAGGTAACTTTGCTAACGAACCACTAAGCGGATTTTGGAGGTCTATATATAAAGATCTTTATAATACAGATAGACCACACAGTCATCCTTGGGAAGTATTAGGCCTAAAAGAAAAGCCAACTTGGTTTGAATCAGTATACGGATCAGCACCGTATTCTAGTAATAACCTTATCCTTTGGGAAGACTTAGCAAATGGTATTGTTCGTGAACCTAATAAAAAAGTAACATATCGAAATAAATTTAAAAATGCACAAATGTATAACTATATTCCTGTAGATGAAAGCGGAAATTTATTACCGCCTAGTCAGACAGGTTATGCACAAGGCGGCATAGATAGCACATATGATTCTGAGTTTACGTTTGGTGACGAAGCACCGGTTGAATCAGCTTGGCGTAAAAGTTCACATTATCCGTTCTCGTTAATGACAGCCTGGGCATTGAATCAACCTGCACAATTTTTTGGTCTAGCATTTGACAGAAGTAGAATTGTTCGTAACAGTGCAGAGCAACTAGTATATGAAGACACTAGCAAGCGTATTGAATTAATTAACTTGCAATTCCCAAATGGCGTAACAGATAGTAACAGAGTACTTACAGCAGGTATTGTAAACTATGTACAAGGATATCTTGCTTCTAATCAAACACTTAGATTTACAGAGTACAAAACAAACCTTACTAATATTGAAAATAAGTTAGCATCTAAAATTGGTGGATTTACACAAAAGTCTAAATTTAGATTAATACTTGATGCAAGAACTCCTACTAATGAAGGGAACGTTTTTGTTCCAGAAGAAAACTATCGTATACATTTAACAAAAAGTATTCCATTAGATGTTTACTCGTACAGTGGAATGATTGTTGAAATCACACCATCAGGATACATTGTCAAAGGCTATGATAAAGATAGTCCAATTTTTAAGTACTATCCACCTAGAGCAAAAAGCAATGATCCAGTAATTACGATCGGTGGCATAAGTGAAAACTTCTTAATATATACTGCTGGCAAACGATATGAAACTGGACAAATTGTTGAATCTGGTGATAGCTATTTCCGTGTAAAAGTATCACACACCGCCGGCGATGCATTTGATGCGGGCAATTTCCAACAGCTTGCCGAACTACCAATTGAAGGTGGAGCATCTGCTAGAATTTCAGATACATATACAGATACACTTAGCGAAGTACAATACGGAACTTTGTATCGTGACAAGCAAGATGTTGTAGATCTTATGATGGGGTATCAAAAATACCTTACTAGCGTAGGCTTTAAATTTGACAACTACAACCAAACTATTCAAGAAATTGAAAACTGGAGACTAAGTGCTAAAGAATTCTTATTCTGGACAACACAGAATTGGGAAACCGGTACAATTTTAACAGTTAGTCCGAGTGCAAATACAATAGCGTTTGGAAAACCTTATACAGTAGTAGACGACATTTATGATAATTTTTATGATTATAGTTTGTTAAAAGCAGACGGCAAGCGTTTGCTTTCTGACTTTGCAACTACTGAAAGAGATAATACTAATGAATTTGGGCTTCGTGTAAAGAATACGCAAGACGGAGTTTACCATCTTAAAATTCCAGTAATACAAAATGAACACGTAGTTATTATTGATAACAGCACAGTGTTTGGTGACGTAATATATAACAGAGCACAAGGTTATAGACAAGAAAGAATTAAAGTTAAAGGATACCGATCTGATGAATGGAACGGTTCTTATAACATTCCAGGATTTATATTTGATGATGCAGTAGTTACTGAATGGCTTGCTTGGAAAGATTATTCAATTGGCTCACTAGTAAAATATAAACAGTACTACTATGTTGCATCAGTTAATATTGTAGGTTCAAGGACGTTTAATGACAGTGAGTTTTTAATATTACCTAAAAAGCCAGAACAAGGATTATTGCCAAACCTCGACTACAAGGCTAAGCAATTTGCAGACTTCTTTGATCTAGATAGTGATAATTTTGACATTGAACAACAGCGTTTAGCACAACACACAATCGGATATCAAAAACGTAAGTACCTTGAAAATATTATTACAGATGATGTAAGTCAGTTTAAATTTTATCAAGGAGCAATTCAAGATAAGGGTACTAAAAATGTTCTTACTAAATTGTTTGATAAACTTGGAAGCGCAAGTAAAGACAGCTTAGAGTTTTATGAAGAATGGGCAATCCGTGCAGGACGTTACGGTGCAACTGACGGTAACGATCAATTTGATATATTACTTAACGAAGCAACGTATAGACAAGAACCTCAATTAGTTGAATTAGTTGATGTAGTTGATCCACAAGACACAAGTTTAATTTATAGATTAGACCGTAATAACATTTACGTTAAATCTAAAGATTATACGCATACACCGTTTCCGACTAAGTTCTTTAATGATGATAATAGTTACACACAAACAGCAGGATACGTTAATCCTTCTGATGTTGCGTTATCTCTACTTAACTACGACGATATACTAACACAAGATCCGGTGTCTGTAGGCACATATATTTGGACAGCTAAAGACAAAAGCGGTCTAAGTTGGTCAGTATATAAGTCAGAAAAAACTGATTACAAAATTACTGAAGTAACAGAGAGTCAGGAAGATGTATTTACAATCACAGTAACCGGAGTAGCTAACTTTGAAGCTGGAGAAATTATTAGCATTAGTAATGTTGATGCCGACACAGACGGGTTTTATAAAGTTATAAGTGCTTCTCTTAATGTAGTTAGGCTTGCTTCTACAACAGATGTAGTAGCGTCAAGCAGTACTAGCGGATACGTAATAAAATTTGTTCCAGCTAGATTACCTACACTTGCAACAGCAAACGAAAGTATTAAGGCAGACAGAAATACACAGTTTTCTTTAACAGGCAACACTAGTGCAACAAGTACTCTTTGGGTAGACGATGATGATACTGGCAGATGGACTGTTTTACAAAACAAACAAGTATATGAATTAAAGTCGGATATTATTAATACTTCTTTAGGTTTAAACTTTGATTCTAGTGAGAAAGACTTCGGTAGCGCAGTTAGTGTAACTAAAAATAATAATCGCATTGCTATTACATCTCCTAAGGATTTAAACGGTAGTGTTTATATCTTCCAAAGGCCTAGTGACAATACTGACTTTGGCTTTTTACAACAAATTGACGAACAGACATTATTGTTTGATTCAAACGGCGGCTTTGGACAAAGTGTTGCACTAAGCCCAGATGGCAAATACTTAGCTATTGGTTCACCGCATGCTTCAAACACCAAGAGTAAACTAAAAGGCGACTATGCTAATACACTATCTTATGTTGCAGGCGACATTGTACTTTACTCCTCGCAACTTTGGAAAGCTGATAGAAATGTTGATGCTGATGCACTACAGGTGTTTAGTAATACTGCATCAGGACAGCAAAGTATAGTAAATGATTATGATACTAACAGTCAAAGTTATCCTACTGTTGAGTTTATGGCCCGGGGTGATTATGCTCTTGGTACTACTGAAGCAACTGACCACATTTTAATCAGGGCTGAAAAAGAACAATTTGAAGGCACCAAAGCCGGCGACATTTTAACGCTGAAATGGAATAATTATATAACATCTGCACAAGCGGGAACGGCTCCGTTTAATGGCGATACTACACTCACACAAGCATTTATTGAAGGCCAACACACTATTGTTAGTAAAGTACAAAATATTGCATATATTCAAAGTGCGTTATCAATACCAGATGTTGGATCTGAAATAACAACTGCTACTTGTAGAGCAACAATAGCGTACAGAAAGTTTAATGACGAAAATCAAATGACTGTTTATGTTAATAACGTAAATGGAGTATTTGAAGCTACTGGATCAATTTACTCTAATGGTATTCTAGTTGGAGCATATGAAACTGTATTACCGATCACAGACGATTATTATACAGGATGGTGGAAAGTAGATGTAGGAAGTTCATTCACAACTAGTAATTTAACAGATACAAATCCTAATCTTGTAGTATCAAATATTACACTACAAAATAACGTAGTTAATAATCCGTACTTTAGTAACATACTTGATACTAAACAATTACAAAGTTCTGCAACTCCAACAGCCGCTTCTTATGTTGGCATACTATCACATACCCAAGGACAGAGTGATGTACAAGTTGTTGATTCAAAATGGTTTGTTAGAACTCCGTTAGCACATGGCAACAGTCTCAATGTTAATGATAAAGTTAGCATGTGGTTAAATGAAATTAGAGTTAATGGATTAGTACAAGATCCGTCAGCACTTGGATTAACTTTTACAGGAATTAATAAAGAGCAAACTATTGTAGATATTTGGAACGGTTGGACTGAAGTTAGATTAACTAACTTTGATCTAAATGGTGATCCGTTTATCCCAACAGTCGGAGCAATAGTAACAGACTCTGCATCAGGTAATACGGCAACTGTTGCATATGTTGAAAGATCATTTAGTACAGTTAGGCTTTTCTTAAAAGATAAAAGCGGCCCTTGGGCACTAGGATCAGACTTTAGTGCAAATTCAAATGTATCGTTTATTGAAAATGATTCAACAGTAAGAATTATTGGCCCAGTGAGTAATACGCATTTAGAAAATACCATCTCAGGTCCGTTAATAATATTTGATACAGGTGTTAATATTCCTATTGTAGCGTCTGGCACTAACTATCTTAGAGATTTGGAATATTGGCTATATTCAGATACTGTAATTCAGGGTATTAATGCAACTGCTACTCCGCCATCTAGTATTAACTTAGATTGGGAAAGAGTTTACAACTTACCTCTTGCAACAAACGGATATGAAACTAACTTAACTGAGCAAGGTACATTTGCTGTTTATGAACTTAAAGGTAGTGATTATAAACTTATAAATTATTACACAGTACCAAATAGTGCTGACTTTAGAAAGCTAGGAACAAAGTTAAAATTTGTACAGCCTACTAATAGTAGTTATAAATTGTTTATTCATGCTGAAGGCAATGGAACCGAAGGTAATCAAGGTAGGATTTACTTTGTAAATAAAAATGCTACAGAAAATTGGGCATTGTCAGTACAAGCAAATTATCGAGGTGATTTTTCACAGGTATCGACTTATTATGAAAATGAATATGTAAGAGTTGGCGACACTGTATATAAAGCAACTACTAACTTAATTCCAGGAGTGTTTAATGTAAGTCAGTGGACTGCACAAACTTCCGGTGTTGATTTATTAGGGTATGTACCAAACGACACAAACTTTTCATTAGTTGAAAGTACACTAGAGCAAGCAAACTTAGAAGCATTTGGTACTGATTTTGATGTTAGTTTAGACGGAAGTGTAATGATTTCAAATTCAATGTATACAAGTGTATATGAAATTGAATCAGGAGATACAGTACTAGGACTAGATAGTAGTATTACAAATAGAAAAGTTGTAGTTTACAGACTAAACAATGCGAGCTTTGAGTATTCACAAATACTAGAACCGTTTAACATAACTGAAGACTTTGGATCAACGATTGCAGTGTCAAATGACGGCACTAAGATCGCAGTTGGTGCTCCATTAAACAGTGACTTAGTAGACGGAGGCGGCTGTGTATATTTGTATGTACAATCAGGCAACACTTATGTTTACTCACAAACACTTCGTCCGGTAGATACTAGTAATAATACACAGTTTGGATCTAAACTTGATTTTGACGGTAGTACATTAGCAGTTACATCACGTGGCGGCGACAACATTACAGCAACTACATTCGATACTGATACTACTTCGTTAGATAATGGATCAACTGAATTTACTGTGGTAGACGCAGGTAGTGGTGTAATAAGTATATATGAAATTATAAACAATACATTATTGTACAGTCAGGACTTTGCATACAACCTTGACACACAAGATTTTGGCAACAGGCTAACAGTAAATAATAATCACATTTACGTTGGATTGCCAAAGCAACAAGTACCTAACAGTAGTATTTTAGATAAAGGATTAGTTGCAGAATATCGCAAGCCAATAGCTTCAACATCTTGGAAAACTTTAAGATCTCCTGTAATTCCAGCTGATACTTCTAAGTTTAAAGGCGTACACTTATACGATAAAACAACTAATCAGCTAGTAACATACCTTGATTATATTGATCCAATCCAAGGAAAAATTGCTGGCCCTGCAGAACAAGAAATTAGCTTCAAAACTAGTTATGATCCGGCATCGTATAACACAGCGTTAACAGCATCTGGATTAACTGCAAGAGAATTAGATTACACATCAGACAAATGGGTTGGAAAACTTTGGTGGGATATTGATAGTGCTAAATTTATTAATCATCATCAAGGAGATATTACAGAATCCTCTGCTAATTTTAATAAGTTATTTCCAAATACACAAATTGACGTTTATGAATGGATTGAAAGCACATTATTACCGAGTGAATGGGATGGACAAGCTGATACCGAAGCAGGTATTGCAAAGAACATAAGCGGAACTACCAAGTATAGTGACAATGCATATAGTACTCGTAGAAGATACGACAGTGCAACACAGATCTTTACTACTTACTATTATTATTGGGTTAGAGCTAAAGCTACGCTACCTGAAATTGAAAATAGAGTAGTTACTTGTGCTGATGTAATTAGATATATTACTGACCCTGCATCAATGAATTACAAATTTGTTGCTATATTAGGTAATAATAAGTTTGCAATTCATAATTGCGAATCGTTTATTGAAAATACAAATACTGCAATTAGCTTTAACTGGTGGACTATTGAAAACCAACAGCAACCTACACATATTCAATATCAGCTAGTTAGTGATGGCCATGTAACAAGTGTGCCTAATATTGGAATTGAAGAAAAATGGTTTGATAGTTTAGTAGGTCTTGATAAAAATGATAGACCAGTTCCGGATATTAATCTTTCAGTTAAAGAAAAATACGGAGCACTAAACGAACCTAGGCAGAGTTGGTTTATTAATAAAACTGAAGCAAGAAAACAATTTATAGAACGTGCTAACAATGTATTAAGTAAGAACTTAGTAGTTGATGACTTTGATTTATCTAAACTAACACAGTTTGATCCACAGCCTACAATAGTTACAGGTAAATTTGATACAACGGCTGACAGTTATGCAGAAATTGGATTTGTTAGTATTGCTAAAGTAAAACCAGCAGTATTAACACTTGAAGTTGAAAACGGTTCTGTTGTTAATGTACAAATAGTTGATGGCGGACAAGGATATATTACTTCTCCTACATATAAAATTATTAGTAAAGAAGGCACAGGAGCAGAATTAGAATTTACGTTAGATGTTAACGGAACAATTTCAGCAGTTAATATTATTACCGCTGGTGAAAATTATACTTCTACTTTATCAATAACAGTTAGGCGTTTCTCAGTACTAGTTAAAAATGACGAAAGTGTTGGGGGTAAATGGAGTGTTTATCAGTGGAACGGTAATGAGTACATTAGGACATTAACTCAGAGTTATGATGTTAACTTATATTGGAACTACAAAGATTGGTATGCTACAACTTATAATCAATTTACATTTATAAATCATACAGTTGACTCAAGTTATCAAATATATGGGCTAGATGATGCTATTGGCGATGTTGTAAAAATTAACAGTGTCGGTACAGGCGGTTGGTTACTACTAAAGAAAGTAGACGACCGAGACACTGCTGACTATTCAGTTAACTACAATACTGTTGGTAGAGAAAACGGAACTATAGAATTTAAAAATTCATTGTATGATGTTACTAGTGCTAGTATTGCATACGACGGCGCAAGTTTTGATAAGTTATTTTATGATACGGAGCCAAATACTGAGTTTAGAAAAATATTAAGTATTCTAAAAAATAATATACTTGTTGATAACTTAGCAATTCACTGGAACGAATTATTTTTTGCAAGTTTAAGATACGTGTTTAGTGAACAGCCAAATGTTGACTGGGCGTTTAAAACTAGTTTTGTAACAGCTAAACACAACGTTGGAGAATTAGCACAGAAAATTACATTCCAAAACGATAGCTTGCCAAGTTACCAAAACTATGTAGAAGAAATGAAACCTTATAAGACTAAGATAAGAGAATATTTAAGTTCTTATGAAAAAACAGATCCAGCAAATAATACTATTACTGATTTTGATCTTACGCCATATTATGACGAACAAGCAGGAAAGATTATTCCACAAAGCGTTCAAATTATTGACGGGAAAGTAGTGTCAGGATTGTCTGACATTGCTAATTATCCTAGCAAACATTGGTTAGACAATGCTGGCTTCCAGTTAACGTCAATAAGTATTGCAGATTCAGGTAGTGGCTATACTGATCCACCAAAACTTGTTATTAGCGGCGGCGGCGGCACTGGAGCAACAGCACAAGCATATATTGGTAATCAAAAAGTTACTAGTGTAACAGTTACAAATTTAGGAAGCGGGTACTTGACAGCGCCGACTATTGAAGTAATAGGATCATTAACTGACGGTGGCACTGTAGCTAGGTTAAGTCCAATACTTGGCGAAGGTAAAGCAAGGTCCGCACATATTAGATGTAAGTTTGACAGAGTATCTGGAACATATCTATTCCAGACATTACTAGAAACACAAACATTTACATCAGTACTTGATCAACAGAACTTTAATTTAAAATGGCCAATGCAGTTAAAGTCTACACAAATTACAGTTACAGTTGATGGACTAGAATCTCTAAGAAGTGAGTATACATTTAGTAATATTAAAGACGTTACTAAAGGATATACAAGAAGTGCCGGGCGTATTGCATTTACTACACCGTTAAAATTAGGGCAAGTGGTAGTTATTACATATAACAAAGCTCCAGAGTTACTACAAGCACAAGATAGAATTAATTTGTATTATAACCCAATTACGGGGATGTACGGAAATGACCTTTCGCAACTAATAGACGGCGTTGACTATGGCGGCGTTGAAGTATCTAGCTTTGATTTTGGAACAGGGTCGGGTTGGGATTCAGATGAATGGTTTACTACAACATATGACACATTTGATACAACGTTTGAAGATGAAATATTCCAACTAGGCGATGACAGTACAAGAGTACTAAACTTTGGTGCTCCGCTAGAAACAGGTATAGTTTATAATGTTTATAAAAATGGCGTAAGACTTGACGATCCAAACTTTGGATTAGCTAGCCAAACAAACACCAATGCAGTTATTACTAGTATTACTGGCGCAAGCCAAACTGGTGTTGCATTATTTGATGATGGTGCTGAGTTAGCATCTGATATAATTGTATTTGATGAAGACATTATTAATACTGGCTCCGGAGATATTCTTGTATTTAGAAAAGCTACGTCAGATGGCGCATTCCTTCCAGACCCAAGATCATACGATACTGTGTTAAGCGGCGGCGATATGCAGTTTAGTACAGCTAAAGGATTTAACCCAGAAGAAATAATTATCGACGGTGACGGATTTGTTACTCCTACTACAAGTGGCGGACCTGAAGAGCAAGTTCCGGGACAAGTACAAGATTCAGTTGATATCAAAGTATTCCACAGACCAAAAGAAGGCGGCAGTATACTATCAAGTAATTCTTATAGAACTGATGGTATTGAAACTGTATTTAGGTTCGGCATAATTCCACAAAACAAACATGGATTGTTTGTACGCATTGGGGATGCAATACAAGCTCAATCTAGCTATACTGTAAACTATAAGAATAAAACTATTTCTTTTAATAGTGTTGTAAGTGCTAACCAAGATGTTAACATTATGTCAATTAGTGGAAACGGAAAAAATGTACTTGATCAAGGCGAATTTACAGGTGATGGATGTACACTAGCTTATGTAACTAAAGTTCATTACACTAAGACATTAGATTATTATGTAACAGTTGACGGAGAAACCGTTGAAACAATAATGACATCATCGGGTGATAGTACTGAAAAAGATCCAAAGGCAATGTTTATATTTGGTAAAGCACCAGCAGACAATAGTGTTATTAACTTTGCAGTATACAGTTCAGTTGATTCTTTCAGTAAAATTGAAACAACTGAATTTACAGGTGACGGTAGTACAGCGGCATTTACACTAGCTAAGATTCCGTATAGTGATAAGCCTAACAGTCACAATGTAATTGTTAAACAAGGAAACAAAATTTTAAACCCAGGATATAATCAGCAGTTTGATGTTACAACATCTGCAAGAGAGTATTTCTTAGAGATGTGGCAAATACCAATTGGTAGTTTTGATAACAGCGATATACTTGTATTACTTAACGGCAAAGAGCTTGTTATTGCAGTTGAGTACAACTTACGCCCGGCGAATAGTAGTATAATACTTGAGCCAGGAATCGGCAAAGACGGTGATATATTAGAAGTATATGTACGTAGTGATGGTGAATATGCATTTGGTAGTATACAAGTTATTGATAATCAAGACACTTGGGTTGATAGCGGAGCACAGCTACAGTTAATAACTGCACCCAGCATAGGTGAGAAGCTAACAGTTTATACATTTAATGATCATGCTAGTATGAACTTTGAAAGACAGAATTTTGATGTTGTTTCAAGATCAACATTAAGTGTTGGATCAGAAGATCATATACAGTTTAACCATATTAAAGCTGGCCTAGTTAAATTACGCTATCCGGCTATTGATGCACAGTACGTTTGGCTAACTATTAATGGCGTATTAAAAACTCCAAGTGTTGATTATAGACTTACAGATGATAAACTTTTCTTAAAGTACAACGGATCATTTGCAGATGCTGACGTTGTTGAGGTTTTACAATTCAGTGCCCAAGGCGAGCTACAACCTAAGTTTGGTTTTAGCCAGTTTAAGGATATTTTAAATAGAAATATTTATAAACGCTTAGGAGATATTGCACCAATTAAACTAGCACAACCTCTTAGTACGTTTGATAAAGAAATTTACTTAGATGATGCAAGTAATATTGGTACTCCGGATAAAAATAGTAAAATACCAGGAATTTTGTTTATTAACGGCGAGCGTATTGAGTATCTAGTTAAGCAAGGCAATGTTCTTAGACAAATACAGCGTGGAACATTGGGAACTGGAGCACCAACAGTACACGAAGCAGGTAGCGATGTATACAATCAAGGACAGATGCAAACAGCACCTTATATGGACGAAACTATCATTAATGAACAAATTGGAGATAATTCTACAACAGTATTTGAATTAGCGTTTACTCCAAACTCAGTTAATGAATTTGAAGTATTTGTTGCAGGTAAACGTTTGCGTAAAACTGCTATTAGTGTGTTTAATCCGCTATTGGATCAAGATAGTCCAGAAGCTGATGAAACTGTACCAGCAGAGTTTAGCGTAGACGGAACCACACCATTTTTAACACTTTTAAACACTCCTGCAAATAATGCAAAGATTCAAATTGTTAGAAGACAAGGAAAACGCTGGACAGAGCCTGGTATTTCACTAAATGATGCAGAAAGTTTAGTAGCACGGTTCTTTAAGGCAGAAAAGGTAGAGCTTCCCAAATAAATACAGTATAGGAAAAAGGTAATGATGGATAACATAAAAGAAGAAAACGGAGTTATGCTCCAAGGACACATTAAGATTTCTAACCCAGAAACGGGCGAAGTTATTGTGGATAAACGTAATGCAATCCATTACGAGAATATGAGTATATCACTTGCTGAAAGTTTAGCTAATGCTGGACAGGGTACTATCTACCAAATGGCATTTGGTAATGGTGGTACGAGCATTGACCCAACAGGGATCATAACGTACCTTACTCCAAACAGCACAGGGACAAATGCTAGTCTTTATAATCAAACATTTATTAAAGTAGTTGATGATAGAAGCGTTAATAATACAGACCCTGCAAGAAATAAGATTGAAACAAGGCATGTAAGCGGAACAAATTACACAGATATTGTAGTAAGTTGTTTACTTGATTACGGTGAGCCTAGTGGACAAGATGCTATTGATAACGCAACCAATGCTGATAGCTTGTATGTGTTTGATGAGTTGGGACTAGTTAGTTACCTTCCATCAGGACAAGGCAGATTGTTAACACATGTAATTTTCCACCCAGTACAAAAGAGTTTGAATAGACTTATTCAAATTGACTATACTGTACGTGTACAAAGTTTATCGGGGTTTAACGAATAATGGCATATACAATTAACTACTCAGACAGTAACAAAGGTATTATTTCAATTGAAGATAGTACAATTAATCAGCAAACCAGTCTAGATATTCCTGGACGTAACACTACTAGTTATGGGTCAGTTATTGCCGAGAACTTCTTAAAACAATTAGAAAACTTTGCTAATACTACAGCGCCTAGAAATCCAATTCAAGGCCAACTATGGTATGATAGTTCAACTGGTGTTGATACACTTAAACTGTACGATGGCACAGTTTGGAGTAATGCTAGTGGGCTTAAAAAGGGAAGTACTGCACCTGACGTAGCAAATGCACTAACAGGCGATCTTTGGTCAGATACAGACAACAATCAGTTATATATTTTTACAGGTAGTGGCTGGACATTAGTTGGACCAGAATATAGTGATGGTCTTTTAACTGGGGCAAAGCCAGTTGTTATAACAGGTAAAGATGAAGTACTTTATACTATATTACAACTTGAAGTTTCAGGTTCTCCGTTAGCAATTTATTCTACAAGAACCTTCCAGCCAAAAAGTACAATCGCAGGATTTACAATAATTCAACCAGGACTGAATCTTTCAACAGCTAACATCAGCGGCGACGGAGTTAGTAAGTATCTGGGCACTAGTGAAAAAGCAGAAAACTTAATTGTATCCGGAGCAAGTGTTGCGGCAAGTAATTTCTTACGTGGAGACGTTGCAAGTACATCAACACAGAAATTAACAATTAGTAACAACTCGGGAATACAAGTTGGGCAAGATGCTATTGTTACTTTAGACGTTCAAGGAACTTCGGGAGTTGTTACTAACTTAACATCGGGTGCTCCAATTGACTTTAAAGTTAACAACTTAGGTGTACAAAAAAATGTTATTAGAATTGACTCGACTGAAAAAGTTGGAATTAACACACTAAGCCCAGCTGAAGCATTAGACGTAGCAGGATCAATTCAAACAAGTGCAAACTTAATTGTACAGGGTACAACAGATAGTTCTAGTATTGGTACAGGTGCTGTTAAAATTAACGGCGGTGTAGGCATTGCGAAAAAGCTATTTGTCGGAACAGATTTTAGTGTTGCAGGGTCAACCACCAGTGGAGCAATTACTCCTATATCAACACAGAGTTATGCACTAGGTAGCACAACAAAACGTTGGTCAACTGTACATGCAGTTGAATTTAGAGGTAACTTAATTGGTAACATTACTGGTACAGTTACAGGTGGTGCGGCAAATGCTAACAAACTTACAAGCGCAAGTACATTTGAGCTTTCAGGTGATGTGAGTTCTAATCAAATTACTTTTGACGGCCAAATAGGCGGCACAACAAAAACATTTACAACATCAATTAGTAATACATTTATTGCTAACAAAACATTAGCTACAGTACCAAACACAGACGATGAAATTATTATTAACAGAATTTCAGGTGATGATACTGGAGTATTTAAGATATCACAAGCCGCACTGGTAAGTAGTGTACCTACAATACCAGTTGGTTCGTTAATGCCATTTGGCGGCATTAACACTCCGGATGGATGGTTAGTGTGCGATGGATCAGAAGTTAGAATTTCTGACTATTTAACGTTGTATAACAGTATACAATACCAATTTAAAGACCAAAGTCAAGTATCATCGGGATTCTTTGGACTTCCGGACTTTAGAGGTAGATTTGCACTTGGTGCTGATAACTTAGGCGGCGCTAGTGCAAACAGAGTTTCAGATGCTAACGCTGATACAGTAGGTCTTGGATCTGGTGTTGAAAGTAGAGTAATTGATGTTAAAAACTTACCAGAACACGAGCATGATTTAAGATCACCAAAAGGTGCCCAGTTTTATGTAATGCTTGACGATAGTGGTACACAGCAAGATGCTGACACATTACCGTATGATGCACCCACTGGTTCGCAAGCTGGACAAGCTCGTACATCATCAGGTGGTGTGTTAAACAGGCGAAACATTACTTATAATGCAGTTACGGGACTTGAAGAATACGAAACATTTGATGTTACGGAACTTGGAACACCATATAACGTGATGAACCCATTCTTAACAGTAAGTTACATTATCTATACAGGAGTTGGGGGCTAAAACATGGCATATCAGATTAATAAAACAAGCGGTGCATTACTAGTTAATCTCGCAGACGGACAGGTTGATGTAGCAAGTACTGACATTACATTGATTGGTAAAAACTATACAGGATTTGGCGAAGCAATAAATGAAAACTTTGTTTCAATGCTTGAAAACTTTGCAAATACATCAGCACCAACTACTCCATTGGCAGGACAAATTTGGTGGGATACTTCCTCATCAAGACTTAAAGTTTATACAGGAGCAAACTGGACAACAGGCGGTGGCCCCTTAGTAGGATCAACTCAACCACCTATGGTTGCAGGCGACCTTTGGATTAACAATGAACAGAACCAACTATACTTCTTTGACGGTACAGACTTGGGATTAGCAGGTCCTATCTACAATGTATTCCAAGGCCAATCTGGACCAGAAGTTATTACTGTTCTCGATAATACAGGAACAAGTAGAACTATTGTCAAGTATTGGGTCGGCGGAACATTTGTTGGCTTATGGAGCAAAATTGAATTTACTCCCCAAAGTATTGACACTATTCCAGGATACACAGGAACGGTTGTAAAAGGATTTAACGTTGTAGATGCAGACTTTGTCTTTTCTGGTACAGCAACAAGAACAACTGCGCTAGTTGATAGTAACAATGTATCAAGAACTGCGGCACAGTTCCTTGCTAGTGATTCAGACGATGCAACATCTGGTGCATTAACAGTTAGAAATAATAATGGCGTTACAGTAGGTCTTACAGACAACAATGTACTTAAAGTTGAAGCGTCGGGTGTAATAAGTGAAAACCAAGTATCAGGCGAAAACTACACTTTTAGAATGACTACTAGTACTGGTAAAGTAGATGCAATGACTATTGATTCAGCAAATAGCCGAATTGGTGTTTTTAATACAGCACCTGCATATACCTTCGACGTTAACGGAAGTCTACGAGTTAGTGGCGATTTAATTATTGGTGGTGAACAATTAGTAGTTGACGTAGGCAAATTGTTAGTAAGAGATAAAAGTATTGAGCTTGCTAAAGGTGACGATAGTACATTACTAGATGATGCAGGAGTTGACGAAGCAGGTATTATAGTAGCTTCGTCGGGTGGCAATAAATCTTGGTTATGGAGAAACAGCACAAGTGCATGGACTTCAAATCAAAGTATTAATATTGAAACCGGTTCATTAAAGTTTGGCGGAGTAGATATTATTACTGGCTCAAATGCTAGTGGTATTACACAGTTGGGTGCGCTAACATCAGCTTCTATTGGTAATATTTCGTTTACTGGTGGAATTGGAATGTCAACAGGAGCAGTAGACGGTGATGGCAATGGATTAAACATTACTGCGGCCGGCAATATTAACCTTGTAACTGCAAGACAGATTAAAAACGTAACAGATCCAACAGCAAATCAAGACGTTGCAACTAAAGCATATGTTGATGCTAGTATTAATATAGAAGCACTTTCTATTGCATTAGATGTTACTGGAATAGGATCTCCTGGGACTACACAACAACATACAAATATTGGAACTATTCTTGAAGATGTTGCTCCAGCAGGAACAAAACAGAATGGATCAGAAGCTAGAGTGCATTGTACAACAACTACAGGCGCTACAGCTACACTAACGGGATCTGCATTGGACACAGCGTTTAACGAAAGTAATGTACTTGTTCAACAAAAAGACAGTGGCGGCAACGATGACGGATCAGTAAGTGTTATACAAAGTGCTACATTTAACAATGCAACTGGTAACATTACATCGACTGTAACAAGGTCGTTAAAACTATTTAGAGTAGTAACAGGATCATGGGCATATGTACAAGACATATCTCAGGGCACTCTGATATAAATACATATAACACAATTAGGGGTTTAAAAGAATGGCATACGTAATAAATTTAACAAATGGTACACAGTTAGCTACTGTTGAAGACGGAACCATTGACCAGAGTACTTCATTAAAGCTAGTAGGTAAAAACTACGCTGGTTACGGTGAAATCCAAAACGAAAACTTTGTTCATTTGCTAGAGAATTTTTCCAGTGCAAATCAACCAGCAGGTCCGTTATCTGGTCAAATTTGGTTTGATAGTTCATTAAGAAAACTAAAGTTTTATGATGGAACTAAGTTTAGAACAACAGGCGGAGCAGAAATTGCATCAGCGCAACCGGTAGGATTAACTACAGGTGATTTTTGGTGGGATACTGATAATAACCAATTGTATGCACAAAATGCTGATGGTGGATTTGTCCTAATTGGTCCACAGAGTATTGGCGATACAGTTAGTGCAATGGTTACTGCTCAAGTACGTGACAATACACAGGTTAATAGAACCATTATTAAAAGCACAGTAGATGACGGAGTACAATTTATTGTTAGTGCTTCAGAATTTACAATTGATACTACTGACCCTACAAATACCATTACGGGATTCGACAAAATACGCCAGGGTGTAACACTAAGAAATACAACATCAGCCGCAGGAGGCGTAACTACAAGTACTCATAGATTCCACGGTACAGCAACAAATGCTGAAAAACTAGGCGGAGTTGCGGCATCAGACTATGCATTAGCCGGAGCGGCAAACTTTAGTAGTGTAGTTAGATTTGCAGATACTGGATTAACAGCTGGCGCGGCAAATGACTTGCATATTTTTATTGACCCTGCTGGATCTGGTACTGAAGCAATTATTGAAAACACAACTGGTCAAAAAATTAGATTTAAAGTTAAATCATCAGGTGGTGTTACAACCGAACCAATGCATATAAATGCAGATGGATTAAAACCGACTGCAACAGCAACATATGATATAGGTACAAGCGCATACAAATGGCGCAACATATATGCTACTGCATTTAACGGATTAGCAACTCAAGCGATTGCACTACAAGTTGGCGCAAACTATAGAACTGGTGATGTGAATTCAACAAACAATACAGTAGCAGTGCGTGATGCAAGTGGAAATCTTGCCGCAAACGTATTTAACGGTGCGTCAACAAGCGCACGTTATGCTGACCTTGCAGAAAAATATACAACAGCAGAAGAACTACCAGCAGGAACGGCAGTAGCAGTACGTTTTGACGATGTTGCAGAAGTAGGACCAGCAAGTGCGTCAAGCATGGCGATTGGTGTTGTTTCAACTGATCCTGCTTATATGATGAACAGCGAAGCAGATGGACAGTACATTGGAATTAAAGGACGTCTTCCGGTAAGAGTTAAAGGACCTGTAAATAAAGGCCAGGCAATTTATGCATGGGAAGACGGTGTTTGCTCAACTATAGCAACAACCGCACTAATTGGTATGGCACTAGAGTCAAATACAGATGACTCAGAAAAGTTAGTAGAGTGCGTACTTAAAGTATAAGTATTAGAGAGTACTAAAAAGGAACAATTATGGCAGTAGGCGACACAATCACCGCGGCGCGGTATAACGCAATTCAAGCAAGACTATCAGCAATAATCGGCGTAGGTGCCGGGGACGAAGGCTACGGCCAAGCAAGGGCAAGTAGCACAGTAGCAGTTGGTGCAACTGTAACAGCACAGCACATAACAAACTTGTTTACTGATATGACAAAACTTCGATTGCATCAAACAGGTGCAGTACCGAGTGAAATTGTTGCTCCTACAGCAGGAGATGCTATTGAAGATAGTAATAGCGTTTCGAAAAAAGGTTATTACCAATATGAAGGATTAAGTATTACATGTCAAAGTGCAAGATTATCTGCGGCCGCAAGTCAGCTAGGCTTACAGTCTGGTACAAGTAGCACAAGAACTGCTAGTTGGTCAACCGATATTAATCATATTTTTACAGTTTCCTTTGGTGGCTATTCAGTTACTAACGGTGACGGCACAACAACTACCGTGAGTGCCGCAGAACATATGCGTGTGTTCTTTAACGCCGGCGGAACAATCAACCTTAGTGGTACAATTGGTTCTGGAAACACTACAATTAACAATGACTGGCGTAACTTAATGACATCAGTTGGTACAGTACAGTTTGGAAGAGCAACTACAAGTAACGGTTCGGTGGGAACCAACTACGGTTATTCAAACTTGCCCGCTAGTTACACAACTGTTTTTAACAAAACAGCAAGTGCATACAGTGCAAACGATTATTTAATTGAAGCACTTAAAGGTACAAGTAGTTTGACATTTAAAGTTACGTTTAACGAAGATAAAGGTGCAAATCCAAACTTCGACGAAGCTGTTACAGCTACTACTACTAGCACAGCACAAATGAATAGACCTAATAACTCAAACAGCGTTAACATCACAGCGCCAACTTTCGCTACATCCGATAACCTTTAAGGTTAAATAGTTATACACTATAAACTAGGAGTATAACTATGGACGAGGCACTAGGAAAAGCGTTAGAGTTCTCTAATTTTGCAGTAACACTTAACACACAAAGACGTATACTTCATGAAAAGTACACTTCGCAATTAATTGTGTATAGCAATGGCGGAAGATTTACTGTAACAAAAGAATTAATAAACTTCTGTCATTTACTAAACTCCAAAGACATCCAACAAACTGTATTAATTGACGACAATCATACTCCGTTTGAAATTTTAAATGTCCAAGAGTTTTTAGATTTAGCATTACAGTGTTATGCAAAAGCATCTAACACATATCTAACAGCATACAAGTCGTTAATTAAAAATAGAAGTAGCGTTGAAGGCTTTGTTAATGACTAATGGCGTATTGTGTTTTGCAAATAATAATGGCATAATTGATTATATAAAGCAAGCAACATTCCTTGCTAACAGAGTCAGACTACATTTAGACTTGCCTACTACTCTAGTTACTTCTAGCCATAAAAGTATTCCAGATAACCATCCGTTTGATAATGTAATTATAGTAGCAGATGATTCAAGTAATTCTAAACGATACAGTGACGGTTCACTGACCCATAAAAAATTATATTTTAAGAATTCTGGTAGAGCTAATAGCTACGACCTAACCCCGTATGACCAAACACTTGTTCTTGACACCGACTATGTAATATGTAATGATGATTTTAAACATGCATTTGATACAGAACATTTTCAAATATACAAAGATGGAGTTGATTTATCTAGTTGGCGTTACCATAGTGAATTTGATTATATCAACGACACTGGCATACCGTTCTATTGGGCAACGTGCTTTTGTTTTAAAAAAAATGACGAAACACAAATGTTTTTTAAATTGCTCCAGCATATTGTAGAGTATTGGAATCATTATAAGAACGTATATGATTTAGGTGCTCGCAACTTTAGGAACGATCATGCATTTAGTATTGCTATTCACATGATGAACGGTTTTGAAGATAGTAATTGGGCTAAAATATTACCAGGTAAGATGTTCTATACATTAGACAAAGACATACTACGGTCAATTAATGATAATAAACTATCATTTTTATTAGAGAAACAGCATTATGTTGGTGAATATACACTAGCATCAACTAAAGATATAAATGTACATGTAATGAATAAATTTAGCTTGGGACGAATTATAAATGTCTAAAGGATATATAATGACAGCAATAGGCGACAACTATGTTCAGCAAGCATATTTGTGTGCCAAGAGTATTAAAGCTACTCAAACAATTAATAACGTGTCGTTGGTAACTAGTGATACTGTTCCTAATGAATATAAGAGTGTGTTTGATAACATTATTCAAGTTCCGTGGCATGATGACGCTTCTTCGTTTTACTTAACAGAACATAGATGGAAAATGTTCCATCTATCTCCATACGATGAAACAGTAGTACTTGATACTGATATGATATTCCTTACAGACGTAAGTCATTGGTGGAAAGAATTAGCTCTGCATGATATAGCGTTCCCTACTAACTCACGCACATATAGAAATACTATAGTAACTAGTGATTATTACAGAAAAACATTTACAGCAAATCAGTTACCCAATGTATATTGTGCATTTCATTATTTTAAAAAGAACGATATTGCTTTAGCTTATTATAGAATATTAGAAAACGTGTGTATTAATTATGAAGATTATTATAAAAAATATGTTACTAAAAAATCACCACCTGTAAGTAGTATGGATGTGAACCATGCAATAGCAGTATGCCTTAGTAACATAGAAAACTACGAACATACTCTATGCAACTTTGTTCATATGAAAAGTGCAGTACAGGGCTGGCAGAATGGAAGCCTTAATTGGATGGACACTATTCCGTTTTATTTTACAGCCAAACACGAACTAAAGATTGGCAATTTTTTACAACATGGAGTTTTCCATTACACAGAACACGAGTTTTGTAAAAAAGTAATGGAGAAATATTAATGGATTATGTAACTATACACACTCCGCAATATGTGTGCTTTACACAAGACACTGGTGAGATATTTAGTATTGGCCCTAGCATTGAAGAAGGGTATCAGTATATGGAAGTTACTGAAGAACAAATTGCCCCAATAAAATCATTAAAAGAAAAAATGACTGATTATGCAGTAATGTACAATATGACAGAGAAGCAGTTTTTGCTTAAAAAAATAGTCATTGGTGAAAATAGTTTATCCTTTAAGCAAGTGGACAAATATAAAAATCAATCATATGATGTTATATTAATGATTGACAAGGCTAATAAAATCTGTTATACTAGTACAAACATCAAACTAACAGACGCAATGAAAGCACATAATGTAGATTTAGAAAAGGAAGTAATGTTTAGTATTACTAACAAAGACGACCCGCATTTTCTATACAGCATTATGACTTTTACTGTAGGTGACGACACACCGCAACCGTTTTGTATTAACGATGAGTATAGTGTGTACACTACAAATGAAATGACAACATGTGTGTATAAGGAAGTATAATGAAATTAAGAATTGCAGAACAAGACATTATCTATCTAAGTTATGACGAGCCTAATGCAGAAGAAAATTATGCAGATTTGCTAACTAAGGCTCCTTGGGCAAAACGTATACACGGTGTTAAAGGTAGTGATGCCGCACACAAAGCATGTGCAGAACTAAGTGAGACAGATAGATTTATTACAGTAGACGGTGATAATAAAATTCGTTCTGACTTTATTAATCAAGTTCTAGACTTTGACGAACACGCCGACTTAGAAAACACTGTAATTAGTTGGTGCGGTCAAAACAAAGTTAATGGATTAATGTACGGCAACGGCGGATTAAAATGTTGGCCCAAAGAGTATGTTCTAAACATGCGCACACACGAGAACGCTGAACCAGATAATGTACATGCACAAGTTGACTTTTGTTGGGACATGCAATATATTCAACAGAACAGTTGCTTTAGTGATGTATATAATAATGCAACACCACAACAAGCATGGCGGGCAGGTTTTAGAGAAGGTGTTAAACTTGCACTTGATAGAGGAGCCAAGCCAACTAAAGAAGACTTTTTAAACGGCCACGAAAAGAACCTTAACATGCTTTACATTTGGTTAATGGTTGGTGCAGACGCAGAAAATGGTGACTGGGCAATTTACGGTGCCCGAGAAGGTTTGCAGATGACAATGTGTACTGATTGGGATTATGTACAAGTGCGTGACTTTGAATACTTAGATCAACTATGGGGCGGCAGAGATGACTTGCCTGGCGATATATTACACAGTGAAATATTTAATCTTGGATCAGAACTAATCAGTTCACTAGATATTCCAATAGCAGTACAACCTTTTAATTCAGAACAAAGTGAATTTTTTAGAACAGTAAATCAAAATTTTGGTAGGGCTATATCAAACAACATACTTGATAAGGAAAGTAAATGAAAATAGAGCTACATGAAGTAAAAGAAAAGCTCGATAATGTCGGCTGTGGGTTTTGCCTAGCTAAGTGGACACAAGTAACAATTCACTTAGGCGCTGGACTTACACACAGTTGTCATCATGTTAAAGCACACCCAATTGATCTAAACGAGCTTGCAGAAAATCCAGGTGCATTGCATAATACCGGATTTAAAAAGAATGTAAGAAAACAGATGCTTAACAATGAGCGTCCAAACGAATGTGATTATTGCTGGCGTATTGAAGATAATACAGACGAATATAGTGATAGGGTTTTTAAAAGTAACGATCCGTACAGTTGGCCTGATTTTGATACTATATCTAAAATGACTGGTGATGAAAATTTTTATCCACGTTATGTTGAAGTTAGTTTTAGTAATGTCTGTAATTTTAAGTGTGGTTATTGTGGTCCTGCATTTAGTAGTAAATGGACTGACGAAATTAAAGAACATGGTCCTTACACGTTCAAAGATGTTAATTGGAGATATAATCAACTAGACGAATATCAAAAACAAATACCACAACGAGAAGCTAATCCATATATTGACGCATTTTGGAAATGGTTTCCAGAAGCAGTAACACATATGCATACGTTTCGTATTACAGGTGGCGAACCTTTGATGAGCAAACATACTAATAGAGTGATAGAATACTTAATTCAAAACCCTCAGCCTAATTTAGAATTTGCAATAAACACAAATGCATGTCCTCCAAAAGAAACACAATGGAAAGATTTTGTAGATAAAATTAAAATTTTAGAAGATAATAACTGTATTAAAAGATTTGTATTGTTTGTAAGTGCCGAAGGCAAAGGAGCTCAACAAGAATATAATAGATATGGTATGGATTGGACAATGTTTACAGATAATGTTAAGTATTATTTAAAACAAACAACAGGCAGATGTGTGTTTATGAGTGCATTTAACGTGTTAAGTATTCCTACATTTTTACCTTTTCTTAAATATGTTGCTAGACTTAAAGGCGGATATGAAAATGAGATTGTAGTAGATATACCTTATGTAAGAAATCCGGGATTCTTAGATGCTAAAATTGCTTCAGATGAATTAATTAAAGAATACCTACATCCGTGTATTCCTTACATGGAAGAAAAAAACTTTAATAATAGAGAAAAAGCTCAAATGAAGCGTATTGTAAAAGACTTAGATCTAAGACATGCTAATTCAGATAATTGGAAACAAGAGGCTATCGAAGGTCGAAGAATGTTTTATGAATGGATACAACAATACGATAAACGACGAGATCTTAATTTTTTAGAAGTATTCCCTCAAATGGAAGATTTTTACGAGGAATGCAAAAAGTGTATGATATAGTCTTTATAAGTTACTTTGAGCCAAATGCGGAACAAAATTTTGACGATTTGTACAATAGATTTAATACTGTTGGAGTATTTGGTGACAGAGTAAAGCGTATCACTAATGTCAAAGGTATTCACAATGCGCACATTGCGGCCGCTACACTAGCAACTACTAACTATTTTTATGTAGTAGACGGTGACGCAAAGGTCGCACAGGGCTTCAAATTTGCTCATACAACAGAGGAAGAAGATATAGTACACGTTTGGCACGGTTGTAATCCTATTAACGATTTAAGCTATGGATACGGCGGTGTAAAACTATTACCAACTACACTAACACGCAACATGACCACTACTACTAATGATATGACTACAAGTATTAGTAGTAAGTTTAACGTAATAAACACAGTTAGCAATATTACTGCATTTAATACAGATCCTTTTAGTACATGGCGTAGTGCTTTTAGAGAATGTGTTAAACTTGCAAGTAAAACTATTAAAGGACAAGTAGATGATGAAACAAATGAAAGACTTAGAATTTGGACAACAGTGGGAAAAGACAAACCATTCGGCGAATACTGTATTAAAGGTGCTATTGCCGGCATGGAGTTTGGTTTATCTAATGGCGCTGATCTTAACCTCATAAACAACTTTGATTGGCTACAGGAACAATTTAATGATTAATATTGTAGTTACAAGTAAGCCAGTGGACGGGTTACTATATTACAGTTACGAATACTGTGATATGCTAAACAATGCCGGTTACCCTGCACAAGTTGTTATTATATGTCACAGAAAATATAATCAGCTCGATTATTGGAATTCTATCACAAGCAAATACATTCATTGTAAGCGTGTGTTTATAGATACGTATGTGCCAGCTGACGATGATGTTACGCTTATTATGGGCAGAAGTATGATGACACTAAGCTGGCAAAGTTTTAATGATTATACCCTAGTGCAACAGCTATCCTTACAGAGATTATTTAGCAGTAACGTTATAAGCGTATATTCAGAGAATCATGTTAACGGATATCCTAAAGCAGTTGACTTTTATAAACCAAAACAAATAGTAGACCTGTGTGACACTGACGTATACCCTAATGGCGTAGGCGCACACTTTGAAAAAACTATAAACTTTAGTATATACAAGCCACACACAGATAATATACAATTTAAACATTTGTTCTTAGGCACAAATCCAGAATACTATGCTAGTGTTGAAAGAGTAATTGATGATTATCCTGATCACGGGATCTTGACATATGACGAAAAGTATGCTAATATAAAGAATAACAATATATTTGTACCTGTAGAAAATCTTATGAGTTTGTTCGAAACTTATGTTTACACAAAAGAAACATTTGACCCTGCACCTCGTATATTTCAAGAGTGCAGGTACTATGGTAAAACTGTAATTTATCGCAGAGACAAAACACTACAAGATGGAGGCAGTGTATACTGGAGGCGCGATATTAAAGAACCTAATATACAGCCGATTGTAACTGCTATGGAGGAAATTAATGCCAGCATATGATGGGTGGGACCGCGAATACCAAGAAAACAAACAAGACTACTT
>Ga0307998_1000216_pt1 | contig 33586 bp, 35 predicted proteins | sample Davwhametageno37_FD_203147 | JGI IMG/M metagenome (GOLD analysis project Ga0307998, IMG submission 203147) | Marine microbial communities from Davis Island wharf, Antarctic Ocean - #37 | ecosystem: Environmental > Aquatic > Marine > Unclassified | place: Antarctic Ocean: Davis Island wharf... | reverse complement strand
CATAGGATCATCCGCGTCCATGTACGCAGTCCCTGCGCCTTCGTTGTACGGTAAGCCTGTGAGTTTATTTATACGCTCGTCAGGTTCTATAGGCGCATTAGGCACAGGTGTGGATACTTCGCCTCCTGTAGCTTTAGGCATTAGCCCTGCTTCTTCACGCTCTTCAGGTGTTAAAGGCGCGTTAGATTCTAAGAAAGAATTGTTGGTATCAACTTTTATACTTCCTTCTGGCGCACTAAAATTATAATTTTTTAAATTTCCTAACGTAAGAAGATCCATTTCCTCGTAAGCTTTCCATTGCTCAAATTCAGCTTTGTTTATTCCTTGGTTAAAACCTTCTATAAATTCAGGAGTTTGTCGAGCAAGTGCTTCAAGTCTATAGGCAGTAGGATCGTGACGCGGAGCTAGGGGTACAAACCGCCCCTCTAAAATACTCCCCGCTTTAGCAGGAGAAATTTTATTTTTTATTAAAAGCTCAAAGGCTTCTTCAGGGGTTTTTATTCTAGCGTATGCTGAAGCCTTAATCCACAAATCTTGTTGATACTGAAACTCAACAGCATTTGTTCTATAAAAGTCTCGCGTCATCTCTTCATCTGTGCTTTCTAAATTCACGCTATCTGTTTTGTTCTGATTATTCTGAAGCTTGTAATCTTCAATCGCCCACTTTAAATACTCATCTGCAAGATAGGGTTCCTTTTTAATTCCAAACTGTTCTAGTTTAGCGTACTCAGGATCACGAAAACGACCAGACCACTTATTAGATTTTTCATTAAGAGCATCTTTTAATTTTATTAAATTAGTAACAGATCCCGGAATTAATGGTTTAAATCCTTCAGTAAGTACAGTTCGGAGGTGATCAACATTACTATCTTTATCTGGAAACAGTTGCCGCCCTTGTCTGTCTTCATTATCTTTAGAAAGTGCGGCAGTCGCCATATCAATCCAAGGTGATAAGACCATAGACTCCGCTGTAAAAGGATCTGTTAAAGTTTTTATGTATGTCCCTGCCGCCCCTAGCATATAAGCGTCTAGTTCTTCGCCTTTTAGTTGACCGCTAATAATCCTATCGTATGCCGCTACAAAAGGTTCTTTCATATAATAATATGAGTTTAAAAATTCTGTATTAGTAGTAAAGTAGTTACCTTCATCATCCATAGAATAAATTAAATCGTGTGCTGAACTAAACTTACTAGACTTTAAAACTCTGCGATCTTCTACTTCTTGATCGTCCATATTATAATGATCGTAAGAGCTTTTTGCAAGATACCCATATCCCATATTAGCTGTAGCAAAACCTGCGGCTCTTCGAAGACCACGCATTTTTATAACACGGTTATCAGAAGCAATTTCTTTAGCCACTTGTTGTACAATGTTTAGACTTGTACGTACTACCTCTACTGGAAAAGAAATATAGTTTCCTAAAGGTATGTTACGCGCCTGTTGAAATCCCGGAGAAATATTTTGATAGGTGGGAATAGTCTTTTGCACTAAATTAGCAGATCTTCGTTTTAACAGTTCATCAGTTTCATTAGGAAAAGCTTTGCGTAAAGTTTTAAGCTCTGACTCAAAAGCAATTATTTTAGAAAAATCATCTACGGCCCCATAAACGTCTTGAGGTTTTTTAGCAAGCTTTGTAGCAAATTTAACAGCCTTAGATTTTCCTGCTCCTATTGTTCTAGATACACTATCTGAACCTTGAAAGCCATCAGAAAGCATGTCTCGAAATTGATTTAACTTGACGCTTGAGTCAATTACTCCGTACCCTTGCATCTCTGCTAGATACGAAGCACTTTTTTTCTCGTCAACTTTATATAGTCCTGTAACACGACCAAGACCTGCTCTCGCTCCCAAGATTTCATTCTCTAAAGTACCAAGAGCTTTTAAACCTCCCATGCTCAAAGGGTTATGTCCGTTAGCTACAAGAAACGAGGCGCTTCCAACAGCGTTACGCGCTTGAGTAACATGATTAAATACTGTTTGCATAGATTGTGCTACACCTTGTGCGCCTACATAAAATCTCCATGCAGTCCCGCTTGCACTTTTTGCTGACAGGGTATCAAATGTGTTTTGTTTATTTAAAACAGCCTTCTCTATTTCAGGAGTAGTCCACTTGTTATCCAGTATAGAATTAGTGCCTTTAATTTGCACAGTTAATCCGCGATTTACATTTTCTGTTGATTGAATGTATCCGTTTTTTCCTTTTGATAACTGATCTACAACATTATAGTATTGTTGCATTTCAGCTATACGCGAAAGCTTTGCAAGAGATAAAACAATTTTTTCACTAGGGTCGGTAATCTCTCCTAATAGCGCCCTTACTTCAGGATCGAGTTCTTTCTTTTTTCTTAATTTAGCTACTTTATTAATTTGATTTACATAGTCTACAACTTCGTCACTGTTTCCAAGTTTCTTTTCAATTTGTATCTTAGCTTGTTTAAGAGCTTTTGCGTTTGATACAGTCTTCCCTCTTTTTAATGCTTTAGCTTGAATTTTAGCAACATAATATTCTTCAGCGTCTTTCATAACTTTAGAGGTTGGTTTGTATCCGCTGTCTTCAAAAGCGCGGTACGTAGATCGTATATATTTTCCAAGGTTTGCGATTAGTGTTGCTTTAGACTCATCACTAAATCCTTTCATGTTTATAACGCGAGTTGTTAGACCGTCTTGAAGTTTACGAAAACTTAAAATTTCACTTGCAACATCTTCAGGAACATCATACTTCTTAGCAAGGGCAGAAACTTGTTTATTAGGCTTCATGTTTATTATGTCAGTAAGATCAGTTTCTAATAACCTAGTTGTTTTAGAAATTAAATCTTTATTATTTCCCGCGCTATTTAATGCGCGATCTAAATGAGTTGCAACAATTTGAGCATCTTGTACAAGTTGTTTCTGTGTAAACTTAGCGTTTTGTTGTGCGTGATGCATTAATGGTGTAGAATATCCTTCAGTAGTTAAAAACTTTTGATTCATTCTAGACAAAAAAGAATCTCGTTGTCGAGCTACCTGCGCTAAACCTTCTGGAGTCTCTTCAACCAATTTTAATTTTTGAGGGTCGAGCATGTTTAATATCTGTCGCTCGTAGTCTAACTGTTTCATTAGTGCTTCTATTTGTTCTTCTTTAGACATTTGAGAAGGGTGTTTACCCACTATAAATCTTCCAACTGCCTTTGGATTTGTAGCAATTTTAAATACTGCTGTTATTGATAAACTTTCAAAAGATAATTTTAAACGCTTTGTAAGTTCAGTATCATCTTTATCAGCAGAGAAAAATTCACCCATGTCTCTAATCAAACCAACTCCACCTTCAGTATCTTCAGAGATTGAATCTTCAACAAAATTAAATAAATTATTATCAGGGTCAATCATTACTTGAGTTGCTACTTCAACGCCAGTAAGCATAGCTAAACCTTTGGCTAAATTATCTTTTCCTATAAGCTTGGTTGCTATATATTCACCTGATTTTTCTTTAGTTACTACAGTAGTTCTTGCCCAATTAGCTGATTGAGGAACTACACTAGGTATAAGCTTGATTCCTTTATAGCCTATTTCAGCAACTTTAGCTACCTTACCTGTTGCAAAAACAAAAGCTCCTAACTGTAACCCCATACCCGCTACAGTTTCGGGTTGTGCGATCTGACCTGTTTCTGGATTTATTACACGTTTGTTCCAATCAACTGCGGAAAAAGCAGGGGCCGTCATATCTATAGCCATATCTGTTAATTTATTTACAAGCTCTTCACGCTCTTTAGGCTCTAACTTACTCATGTCTAGACCAGTAAGTTTTTCCATAACCCCACTTGCCATTAGATCAACAACGCCGCGAGGTATGCCATAAAATACTTTTAGAACATCTGTTCCAAGAGCTTTTAAGCCTTCTCTATTTTCTGCACGTTTCTCTGGTGGCGTTTCTAAGTCTCCAAAAAACTTTCCGCTGTAAGTCCTGCTTGGTTTTTCTTCCTCTATAACTACTTCGTCTTTTTTAGATAATACAGCTTCTACTTCAGCATCAATGCCTTTATAGTTTTCTTTTAAAGGGCCAAACTCAGGCTGAGAAACTTCCGCATCTTCAAACGGATTGCCTTCAACAACAGTAGTTTTATAGCCTATAGAAAGCTCGTCTTCGGTTTCAAACGGATTGCCTTCAATAACAGTAGTTTTATAGCCTATAGAAAGATCGTCTTCGGTTTCGAATGGATTGCCTTCAATTGGGGTTACTTTCATTTAATCTGACTCCGTATACATTTCATAGTCACCGTCTTCATTAGGTTCATTAGAAACCCAACCTTTACGTGACTTTGACCAAGTGCTATCTGAAGGCGCCCAAGAAGGTTTTTTCGGGTCATCAGGAGTTGGTTCAGTGTTTTTCACTTGAGCGGTTCTTGCCCCTCTTAAAACAAGCGTCAATCCATTTAATAGTTGACTATAAGTTTTTTGAATTTCAGGGTTTTGTGGATTATCAATATCGCGCATAAGATTAGGAGAAGCTTTAAGATAAGCTATCATAAACGCTGATTCTACCTCGGTTAATTCTTGAATAATGTTTTTTGCGCTTGTATAATTATTAGGATTCATTGCAAAAATATTTAGCTTAACGTGATCTTTTATTTCCATCGTGTCCGGCATGAGTCCTTTTTTCGTTGCCTCTCTTAAAAAATCTTTATAACCTTCTCTTCCTACCAGAGTTAGTACGTTTGTATGAACAGTATTAGTTTTACCAATTGCAGAAAGAACTTCTGTGTAAGTAGCGGGTTTTTCATTAGACCCTAGTATTTCTGAAGTAATAACAGGGCTTCCAACTACATCACCTTTGTTGTCTAGTGTACTGGCTATTTGTATAGTACGTAGATATCCTTGACCATCTATTTGAGAGGTGTGAGCATACTCAGTTTTATAGCCTTTTGCAATATTAGCTAAGACTTCTTTTCGTTTATCGTCATCAAGCCTAAGACCTGTTGCCGCCTGTACGCCTAACGCTATGTCCCCAGTTTCAGCCGCAACTTCACGACCTAATTTTAATTTATCTTTAGTTATACCGTAAAGTTTGGTAGCAATTTTAACCTGCGTAAGACTGCCCATAGCATCATTAAAAGAATCCACAGTCGATACGTTTTTAGAAAGTCTCTGAATAATAGTACGCGGGAAAGATGTAGATTCTCGTGAAGCTAATGTCTCTAATGTCCTGCCTGACGCACGACCCGCGGTAAACTCAGTACCGCTACCATAAATTAATTCGTTTCTTTCCGCACGTTTTTTTGCTTGCGCTTGTATTTCTGGAAGTTTCATAAAAGAAGCTTTCCAAAAAGAATCATTACCTGCTCGATATTTTTCAGGTTCGTCTATTCTAGCCTGTGCTAATTGTTTATCAGCAAAATCTTGAGCATAATAATTGGTTAAAGTTATGTCTTTATCTTTAGCCGCTTTTCTTTCAGTAATAGAAACTCCTAGTTCTTTTTCAAATTGAGTTACTTTAATTTTATTGTTTTGAAGTTCAGATCTAGCTAAAAAGTCTTCCGTCTTCTGGGCTGTCCCTGCATTGATACTTGCAAATATTTCTTTGCCTATTGAACCCGCCGCTTGTAAAGCAAGAGTTTTAAAAATAGTTTTGTTTTGTTGTTTGTCTGCATACTTACGAGCCTCTGCTTGTCCTGCGTCTTTACGCGCCCTGACATTTGCAAGCAGTGACGTACCAAAATCTCTAATAGCCATGTTCTTAAACTCCTGTTGGTCTAGCCATAAGGCTACTTGATTGCTCTTCTTCTTCTACTGCGGGGGCTTCCATTAAGCTTGGCTCAGCTTTAGGCTTGTCGAGGTCTACATCGGGTAAAGACTCTAAAGACTGTTGCATCTCCGCAGTCAGTACGCCTTCAGGAACTTTTCCATTCTTGCTATCTTTAATAAGCTTTTCAATACGGCTTTCTTCTATTTTAGTACCTGCAAAATCTTCTTCGTCATTTTCGTCATCAAGATCGCCAGTGTATATAGTCATCTCTAAACCTAGACGTTCTGCTAAAGCCATGATCATGTAAGCCGCAGGTTCTGCAAGCATCAACATTAGATCAGGATTCCAAGCCCCTTCCTGAAACTCAGTAAACAATACAATTTGAACAATGTTCATAATAGGAACACCGTCATCTACAGCTTGCATTAAACTAACATAAGTTTTAGGTTCAATAAAAGACTCCCACAAATATTCAGAAGCCTTATGCACTGAGATAAACTTTGGCGCTTGTTCATAGGGCGCAGGGCTTTCGGGATCATTAGTCAAAGACTGTCCGGGAATTGGACGGTTAGGACTTGTGCGAAGTTTAGCGTATTCTTCTTCTATTGTTGCCATAATTTTAAAACCTTTTAAGCTGTTTGAGCAAATTGAGCCATATAGTTACCGTACTGGAATGCGGTGTAACCATAAGGACTAGGACTGTTAGTTACTTGTTGTTCAAAAGCACGAGCGTTCATAATCTCTGGAGCGCCATACTGTTGTTGAGAACCTCCAAAACTTTCAAAGCTTGGAACGTATGCAACATTACTTACGTTCTGTACGTTGTATTCTGGCTTTGCTTGAATGCCTGTTTCTTGCATTATTCTAGTTTTAACACCGCTTTTAAATGTTTCTTCCATCCCTTCTGTAACATAGCCTAATGGATCGTCAACTATCTCTCCTGCTTTTTTGTAGATGTTTGAAGGTACTTCACTAATTCCTGTTCTTAGTCGTTCAAAGAAACTTGGATCAGGTTGATTTGCGGCTTCAGTAAAAGCACTTGTAGGATCAACATTTCTAAGTGTGTCTGCAAGCCCTGTATTTCTAGTAGGCCCAAGTAAAGATGGGTTTGTTAAAGGAGGAGCTTCAATTATAGGCGGTTTAAAATTAGGATTAACCTCCATGCCTTCAACAAAGGCCGCAGGGTCTGGAACATAATTTTGGTCTAGACTTGCTGTAAAATTAGATTCTCCTCTAGCCATTAAATCGTCATAGCCTTTAGCATAATCAGAACCAAGACCCATGCCATCGTTGCCGTAACTTTCAGCCACTGTTCGATCCATAGCTTTTTGACCTGACTTAGTGTTTAACTTTTCTTCTGTTTTATCTATAGCGTTTGTAACTTTTGAAAAGTCTGTAGTTAAGTTCTGAAATTTAGAATCAGCGCCAAAACTTCGACTAAACGCACTGTCTCCACCTGTAAAGAAATTTGAAGCGGCATCAAACGTAGTACCAAACATATTGTTACTTGCAGTTTTTGCAAAGTTTCCAAGAGTATCAGTCACGCCCTGAGTTATATTGTTAAAGACTGTGCCTGCTTTACCTACAGTATTACCTACGAACTGCATTACTTTTCCTACAGTTTGACCCACTGCGCCTAAAGCACCTCCAACTGTGTTAGTAGCTAATGCACCTGCCGCGCCTGTAAACGCACCTCCAAGTGCCGCACCAACATACGGCATAATAAAAAACATAGCTACTTGGCCCAAGATACCAATCTTACCCATAAACTTGCCAAACTTTTTAAAGGCGCTTTTAATGCCCTTGCCAATTTTTTTAAATGCGCTTTTAATACCCCTGCCTATTTTACTAAAAAATCCCATTTGCTTTGTCCTTTATATTATTTGTTTTACTTCTCTTGATCGTCGTTGTTTTGTCCACTACCAGTTCCGGTATAACCACTACCACCACCACTGTTATAATCTACAGAATCTACTCCAGAACCAAAACCTGCATTACTTATCATATTTATAAGAGAACGTGTTGTTGTCCCTGCGTCTTCACCTGCGGCACTTTCATTACCAATAGCTGTAGCAATTAACTGCGCTTCTCGTTGCTCGTTATTTTCGTAGCTTTGACGTACATAAGCCGCTTCATCTCGTAGTTGTTGCCACAGTTGAGTCTGATCTAATGCAGAAATATTATAAGCGTTCTGAACATTCTGTTGATTAGCGGCGTTAGCGGCGGCTGTGTCTGCGGTATTGGCCTGTCTTCTCCAAGAAACATTAGACTGCTCTACTGCTTGTGCATTAGCGGCATTCCAAGTATCTCGTTGATTGTCAATCGAAGCATTAAACTTAGATATATCTGCTTCAAGTTGTGCAGTTAAAGAGTCAGCTTGTAAAGTGTTTCCTGCTTCAATAGCCGCTGTGCGATTAGCTTCAGTGACGTTAAAAGACTCCATAGCATTCTGTGCAGAAGTGTTAAACTGCATCATATTATTAGACTGACTAATCATAAACTGATCAATTTGATTTTGAGATGTTGCACCAAATTGTTTTGCGGCGTTCTGTGCCGATTGATCAGACAACAAAGACTGTTGTGCTATTTGCTGATCCATTACAATAGCTTGTTGCGAGTTGCTCAAGTTAGCCATATCTTTAGTCAAGAAGTTTTTAGCATTCTCTACAGACGCACGAGTCCTTGCATCAGCATTAGCTAGATCTGTTTGAGCTAGTAGCGAAGCATTAGAAAGGGCTGTTTGTTGATCGGCACTAAACTTTGTAGCCGTCATAGTCTGCATAAACTTACTGTTAGCCATTTCCATTTGTTGCTCGTTGCTCATTTTGCTCATGTCAAAGTTAGCGTTCATTTGAGCATTAAACATTGCGGCGCTTTGCTCGTTGCTAAGATTCGCAAGTCCCATCTGCTGTGCAAGCTGTGCGTTAACCTGTCCTGCCGCCATCTTCTTTTCAAACATTTGAAGCTGTGCTACGTTTTCAGCATTCATGCTTTCTGAATCAGCTTGGTTTTCAAAAGTAAGATTAGCTAACTGTACTTTTTCAGAGGCGCTTAACTGAGCCATTTCTGCATTTTGGCGCAAGTCTTCATTCTTAGCCATCATGTTTGTATAGATAGTAAGTTTTTGAAGCTGTACTTTACTAGCTTCAGTCATGTTTGCGCTGTTTGTTGCCGCTTCTTCAGACAAGTTAGCTAATTCCATTTGCTGATCGTTGTTTAGATTAGCAAGATCCATCTGTTGTGCAAGGTTAGCATTAGTCTTTTTAAAGTCTACAAGAACATTAAGGTCTGCTAAACGTCCTTGATTAACAGCCGACATAGATGCTCTATCTGTAGCATTCTGTTCGGTTAGATTTTTCATTTCAAGCTGAAGCTCATTAGAAATGTTAGCTTTTTCCATGTCTTGATCTAGATCGGCTTGTCGCATAATCCTAGAAACTTGAGCGTTATATGTAGCAAGTTTTGATTGCTGATCGGCAGTCATGTCTTGAGAACGTGCGGCATTCATAGCTTGCAAGTTTGCTAAGTCTGCTTGAACTCCTGCACCTAAAGTAGATATAGCGGCCTGTTGTTTCTGTGCAGATTCTTGTTGTGCTCTCTGCTGAGCCATCTGTGCATTAGTTAAATCTGTCTCTTGTTTTTGCTGTGCAGTAGTCATTACTGCTTGTTGCTCAAAGCTGTTCTTTTGCTTTTTAATTTCATTAGCCATAGAAGCTGTTTGAGATGCAGAGGTCTGTGAATTAGCAAGGTTCTGCATACGCACTTGCATGGTGTTTTGTGCAGTAGACATGTTAGCTTGTTGTTCGTTACTTAGGTTCTGCTGTGCGCGTTGCTGTAGTGCTTGAGCATTGCTCTGTGCAATAGGTAATGCACTTTGGATAATAGCATTAAAGAGCGCATCACGGCCTACAGTAGAAGTACTTAAACCTCTCTGAGCCATCTTAGCTTCTAAAGCCGCTACAGCAGGTCTAGCCCATGCAGGAGTTTCGCCATCTTCCATACCTGCTAACAAGCCTTCCATCTGTGTAGAGACTAAGGCTTCAACAGGCAGTGCCGCTACAGCCGCAATAGTTTTAGGGTCTGCGCCAGAATCTATCTGAGCCATTACAGTTGCAGGGTCTTCAACAAGTGCCGCTGTAACTTCTTTAGGCACATTAGCAACTACTGCTAACATGTCTGCGGCGGCTACCATACGCGCAGGGCCTGTTACTGCATCCATTGTTGCGGCTTGGGCTGTTGGAATACCACCAATTTGTGAAGCATTTCCTTTAGAAACTTCGCCTGTGATGCCTTGACGCTCTTGCATATCAACAGGAGGGACATCTCCAATCTCAGAAGCTTTTCTGCTTTTAGCTTCGCCTACAGCGGTAGTTCGTTCTATTACCGCGTACTCAGGAAGATCTTCTAAATTAACACCTTCTTTAGATACTATATCTAAAAGATCTTTTTGCTCTCTTTCAGACATTGTTTGAGCAATGCGATCTGCTACTACAGGGTCTGTAGCTTGAAGTACTTCGTAACGCTTATCTGATTGTGCGGCTGTAGCATAATCTTTATACTCTGGTCTATCAGCGGCAGTGCCTAATGCGGCTTCTTCAGCGGCGGCATCACGTTGAGTTTCTGGTGCTTGTGCAGTAACATCTACTTCACCTGCTTCTACTTTAGTTAGGTCGCCCTCAAATTGAGCCGCTACTGTTTTGTCCATTTTGCCTTCAGTAGTGGTTGCGTCATAACGCTCTGCTTGTTGCCCTTCGCCTGTTAAAGTACCTTCAATTGCGTTGCCTTGATCGGCTGTTAAAGCTCTAGGGTCATCTATTTCTCTACGTGCGCCTGTTTCATTATCATAAACAAATATCTTGCCGTCTGCGGGCATAACTGTCCGGTATAGCCTATCCTTTTTAGGTTTAGTAGAATATCCTTTTGGTATTCCTACCTCTCCTGATGTTGCATCTGTAGCGTCTTTAAGCTTTTCAATGTCATCATCACCTGTTACGGTTCCTGTGGGGAGTGTGCCATCTTCATTTAGTATTGTGTCTGTTGTCGCTTGGACTAAGGATGCTACAGGCGCGTCTTGTACAATTTTTGTAGGTGCTTCTTTTGTAATGCCTGTATTAGTAACACCTATAACACCATCAATATTATCATCACTAGTATCATCGTCCTCGACGCTATCATCGTTATCGACGCTATCATCGTCATCGACGCTATCATCGTCATCGTCATCGTCATCGTCGTTATTAGTTAATACGTCTTGCGGCCCACCAGAAGGATCAGTATCGGCTGTTGTTTCTTGGCCTGCGCCAAAATACTCTCCTTGATTACCGTAGTCGTCAGCAAGCTGAGCTATCTGCGCAGGAGTAAGTCCTGTAAAACCATTGCCCATACCACCTGCAACTCCAGTATTTTCTTTGTAGCCACCACCACCACCCTCAACAGTTTCAGGACTTACTTTAGACCCGCCGCTTGTTGGAGGATCAACAATAACTGTATCTGTTGGAGGTGCTACAATAGGCCCAGAAGGATTAGGAATTTTTTTAGGCTTAGGTTTAGGCGGGTTGCTGTCATCATAAGGAGCAGGAACCTGTGGCTTAGGCTTAGGCTGTAACTTAGGCTTAGGCTCTTTAACGCTATCATCAAAAAGATCACGAGGCTTAGGCATAGACCTACCGCCTCTACCGCCTCTAGCATATTGCTTACGTTTCAGAGCCTCTAAAGACTTATTAGCGTTTTTCTTTTTTTCTTTATTACTCATCTTTTAATCTACCTTTTTTAATAAGCTTTTGAACAGTTTCTGATTCGTAAATCCTAATGCCTAGCCATACAATTGTAAACAAAGAAGCAATAGGTGGTAGCCAACTAATCATAGTTAACACTCCTGTGCTTGCCGCCGCTATATCTATTCCTTCTTTTGTTTCTTCCATGATTTCAATCCTTTGCTTTGTTGCCTAAGAATGCAAACTGCTCTAGAACTTTGTAGGCTTTAGCAACCCACATATCGTCTTTAGGAGTTTCGGTATAGTTGCAGATTACTGAGGCTACTGAAACTAAAGATGTTGCTAGTACGTATAAGTCTAATAAATATCCCATTACCAAGGTACTCCTGTTGCTTGCGCTGTTGCACGATCAATTTGATTTTGCACTCTTGCTGTACGGTTAGCTTCAATACGCGCTTTAGCTTGAGCGGCTGTTTCGCTACCTTCTTTTAGACTGTCATATATCCAATTAAGCACGTTATTTTCGGTTAACGATGCATAAGCAATATAGCCTGACGCTGAAGCATCATAAGTACAGAGTAGCTTGCCGCCCTCTACCGCTGAATAAGCAGGAGTTGTGTCAGACAAAGCATTGCAAGTCCAATATGCCTTGATTACGCCACCATCTGCGTCAACGTGTGTCATGTCATTTACTTTCCAAGTTGTTGTTATAGCCATGTTTCTATTCCTCTAGTGCGGTTATTCTTGCGGTTAGTGATTCAATTAAGGTTTGTTGTTCTTGCATTGCTTTTATAATGTACGGAGTAAGCCTTCCGTAATCGACCGACCAAGGGTTTTTCTTTTCGTCTTCAAGTCCGACTGATACCGCCTCTGGGTACGTTTTGTGGAGTTCTTGAGCGATGAATCCTGTAGAAGTGTTTCCGTGTTTCTTCCAATCAAATTGGCGCGGTTGAACTTTTAATATGTTTGCAAGCTGAGAAGGCATATCTACAATATTTTCTTTTAATCGCTCATCAGAAGAAGTGTTGTAAGCAACATTAGAAGATGTAGCGGCTGTGGATATACTACCTAGAACGGTATCTGAATCCGCAAACGTCACCATTTTATAACCATCTTGAATTGCCGCATCGCCTGAAGTTTGTAAGTATAAAATTGATGATGCGCTGTTGGCAATTGACGAATTGCTGTTCGCTAAATAAGCAGTAACCACACTAGTGCTAGCACTTAAGGCTGTAATAGCGCTACTAAAAGTAACCGCACCTGAGGTAGCAATCTGTATTGCAGTAGCGTTGTTTGCTGAACCAATATAGCTATTGTTATTGATTTTAATAGAAGGGAAAGATGATGCCGAACCTGCAAAGACTCCTGCATTAAACGTAGCCGCGCCTGCCGCTGACATATCAAGAGTTAGGGCTGTAATGCCACTACCACCATCAACGCCTTTAAATAACATTTCTCCGTTATTAACATTAGATTGTATGTTCAACGCATCTGAAGAAGTAAAGAAACTACCGTAATGTGTGCCACCATCTTTAAGTTGTATAACTCCTGCATTATCAGCGTCTAATACTATAACTCCTGTTACGTCTAGTGTTAGGTTGCCAGTGCCATTCTCAAGATAACCATTAGAATTATCGTGATAAAAAACAATGTCACCATCAGTACCAAGCCTTATAGCATGGTTATCAGTAAGCCTAACATCATCACCAAAATACGCTGTGCCGCCTGTTGACATATCAAGGGTAAGGGCTGTGATTGCTGAACCACCATCGTTGCCTTTAAAAACTAAATCTTTATCAGATATAGAAGATTCAATAATAAACTCACCGCTTGAACCAGTTTCAATTGAACCTGCTAAAGCTCCACTACCTGTATAAAAAGCAACTAAATCTACAGCACCTGACGCAGTATTGTGGAACCCACCTGCGTAGTGAGCGGCGGCTGTACTTTGTGCGCCTACCACTGGCCCTGTAGAACTTGTTGCTGAGATAATAGAGTTTGTAAAAACACTTGACGTACTTCCAACAATTACTTTGCCGCTAGACGTTACTATATTGTTACTAAACGAAGCCACACCTGAAGTACTAAAGTTTAAAACTTCTCCAGTGCCATCAGAATCTTCTAGTGCTAACTTGTGACTATCTTGATAGTTTTTCCAAACCCATGAACCTGTGTTAGAGCCTACTGAAAGAAAAGCATTACCTGCCCCACCGTCTATAGTTAAACCATCATCACCAGTAATTGTTCCTCCTACATTAATTGCCGCATTAAACGTAGCCGCACCTGCCGCACTCATATCAAGGGTGAGGGCTGTGACGTTACTGCCGCCGTCACTACCTCTGAAAGATATATCTCCATCTGAAATATTTGATTCTATAAAAAAATTGCTACCACTTTTAAATAAAGTTCCATAAACAGTTCCATCATCTTTTATTTGTACAACGCCTTGATTCCCCGCATCTAATACAATCAATCCTGCTACGTCTAGTGTTAAATCACCACTTGATAAATCTATTTGGGTACCATCTATTGTAATGTTATCTACTACTACACCTGCGTTGGCTGTTACAACACCTGCAACCGCTAGAGTGCTTGCCATATCAACAGCACCATCAATGTCTACTACATCAAGGTTAGTTGTGCCGTCTACGTCTATATCGCCTGAGATGTCTAGACTTGCAAAGACTGAAGTGCCTGTAGCAGTTACTGTGCCTGTTACGTCTATACCCGCGGCATCTATGTGCATACGCTCTGTACCGGCTGTTGAAAACCCAATCGTGTTGTTTGAAGGACGATAAATTCCATTGTCGTTATCAACACCAATTCTTATTCCGGGATTTGCGGCTGAACCATCAGTGGTACGAATAAGACCACTACCACTCATGTTCAAGTTACCACTGATATCTACAGCACCATCAATGTCCACGACATCAAGGTTAGTGGTTCCTGCAACATCTATAGCACCCGACACATCTAATGTAGCCGCGTCAAGTTCTCCAGTAATGGTTAAGTTCCGTATGCCTGTATAGTCTTTGTTACTATCTAAGATTACTGCCTTAGAAGCTACTGCTGTACCTACTGCTGTACTGCCAATGTCAAGAGCATTCAGTTCGCCTACTACTGCTGTGATACCATCTAGTGCGTTTAGCTCTTCGGGCGTTGAAGTAATTTGTGTATTACTTGCTACAGCTAATACAGGAACTGTACCTGAAACATTCGGCAATGTAATAGTCCGATCTGCTGTAGCGTCTACAGAGGTTAAAGTTGTTTCGTGTGCATCGGCTGTAGAGCCTTCAAAGATTACAGCGTTGTTAGAATCCATAGTCACACTGTTAACTGTAGTAAATGTCCCGCTTACTGAAACATTAGGAACAGTTAGTGTGCTTGTGCTTGGGTTATAGTATAAGTCTCCATCAGACTCTAAGCCTAAGTTACCGCCGTCTAAGTCACCACCCGCTGTAAAGACAATAGCGTTGTTTTCGTTTGTGTTTTCGTTGTCAGTGATTGTAACTGTTGTAGCTACAGCCGCTGTGCCTGAGTAGCCTGAAGAAGTAATTGTGCCTAGTGAGCTACCTGCGTCTGCAAAAGTAACTGTGCCGCCATCAGCATCCAGAGTTATGTTACCTGCAACGTCTAGTGTTAAAGCACCGCTTGAATCTATTTCAGTACCGTCTATTGTAATGTTGTCTACTTTTACACCTGCATTAGCGGTTACAATACCTGCAACAGCAAGCGTAGAAGCCATATCTACAGCACCATCAATGTCAACAACATCAAGGTTAGTAGTTCCATCTACATCAATGTCACCAGAAATATCTAAAGAAGAAGCAGTCAAGACACCTGTAACGCCAAGAGTACCTGCAATGGTTGCGTTTACATCTACATCTAGTGTATCTATGTGTGCAGTACCATCAAGATATAAGTCTCTCCATTCCTGCGAAGAGCTTCCAAGGTCAAATGCACTGTCAGTATTAGGAATAATATTACTGTTTACGTCTGCGCCAAATACAACATTGTCACTTGCCGCGTCACCTAGAGTAAGCGTACCGCCATTAAGCGTTGTAGTACCAGTAACTACAAGAGTTCCACCGATAGTTGTATTGCCTGTTATACCTAGTGTGCCGCCAACAGTTGTGTTGCCTGTTACTCCAAGAGTACCTGCAATGGTTGCGTTAGCGTCTACGTCTAAGGTGTCTACGTGGATTGTTCCATCAAAGTAGCCGTCTTTAAACTCTAAAGAACTTGTACCTAAATCTATATCACTATCAGTAACAGGAACGATTGCACCATCTTGGATGCGAATCTGCTCGACTGCTGAACCACCAACCTCTACAAAGACTCCCCAACGATTGTTAGAACTGTCTACTACAATCTTGTTTAAGAAGTTCTGATCACCAATTGTATGTATGTTACCACCTTCAGCCGCACCGCCATCGTGTTGGTGTCCGGTAGTGCCAGTAGTAGTGTATGCAAACGCAGATACAAGTTTATTGTATTCGTCATTGAAAAGAGCGGCTGTGATTGTATCGCCATCTGTAAGTGTGCTTTGTCGTGTATAACTTGTTCCTGCCATGTCTGGTTATCTCCTGCCTGATGGGACGTAATCAACGTATAAGCCGTTAATTGCATAGGGTGCGTTTTGGTCATCACTGGTAATTCTAAAGTTTGCTACGTGTCCACTGCCTTCTACTGCCTGTCTAAACATTGGGTCTTTACTGCCACCAAATGTAGCCGCCGCAAATATTGCTGATCCAAAAGCCGAAGGAATTGGAATACCCTCTACTGGATATATTGGAGGCTGTGGAATATCTAAAGATTCGTAGTCGTATCTAAGTCTTAAAGATGGGAGTATCTGTCCTTCAGGGGAAACAGATATTTTTACGTAGTATAAAGTTTTTCGAGTTCCAATGTCTCCAAAGTCATAATTGGGTGTAGTATACTTTGCGCTAATATTAAAAGCTATTCCTGAGTCAGAAAAAGCATTTCCTGTATCGTGGTTGTAAATATAACCTTTATTATCTCCGTGGAATGTATTTTCTACACCGTCTTTGTTAAATCCTGATGTTAATCCTGTTGCTTGTATTCCTTTTGTTTCAGACCACTCAAAACCGTTAGGTGTTAAAGTTCCAATAATTCCTAGTGCAGAAGATGATCCACCTCCTACCTGACTAAAGAATAATCTATACTGAGACTTACTGCGGAGTACTGTGCTTGTAAGTGTAAAGGTGTTTACAGAGTTTGCAAGTGTAGCTATTACTGATTGTATCTGCCTACTTACTGATCCTAATTCAACGTCACCAATACGTGCTGTACCTGCTACTGAACGAATACCATCTGGGCTAAGGAATACTAAGTCACCACCAATCTCCTGAATACTATGAGAGCTAAGGCAACCTACGTTTTGTGTTACTGGAACTATTGCAATATTAGTAGAACTATTTATATTTATAAGCTTGTGAATACTGTTGCGGCAGAAAATCATTAAGTCGTTACGAAAACTTTTAATGCCTACTACTTGATCTGGAAGTACAATAGCTCCACCTGTAGAACCAGAAAAATCACTAGGATCTAAAAGATTACTATAAAAGATTGTGTTCTTTGCGCTTGGTGATCCTGCAACAACTAAGTGACTGTCGTGAATAACACATACTGTAGGAGATGTTGTTCCATCTACTGTTACTTCTTCTGCAAAGAATGTGCGAGAAGCTAAGCCACCAGTGCCTGTCATATTAAATAAGAAAGGCTTGTTTATCCCATCAGTGATTATAAGCTGACCGTAGTCGCTGTTACCTTCAAAGATTGTAAAAGTTACTTGGGCTTGTCCAGTTCTTGCATCTACGCTACGGTTACTAAAGGTTGTGAAGTTGTCTCCTCCACTGGCTACGCTTGCTTTGTTTAACTGTAACCAACTTGCTCCATCAACACTAAAGAAAATACCTGTACCGCTACAAACAACTACACCGTCTGCATAAACTTTAAGTCCTAATACAGTTTCACCACCATTAGGTCGATTAGATCCAAAAGCTGAGTAACCATTTATACGTCTGTACCCGCCATCTGGATTCACTTCAAAGTTTAATAACTCTGTAGCAACTCCGGGCTGAGCAAGCATTTCAAGCTGATTAAGGTTGGTGTTTAACCCGCCTCTACAAGAGATACCAAAGGGTTGTGAAGCGGCCATTAAACATACCTCATCCGATCATCTTTAATATATGTAGGCGTAGGCTCAATAAGGTTAGAACGCATACTGCGTAATCCTTTTTTGTAATCGTCTAGTGCGAATGATGCCGCCTGTGGATTGTCTTTGAACTGCCAGATATAGTACCTAGCTCTAGCTTGTAGAACACCAGTATACAAATCTGGGAAAACTATATTGTCGCCATGAGCAACTAGTTTTGTTGGAAGTTTCCACGCATAAAACCAAACGCGGTATACCTTATCGGGAATAGGGCTGAGTCCAAACTTACGTGAGTCTGGGCTTCTAATAACGGCAGAAGGAACACCGTAGTTTTGTGTGTCTGCATCGTCTAGGTTCTCTCCAATTCTGCGAAAGTCTTTCCATTCTTCAGTTGTTAAGAATTTAAGGTTGCGACTTATGTACGGAGGAGATTCTCCAGATACGCCTACAGTAGTAAGATAAAAGTTATCCCAATCTATTGAACTGTAGTCGGTTGTAATATTGGAACTAGCAGGTTTTAACTCAAAGAAACGCTGACCTATAACTGTCTCAACAAATACGTTTCCGTACATTGGATCTACTGTGCCACTTTCTGCAACAGATAAGAAAGGCCATTGAGGTTCTTGAGTTATAATATCAAAGTAAGCTCTATTTACTGAGTCTTTAACGTGTTGCTGTACGCCTAACGCACTTGAAAAGGTTGATGCAGTTAAGGCAACTTCATTGAGTTCACGAAGAAGTTCATTAGTTAGTTCAAGGTAAGTTGTTGCCATATCTTATTGCGCCTTTGATTTAGTTTCAGTTTCTTTCTTTCCAAAGATAGCATCCCAGTTATCTTCGTATTTCTTTTTGTTCTCTGGCTTATACCAACTTCCTGTATCGCCTAGTATCTTTCCTTTACTTCTGCCTTGTATCATCACAGGCTTTGTATTGCTTCCAAGTATTGCCATTATAACCTCTTAAAGATCAGGGGGCTTTTACACCCCCTTCTCTAATTGCTTACTTAGTCGATACCGTAGAACGCAGAAACAAGTGCGTCAGGGCGTAAAACTTTAGCACCATAAACGTGCAAACCACGACAGATGTCGCCAAAGCTATCTGGGTCACGAAGAACCTCAGTGCTTGTAATGGTCTGAGCCGTTGCAGTAGAACTCATGTGTCCTGCAAGGATCTGACCTGCGGCATTAGAAGTAGCAGGTACGTTGTTAGACTTGTACATATCAAAACCACGTAGCTTACCAGAAGATACCAATCCATTGCGGATTCCACCTTGTCCGGCGTTGAAGTCTACAGACATTAACTTAGAGCTAGATTGTCCAAGTTGCTCGTAGAAGCTAGGTGGTGCCAAGAACCAACGTCCTTCCTCTGGGATGTTTTGCTCGTCAAGAAGACGCGCCATGTGTGCCATGACATCCAAAGGATCATGCTCGTTAGAACCGAAACCAATGTCCAAGTTACCAGTGCCGTCAAGAGTTCCTGCGGCTAGGTCAGTAGCACTATCGCTACCAAGGATGTGGTTAGGGCTTGAAGCTGAAACGCCTGCAAACATCTTAGCAATTACACCTGCGTCAAATGCGTCACGCAAAGCGTAAGCGGCAGATGAAGATGCAACTTCTTTAAAGTTTACGTGAGACATAGCTGTTTCAATATCATCAACTTTGAACTTGAATGCGTTAGCAATATCAACGATCAAAGTAGTTTCAATGTCAGTCAGCTTAGTCTGAGCTACGTCAGCGCCACGCTCATAAGCGGCTACAGTGATTACTGGCTCTTTGATGATCTTTACAGAGTCACCGAAACCTGTGATTTCACCACTGTAATCAGTGTTGGTAATTGCTTCAGCTACCGATGCCTTACGGAAGAAGTTAAGAACCTTCTTAGAAAAGACTGAGGGTAGGAAGAAGCTGTTAGTTTGACCAGTAACTGAGTTACCAAAGTTACCGTTTGTGTCTGTGCTTTGCTCAAATAGAGCGTCTGATGTGTTAAAAGCCATGTTATGTTACTCCAAAAAAAGACAATAATGTTTAATCTACTATCCTGCCTTCCATAATAGCTAGGTCAATATCGGCTTCATACTTGTCGAATTGAGCCATAGACAGTTTAGTGATTTCCCGTTGTGACCAAATCTTAGGCTCTTTGGAATCTATTTGAGTAGTTCTCGTAGATACCATGTCTGCCGCTGAAGATTTGGGGGCTTGTGATTTTCTTGTCTTCTGCTTACTTCCAATCTTAATACCATTTTCCATCTTATAAAGATCAATAGCTTTTATCGCTAATGAAACATTGTCTGGGTTTTCATAGATCCAACCTTGAATTGCTTCTGGTTGTTCCTTAGCCCATTCGTGAAACTTGTCATCGCCTCGTATATCCTCAAAATCAGGATGTCGAGAACGCAGTGTAGTCTCCGCTTCTTTACGTTGGATGTTTGCTTCTCGTTCTTCAAGAACAGACATCTTAGTTTTCAAAGCTTGTAGTTGCTGTTCACTTTGTAAGTGTGCAACGGTTTCTACAGTTTCATATAGATCAGGATACTGCTCTCTAAAACTTTCAAGATCTTCGGTTGACTTAGGCGGGGCATACGCAGGTTGCGTTTCTTGTGCCATCGCTGTAAGCTGTAGTTCTTTCTGTTTAAAATCAGCTATCTTCTGATCGTAGTGTTTCTTTAGGTCATCGTATCGTTTTTTATAATTTGTATTTCCTTTGGGAGCTTCTTCTACTTGTTCAGGGGCCGCAGAGCGGGTAGCCTGTGAGGGTTCTTCAAAGAAAAGCGTATCTGCTTTACCTCTACTTGGAGCATCTGGCGTGTGCCAAGCCTTCTTAGAGTTATACGGATTCGCAGTTGGTTCTTCCATTTGTTCGTTTGCAGTTGACATATTGATCACACTCCTGTTGGGGCTTGCTAGTCTTTCAAGGTGGCTATATTACTCGCGTTTGTAATATAGGGTCTTGATACTTCAAGGTGGCCTCTAGGTAAAAAAATAATAAAGGGTTCAGCGAACTGAAGTAGCTTTATCGTATACTTGGCATTTGGTTAGCAGAGATCATTTGTTTCTTAACCTCTTCTTCACTATCATACGAATCCATATCGTCTTCGCTTGTTAGACCTCCAAATGCTTTCTTCATTAAATAACCACCATCAAAGGCTTTCTCAGCTTCGTCCATCATAGTTTGTAGCTGATCAGCGCCCATTTGATCGGTAGCCTTTTTGGTGAAAACAAATTCACCATCCGATAACCTTGCGGGAATCGAATCTGATACTCCAGTGCCAAGGCCACTTACTTCGCCTTCGCCAGAGAACTCTCCTGCAACATCCATAACCTTATCAAAGATGCCACTTAGACGTTCATCACCTTCTAGAACGCCCATTAAATATTCTTGTTCTTCTGTATCTAAAGACTCGCCTAGTACATAGCCTACGTAGTCTTCTTCCATCTCATCATCTGGTAGCTGTGAAGCTTCTGCCGCTTCTTTCTCATCTTCTGGGATGTTGTCGTATGTGTCTTCAGGCATCTCGTCTTCCATTTCCATTTCAGGAGGCATGAGCATAGAGCCTTCAGCGTACTTTAGTTTTCCACCTACATTTTTAGCTTCGCGTACATTATACTCACGACCTTCAAATTCGAAAAACTCTGCTTTTTCTTTTTTAGCTTTTCGTTGAGCTTCTCTAAAAGCTTTTCCACTATCACTATCTTTTTTATAGGTAGGATAGTCTTCAGGATTTATTCTTTCTTCTTCAGAGTCTGACATGACTGCAAGAGTCCCTGCACCGCCTAATAATGTTCCTGCTCCTAATCCTGCTACTCCAGTTACAGCTTTATCATCTCTTGAAGTTTTTGTAGCTCGTATTAAAGATTTAGTTCTTTCTTGATTTTCAGTTGCAGGTTTTAAAACGCTTGTTACAAAAGCATCTAAATCGCCTTTGCCCCCACCGCCAGTAGCATAGTTTTCAAACTTGCTTAAATCCCGCTGTTCAGACTTATTGTTTTTTAAAATTTGGTTAAGTTTATCAAAATTATTATCTTTGACATCATTAATAGCTGTTTGTATTTCTGCTCTTTTAGGTGGTTTTCCTTTTTTAACACTCTTGCTTTTCTTTACAGCCTCTACAATTAATTTTATTATGCCGCCCCCCGCATACTCTTCACGTTCAGGAGAACTTAATATAGAGCCACCAGACATAAACCCTTGTGTTTGATTTTCTTTAAATCTTCTGTTAGCTTCTTCTAACTTCCGATCCATTTCTTCTTGGTCTAGCCTTTCTTGATGTTCTTCAGCATCTTTAGACGACATAAATTGTTCAGGATCTTCTTCAAGCTCTTGAATTGTAGTGTTTTCAACTCTAACTACCTTACCATCAGCATACATTGCTCTACCGCCATACATCTTGCCTTGTCTTTTTTCTTGTTGCATTCTGTAGCGTTTGTCATCCATAGATTCTTGCATTTCTTAATCCTCAATTCTTTGTTTGGCTTCTTGTATTTGTTCTTTCAGTTGTAGCAAATTAGCCAGAGAACTCACTCTCCCCTGCTTGCGGTACAGTTCCAGTTCCGATGTTGCCACCGCCAGTGCCTGTAGCTCCAAGGTTCGGAGGTTGTTGAGATGCTCCTTGAGGGCCTCCCATAGCTCCCTGTTGTTCGTCAGGGGCGACAGCTTCGCCGCCATTTGCTTGTCCAACATTTTGCGCTCCTATAATTTGTGCCATCATTGCCGCTTCTTCTGGATCGTTAAGGATCTCATCAGGGTCAAGATCGAGGCTGTAAGCTAACTCACTTACAATCTTAGAGATCTTAACGAACGGTGCAATAGCAGGATTCTGAGCAGTCTGTAAGAACATTGTTAGTCGCTGACTGCGTACTTCTTTCTGCATAAGGCTATTTGTACCCATTGCATTTACTTCTAAATCACCTTCAATAGCTAACTCGCCTTCAAAGAACTGCATGTTCCACTGGTAATATGATCTTCCTAGTGGACGTAACAAGAAATCATCTATGTTCTTAACTACAGTTTTAATGTTGAGACTTGCCGCACCTAGTAGCATCGACATACCAGAAGCTGTACGAGTCATAGACTGTACGCCTGTCTGTCCGTGAGAGTAGCTAGGTATACCTGTCTGCTCATCTGCAAGCTGACGGAACTTATCGAACATCTGCAAGTTTTCTTGTGTTGTATTAGGGAACTTAATGCCATGAATAGCTTGACCTTGCATTCCTGACTGCCTTCTGAACACTTTTCCGGGATATATTTCCATAGATTGTCCACCTACTAGGGCAGACTCATCAACGTCAAAGACTACTGAGCCAGATAGCGCAAGATTATCAATAGCCATACGTGCATGACCATTCATTATTTGTTGCGAATCGTCCATATTCTCAGCAACGCCAATACCAAAGAAAGAATAAGGATTACGCTCGTAAGGAAAGGCATTGTATGGGAGTCTGTACGGAGTGAATGGATTAACAACCCCACGTAACAGCTTGCCATTACTAACCCAAGCATTAACCTGTACTTCATCTAAATCGTCTACCTCGTCTGGGAGTTCCATTCCTGCTTCTCTAGCGTATTGTGCGTCCATTACGCCCCAGTACTCCAATACTTCAAAAAGCCCATCACCATACTCTTCTGTGTGGTGATTGTCCTTCAATTCAGTCTCATAGTCTTTTTCAGTGTAGTTAGATCCCATAACTAAACATTCGCGGATCTGATCTTTGTTGAAATGAGGTAGCTTTGCTAGACCTCTAAGCTGTGAGCGGTTCATTTTGTGGCGGTGAAAAGTGTATTCGCAGTCTTCCATTGTTGTTGCATTAGGATCTGGAAAGAAGTCCCAGATACTTACAAACTCAATGCGCGGTACACGTACTGATAGCGGATTGTACGTTCTTTCGCCTGTCTCTTCGTCTTTTTCCCAACGACTAAGAGTTTTATTAAAGTTAAATGGGCCTTTAACAACTCCTGTGCCAAACAACGCAGACTCAAACAACGCATTACGCAGTTCAGAAGAGCCATTAGACTCTTCGATCTGGTCATGTATTAGTTTTTCCATAAGTCTAGCGGCATCTTTAGCCGGAGCAAGCTGTAAAGCCTGTGGATCAGGGTTAGGGCCATCTTTAAACGCTACACCTGCTTCGTCTAAAGCATTTTCTAACGCTGATTCACCTGATGAGAACGTAGCTCCTGCTTTTAAAACCTTACCATCACCTTCATATCCTACGTCAAAAGGGTTTACAACCTCTTCTGGCGTTTCTTCTTTTTGTTCTGGTTCAGAAGTTTCAATACTAGGAGCATTATCTAAATGTTTATACGTAGAAACACCTTCAGGAACTTTGGTTTCTTTAACGCCTATCGGGAACTGACCTGTACCAAAGATAACATCTACTAGCTGACCAAAAGCCGCAATGACTTTAGTCTTAGTTACTTTAATAAAGACTCTAGACTTCTCAGACTCTCGGAACCTTACGCTTTTGCCGTAAAGTCCACGAAAGTTATGGTAGGCTTGGAGCCATCGAGCTTCATCATGCTCTCTGGCCCTTTCTGCTTGTGCAAAACGATCTTCTACCAAGCCTACAAATTTGAGTCGTACAGCTTCTTCAAGGGTCAGGTCAAGACCACTCTCGCCTTCTACTGGCGAAAAGTAAATCTCACCTGCGTTTCCGAATAAACCGTTCTCTTCTTCACTCATTTAAGTTTTCCTTAGAGTTCTTGGAACTGAGCAATATAAGTAACAGTAGTAGCGGCAGTTGCAAGGTCTGCTCCAATTGGTCGCAAAGTAATAAAGACATTACGAGCCGCGGCAGAGTACAAAGCACCTGCAATAACAATAGCTTCGGTAGTTGCGGGGCCACCTTTAGGGCCAACTCCGGTAGTAGCAAACTGGTTAGCCGCTTTACCGTGTGAGTTTTCAATCAGATATAAAGGTACGTTAGCTGTCCAAGTTACAGCGGCTCCACCGTCATCTAGAACGGCTGTAGCGGCGAGTAACTGCGCTCCTGCTGAAGCAGTACCAATAAAGATGTCTAAGTCATTACCACTTGAACCCGCAGTAACGAGGTTACCTTGAGGATAAGCGATTAAGTTAGTTAGGACTGTTCCTGCGGGCTGAGCAATCGTAACAATAGTGTTTGTGTCATCTGTAACTGCGATGGTAGCTGTCGTTACTTTTACTTCATTAGTAGTGGTTACTTCTTGATCTGGATTAGTCGTATCTACACGAGCGGCTAATCTACGTACATCAATTGCGTTTGATGCGTCATTTACGTCTTTACGAATATTTACTTGTGCCATAATTACATTCCTTTTATTTTAGTTTGTTCAATAACCAAATGTTGAGTCTACAGGGCTATATAATCTTTCCCGATGAAACTGTCTCATTTGACTTATCGTGTCGTTGATGCGTGGTCGTGACATAATCAGATAACGTAGTGCATCGTAAGCGTGATCAGGTGCATGAGTATCTACGTCTTCTGGGTTGCGTTTATCCAGAGGAATACTTTGTAGTTCGCGTATCAGGTTCGGGCATGTATTAAATAATTGTATTTTGGGCCTACCGCTTTGCATGACTTTTAAGTATTCGTGGATTTGAATCTTTCCTTGTATCCTATTCTTATCTGCTCTCCTGAGCTTGTGTCCTGCTCTCTGAAGCGTTTCGCCTATCGTTGGGCCTGTAGTACCTGTTCGGCTCCAACACGCTGTATCAAGCACTCCTTGGACTGAGAAGGGGTCTTGCATCTCCATGGTTGTAATCAGTTCTGCAAGCTCTGTACCTAACAATCCTTTTTGGTATAGTTCTCTATATACTATTAATGTTCCATCACTGGGATCAACAGCCGCCCAAATACAGGCGCTCTCTGATGCGTAACCGTAGTCAATTCCTTTTACGCGCTCCCAGTGTACTGGTATTTCAAAAGGCGTAATAACATGTAGCTTTGGAATAAACTCTGTGAAGGCCGCACCTTCTGCAACATCCCAATTACCTTCTAGGAGTTGCTGACGCTGTGTAGGCGGTAAAGCCTTCAGCATCTTTTCATAGTTTCCATCTGTTGCTAGGAAAGGATTATCCTGTAGCCTAGCGGGTATAAACTTCCGTGTTAAGCCGTCAGCCCCTTCAAAGGACTCACAGGGTACAGCAGGGTCAATGTATCTCTTCTTAACCCATGTAGCTCCCGCGCCGCCCGGATTCGCTGTACAACGCATGTAGCATGTAATTGCGCTATCAGTTGTCCGTAACCGCGATGCAAGATAGTTCCAAGCAAACTCTGTAGGAAGATGTGTGATCTCATCAAACCCTATCCAACTATATGCTTGTCCTTGGTAGCGGTATACGTCTGCATCACGCTCCAAGAATCCAAACTCTATCTTTGCACCGCTTGGGAAGTTCCAAAGTTTCTCTACTTCCTTATACTTACATCCCGGAAATGCTTTCGGGTACAACTCTCTACTCTTGTCTATAAGCTCTCTAAGTTCTGGCATAGAGCGTCTTATGATTAGACCCCTGTGAGCGGATCTGTGGGCGTAACGTAATGGATCTACTAACATAGCGTAGGACTTACCACCTCCTGCCGCTCCACCGTAGAGAACATCTGTTTCTCCTGCGGCAAGGAAGTCTTCTTGTGGGCCTTCGTTGGCCTTGAAGATAACATCCTCTTGAGCTTCAGTTGCTAAAGAAGAAGGTAAGGATGCTAGTTCAACGTCTTCTATGACATTAGAGCTTTCTGTACCTTCTAACTTATTAAGAGTCTTTGTAGTTGTACTTATGGACTTCTTAAAACTATCGACTTTAGCTTGAGCCGCCTTTAATTTCTTTTTCTTTTCTTTTACTGTTCTTTCTGCATCCATCTTTGCTTTAGTCTTTGAGTGGTAAGTATAACCACGCCCTTTAGACCCTTTAGCTCTACCTGCTTTCTTACGCGGAGTGCCGTCAACCTTGAGTACGAAATTGCCTTCTTCGTCTTTAAGGTAGTTATCAGGATTAACATCCCAATCATCTTGCATCTTTAGACGCTATCTTCTTTAAACCACTATGAGAGAGCTTGCGGCCTGTTTGATACTCTAGCCATATAGATCCTTCGCGCAGACTTAATGATTCACTCTTAATTAAATCTACAACCATGTCTAAAGCCTCTATCTCTTTAAGGATTGGCTCTAGTAAAGCATCGTTCTTCTCATCTAGCTTATAGCCAAAAGGAATAGTGCTACTAGACCTCCTCATAATTACCTTCTATTACTGTTTCTGTCTTAGCAGGAAGTATAAATAAACCTCCAGAAGTATTAACAGTAACATCTAGCCTATCTGTCTTGCCTAATCCTACACGGTCTAGGATGGTCTGTGCGGCCTGTATACGCATATTAGCCTGTGGGATAGGTTCTGCACTATCCATAATGTGTACAAGCTTTAAAGCGGCTTTAGGGGCGCTCTGCGCTAAGATGTTTGTAGCTAGATCTAGTATCTCAGTCTTCAAGCTTTTAACAACGCTATTGATGCTAGAGTTTGAGTACCCTGCCATCTCTCCTGCAAGCTTAGTGTCACCATTACAGGTTACTAAGTTATCTATGAAGGACTGTTGTTTAGTTGTTAATTCTTTATTCTTTGTCATGTACTACATTATAGCCCTAGAATGGAGGTTTGTCAAGTGTTATTTTACTTATTTGTTAAATAAAGGTACGAAAGTACTTGACAGATTGCGAATCTGAGGCTATAATAGATATTAAGCCCTCAGGGTTATATAGCCATTCTAGGCTACCTATCTACAGACCCCTTTTCAACAAGGGGAAAAGAATATCTTCTCCCCAACCCCTTTCCTGTATAGTCTTTAAAGCCCCGCCCCAATCTGGTACACACTCTAAACCTTCTCAAAATGTATAACATTGTGTATATATGGGGGGGGAGGGGTATGGCGACCTGCCCCGCCTAGACAGCCTACTATTTATAGTCGTTTTCAAGCGGGTCATGCGATCGCCTATCACACCTGAGCTTTAAAGTCCACATAAATTTAACAGATCTGAATCACTAGCAGAAAATACCTTTGAAGTCTATCAAGTGTGCCAAATTAAATAAATTAAATAGCTTGATAACTGGTGTACAGTGTGATAGGACTCCAAAGCCTTCAAAGATCAATAGCTTTAAACTATAAAGACTATATAAATTAATATCTTGCAATATACTTTTATATAGTCTAAGGAATCCTACAAGATTCTAAAACCCTCTCTAATCCATTCTAAGCCATTCTAGCCATACCCTTTATGATTAATCCTATTTCCTTTTTAAACCCTTCAGAATCTATTAGACGCTATTGAGTCTCTATAGTCACAGCTAGTTTAAATAAACTATTGTATTATCTTTTATTGTGTGTTACTCAAGACTCCTTATGTAAATATTTATAACGGTTATAAAATCTATTTAATTTAATTTAATTTATTTTGCTATGGGGTGTTGACATAGGGATTCAACTAGTCCAGTATGCACCTATCAACTTAAAAAACTAAATAACTTTAACCAATACAGGAAATACTAAAATGTCTAATCAAATAATCACTACTGAAATTAGTCTTAAAATTGCAATCAAATGTGCCAACGGATTGAAAGCCGGAACAAAAAATAAAGCAATGGTGACAGAGCTAACAACTAGCGCAGTCATGGCGCACCTAAGCGGTGTTGGTGTTGTTCCTTCGGTCGGCATTAGCGGTGCAGATTTTATTCTTGCTCTTTGGGGAGCCTTGGAAGATAACAAAGAGGCTCTTGCCGTCTATCGCGCCCAGTTGAACCGCATTAGTAAAAAGATACGCAAAGAGAACGGCGACAAAAACCCTTTAGCTCTAACAGTTAAAGATGGTGAACTAGTCGATGTTATACCGCGCACCGCTAAAGGCGGTACTGGCGAAGGCGAAGGCGAAGGCGCAGAGACTAGCGCACCAGATACCGCTATAGATCCCGCGATTAAACTAGCTTTTGAGGTGCTCTCTCGCATGATTAAAAAGGAAAAAGACGAGAAGCAATTGGACGCACTAAAAACCGCGGTTGCGGTACTAGCCGCCAAGCTATAAGATATATATGGATAGCCGCTAAACACTGGCGGTTTTACTAAATAGATTTTATAACCGTTATAAATATTGGAGCAATAGACTATGAATAACCAAAGTGAGAAGAATTTACGCGAGGCTGAAATTGAAATAGCTTACGAGTACCTGCGCCAAAAAGATTGGGAGCGTATGAATCGCAAGCGTGAGATTGTGAGTTGGATTACTCTAACTATAGTTTTTGTGGGTGTTGCTGTCATGGCAATAGGTGCAATCTATCTTGTAGTTTTAAGCTAAATAATTATAACCGTTATAAATATTGGGGCATGATATGAATATTAAGACTAAAGCTGAGCTATTTGAAAAGTGGTCTAGCGACCAAGATTGGAAAGACAATGAGCATTGCGATCTTGCTTGGAAGTTTGATAGTGATTGTAAAGTATTTGATTACTACAATGATAGTGGTGAAGTGTACGGTGAAAGAACGCTTATCACTTTTAGTGATGGTACTGAAATAACAATGAACTATAAAGGTGAAATAGAATAATGAATAGATCAATTTTAATTGAAGTTAAACAGAGTTACGGACGGCCAGTAATTTATCCGGCTTGTAATAATGCAGAGACTTTTGCTAGATTAGCAGGTACAAAAACGCTTACCGCTTCAACGCTTGAATTGATTGAGCAGTTGGGGTATACTATCGACACCGTGATACCCAAGTGGCGTATCACAAACTAAATAATTATAACCGTTATAAGGGAAATAAAATGTTGAATATTAAAATAATGCGGGCCTGTACGTGGTTCGATGATAAGCGCGAACGTGGGTTCGTGGTGGTTAGTGCTAACAGTGTGCTAGAGTTTAGCTTTAATAAACTGCGGAGGCCGTATGTTAAGTATGATTTTAAGCATGGCTATCATGTGCTTGTAAACACTGGTTTTTTTAATGTGGGTTTGACCGATAAAGGTTAAATAATTATAACCGTTATAAGGATTAAAGATTATGAAACTATTTCATTACAGGAAAGATGCGGTAAACTGTCAAGAATACGCGCAAGTCTCTGCTGATAATATGATGCAAGTCATACTAATGGTGGCGTTAAGCATACAGCAGAACTGGCTTGGCGTTGGTGAGCAACTAAAAGATGTCAGGCTAAATGGCGCAGAGTCTAGGTTTTTGTGGGGTAATAAGATAAAAACCTATAAGTATTTACAGGCCAATTCGCACCAACTATATGCGGATGCAATGGAGGCGATAAACTCTGGTGATTCAGACCGCGATAAAGCAAGGGCATTGATGGAAGTGTTTCTGCGAGTCGATGGTCTAGGCATTCCCAAAGCAGGGTTTACGTGTCAGTTGATGGCCGGATTGGTTGGGTGCATGGACGTACACAATATCAGACTGTATAGGTTAGATATTAAAGATCTTTCACTGTCTAAGAATCCAAAGACTAGCAAGGGTGTCGATGCCAACAACAAAAAGGTGTGGGCGTATATTGATGTGTGCCATGACATAGGCACGGAAAGCCTATGGGATATTTGGTGCGATTTACTAGCAACTAAATCTAAGAAGTGGATTGATGGCGCACATGTAAGTGCGGTACACTACAGCTATTTAACTGATGCTTAATATTTATAACCGTTATAAGGAATAGACGACATGAACATACCAGACAAAAAGTATTATATTATTGATGGCAAAACAGGTGACATTATGTTTTATACGGACGATAACACTGGCTATCCTAGTGTCTGGGAAACCGTTACAGGCCCAGACAACCACCGCTATTATTACACCGAAACAAAACTACCAGAAGATCGTGAAACAAGGACGCGGATATATAAATAAAAAAAAGCTTGACAAGGGTTTTGTCATTGCTTTATACTGAACTCACATTAACTAAATAGGTAAACAAAATGATAGTATTTAATTACGTTAGCAAAAAAGACTTGAAAGAAAATGTCGGTGAGCCGTTGCGCTATATAGAAACTAGCATGTTCGGTGCAGAGTATGTACCTAACGGACAACTGACAGGGGCTAACCGTCCACACACTACAGGTAGAGGACGCGAGTTCTTTGCACAAGTGACAATGCTTGATGGACTAATCAAGTCTGTCAAATAATTATAACCGTTATAAGGAATTATAAAATGAAGACTTTGATAAACGCAGTAGAAGAATGGATAGACCTTAGAATTTTTGCGAACAACAAGAACGCAATCTTTGAGGCTAAGTTTAAAGAGATGTTAGCAAGAGCGCATCAAAACGAAAGTATAGCAGTGAGACAAGCTAATAGAATCGAAGAGCTTGAACGTAGGGTAGCCCTGTGGATTGATGAGGGTGACACCGCAAGACTAGACAGTGTTGATAGTAGACTCGATGATCTTGAATGTAGCATGGATGAAAAGGTTGATAACTGTGATGTTGATGATAAGGTTGAGTCTGCTCTGTCTGACTTAGACCTACCCGATTCATACTCAGTAGAAGTTATGATCGACGATGCACTAGAAACCAAGGTCATGGATGCTGTCAGGGCTGAGCTAGATGCGACCGACTTTAAAATAACAGTGGAGAGATAAGATGAGCCATTCAATCGCAGTGTGGGATCTCACATTCTACAAAATAGATGATGAGGGTAACGAGTTACTCAATGAGGACGGTAGCATCAAACTGTTTGACGCACCTGACTTCGACTGCTCATGGATTACAGAAGATATGGACGATTGCGACCTACGTCTAATGGAGGTGGAGCAATGATTAAATTTCCAAGCGATACAACAGTGCTTACAGAAGAGAACTTCGAAGTTCTAATAGCTATACTTGAAGAGATGCGCGACAGCTTAATGGCTGACCTCAATGAGTCAGGACTGAGCGAGAGAGCAAGCATTGTTTTAAGCCGTGACTATGACAGACTGCGTACCATACAGAAACAGTTAGCACTTACTATGGAGGTTATCAAAATATGACCGCTAACAAAATACCTAAGTTAGTAAGCCAGATAGATCTGGATAAACCCATCCAAACCTACAAGGTGATGGTGTCGGAGGTGCGCGGCTACATGATAGACGTTGCGGCCTCCAATGAGGAGGAGGCTTTGAAGTCTGCGAAGGCTAAGAACTATTATAAACAGTACGACTCAAGGGTAGTGGACACTCACTATCAAATCTTTACAACGGAGGATGAAGACAATGCACAACTACCATGAATGTTCAACGTGCTTGACAATGTTTGTAGAACACCACGACCAGACAGCGGAGTGTAACCTTTGTTTCTCTTCTCTCTTAACCTATAGAGATGTAGCGGATGCCTTTGTACATGAGGATGATTATGCTTTGGAGGTTGAAACCGATCTCACTATATAGTCTATAAAGACTATGAAGGGTTATGTTAATATTTTCTTTTCTCTTTTCTTTTAAACTATAAAGTCTATTATAGCACAGATTGGTTTGAAAGTCAAGAGAGTACACAACTAAATAGATGTTGACAATAGAGTTCTAATATGTTACCATCTTTAAAATAAATTATAACGGTTATAAAAAAGGAAAACAAAATGAATAATATTACACCGATGTTTAAAAACAATACAGGTTTAACAGCAATAAGGGATGGAGGTTATGGCTCTGCTAACTTTGATATAGCCACTGCGCCTTTGGTTTATTATGCTGACGGCACTGGGTTTCCTAGTTCCAAGAATGTTATCTATCGTACTGACACATGTGAAGAGTTAGGTATTCATGGTCACGGTTACAAAGCAGTAGCACCAAAGCACATGATAGATGTGACGCGCAACATCATTGAGCGTTCGGGGTTATCTATTAACAACATGCAAGAAACTATTAGGACATCTCACAGTGGCTCAAGAACCTTTGTTCAATACAAGCTACCCGAACATACTTATACAACCAGTGACGGTGACAGTGCATCGCTTAGCTTGTTAGCCTTATCATCTTTTGATGGGACATGGCCGTTCTTAATCAGTGCCGCGGCAACACAGTCAGCATGTACTAATCTTCAAGTCTTTGTAGGCGGTGAGGTTTCAGTATATAAATCTAAGCACACTCAGTCCTTAGACATTGAGCAGGGCGGCAGAGTAATTACTAAGTCTTTAGAAGTCTTTAATCAGCAACGTGATCTGTGGAGAGAATGGCATGGCACAGAGTGTACTCCGCTCAGAGCATTCAAACACTTTGCCGAGGCACTAAAGTGTAAGACAGCACTAGACCTACTCTATCAAGGCGGCACTGTCCCTGAATATATTATGGGTGATATGCCAAGACGTAACAATAACCTAGCTTATATGTGGAATGTATACTCCAGTGTATATTCTAAACGACTTGGAGATAACTACTGGGCAGTGTATAATGCTATGACTGATTGGTCTACTCACTGTGATGTGTCAAGGTCTTCGAGCCGCGCTAACATTGCATCCATTGAGAACGATAGACAACAGGTGGTGCAAGAAGCTATTAAACACAATCACTTTATGAAGGTAGCGTAATGAAAATACCAGTAGCACCATTTACTTTAGACTCTAAAGCGCATCTCAAGGTGCGCTACATTTTTGATAGAAATGAATATGCTTTACAAGATGCTCTACTTGATATAGTTACTGGTGATAAAAAGTATTGGACTATTGCTGAGTGGGGAGTAGTTATAAATCATATTGTTAGTTCCGATTTAACTGTCGGTGAATACATTAAACCTTATAGGAAATAAAGATATGACTAAATCATTTGGAGAATACTACTTGAGTCTTGACCTACGAAACGGTGTAGGTTTAGACCTTGAGTTTGCAGACAGCCGACCAGTGTGGATAAGTAACTCAGAGACAGGCGGCTTAGCTACGGCATCCTTTGAAGGCACAGTGCTGATGTTACCGTTTATGATTATCACGCTAGGTAAGATATGGATGGACGATTAAGATGGGTGACGCTACGCATGGTGGCAAAGGTGATAGACAACGTAAGGT
>Ga0307998_1000212_pt1 | contig 33761 bp, 30 predicted proteins | sample Davwhametageno37_FD_203147 | JGI IMG/M metagenome (GOLD analysis project Ga0307998, IMG submission 203147) | Marine microbial communities from Davis Island wharf, Antarctic Ocean - #37 | ecosystem: Environmental > Aquatic > Marine > Unclassified | place: Antarctic Ocean: Davis Island wharf... | reverse complement strand
TGATATAGCAGCGAAACACGGTCTTATTTTAATTGTAGACAATTGTTTTGCTTCTCCATACTTACAACAACCCATTTCTTTTGGGGCTCATTTGGTGGTTCATTCTGCCACCAAACTCATAGATGGTCAAGGAAGGGTCCTAGGAGGAATTACTGTAGGGGAAGCGACTTTAATAGATAAAATTTATAGATTTTCAAGAATATCAGGACCAGCTATGTCTCCTTTTAATGCTTGGGTACTTTCTAAAAGTTTGGAAACCTTGGCGGTAAGAGTAGACCGTCATTGTGAGAATGCCCTAGGTTTGGCTCAATTTTTAGAAGCCCATGATTCGGTAAAAATGGTCAAGTATCCTTTCTTGAAATCTCATCCTAAATACGAGCTAGCTAAAAAGCAAATGAAGGCCGGTGGTGCTGTAGTTGCTTTTGAATTAGAAGGTGGTTTAGAGACTGGAAAGAAATTCTTTAACAACATTCAAATGCTATCTCTCTCTGCAAATTTAGGAGATGCGAGGAGTATTGTTACCCATCCTGCCAGTACAACACATGCCAAGCTAAGCCCCGAAGCTAGGTTGGAGGCAGGTATTACAGATGGTCTAATCAGGGTATCTGTAGGATTAGAAAATATTGCAGACATTATCAAAGACGTATCACAAGCCATTGAAAAAGCGACCCTTTAAAAAATATTATTTTGAGTAACACACCCCAATCTACCCTAGAGAAGCCATTAGTAAAAGACCTTATTAGAGAAAAGGTCCTGGTATTGGACGGTGCTATGGGTACCATGATTCAGGAGTATAAATTTACAGAGGAAGATTATAGAGGGAGCCGGTTTGCCACTTACGAGCATCCGCTTCAAGGAAATAATGACTTACTCACCCTCACCCAACCAGAGGCCATTCAAACCATTCATGAAAAGTATTTGGCTGCGGGTGCAGATATTATAGAAACCAATACCTTCTCGTGTACCACCATAGCTATGGCAGATTATTACATGGAAGATTTGGTGTATGAGCTCAATTATGAGGCCACCAGAATTGCTTTAAAGGCAGCGGAAAAATACACCCTTTTGGATCCTTCAAAGCCCCGTTATGTGGCCGGAAGTATAGGCCCTACCAACAGAACGGCAAGTTTGTCTCCAGATGTAAACAATCCAGGATACAGAGCGGTTAGTTTTGAAGACCTTAGAATTGCTTACAGACAGCAAGTAGAAGCCTTATTAGATGCAGGGGTAGATATTTTATTGGTAGAAACGGTTTTTGATACCTTAAATGCAAAAGCGGCATTATACGCTATAGATGAGGTAAAAGCAGAGAGAAATATAGCCACTCCAGTCATGGTAAGTGGTACTATTACAGATGCCTCAGGAAGAACCCTTTCTGGGCAAACAGCAGAAGCATTTTTAATCTCTATAGCACATTCAGACCTTTTGTCTGTTGGTTTTAACTGTGCTTTAGGAGCAAAAGCCTTATTGCCTCATTTAGAAGTCCTAGCTAAAAAAGCCCCATTTGGTGTTTCTGCACACCCAAATGCAGGCTTGCCAAACGCTTTTGGAGGCTATGATGAAAGTGCAGCTGAAATGGCCGCTCAAATTCAAGAATATGTAGATTTAGGATTGGTAAACATTGTAGGAGGTTGTTGTGGAACAAGGCCATCACATATAGAAGCTATAGCCGCCATAGCCGCCAAAGCGTCTCCCAGAAAAATAATTCAAAAACAACTGGGCCCTATGCAGTTGTCTGGATTAGAGCCTTTGATTCTCACTCCAGATTTGAATTTTGTCAATGTAGGGGAGCGCACTAATGTGGCAGGTTCTAAAATGTTCCTAAGACTCATCAAAGAGGAATTATATGACCAGGCCCTGGCAGTAGCCAGAGAGCAGGTAGAAAATGGCGCTCAAATTATAGATATTAACATGGACGACGGACTCATAGACGGAGAAGAAGCCATGGTTAATTTCTTGAATTTGGTTGTTGCTGAACCAGATATTTCTAGAGTGCCCATCATGATTGACAGTTCTAAATGGCCTATCATAGAAGCCGGGCTTCGCGTGGTTCAAGGAAAATGTGTGGTAAATTCCATTTCTTTAAAAGAGGGTGAAGCAGCCTTTTTAGCACAGGCCTTAAAAATAAAAAATTACGGTGCAGCCGTAATAATTATGGCCTTTGATGAGGTAGGACAGGCAGACAATTACCATAGAAGAATAGAAATTGCCAAACGCTCATACGACCTATTGGTTTCACAAATAGACTTCCCTGCCCAAGACATTATTTTTGATTTAAATATATTTCCTGTGGCTACAGGAATGGACGAGCATAAATTAAATGCTATAGATTTTATTAAAGCGACCAAATGGGTCAGAGAAAACCTTCCAGGAGTTTCTGTAAGTGGTGGGGTGAGTAATGTGTCTTTTAGCTTTAGAGGAAACAACCCGGTAAGAGAAGCCATGCACTCGGTATTTTTGTACCACGCCATTAAGGCGGGTATGAATATGGGAATTGTAAACCCTGCTATGTTGGAGGTGTATTCAGACATTCCAAAAGACCTTTTAGCACATGTAGAAGACGTAATTCTCAATAGAAGAGAAGACGCTACCGAACGCTTATTGGATTTTGCAGAGGGATTTGTGGGCACAAAGAAGGAAAGTAAGGTAGACCTTTCATGGAGGGAGGAACCACTTCAGAATAGAATTACCCGAGCACTTGTAAAAGGATTAGATGCCTATATTATTGAAGATGTAGAAGCCGCTAGAAATTCTGTGTCTGCGCCTATTCAAGTCATAGAAGGGCATTTAATGACAGGAATGAATGTGGTGGGAGATCTTTTTGGCAGTGGAAAAATGTTCTTGCCACAAGTAGTAAAGTCTGCCAGGGTCATGAAAAAAGCAGTCGCATATTTACTACCCTATATAGAAGAAGCTAAAAAATTACAAGTAGATTATGACGCTACGGCCTCGCAATCTGCTGGAAAGATACTCATGGCCACCGTGAAAGGAGATGTACATGATATTGGGAAAAATATTGTGAGTGTGGTATTGGCTTGTAATAATTACGAGATCATAGATTTGGGGGTGATGGTGCCACCAGATAAAATTATTGCTGCAGCTAAAGAGCACCAGGTAGACGCCATTGGACTTAGTGGGCTCATCACCCCTTCTTTAGACGAGATGGTTTTCTTGGCAGAAGCCATGCAACGTGAAGGTTTTACTATGCCTTTATTAATAGGAGGAGCAACTACTTCTAAGGCGCACACTGCAGTGAAAATTGCCCCTCAGTATGGACAAACCGTGGTACATGTCAATGACGCCTCTAGAGCGGTCACTGTGGTAGGAGATTTACTGCAACCAGATACCTCAGCGGCTTATAAAACAAAACTTAAAGAAGACTACGATCAGTTTAGAACGCAATTTTTAAACAGGTCAAAAACCAAAGAATATGTTTCTTTAGTAGTGGCTAGAAAAAATTCCTTGCAATTGGACTTTAAAAACACCCTTCCCAAAGCACCTAATACGATGGGTGTTCAAGTTATTGAAAAGCAAGATTTAAGGGCCTTGGTACCCTTTATAGATTGGACCCCATTCTTTAGAAGTTGGGAGTTGCACGGACGCTTTCCGGATATTCTAACAGATGCCGTGGTGGGAGAACAGGCAAGCACTCTTTTTGAGGAAGCCCAAGCCATGTTGGAAAAAATTATCTCAGAAGAGCGATTTACCGCAAAAGCAGTGTTTGGATTATTTCCTGCGGAACGTTCTGGCTCAGACGACATCTCCATTCAAAAAGACGCCAACACTTCTTATGTTTTCAGAACCCTTAGACAGCAAATTAAGAAAAAAGAAGGGGTAGCTCACAGGGCCCTTTCAGATTATATAGCCCCTCCGACTGGGGGCGTTCATGACCATATGGGTGCCTTTTGTGTGACCGCTGGTTTTGGATCAGAAGAAATGGCTCTGACCTATCAGGCTGCTTTAGACGACTACAACTCCATCATGGTAAAAGCATTGGCAGACAGACTTGCAGAGGCCTTTGCAGAATACTTACATTTAGAAGTGAGAAAAGAGCATTGGGGGTATGCAGCTCAGGAATCCTTAGATCCCAATGCATTAATAGCAGAAGAGTACAAAGGGATCAGACCAGCCCCAGGATACCCTGCCTGTCCAGATCATTTAGAGAAAACCACGCTTTGGGAACTGCTAGAGGTAGAAGAAAAGATAGGTGTTAGTCTAACAGAGAGTTTGGCAATGTGGCCAGCAGCCTCTGTATCAGGGTATTATTTTGCCCACCCAGAAGCCAAATACTTTGGTGTAGGTAAGATTACCCAAGACCAATTGGAAGATTTTGCCTCCAGAAAAGACATTCCCCTAGCCACCGCTAAGAAGTGGTTGGCCCCAAATTTAGCAGACCTATAGATATGAAGATCACCCAGCACATAGCAGCCGCAAAAGGGAAAACATTGTTTTCTTTTGAAATAGTACCCCCAGTTAAAGGTGGTAATATTCAGGAGCTTTATAACAATATAGATCCACTGATGGCCTTTAATCCCCCCTTTATAGATGTGACCACCTCAAGAGAGGAATTTGTCTATTTAAAGAAGGAGGGCTTGTTAGAAAAAAAACTCACCAGAATGAGACCAGGTACCGTAGGTATTTGCGCTTCCATTAAACATAAATATGGGGTAGACACGGTTCCTCATGTACTCTGTGGTGGTTTCACCAAAGAAGAAACGGAGTATTTATTGGTAGATTGCCAGTACTTAGGTATTGAAAATGTTATGGCCCTTAGGGGCGATGCCATGGCCGGCCAACGTTATTTTGAGCCCACTTCAGGGGGGCATACTTATGCCAAGGAACTGGTGGGGCAAATAAAAGATTTGGGTACTGGAAAGTACCTGCATGAAGAAATTGAAAGTGCCCATTCGGCCTCTTTCTGCATAGGAGTGGCAGGGTATCCTGAGAAACACATGGAAGCACCTTCTCTGCAGCAAGACCTCAAAAGACTTAAAGAAAAGGTAGACGCAGGCGCAGACTACGTAGTGACCCAAATGTTTTTTGACAACCAAAAATACTTTGAGTTCGTTGCTGCCGCTAAAGAAATGGGTATAGATGTACCTATTATTCCAGGGATTAAACCCATTGCGGTGGAAAAGCACCTACAACTACTACCTCAGGTATTTAGTTTAGACTTGCCGCAGGATCTCATAGACGCTGTCTCTGAGGCAAAAGACAAAGCCGCCGTAAGACAGGTAGGAATTGAGTGGGCCATTGAGCAGTCTAAAGAACTCTTAGCTGCTGGAGTGCCTGTTTTACACTATTATTCCATGGGAAAATCCAGCAATATAGAAGCCATTGCCGCTGAGGTGTTTTAGACGTATTACTTTTATTTGATTAAGTCCGACTTCTATTATTCTCAGTTATAAAAGTGATTTGTGTTTAAATCCTCAATAAAAATTGTTTAAATAAGGTAATTCTAAAAAAATCATTTGAATTCAGTATATTTTAAATATAATAATTACATTAGCTTTTTATAAAACAAATTATGACACTTAGTACGAATTTCTGGAGCTGTTTTTACTTCTACTTCTATTTTAATAGAAGTACGGGACTTTTCTAGGATATTGTGAACTATATACCTTATTAAGAGTCCCGCTATTGCGGGATTTTTTTTTGATTAAAATGAAAGAAAAAATGAAAATAGCCATTCAGGGCATAAAGGGATCTAACCACCATCAGGTGGCGATTGATTGCTATGGAGCTAACCAAGAGATGCTTCCTTGTATGTCCTTTCCTGCTTTGGTTCAAGCGCTTATTGAAGGAAGGGCAGACAAGGGTATCATGGCTATTGAGAATTCCATTGCGGGTTCAATTATTCCAAATTACGCTTTGGTGTATGACCATCATTTAAATATCATTGGCGAATACTACTTAAATATTCACCACCACCTTATGGCGCTTGAGGGTCAAGAATTAAAAGATATTAAAGCGGTACATTCCCATCCAATGGCCCTCCTGCAATGCCAAGAGTTTTTCAAAAAGCATTCTCACATTCAATTGGTAGAAGATGTAGATACGGCAGAAACTGCTCAGCGTATTCAATCTGGTCAGCTAAAAGGAATAGCCGCAATAGCACCTAAAGTAGCTGCTGGGTTATATGGCCTAGAAGTTTTGGCTTCGGACATACAGACCATTAAAAACAACGCTACCCGTTTTATTATTGTAAAAACGACTTCTAAGGAATTACCTCAGGAGCAAATAAATAAGGCCTCGCTTCGTTTTGTGTTAGATCACAAAAGGGGGAGCTTGGCGGCAGTACTCAATGTGATGAGTGACTGCCATTTGAATTTAACAAAAATCCAATCTTTACCTCTGATAGATGTTCCATGGAAGTATGCTTTTTTTGTAGACGTCACTTTTGACCATTATGAAGACTATACAAAAGCGAGGGCTATTTTAGAAATAATGGCTACGGAGTTTAGGGTATTGGGAGAATATAATAATGCGAGAGAATTATGAAAACAGCTACACGTTTAAATACGGTACAGGAATACTACTTCTCTAGAAAGCTAAGAGAGGTACGTGGCCTAATGGCAGCGGGAAAACCTATTATTAATATGGGTATTGGTAGTCCAGACTTGGCACCAGATCCAACGGTTACTGAGGCTTTAATAGCTGCCACGGCCGCGGAGAATGCACACCAGTATCAATCGTATCAGGGACTGCCTGAGCTCAGAGAAGCCATGGCTTCTTTCTATAAAAAACACTTTGGTGTCTCTTTGGATGCTGCCACTGAGATTCTGCCATTGATGGGTTCAAAAGAAGGGATCATGCATATTAGCATGGCTTTTTTGAATCCAGGAGATGGGGTACTTATTCCAGACCCAGGCTATCCTACTTATCAGTCGGTTTCTGATTTGGTTGGCGCTAAGGTCATTCCTTACAGGCTAAGAAAAGAAACTAATTGGTTGCCAGATATTGTGGCTTTAGAGCAATTAGATCTCACTCAAGTAAAACTCATGTGGCTGTCTTATCCTCATATGCCAACAGGAGCAGTGGCTTCTGTAGCAGCGCTTACTGAATTGGTGGCATTTGCTAAAAAACATGATATTCTCTTAGTCAATGACAACCCTTATGGTTTTATATTAAACAATGCTCCTCAGAGTATCTTGTCTATTCCTGGAGCTAAAGGACATGTGTTGGAGTTAAATTCCTTGAGCAAGACCTTTAATATGGCCGGCTGGCGCGTAGGAATGGTTTTAGGAGATTCGGAAATTATTAATGCCGTGCTTAAAGTGAAGAGTAATATGGATTCAGGAATGTTTTATCCTGTTCAAAAGGGGGCCATAGCAGCTCTTGAAGTGGCTGACGACTGGTACACAGCATTAAACAAAATATATGAAGTGCGAAGGACATTCACTTATGAATTGGCAGACGCTTTGGGCTGTACATACGATCTAAATGCGGTGGGCTTGTTTGTGTGGGCAGAATTGCCAGAGGGCGTAACAGATGCAGAAGCTTTTATAGAGGCATTATTACACGAAAAAGATTTATTTATTACACCAGGGACCATTTTTGGAGCAGGGGGCGCGGGCTATGTTCGTTTCTCCCTCTGTGTAGACGCATCGTTAATTCAAGAGGCTATTAAACGCGTAAAAAATTAGTTATGAAAGTAGTTTGTGTCATAGGAGTTGGTTTGATTGGGGGTTCTTTTTCTAAAGACATTCAAGGGCATTATCCAGAGGTGAAACGTATTGGGATAGACACAAATGACCACTACTTAGCGGAGGCTTTAAAGTTGGGTGTCATAGATGAAATAGGGCATTTAGAAGACGTAGCACAGGCAGATTTGGTGTTTATAGCCATTCCCGTAGATGCAACTTTAAAAATCTTGCCACAGGTATTGGATTTAGTGGCAGACCATACGGTCGTGATAGATGCAGGTTCTACCAAAGCAAGCTTGTGTGAGGCGGTTCAAAACCATCCTAAACGGAGGAATTACTTGTCTGCACATCCCATTGCTGGGACGGAATTTTCAGGGCCATCGGCCGCGATAGCAGGCCTATTTAAGGGAAAGACACAGATCATTTGTGAAGTGGAACAAACGGCTTTTAAATTACAGGAAAAGGCCCTCGAAGTATTTCATGCCTTGGGGATGCGAATTCGCTATATGAATGCAGCGGCTCACGATGTACACATTGCATATGTGTCTCATCTGTCACATATTAGCGCCTTTATGTTGGGAAAGACAGTCATGGAGAAAGAAGAAAATGAAAGGGATATCTTTGATATGGCTGGGAGTGGGTTTGAAAGCACGGTGCGTTTGGCGAAGAGTTCCCCTGCTATGTGGGCACCTATTTTTAAAGATAATAAAACCGCTGTGGTTGCAGCGCTCTCTGAGTATATAGATAATTTACAACGCTTTAAATCTCTGGTAGAAGCCAATGATTTTGAAGGCGTGTATGCGCAAATGGATCAGACCAACAGGATTAAGGATATTTTAAATGGGCTTACCCATCAAAACAAATAGGGCATTAGGCCTTTTAAAACCTAACAAGATTAAATAAACAAATAATGGAGAATTCAAAAGAAATGAGAAATTGGTTAGACGCCATGAACTTAGACCATCCGCTCGTAATTGCGGGTCCCTGCAGCGCTGAGACGGAAGAGCAGGTATTAAAGATTGCACACGAATTAAAAGACACAGATGTAAATTATTTTAGAGCAGGTATTTGGAAACCTCGTACCAAACCAGGAATGTTTGAAGGAGTAGGAGCACTAGGGTTAAAATGGCTTCAAAAAGTAAAAAAAGAAACTGGTCTAAAAACAGCTACTGAAGTGGCTAATAGAGCCCATGTTGAATTGGCTTTGGAGCACGACGTAGATCTTTTATGGATTGGCGCTCGTTCTACAGTAAGTCCTTTTATTATTCAAGAAATTGCAGACGCCTTAGCGGGTACCAACAAGATTGTATTGGTGAAAAACCCAGTAAATCCAGATTTAGCCCTTTGGTTAGGAGCAGTGGAGCGTTTGGCCAATGCCAATATTAAGAATTTAGGGGTTATTCACAGGGGTTTTTCTACCTATGAGAAAACCAAATATAGGAATATTCCGGAATGGCAAATTGCGATTGAATTGCAGCAGAAATTTCCAGATTTGCCTATTATTAACGATCCTTCTCACATTACTGGGAAGCGAGACATGATCTTTGACGTGTCTCAAACAGCTTTGGACTTAAATTTTGACGGTCTTATGATCGAAACGCATTTTGATCCAGACAATGCTTGGAGTGACGCAGCACAGCAAGTTACCCCAACGGCATTGGTTCAGATCATGAAAGACCTCAAGATTAGAAAAGAGTCTTCTGCTGAAACAGATTACAATGTGGAGTTAAATACTTTGAGGGCTCAAATAGATGTCATTGACAACCAGCTTATTGAGATACTTTCAAAAAGAATGAAAGTAGCAGATGCTATTGGAGGGATTAAGAAATCTCAAAATGTAGCGGTCTTACAGAGCAACCGCTGGAACGAGATTTTAGGAAAGATGATTCTAGAGGGAGAGGCCAAAGGACTCAGCGAAGAGTTTGTTTTGAAAATGTTTAAAGCCATTCACCAAGAGTCTATTAACCACCAAGAGAAAATCTTAAAATCTTAAGCTGTAACATATCCTTAAAACACTTGTCTTTATTAGGTAATGATTTAATAACTTGCAACCTCTGGTTGTGAAAAACAAAACCTATGAAAAAATATATTGTTTTAGTGACTTTTCTTTGCGGATTCTTTGCCATGGGCCAGGGGCTTTTGGAGCGAAATGTGGGAGATTTTCACGAAATTAAAGTGTATGATTTAATTGCAGTAAACCTCATTAAATCCAATGATAATAAGGTAATGATTAAAGGGCCTCATGCGAATGACATTCAATTGATCAATAAGGATGGGGTCTTAAAAGTGCGTATGATGTTGGAGAAGAAATTCCAAGGAGAGAACACTTTTGTAGAAGTCTATTACAAAGATTTAGATGTGATAGATGGGAACGAAGGGGCTAGCATTACGGCCAATGAATTAATTGCTCAAACATCCTTAAATTTAAGGGTACAAGAGGGCGCAGAGATTCGCTTAGGTCTTGAGGTAGATTATTTGTCTTCTAAAGCAGTAACTGGCGGTATTATAGAAGTATCTGGAATGGTAGATGTACACGATGTCAATATGAATACCGGTGCTATTTTAAGGGCAAAAGAGCTCAGGAGCAGTATCACTAATATCAGACTAACCGCTGGCGGTGAAGCAGCAATTTTTGCTACAAAAAGAGTAGACATTAATGTCAGGGCTGGGGGAGATGTAGACGTTTATGGTAACCCAAAAGAAGTGACTAAAAAACAATTTGCAGGAGGTAGGATCCGTTTTAGGTCTTAATACGAATCATTTATGAAGGGAACCGTTTATAAATCCACAGGAAGCTGGTATACCGTTAAAGGTAGAGACGGTTCGTTTTACGAATGTAGAATTAAGGGGAAGTTTAGGATGGAAGGCATTAAAAGCACCAATCCAATTGCCGTAGGAGACGGCGTCTCTTTTGAGTTAGAGCCTCAAGGAAGTATGGATGAGTCTGCCCCTCAGGGGATTATTCACGCCATTGATGATCGAAAAAATTATATTGTTAGAAAATCGGTTAATCTCTCTAAGCAAACCCATATTATTGCGGCTAATTTGGATCGGGTTTTTTTGATGATTACATTGAATAATCCACCAACACATACGGCTTTCATAGACCGTTTTTTGGTTTCTGCAGAAGCTTATGGAATTGAAGCCGTACTCTTGTTTAATAAAATAGACAGTTACACCCAAGACGAACTTTACGAAATAAAATATTTAACACATCTATACACCCAAATTGGTTATCAGTGTTTAGAGGTGTCTGCTTTGACAGGGCATAATGTAGACAAATTAAAAGCACTCATGAAAGATAAGGTGACCCTTTTTTCTGGGCATTCTGGGGTGGGTAAATCTACCTTAGTGAACGCTATTGAAAATAGGTTAGACCTTAAAACTGCAGCAATTTCAATGCAGCATATGCAGGGGCAGCACACCACTACTTTTGCTGAGATGTATGACCTGAGTTTTGGAGGGCATATTATAGACACTCCTGGAATTAAAGGTTTTGGTATTGTAGACTTGGAACCTCAAGATATTGGCAACTTCTTTCCTGAGTTTTTTGCTGTGAAACAAAATTGTAAGTTTCACAATTGCCTGCATTTAGAAGAACCTAAGTGTGCTGTAAAGCAAGGAGTAGAAGCGGAAACCCTATCCACTTCAAGATACAGGAGTTATGTGCAAATGTTACAAGATGAGGAAGGTAATTACAGACAAGATATTCACCAAGGATCATGAGGGTAGTTGTTCAAAGGGTATTGGAAGCTAGTGTGGTGGTTTCGAACACTGCAGTAGCGGTTATTTCAAAAGGGCTTTTGGTGCTGTTGGGGGTTGCGCATACAGATACCCAAGAAGACATAGATTGGTTGGTAAAAAAAATAAGCCAACTTAGAATTTTTGAAGACGCTTCAGGACAAATGAATGCTTCTTTACAAGATGATCAAGGAGAGCTAATAGTGGTGAGTCAGTTTACTTTATTGGCTGCTACTAAAAAAGGGAATAGACCCTCTTATATTAAGGCAGCAAAACCTGAGGTTGCAGAACCGCTTTATGAAGCTTTTGCTTTAGCTATGGAACAAGCCCTTGGTAAAAAAATTGGAAGGGGTATTTTTGGTGCAGATATGAAAGTGTCATTGATCAATGATGGTCCTGTGACCATTGTAATAGATAGCCAACAAAAAGAATAATTATGGATATTAAAAATGCGCAAGAAGTGGTAGACCACTGGATTAAAAATCATGGGGTGCGTTACTTTAATGAACTCACCAATATGGCACAGCTCACGGAAGAAGTAGGTGAGGTGGCTAGAATTATTGCCAGGCGTTATGGAGAACAATCTGAGAAACCCTCTGACAAGGACAAAGATTTAGGAGAAGAGCTGGCAGACGTGCTTTTTGTAGTATTGTGTTTGGCCAATCAGACGGGTGTAAATCTGCAAGATGCCTTTGACAAAAAGCTAGCTGTAAAGACAGAAAGGGACCATGACAGGCACCAAAACAACCAAAAATTAAAATAAGTATTTACCCTTTTTTTAAGACAGTTTTGATCCGTATTTTAGGGTCATTTCACTGCATTTAAACCGCTCATTTCAAGGCATTATTTTTATGACGTATCCTACATTTTCTTTACAAGGTCCTAGCAAAAACTTGTTAAAAGCACAGATTGCCATTACTGGATCTAAAAGTGAAACCAATAGATTGTTATTGTTACAAGCGCTTTTTCCTGTACTTAGCATAGATAATTTGTCCAATTCTGAGGACGCTCAGGCCATGCAAAGAGGGGTGGCTAGTTCAAAGGGTACGGTAGATATTTACCATGCTGGAACTGCCATGCGTTTTTTAACCGCTTATTACGCCACACAGCCAGGAGTTTCTGTAATACTTACTGGATCTGAGAGAATGCAAGAAAGACCTATTGGCATTTTAGTAGACGCACTGAGAAATTTGGGTGCAGAGATTTCGTATGTTAAAAACGAAGGGTATCCGCCTTTGGCGATAAAAGGAAGTGAAATTACCCAGGACAGCGTGCAACTCAACGCGGGGGTGAGCAGTCAATATATTTCTGCTTTATTACTTGTGGGCGCTCGTTTAAAAAATGGATTAACCCTAGCGCTAGAGGGTAAAATCACTTCAGTGCCATATATAAAAATGACCCTTAAGTTATTAGAAAAAATTGGAGTTAAAACGAAGTTTGAGGGCCAAGAAATTAAAGTATTTCCAGCCGGCGATGTCCTTTCACAAACCATGGTCGTGGAGTCTGATTGGAGCTCTGCTTCTTATTATTATTCATTGATCGCCTTGTCAGATGTTGGGAGTGAAGTTTTCTTGAGTTCCTATACCCCTGACAGTTTACAAGGAGACGCAGTGCTCCGTGATATTTACATTCATTTAGGGGTTCAAACTACTTTTAAAAAGGACCAACTAGTATTGGCTAAAGTAGCCGCTCCAAGCGACGCCATTTTGGAAAAGGGTCTTGCTTGGGACTTGTCCAATGCACCAGATATTGCACAAACCGTCGCAGTGAGTTGTTTTGGCTTGGGAGTGGCTTGTGATCTGACAGGATTACATACGCTTAAAATTAAAGAGACGGATCGTTTGGTGGCTTTAGAGAATGAACTGAGTAAACTGGGTGCTGGGCTTCATATCACAGAAAAGAGTTTGCATTTAGCTGCTTTTAATGGAAGTATAAAAGCGCATGTGACCATTGGTACTTATCACGATCACAGAATGGCCATGGCCTTTGCTCCCCTTGCACTAAGGGTGCCAATTGCCATTGAAGACTCAGGGGTGGTGAATAAATCATACCCTGATTTTTGGACAGATATGAAAACGCTTGGAATACAAGTAGTTACGGTATAGGTCTTTGGTAGGCCCTATGAATCCTCATAATACGCAATTAAACCCGCTTTTGCTTGACAAGGCTATGCCTTGGGTTGTATATTTACATTCTTTAAATTAGATAAAAAACACTATGAAATTATCCGCCTTTGGTTTTGAATTGCCTGAAGAACTTTTATCAGAGTACCCTGCAGAAAATAGAGATGAGTCTAAATTAATGGTGATTGATAGGGCTAAAGGTACTATTGAACACAAAATGTTTAAGGACATCATTGATTATTTCGATGAAGGAGATGTGATGGTGCTTAACAATACGAAAGTGTTTCCAGCGCGTTTATACGGTAATAAAGAAAAAACAGGTGCCCGAATCGAGGTCTTTTTATTAAGAGAGCTTAATGAAGAGCAGCGTTTGTGGGATGTGTTGGTAGACCCAGCTAGGAAAATTAGAATTGGAAATAAATTATACTTTGGTGAAGACGAGAGTTTGGTTGCTGAGGTTATAGACAATACCACTTCTAGAGGTAGAACGCTTCGTTTCTTATATGATGGTTCATATACAGATTTTAGAAAAAAATTAAGGGACCTAGGAGAGACACCACTTCCGAAATATATTAAAAGAGAGGTTGAGGCAGAAGATGAAGAGCGTTACCAAACCATTTACGCCAAACATGAAGGTGCTGTTGCAGCACCCACTGCAGGAATGCATTTTTCTAAGCATTTATTAAAGCGTTTGGAAATTAAAGGGGTAGATTTTGTAGAGGTAACCCTGCATGTAGGACTAGGTACATTTAACCCTGTAGAAGTAGAAGATTTGTCCAAGCATAAAATGGACAGTGAAGAGTTGATTATTGAGGAAAAAGCCACTGTGACCATCAATCATGCAAAGACTCAGAAAAAACGAATTTGTGCTGTTGGAACTACCGTGATGCGAAGTTTGGAAACAGCTGTTTCTTCTCAGCACACTTTAAATACGCACCAAGGATGGACCAATAAGTTTCTTTTCCCTCCCCATGAATTTAGTATTGCGAATTGTATGATTACTAATTTTCACTTGCCTAAGTCTACTTTACTGATGATGGTTTCTGCGTTTATGGGCCACGATTTAATGAAAGAAGCCTATAAGATAGCAATTGAAGAAAAGTATAAGTTTTACTCCTACGGAGACGCTATGCTTATTATATAATTTTATTTAGTGTACATAAAAGCCTGACATAGCCTAAGGTAAAGTCAGGCTTTTTGCATTTTATTAATACCTTTGGGTGGTGAAAGAAATTGTAAAAAAAGACATAAGAGCATTGGATAAAGAAGCCCTCAGGACATTCTTTGTCACTCAGGGCCAATCTGCCTTTAGGGGAAATCAGGTGTATGAATGGCTGTGGCAAAAAGGGGCCCATTCCTTTGAGTCAATGACCAATATATCTAAAGAGACCCGGGCTTTTTTGGAAACCCATTTTGTGATTAATCACATTAGGGTAGATCAAATGCAGCGCTCTAATGATGGGACTATTAAAAATGCAGTACGCCTCCACGATAACCTGGTGGTAGAATCTGTTTTAATTCCTACCAAAACAAGAACAACTGCTTGTGTGTCTAGCCAAGTGGGTTGTAGTTTAGACTGCAATTTCTGTGCAACGTCTAGATTAAAACGCATGCGTAATTTGCAACCAGACGAGATTTATGATCAGGTGGTGGCCATAGACCAACAAAGCCGATTGTACTTTAACAGGCCCCTCAGCAATATTGTTTTTATGGGTATGGGAGAGCCATTAATGAACTACAACAATGTGCTCAAAGCTATTGAAAAAATAACGGATCCAGAGGGTCTGGCTATGTCCCCTAAGCGTATTATAGTGTCCACATCTGGGGTGCCTAAAATGATCCGTAAAATGGCAGAAGATGGGGTTAAATTTAAATTAGCTGTTTCTCTTCACTCTGCTATAGATTCCGTTAGGACCACCATCATGCCTTTTAATGAAACATTCCCATTAGCGCAACTCAGAGAGGCCCTGCAATTTTGGTATGAAAAAACCAAGAGCAGGATCACTTACGAATATGTGGTTTGGAAAGGAATTAACGACAATAAAGCCGCTATAGATGCGCTTGTTGAATTCTGTAAATTTGCACCTGCTAAAGTGAATTTAATCGAATACAACCCTATAGACGACGGTATGTTTTCACAAGCTTCCCAAGCAGCAATAGATGCTTACGTGAACACTCTAGAGCGGCACAACATTACTTGTACGGTAAGACGTTCAAGAGGAAAAGATATAGATGCAGCTTGTGGTCAATTGGCCAATAAACAAGATGTAAAAATAAATTAAAACACCCATGGCAAATATTGTAATTACTGGAACGAGTAGGGGAATTGGTTTTGAAATGGCCAAAATATATGTGGCACAAGGACACCAAGTGTTGGCGCTTTCTAGAAATCCGTCGCCCATAGATGCGTTAAAATTAGACGGATTATATGCCTTTTCCTTTGACATTTGTCAATCTGAAGACATTGAGAAAGCCGCTCATTTTGTAGCTACGCAGTGGGGTGGAAAGTTAAACGTTTTAATAAATAATGCAGGTACACTGATCAATAAGCCATTTTTAGAAACCACCACAGCAGATTTTCAGCAGGTGTATGCAGTGAATGTTTTTGGAGTGGCTGCCATAACTAAAGCGCTCATTCCTTTTATGGAAAAAGGCCATGTGGTTACTGTAAGTTCTATGGGAGGCGTTCAAGGAAGTTCGAAATTCCCTGGCCTAGCTGCTTACAGTTCCAGTAAAGGAGCCGTAATTACTCTCACAGAATTGTGGGCAGAAGAATTTAAAGAAACGGGCCCGTCTTTTAATGTATTGGCCATTGGGGCTGTGAGAACAGAGATGTTAGCAGCGGCTTTCCCAGGATACGAGCCACCAACAACAGCTGAGCAAATGGGGGCATATATAGTAGACTTTAGCCTCAATGGGCACGCACTTTACAATGGAAAAATGTTGCAAGTGAGTAATTCAACACCCTAGTTTGAGTAGTTTTTTATTTTAAATGCTATTTTCCTGGTGTATACAATGTTTACTGACTTATTTTTAATACTGTGTCAAGTGATTTGTTTTTAATACAGCGTTTATTTACTTATTTTTCTAATCTTCAAGTACCCCAAAACCACCCGTGTGAAAATCCCTAATGGCCTCGGCAATTTCTGCTTGGGTATTCATCACAAATGGTCCTTGAGCGGCTATTGGCTCGTTTATAGGACTACCGCTTAATACAAGGAAGTCAGTGGCTTGGTTCGCACTAATTTCAAAAGATTCCCCTTGGTTTTTAAAAAGCACCAAGTGGTTCTCCTCTATAGTTTCTTCATGTGAAGCGATACTGATATTTCCAGACAATACTAAAACTGCTGTATTGTTTTGGGCAGGAAATGAAAAGCTCGCTTTCCCCTGGTCATTTAGATGTACATTATACAAATGTACTTCTGTAAAAGTAGTTGCGGCTCCCTTTGTTCCTTGGTATTGACCGGCCACTACTTTTATATGACCCATTTCACGATCCAAATGAACTGTAGGAATATCTTTTTCAGAGAAGCCTTGGTATTTTGGTGGACTCATTTTGTGTGCAGCAGGTAGGTTTACCCAAAGTTGTACCATTTGAAATATACCGCCTTTTTTTGCAAATTCCGCTTCGTGGTATTCTTTGTGAAGGACCCCGGAAGCAGCTGTCATCCATTGAACTCCTCCAGGACCAATAATACCCTGATTTCCTCCGGAGTCATGGTGTGCCACACTGCCCTGATACGCCAAAGTTACTGTCTCAAAACCACGGTGTGGGTGTACACCAACCCCCCTAGGGGTATCTGTAGCAGGAAAGTGAAATGGTGCGTTGTAGTCCAACATAATAAATGGACTCATCCTTTGCATGTCTAGGCCGTAGGCCGACGGAATAAAGTTTTGAACCCTAAAACCGTCTCCAACAAAGTGAGAATTTCTTGGAGGAATAACCAATTCTATTTCTTTTACTGCCATCTTTTTTTAGGTAAAGATAATTCTAAAAGCCTTAATTTAGAACCGTGAATGAGATTTTAGAAAAATACTTACCACTCCAGGCAGTAATCCCATGCATGTCTTTGATTCAATCCCATGAAGTGCATTTGAAAATTGTCAATACAAGGGTGACCAGACACGGAGATTATCGTAGAAATATCCAAGGCAAACACGCCATTACAATTAATGCGTCATTAAACCCTTACCGGTTTTTAATGACATTAATACACGAAATAGCCCATTTGGTGGCCTTCGAAGATTTTGGGTATGCTATTAAACCACATGGGATAGAATGGAAGCAGACTTTTAGGAATCTGATGTTGCCTTTTATTAGACCGGAGGTATTTCCTTCAGATTTGTTGCCTTATTTGGCCAGACATTTTAAAAACCCTAAAGCCAGTACAGACACAGATGCAGCGCTCTCTGTTGCTTTTTCAAATTATGACCTCAATCCCCCTCAAGAAAATTACATCTTTGAACTCTCAGAAGGTACTTTATTTAAAATTTACAATGGTAAGATATTTAAGAAAGGGTCCAAGAGGGTCAAGCGTTATGAGTGTACAGAATTGTCTTCCGGAAAAACCTATCTATTTCAGCCCAACGCCAGAGTAAGCTTTTTAATAGCAGACAATGCTGGCAATTAAATAGGGATTTATTATTGCAGGTTGCATAGGTTCAAGTCAGTTTTGGCGCTGAATAGAACTAGTTCTTGCCTTCAACATACATTTTCCTTACTTTTTTAAATAACTCAGAGGAGTAAACAAAATCTGTTACTGCTTCATTATCTGTTTTAAAGACGTCTTCTTTGGTGCCTTCCCAAGCTTTTAAGCCTTCTTTGAGGAATACTATTTTTTCTCCAATTTCCATAACCGAATTCATGTCATGGGTATTGATTACGGTTGTCATTTGGTATTCATCCGTAATTTCTTGAATGAGATTATCTATAAGAATGGCCGTTTTTGGATCTAAACCAGAGTTGGGTTCGTCACAGAATAAATATTTTGGATTCATAACAATAGCCCTAGCTATAGCGACCCTTTTTTGCATTCCACCAGAAATTTCAGAAGGGAATTTAGATTCTGCATTGACTATATTTACCCGCTTTAAAACACTGTGGACCCTTTCTTTTTTTTCCTCATCAGTCTGTTTGGTAAACATATCTAATGGGAAGCGCACATTGTCTGCAACATCCATAGAATCAAATAAAGCACTCCCCTGAAATACCATGCCCATTTTTTCTCTGAGTTTCCTTTTCTTTTTTAAAGTCAGGTTTGCGTAGTTGTCTTGATCGTATAAGATATTTCCAGCATCTAAATTAAAGAGGCCCAGGAGACATTTTAGAAAAACTGTTTTACCAGAACCACTTTGACCAATGATCAAAGAGGTTTTTCCTTTTTCAAAGCTGGTAGAAATTCCTTTGAGTACTTTGTTGTCTCCGAAAGACTTGTGCATGTTTTCTACCTCTATCATTAGCCCAGTAAAAGTTGTGTGAGTATATAATTTGTAGTGATGATTACTACAGCCGTCCAAACAAAGGAAGTGGTACTTGCTTTACCAACCTCTAAGGCACCACCTTTCATATAATACCCGTGAAATGAAGGTACCGTTGCAATAATAAATGCAAAAAACATGGTTTTTATAAATGCATAGGCTACATGAAAAGGAACAAAGTCTATTCGCACCCCTTCAATAAAATCTGCAGCAGTAGAAAATCCACCAAAAACCCCAGCTAAAAATCCACCAAAAACACCCAAGTACATAGCAATAGCAATAACGAATGGATACATAAGTAGGGCAATTATTTTAGGAAACACCAAGTAGTTAAGTGAATTTATTCCCATGACCTCCAATGCATCTATTTGTTCAGTAACCCGCATAGAGCCAATACTAGAAGTAATAAAAGACCCCACCTTTCCAGCCATGATAATGGAGGTGAAAGTTGGTGCGAACTCTAGGATTACCGATTGTCTGGCAGCAAAACCAATTAAATTTTTTGGGATAAGTGGGCTGTTCAGATTAAGAGCGGTTTGTATGGTCACTACCCCTCCAATAAAAAAAGAAACAAAAATAACAATCCCCATAGAGCCATAAATAAGTTCATCTATTTCTTTGAGAATTAAGCCTCGCATAACCTTCCACTTCGTAGGCTTTTTAAAAACCTCTCGTATCATTAAAAAATACTGTCCAATTGCTGCAAGCTGCTTCATGATGCGTTTAAAAATCTAAGGTGTTTTGTGTACTCTCAGAATTTCAAGTAAAAATACTAATAAGCTTTTAACTAGCCATGCGATTTTTCTTTTTAAGTCTATTTGCTCTTTGATATAGATCTGAGGAGAATTGTGTCTCAAACGGGTCAGTCTTTTTTCATGGGGGATTGTATTTAGGGTTTTAGTTTTAACAATCATTTTACTTCAATACTTTATCAGGTACCTACAAAATCCTTATTTTTGAGTAAATAATTATTATATGAAATCTCATTTTAATTACCCCCTGTTTTGTTGCTTAGTGATCTTTTTTTCTTTCGCTGCTAAAGCCCAAAAAAAATCAGTAGCATCAAAGGAATATGAAAGGCCAAAATTGGTGGTTGGAATAGTGGTTGATCAAATGCGCTATGACTATATTTCTCGTTTTTGGAATGGTTATAGTGAAGGCGGGTTTAAGCGCTTGGTAAAAGAGGGCTTTAACTTTAAAAACAACCATTATAATTATGCTCCAACAAGTACGGGTCCTGGTCATGCGTCTGTTTATACAGGGACCACACCAGCCTCTCATGGGATTATTGGGAATGATTGGTATGACAAAGAAATAGGCGCATCTGTATATTGTGCAGCAGACAATACCTATGCTTCTGTGGGGACTGCCTCTGCGGCAGGACAAATGTCACCAAAACAATTGTTAACCACTACCATTTCTGATCAGTTAAAATTACACACCCAATCAAGGTCTAAAGTAATTGCTATTGCTTTAAAGGACAGGGGAGCTGTTTTGCCTGGGGGCCATGCGGCAGACGCTGCGTACTGGTTTCTTGGAAAAAATGAGGGCAGTTGGATTAGCAGTACTTTTTATATGGAATCCTTACCCTCTTGGGTGACTCAATTTAATAACAAAGTACCCCAGCTATACAAAAAGCCATGGGACCTGCTTAAATCTGAAAAAGCCTATACACAGAGTGGTTTAGATAAAAATAATTACGAAGGTGTTTACAGGGGAGAAGCTGCGGCCGTTTTCCCACATGATCTCGTGTCACTTTGGGAGGCTAATGGTGCTTATGATATATTAAAAGCGACTGCTTACGGTAATAGCCTTACCACTGATTTTGCTTTAGCAGCACTCCAGGGAGAAAATTTGGGCAAAGGCTTGGATACTGATTTTTTAGCAGTGAGTTTTTCTAGTACGGATTATGTGGGTCACCAGTTTGGGGTGAATTCACGGGAAATAGAAGACACCTACTATCGCCTAGATTTGGACATAGAAAGATTACTCAAAGCTTTAGATGCTCAGGTTGGGCCAGGCAATTATAGTTTGTTTTTAACCGCAGATCACGCAGCTGTTCAAGTTCCCACCTATTTGCAGGATTTAAAAATACCGTCAGGATATTTTGATTCAAAAGTATTTAAAGAAAACCTAAACACATATGTAGCAGACCACTATGGATCAGAAGACCTCATAGAAAACATATCTAATTATCAAGTGTTTTTAAATAGGACTTTAATCGCTCAGTTAGACATTGATTTAGAAGATATGCAGGAAGATTTGGCGCAATTTATTTTGCAAGATCCCGCTGTGGAAAGAAGTTATACTGCCTATCAAATGTGGGGGGAGGAATATACAAAAGGGATTCCCTATATCTTGCAAAATGGATATAATCCCAAAAGATCTGGAGACGTCCTTTTTGTTTTAAAGCCTGCAGTAATTAGTTATTCAAAGACTGGTTCTACCCACGGCTCTCCTCAGATATACGACACCCACACTCCATTGTTGTTTTTTGGTAAAGGATTTAAGCAAGGGGCTAGTTTTGAAAGATCAGAGATCCCAGATATTGCCCCAACTGTAGCTGCAATGTTAGGTATTGCTTTTCCAAACGGCACTACAGGCAAGCCATTGACAGAAGTTTTAGAGTAAAACCAATTGATTATAGTATTGGATCTAGGCTATTTAGGACAAGTTTAGGTCTGGGGGAAGTGTCAAATAAAGCAATCGCTAACCTAAAATTTTAGACCTCATATTTTTCCATCTTAAACGCCTGATAAAAACGCCCTCTTCATGGTTTACCATGAAAGGGGCGTTTTCTTTTTTGGCCTCAAAAAAGCCACCCATGTGGTGGAAGAAGGTCATATAACGCTTTTGCTTCACAGCCATTTTAAAAGCGGCTATAAGGGTGATTAATAACCCATACCTCATGCCATACATGGCTTTGCCTTGGAGTAATTTGGCTTTTTTATTGTAAGCGGCGCCTATAGGTCTCAGGTGTTTTACCGCTAAATGTTCCTCTGTTTTTAATTCAAAACCGTGGTATTGGGCTAAAAGCTCATCTACAGTATCCCAACCCATAGCAATCCTTAGGCCACCCATTGCCGTAAAACAAGCTTTTGAATAGGCCTTAAACGCGCCCCGAATATGTGTTTTATCCATAGGGTGGTTTAAAAGCCATTGTCCTTTGTGGTCTTGTTCATAGGCAAATCCACCACAGATGCCTAGTGAAGGATTGTGAGAAAAACGGTCGCTAATAGTCTCTAAATAGTTTTTAGGAAGCAGTATGTCTGCATCTAATTTGAGCAAAATATCATAGTCTTTGTCCAGCTGTTTTAAACCGAAATTAAAAGCCTGTACCACTTTGCTTCCTGGCATATGTATATTAGAACTACTGTGGTTTACGGCAGTTATAAAAGGGTGTTTTTCAGCAAATTCTTGTGCTATTTTATAAGTGTTATCTGAAGAATTGTCACTGACCACAATTAATTGTTGGGGAGCCAGTGTTTGAATGCAAATACTTTCAAGGCAACCCTTTAAAAATGCCGCTTCATTATGTGCAGGAATGACAATAGATATATTCATTTATATTTTAAGATTTTTTTTCTGCATACACCATATAATACCTCGGTGTAAACCACCTTAAAAGGGGTCTTATGCCAATTTTTTTTGTGGGATTGGTCCAGCGTTTGGTCGCTTTTATTTCCCAGCCTGTTTTTTCTAAAAGCCAGTCTAACTGCCAGCTTTCAAATTCGTGGTAATGTCTGTCCCATAGGTCTGTTTTACTCCTGTAGGCAGGGGCAAACCAAAGTCTTAGTGGCACGCTGATGACTATTTTTTTAGACTGAATTTGCTGTAAGATTTGAAAGGGGTTTAACAGGTGTTCAAAAATTTCAAAGGCAGTAACCACTGAGGCGTCTGAGTCTATTAAAGCATTTTGATTAAAATCTAAATCTTCTCCCGCTGTGTTTTTAACGGTATATCCAAGCGCACGCATTTGTTCACTCAATGGATTTTCTACGCCCAAGTCTAGAAGGGTTTCCTGTGTAGAAAGGTGTTCTTGTAAAAAAGCTAGGGTTATTTTATACCTTTTTTCTGGAAAGTATCTTTTGTACATAGGGCAAATTAAAGGAATAAGTGGGCACCATTACTTATAAATGAGGTGAAAAATACTCAGTGCTTAAAAAATGTTCGGTGCTAAAAATATATTAGATACTAAAAATAGAGTTGATTTTTAATTCATCTACTATACCTCATATACAAATGCGTTAATATTCATTCCTGCACCCACACTGGCAAACACCACCACATCTCCTTTTTCAATCACATGTCCCTCTAATTGACCGCGTTTCACCATGTCAAAAAGGGTGGGAACAGTCGCTACAGAACTGTTGCCAAATTCATGAATATTCATGGGCATTATACCATCTGGCACAGGGGTTTTGTACTGTCTATAAAAACGCTTTACAATAGCAGCGTCCATTTTTTCGTTGGCCTGGTGGATGAATATTTTCTTGAGATCTCCAATATTGTGACCACTAGCGTCCAAACATTTCTGCATGGCTATGGGGACGTGGGTCACCGCAAATTCATAAATTTTGCGGCCGTACATTTTTATGTATTTCTCATTTTTGGGAGCGTCTTGTTTGTAAGAGCAGCCAAAAAATAGGAAATGGGCTTCTTCAAAAGAGTGTGTTTCTGAGGCATGAGATAGAATGCTTCCGCCCTGAGGGTCTTCTATGTCAAGAATTGTAGCCCCAGCACCGTCTGCATAGATCATAGAGTCCCTGTCATGAGGATCCAAAACCCTTGAGAGGGTTTCTCCGCCTATTACTAGGCATCTTTTAGCCATGCCAGCTTTCATAAATGCCTGCGCATGAATCACTCCTTCTATCCAGCCAGGGCAGCCAAATAGCAAGTCATAGGCAACGCAAGATGGGTTTTTAATACGCAGCAAATGTTTTACCCTAGAGGCCAATGAAGGCAAAGTGTCTCCTTGTGCTCCGGGAGCAGAAACGTCTCCAAAATTATGGCCAAATATAATGTAGTCAATGGTTTCAGGATCTATATTAGCATCTGTAATAGCATCTTGAGCCGCTAAAAAACCTAAATCAGAGGTATTTAAATGATCTGGGGCATACCTGCGATTTTCAATACCAGTAATGGCCTTGAACTTTTCAATGATTACCCCATTTTCCTGCTCAAATACCTGGCCATTTTCTTGAAGGAACGCATGTGAATTAAAAGCTTCATTTGGGGTTATTAGAGGCGGAATATAGCTACCGCTTCCCTTAATACTCACTTTCATAGGTTACATAATTTATCACAAGATAAAAAAAATGTAACCTATGTAAAGCGTCATCACGTAAAATATACGATGTTCAGTATTATTTATGCCTCTGCATACGCTTCAATGGCCGTACAAGTACAGATCAGGTTTCTGTCTCCGTAAGCGTCGTCTACCCTTCTCACCGTTGGCCAGAACTTGTTGTCAGACACATATGGTAAAGGGAAGGCAGCTTGCTGCCTGCTGTAAGGGAAATCCCATTGGTCAGCAGTAAGCATGGCTTGTGTATGCGGCGCATTTTTGAGTGGGTTATTAGGCGTGTCTATATGAGCGGCATCTATTTCTTTTCTAATAGCTATCATGGCGTCACAGAAACGGTCTAATTCTGGTAAATCTTCACTTTCTGTAGGTTCAATCATCATGGTGCCTGCCACAGGGAAAGATACTGTAGGGGCATGGAATCCGTAGTCCATGAGTCGTTTGGCTATATCTGTTACCTCTATCCCATGGTCTTTAAAAGGCCTGCAATCTATGATCATTTCATGGGCAGCCCTTCCTTGCTCTCCCGTATAAAGTACTTCAAAGGAGCCATTCAATCTGGCCTTAATATAATTGGCGTTTAAAATAGCAATTTTAGTAGCATGGGTCAACCCAGCTTCTCCTAGCATTTTAATGTAACCATATGAAATAAGGCAGGCTAAGGCAGAACCCCATGGTGCTGCAGATATAGCAGTAATGGCTTGGTCACCGCCAGTAGGTATAACCGGATTGGTAGGTAAAAACGGCACTAATTGAGGCGCCACACAGATAGGTCCTACACCAGGACCTCCTCCTCCGTGAGGAATAGCAAAAGTTTTGTGCAAGTTTAAGTGACAAACGTCTGCGCCAATAGTGGCTGGATTGGTCAATCCTACCTGCGCATTCATGTTGGCACCATCCATATACACCTGTCCGCCGTGCTCGTGAATGAGGCCAGTAATTTCTCTAATAGAAGATTCAAATACTCCGTGGGTAGAAGGATAAGTGACCATGAGTGCCGCCAATTCACTACTGTGGGCAATGGTTTTTTCTCTAAGGTCTTCTACGTCTATATTTCCTTTTTCATCTGTTTTTGTCACCACAACCTTCATTCCCGCCATCACTGCAGAGGCTGGATTAGTGCCGTGGGCAGACGCCGGTATGAGGCATATATTCCTGTGACTTTCTCCCCTAGAAGCGTGGTAGGCTCTAATAGTCATTAGTCCTGCGTACTCTCCTTGTGCTCCAGAGTTTGGTTGTAGCGAGGTGCCAGCAAAGCCAGTAATTTCGTTGAGCTGTAATTCTAATTGTTGTAAAACTTCATGGTAGCCAGCTGCTTGTTCAACAGGTACAAAAGGATGTATGCTACCCCATTGCGCCCATGAAAGAGGCAACATTTCTGAGGCCGCGTTGAGTTTCATGGTACATGAACCCAGAGAAATCATGGAGTGATTTAAAGCCAAATCCTTGCGTTCTAACTGTTTTATATAACGCATTAGTGCCGTTTCAGAGTGGTAGGTGTTAAATACTTTTTGGCTTAGAAAAGCTGTTTTTCTCGCCAAGTGCTGGGGCACTTTTGTTTCATTCCCAAGCGAAATAGTAGGTGGAGTTTGTCCTTTAGCGGCAGCAAAAATGGCTACAATCTCTTGAGCATCGGCCACGGAAGTGGCCTCATTAATTGAAATACCTACCTGATCCGCTCCAACGTATTGGAAATTGACTTTTTGGGCTTCTGCCAATGCTTTAATTTCTTTGGCTGGCGCCGACACCAATAGGGTATCAAAATAATTTTCGTTGTGCTGGGTATAGCCCAAGCTTTCTAGTGCCTTAGACACTGCAACTGTTTTATGGTGCACTCCATGTGCAATATATAACAAGCCTTGAGGTCCGTGGTATACCGCGTACATTCCAGCCATTACAGCCAAAAGTACCTGAGCTGTACAGATGTTAGAAGTGGCTTTGTCTCTTTTGATATGTTGTTCTCTGGTCTGTAGCGCCATTCGGTAGGCTGGCAATCCGTCAGTATCTTTTGTGAGTCCAATGATTCTTCCAGGAATACTTCTTTTATAATCTTCTCTTGTGGCAAAAAATGCGGCGTGTGGCCCCCCATAGCCTAAAGGAATTCCAAAGCGTTGTGTGGTTCCAACCACTGCGTCTGCACCCAATTCTCCGGGCGCTGTAAGCAAGGTTAAACTCAATATGTCTGCTGCAAAAGCCACTTTTATTTCTGTTGCTTTGGCTTTCTCCATGAACTGGTCTACGGCACCAATCGCACCGTTTTTACCAGGATACTGTACTATGGCACCATAAAAATGGGGCTCAAATGCAAATGCATCTATTGGGCCAACCTCTAATTGAATGCCTAGTGGCGTTGCCCTAGTTTCTAATAAGGATAGGGTTTGTGGTAAAATATCTTCTGAAACAAAAAAGGACATGGCCTCCTGTTTTTTCTGGTCTCTCGTTCTTACATCATAGAGCATGGTCATGGCTTCTGCTGCTGCGGTGCTCTCATCTAATAGAGAGGCGTTGGCGAGATCCATTCCGGTCAATTCACACACCATGGTCTGGAAATTGATTAATGCTTCTAACCTACCTTGTGCAATTTCTGCTTGGTATGGTGTATAGGCAGTGTACCATCCCGGATTTTCTAAAATATTTCTTTTGATTACAGAAGGGGTAATGCTCTGGTGGTATCCTTGGCCTATATAAGTTTTGAATACCTTATTCTTTTGAGACAGTATTTCAATATGAGAAAGGTAGTCGTGTTCGCTCATGGCTGGTGCTAAATCCAACGCTTTTTTAAGACGAATGTCTGCAGGAATAGTTTCCAGAATAAGCTGGTCTAGATTCTCTACACCAACTGTTTTTAACATTTGGGCTTGTTCTTCTTCTTGTATGCCAATGTGGCGTAATGCAAAAACATCTGTTTTCATAAGCGAAATCGTTATATTAGATCTATAAAAAGCTGCACAAAATTACTAATAAAAAGAATAATTATACTGACTTTTATACAAGTCTTCACTAAACTTTTTAACCAATTTGAGGGCTTATAAACAGTTTGTTTACTTTTGTGGAATGCGCGGTTTGAGAAGTTTTTTTGATTTTTATTTAAAGGCCAGTGTCCACGTGGCTTTTGCCGTGGTATCCCTCAGTTATGTGGGTGCTAAAGGCTTAAACATTTTATGGTCTAATGCTTTGGGGATTGTGTTGTTTTCGGGAACTGTTATGGGCTATAATTTTATCAAATATGGCTTGGGTGGTCCCTTTTATTTGAAAATAACCCATAAGTCCTTTATGCCCATACAAATAGTGAGTTTTTTTTGTGGAGCGCTCGGCTTATACGGGATGCTGTATTTAAACCCATTGGCTTATTTGGTATTACTAATGTTAGTTGTTTTTACGGCCCTTTACGGGCTGCCTGTATTTCCAGCCCAAAAAAACCTTAGGGCTATAAAAGGCATGAAAATTTATATTGTTGCTATTGTTTGGGCCCTGGCGACTGTGGTATTGCCACTGTCTACATTGGGGGTTAAAATAGTTTTACAGCTTACTAATCCATCAGATCCTTTTGGGTTCGTGGGTGTTTTAGGCTTGTTTCTATCTCATTTTTTCTTAGTCCTGGCCTTAATGGTTCCTTTTGAGCTAAGAGACTATCTGGAAGACACACCTCAATTGGCCACACTCCCACAGCGCTATGGGTTGCAAAAGACCAAATACATTGGGATTTTTTGGTCGCTCCTTTTTTTAGGAGGCCATTTATTTGCTGGGGCAATATTGAAATGGCCTTTACAAATAGTGGGGGTTTCTCTAATTATTACGCTGCTGCTGATCATAGGGATTTTCTCTTCTGGCAAGCATTCAAGTAGCTATTTCACCAATTTTTGGGTAGAGGGAATTCCCATTTTGTTTGCCTTTCTTTGGTGGGCTTTTGAATCGTTTTTGTAATTTTATGAGTCTAATTAGTGTGCAGGCTTTGCTGCATATTTTAAAAGTATCCCCATGAAAAAAGCCTTATTCAGCCTGTTATTCTTATGTAGTTTTTATGCTTTTGCACAGCATAAAGACAGAGATATGTCTGAAGCTGCAACCAAAATAAACAAGCGTAGCCTGCTAATAGATGTCAGAACCCCTGCAGAATTTAAGGTAGGCCACCTGCCTCATGCGGTTAATATAGATTGGTTGTCTGCTGACTTTAATAAGGCTTTTGACAGCATAGGCAAACGCAAGAAGATTTATGTGTACTGTCGTAGTGTTAAGCGTTCCGCAATGACAGCTTCCAGACTAGACAGTCTTGGTTATAAAAGGGTTGTGAACCTTAAAGGCGGCTATAAGGCTTATGAAAAGACGCAGTAGCTGTGGTGGTTTAAAAAACACAACTTCTATGCTTTCTACAATAGGCTTGATCCTTACTTCAAAAATACCCTAGCACTTTGCTTGATTCAATAAACCTGCTTGTTACTCTATTAACGCTTCTATACTTTGCTTAATTCAATAAACCCGCCCTTTTGAGTAGTGCCTCAGGCTTTGGTTCGCTGCCCCTGAATTTTTTGTACAATACCATAGGATCTTCTGAACCTCCCTTAGAGAGCACAAATTCTTTAAAGTCTGCTGCTACTGTTGCATTAAAAATACCTGCTTCTTTAAATTTTTCAAAGGCGTCTGCATCTAATACCTCTGCCCACTTATAGCTGTAGTATCCTGCCGCATATCCCCCTTGGAAAATATGAGAAAAAGCGGTGCTCATGCAACTTCCAGGCTGAGAAGGGTAAAGGTCTGTCCCTTTAAATGCATGATTTTCAAAAGTAGCAACATCTGTTATTTCCATTGGATTACTGCTGTGCCAGGCCATATCTAATAACCCAAAACTCAGTTGTCTCAAAGTGGCCATTCCCTCTAAGAAGGTAGCTTGTTCTTTTATTTTTTGGACCAATTCCATAGGAATTAAAGTGTGGTCTTTAAAGTGTTTTGCAAAAAGTGACAAGGCTTCTTTTTCATAACACCAGTTTTCCATGAGTTGGCTTGGAAGTTCAACAAAATCCCAAGATACAGACGTCCCTGAGAGACTTGGGTAAGTGGTGTTGGCAAGCATGCCATGTAAGGCGTGGCCAAACTCGTGAAATAAGGTGGTGAGTTCTTGAAAAGTAAGTAATGCAGGCGTCTTGGAAGTAGCAGAACTAAAATTACATACTATGGCTATTTGCGGTCTGAAGTCCTGGCCGTCTTTTTTATACTGTGATCTAAAGGAGGTCATCCATGCGCCCCCCCTTTTTCCGGGTCTTGGGTGAAAGTCTGTGTAAAAATAGGATACAAAAGTTCCCTTGTTGTCATACACCTTATAGGTATACACCTCTTTGTGGTAGACCGGTATGTCTTTGACCTCACTGAAGTTTAATCCGTATAATTTGTGGGCAATGTCAAACATACCCATTACGCAGGCATTTAATGGTAGGTAGGGCTTGAGTACTTCTTCTTCAAAATTAAAAGTCGCTTGTCTGAGTTTTTCTCCTACAAAGGGGCCATCCCATTTTTCTAGGTTTTCTAAACCAAACTGTTCTTTGCCGTACGCTTTTAAGGCCTCCATTTCTGCTTTTGCAGCAGGTAGGGCTTTGTTTAAAATGTTTTGTGAAAAATTAAGCACAGCAGCTGGGCTTTTGGCCATTCTTTCTTCTAAGACATATTGGGCGTGGTTTTCATACCCCAGTAATTGGGCCCTTTGGTGTCTGAGTCTAACAATTTCTAAAACAATGGCCTCGTTGTTGTTTTCGTTCTTTTGAAATCCTTTGCTGGTAAATGCTTTGTGCATTTTTTCACGTAGTCCGCGTTGGGTAGAAAACTTCATAAAAGGCACATAGCTCGGGTAATCTAATGTGAAGATCCAGCCTTCTTTATCTTTGCTTTTTGCCAGGTCTTCTGCAGCCGTTTTAACACTGTCTGGTAATCCGTCTAATTCAAGTTCATCTGTAATGTGAATGGAGAATATTTGGGTGTCTGCCAAGACGTGTTCCCCAAATTCCAACTGAAGTCTAGAGAGGTTTTTATCTATTTCTCTGAGTGTTTGTTGTTCGGCTTCATTGAGTAGTGCGCCATTCCTAACAAAAGATTTATAAGATTTGTCTAATAATCTTTGAGATTCTGTATCTAGAGATAGGTTGTCTTTCTGTTCGTAAACGGCTTTAACCCTTTTGAATAAGTCGGGGTCTAAACTCAGGTCATTGCTAAAGGCACTGAGAAGTGGAGACACTTCTTGTGCAATTTTTTGCATTTCAGGGGAGGTTTCTGCTGAATTGAGGTTAAAGAATATGCTGGAAATATTTCCCAATGTCTGTCCTGCATAATCTAGTGCTACCACGGTATTTTCAAAAGAAGGTGCTTCTGATTGCTCCTTTACAGCAGTAATCTCCTCTTTGGCAAGGGCTATAGCGGTCTCAAAAGCGGGTTTGTAATGCTCGTTTTTAATCAGGTGAAATGGAGGCGTTTCAAATGGAGCTAATAAGGGATTTTTAGACATTGACTGATTTGTTTTTAAAGTGTTTTACTACTTTTTATGACTGAACTGATTTTGCGCCTTGGATCACTTTTTCTTTAAGGGCTTCCTTATAAGCAATTATTTGATCGAGAATTGCAGGATCACTGCTCCCGAGTATTTGGGCGGCGAGAATGCCCGCATTCTTGGCACCATTCAGTGCCACGGTGCCAACAGGCACCCCGCCTGGCATTTGTAATATAGAAAGCACAGAATCCCAGCCGTCTATAGAATTACTGCTTTTAATGGGTACGCCTATCACTGGTAAAGGAGATAAAGAAGCCACCATTCCAGGTAAATGTGCTGCACCACCGGCTCCCGCTATAATAACGCCAATACCCTCTAGGTGCGCGTTTTTACTAAAGCTAAATAGTTTTTCAGGGGTCCTATGGGCAGAAACAATGTCTACCATGACCGCTATATTTAAAGATTTTAAAAAGTCTATGGCTTCTTGCATTACAGGAAGGTCGCTGGTGCTTCCCATGACTACGGCTACTTTTTTCATGTATTTTTATTTAGAACTATTTTTAACTTAGACTTCTAATTCCAATACCCAGTATTATTTTTAAATATTGGGTGATTGTTCCCAGCCTATATTTTATTTTTACTAATTACGGCAATACTCTTTTTAACGGTTTCTGCTATTTCTCTTGCAGTTTTCATATCTGGATGTACAATAGTAACATGACCCATTTTTCTAAAAGGCCTGGTTTCTTTTTTTCCGTAAATATGTGGTGTTACCCCGTCAAGACTTAAAATGTGTTTCATGTTTTTATAAACCACAGCGCCAGTGTGTCCTGCTGCGCCAACGAGATTGACCATAACGGCAGCTACTTTACTAGCGGTGTCTCCCAAAGGAAGGTCCAATATGGCCCTGAGGTGTTGTTCGTATTGGTTTGTGTAACTTCCCTCTATAGAGTAATGTCCTGAATTGTGTGGTCTTGGGGCAACTTCATTGACTAAAATATCGCCTTCTTTTGTTAAAAACATTTCTACAGCCAAAAGACCTACATGGCCATAGGCTTCAGATGTTTTTAAGGCCACTTCAATGGCCTTCTGGGCCAAATGATCTGTGATTCTTGCAGGACATAAAACATATTCTACCTGATTGGCTTCAGGGTGAAATTCCATCTCAACAACGGGGTAGTGTACACTTTCTCCACTAGGGTTTCTACAGACAATTACGGCCAACTCTTTCTCGAAATCAATGAGGCTTTCTGTAATGCAAGCTACGTTGGGTAGCCCTATTAGATCTGCTGCTTTTCTAACTACTTTTACGCCCTGACCATCATAACCAAATTGCGCAGACTTCCACACAAAAGGGAAAGACAGCCCTCCATGAGCAATACTGTCTTCAATTTCTGAGCTGTAGGCAAATCTATTAAAAGGAGCTGTTGGGATCTGATGGTCTGTGTAAAAGAGTTTTTGGGTGCCTTTGTTGGCAATACTTCTTAGGCTATCTGAAGAGGGATATACAGTGACACCCTCTTTTTCGAGTGCTTCTAAGGCGTCAATATTTACATTTTCAATTTCTATGGTGAGTAGGTCTACTGTTTTTCCAAAGTTAAAAACAGTTTCATAATTCATTAAATTTCCTTGTTCAAAATGGTTGCAAGCCAATATAGACGGAGCGTCTGGAGAGGGATCTAATACTTTTGTTTGAATGTCCCATTTTCTGGTTTCTTGTAAAAGCATTTTACCGAGTTGTCCGCCACCGAGAATGCCGAGAGTGAAATTAGAAGAAAAATAGTTTGTACTCATCAATAAGGCCCTTAGGGTTATTTTGTGCTTGTGCTACAAAAATACGAGATAATTATTATAAAGCCGGTCTGTCCCTTTAAAAAAGCGAAATCAAAACACTATCTTTGTGCCTTTAATTAACTAAAAAAAAACCCATGAAAACCAACCTTGTCTTGTTTGGGAAACCAGGCGCAGGAAAAGGAACCCAAGCGGCCTTTTTAAAAGAAACCTACCAATTAAAGCATATTTCTACTGGAGACGTTTTTAGGGCTAATATTTCTCAAAATACTCCTTTAGGTCAATTGGCCAAGTCTTATATGGACAAAGGAGATTTGGTTCCAGATTCAGTGACCATACAAATGTTGGAGGCTGAGGTGAATGAAAATCAAGCTGCTGCGGGATTTATTTTTGATGGATTTCCCAGAACAACGGCACAAGCAGAAGCATTGGATGCTTTTTTAAAGACCAAGTCAATGGCCATTTCAGCGACTATAGCCTTGGAGGTAGATGAGGATGTTTTAACTGCTAGGCTCTTGGAGCGAGGCAAAGAAAGTGGAAGACCGGATGATTCGGACGAAGCAAAAATTAGAAATAGATTTCAGGAATACAACCTAAAAACAGCCCCTTTAGAGGCTTTTTACAAGGCCCAAAATAAGCTTTATACTGTTAATGGCATTGGAGAAATTTCAGAAATAACAAAGAGAATAGCTGCTATTATTAGTGCTTTATAAAAGAAAAGCGCTGTTTGAAGCATCGGCCTAGAATAGGCCAATTTAGCCCATAAATTATTTAATCATTACCCCATGACAGAAGGAAATTTCGTAGATTATGTAAAGGTTTTTTTAACCTCAGGAAACGGAGGAAAGGGATCTATACATTTACACAGGGAGAAATTCATCACCAAAGGAGGACCCGATGGTGGCGATGGAGGAAGAGGGGGCCACATTATTTTAAAGGGGAACAAGCACCTTTGGACGCTGGTTCATTATAAATTTAAAAAGCATTTTACTGCAGAGCATGGGGGTCATGGCAGCAAAAATAGGAGTTTTGGAACAGACGGAAACGACGTCTATTTAGAAGTGCCTCTGGGAACTGTTGTTAAAGATGGAGAAACCCAAGAGCCATTATATGAAGTGACCGAGCACGACCAAGAGATTGTGCTTTTGGACGGAGGAAAAGGGGGGCTAGGAAACTGGCACTTTAGGTCTTCTACCAATCAAACACCC